>Ga0187784_10001017_pt1 | contig 21704 bp, 18 predicted proteins | sample 1015_SJ02_MP15_2_FD_132964 | JGI IMG/M metagenome (GOLD analysis project Ga0187784, IMG submission 132964) | Tropical peat soil microbial communities from peatlands in Department of Meta, Colombia - 1015_SJ02_MP15_20_MG | ecosystem: Environmental > Terrestrial > Soil > Wetlands > Peat | place...
CAGCCGAAGTCGCTCATGTCGCCCCTAGCAAGCACGGTGTATTTCATCTCCTGCGTGGGCAAGAAGCGCGCCGTGCCTGCGCCGGCGCGAGACCTCTACACATCCGACTGGTTTGTCAAAGCCCGCACCTATGTTGAGAGCACTCGCTGTCCGTGGTTCATCCTCTCAGCTGAGCACGGACTGGTTCAGCCAGAGCGAATTCTGGCGCCGTATGAGCGAACGCTTAACACGATGCACAAATCAGACCGCAAAGCTTGGGCGGCACGAGTTAAGGTTCAAATGGATGAGTCTCTGCCTGCCGCGGATCGGATCGTTGTCTTCGCTGGAATGCGCTACCGTGAGTTCTTGATGGATTATTTTCGACAGCATGCACGGACGGTCGAAGTCCCGATGGAAGGCCTCGGCATTGGCGAGCAACTTCACTATCTGACGAAGGCGTTACATCATGAGCGCATGTGAATTGCTGCACAAATGGGCAAACTCATTGCCCAGCTTTCGGTTTCCGTTTGATAGCAATGCGATCCCCTTAAATGGAATCTACGTCCTCTTCGAAAACGGAGAGGCCGCACACAGCGCAAATCGAATTGTGCGTGTGGGAACCCATACCGGTGACAAACAACTCCGATCGCGCGGAAGATGCTGCGATCTTTGTTCTCAATCATGAAGTGTTGATGAAGGCGCGTAAAAACATCGGGCGCGCGCTGTTGAATCGTGATCACGATCCGTTTCTGAGATTTTGGGAACTGGACCTGACAACTCGAAAAATGAGAGAGAAGCACGGGCAGATTGACTTAGATCGAAAGCAGGCGGTCGAACGAGCCGTCTCGCAGCATATCCAGGAGCACTTCAGTTTCGCTGTTGTTCGTTTTGATGAGAAAGGGGACCGCCTAAGGCTTGAATCGAAAATGATCTCGACCGCCTCTTTGTGTGACGGTTGCTCGCCATCTCGTCAGTGGCTTGGTCTTTCCTCGCCTAAGAGAAAAATTCGTGAAAGTGGTCTCTGGCTCATCAACGAACTCTACAAAGAACCACTTTCTGTCGAGGATCTAGGACTCCTAAGCGCCGCCATCAGTACTGCTTCCGCAGGACAGTCGCACACGCGAATCTAGTCCTTCGGCGGCACGAACATGTAGCCGACGCCGCGCACGGTGCGGATCGCGTCCGGGTGTGCCGGGTCGACCTCGATCTTGCGGCGCAGCCGGGTGATGCGCAGATCGATCGCGCGATCGAAGGCTTCCATCTCGCGGTGTGCGGTCACCTCGAGCAGCCAATCGCGATTGAGCGGACGGTTGGGATTTTCGGCGAACACCTTCAGCAGATCGAGCTCGCTCGCCGCAAGCGTCTCCTCCTCGCCGGAGGCCGGGTCGATCAGCACGCGCTTCTCGAGGTCGAGCACGCGCCGCCCCATCCGCACGCGCGGCCCCGTGCTGGTGGTTGCGCCGGTCGCGCGGCGCAACACGCTCTTCACGCGCGCGAGCAGCTCGCGCGGCTCGAACGGCTTGGCGATATAGTCGTCGGCGCCGGTTTCCAGCCCGACCACCCGATCGACCGTGTCGGCCGCGGCTGTCACCATGATGATGCCGATACGCCCGGACCGCTCGCGCAGCCAGCGCGCCAGCACGAAGCCGTCCTCGCCCGGCAGGCCGACATCGAGCAGGACCAGCGCCGGAAGCTCGCGCTCGAGCAGCTTGCGCAACGCCGTGCCGCCGTCGGCGCCGCTCACGCGAAAGTTCTGTCGCCCGAGGTAATCGACCAGCAGCTGCCGCTGCGCCGCCTCGTCCTCGACCACGACGATGTGGGGGCGATGGTCCATGCCGCCGAAAGTCCCGTCCCGCGAACGCGCTTCGGCTATGCCGCCGACAGGCCGCTGCCCCACCCTGCCCCGGACAGTATCCCCGCGCGTCCAAAAAGCAATTCCACAAGATGTCCCATTGTGCTGGTCAGCGAAACCTTGAGGAAAATCTTGGCCGTCTTGCCCGTGGACCGTGGTATTCGCGCAAGGATTGCATGGGAAGCCCGGACTCGGTGGAAGGCGATAGGCTCGTCGCGATTGCGGCCTATTTGCCGCCCGCCGGCATCAGTCGGCCGGCCGAGTGACCGTCGTGCCGTTTTTCAACCACTCGGTCACGGTGCCGGCCTCGTTGTCGAGCAGCATTTGCAGCGCGAAATAGCGGATGGTCGGCAGCGCCCCGGTCCTTCTCGCGACGTTTTCGCGCCATGCGGCGTCATGCGCGGCCTCCGCGGCGGCGCGGGTCGGCCAGAAATAGAGGCCGCCGCACTCCGCCTCGTCGTCGGAGAGGAGGAAATGCTTGCGCAGAAGCTGCGGGTCGGCGCGCCAGCGCGGAATGACTTCGCGGGCCTCGTTGAGGATCGAGTCCCAATCTCCACCCGGCGGCGCTCGGAAGGTGACAAGCTCGACGATCACGTGCGCGGCTGCCTCAAAAACGTGTCGCGACGAGATAGACCATCCAGCAATACGCCGCAAAGCAGCCTGCGCGGACGCCAGAGGCACCCGCTTCCGGCGGAGACGCGAAGGTGGTGATCTGACTGTCGAACAGCGCCGCGCCGAGCCAACCGGGGGCACCGGTGACCACGGACACCAGAAAACTGAGGGCGCCCCCGACGTAGGGCACTCCGGCAGCTGATTCCCGTACCCACGCAACTGCGGGCGCGACCGCTCCCTGGAGCGCGGCAAACGCCGACGAGGCTCGGGCGCTCCAATCCCAGAGCCATGCCGGTGTCCAGCTCTGCAATGTCGAAAACGCGAGCGTGACCGAGACAGGAAGCTTTGCGATCCCGACCCCGTCGATTCCCTTGAACAGGGCAACGCCGGTGCCGACCACAAGCCACAGCAGGACGGCAATGAAGACGGGCGACATCCAGCCGCCGAGGACCATCAGCCACGACCGATTCCGTTGAAAATCCGGGTCGCCGAGCTTCGGCGGCGCCCGGCCGTTGACCACGAACGCTGCGATGTCGTCCCACTGCGTCTCGGAGATCCCAGCCGAGTGGCTTCCGATCACGCAGCGGGCCTCGTGCAGCTGCGGCGGCGGCGTCGCACGGCTCTGATCGAAGCCGTCGTGCCCGGCGCTTCCGACGTCGAAGACTCTCAGCGGCTGAAAGCCTTTGGGCAGCAGCGCGACCACCCAGTCGCGCGTCGCCACATAATTGAGCATCGCCGACACGCGCGACTGGACGCCTTCTCGCTGCGGAAGGAGGAACTTCCGCCAGTCGTAATCGCGCCGCACGACGCTGCCAGCGAACACGACCCGGTTGAAGCGTGCCGCAGGATAGTCCGTGAGCGCACGCGCGAGCAGATAAGTGCCGTTGGAGTGCCCCACATAGGAGAACGCGGCGTCCGGATAAAGCGCCCGCGCCTCGGTGTAGTGATCCATCAGCCAACTGGTCTTCCAGCGACGCACCCACGGCAGGATGAACGGCACCATCGCGAAATAGCCATAGCTTCCGGTGAACGACCGCATCGCGCGCTGCTTGTCTTTTGGGAGCGCTTCGTTTGCGCGCTTCACCTCGCGCTTGATCACGCGCGCGATCTTGTGGGTCCAGAAGCCGTGATCGCGAATGCCATGGATGACGAAGACAACGTCGGTCGTCCTTGGGTCGGAGCGCATTGCAGGCGTATCCGCCATCTCGTCGCGGGCGATCTTGACCCTGTTGAGCACCTTGTCCTGCAGGCTCCTGGTGAGAGCCCAGCCGAACAGCATCCAGCGTGCTTGCGCCATCAGCGTGCCGCCGTCGCTGCGGTGGCCGTTCCCGGCGGGCACGAGTCCCCATTTCGCGACCTCCGCAAGAGTGCGCGGCGCACCGGCCTGCGTCGCCGCCTCAAGCGCCGCCTCCTCCTCGGGAGTAGGCCGCGTCATCAGCTTGACGTTGTCGTGCGTGGCGCCCGGCACCTCGACCAGACTGAATGCGTTGTTCCCTTCCACAGCCCAGTCGACCGACTCGTTGGGCGCCAGCAGGTCGTCAGCCGCGCCAAGGAGTTGCACGACCTCGATCTTCGATCGCTTCCTCAATATCAACGCGAGCCATTGCAGGCGGGTCTGGACCACGAACGGAGCGCCCTGCTGGATCTGCAGCGCCGACAGCTCGAGCCGATTGAAACTGAAGGTCCGCAGCGCCTCGCCGAACCACGCTCCCAGCGCCCACGCTGCGGACGTCACCCAGTCGCGCGAGGCCGCGGCCGACCAGCCGCGGCTAAAGCCGGCCAGGAGAACGATCCTCTCGATGGCGTCGCCCCAGCAGCGGCGTCCGAGTCCGGAGGTCTCCGCAAGCTGCCTGAGTTCGTCCCTTTCGTGCTTCGGCCGCACCCGCTCCACCCTTGCAATTTCGTCGACGAGCTCGAGCTCGAAAGGCGCGCTTGCGTGCTCGCCGGCGGCGATCACCGCGACTTTGCGGGCGATGAATGCGCCGAAGCTGTAGCCGACGAGAAGAATGCGACGATAGGCCGACTGCGCCCTGACAGCCGCGTCGATGCGATCGACCATTCGTACCGCGATCCGCGCCGGCGACTGACAGGACAGTTTTCCAAACCAGCCGCCAAACGGCAGCTCGGGGACCAGCACGTCGGCATCGGCGAGCTGTGCCCTGACAGCCCGCACCACGTCGCGCATCGCTCGCGGCGAGCCTCGGAAGCCGTGAAAGATCACAACAAGGCTCGTATGCGCGCCCTGCGCTTCAAAGATCTCAGCCATGATGATGTCCCCCGACGTCCATGCGCCGGAGCGATGCAACCAAAATTACCAATGATTGTAAATCGTGCCCGGCTCGCGAGGCCTACACCGCCTCGACCTGCACCACCCCGGGCACCGCCTTGATGGCGCCGGCGATCTGCGGCGAGACCTTGTAGCGGCCCGGCAGCTTCACCTCGACGTCGGTATCCTTGTCGAGCATCAGCACCATGGTGACCTCGCCATCAGCGCGCTCATTTGCCGGCCGGGCAGGCCCGCCCGGCGCCGGCTCGAGGCGCCGCGCCACGCTGTCGATCGGCTGGTTCGAATTGAGGAACACGCGCAGGCCCTTCTGCAGCCGCTCCGCCGCGCTGTCGAGCGGCTCGACGGTCTGGATGCGCGCACGCACGTCCTCGCCCTGCGCTTCCGCGGTCAGCATCAACAGCACGGCCTTGCCGGGCTCGAGCAGGTCGCGATATTGCGCCAAGCCCTCCTGGAAGATCACCGCCTCGTAGTGACCCGACGGATCGGAGAATTCCAGGATGCCCATCTTGTTGCCGGTCTTGGTGCGCCGCTCCGCGCGCGACACCACCGTGCCGGCGACGCGCCCGGCGGTTGCGCCCTGCTTGACCGAATTGCAGAACGCGCTCCAGCGCTGCACCTTGAGCCGCTCCAGGATCGCCGCATAGTCGTCGAGCGGGTGTCCCGAGAGGAAGAAGCCGATCGCTTCGAACTCGCGCTGCAGCCGCTCCGCCGGCAGCCAGGCCTGCACGGCGGGCAGCGGGATCTGCTCGCGCGCCATGGCACCGCCGAACAGCTCGCTCTGGCCCAGCTCGGCATCCTCGTGGCGGCGCTGCGCAGCGGCGAGGATCGCGTCGACGCCGGCATGCACGCGCGCGCGATTTTGCTCGAGCGCATCGAACGCACCGGCCGCCGCGAGGCTTTCCAGCACGCGCTTGTTGATCGCGCGCGGATTGACGCGGCCGGCAAAGTCGGTGACGTCCGCGAACGGACGCTGCCCGCGCGCCTCGACGATCGCCTCGACCGCCTGCGTGCCGACGCCTTTCAGCGCCGCAAGCGCGTAGTGAATGGTGCCGTTCTCGACCTCGAACTGCACGGCGGAGCGGTTGATCGAGGGCGGCTCGACCTTGACGCCGAGGCGCTGCGCCTCGGCGCGGAATTCCGACAGCTTGTCGGTATTGGCCATGTCGTAGGTCATCGAGGCGGCGAGGAACTCGACCGGATGGTTCGCCTTCATGTAGGCGGTCTGGTAGGTGATCAGCGCGTAAGGCGCCGAATGGGATTTGTTGAAGCCGTACTCTGCGAACTTGGCGCAGGCCTCGAAGATCGTCTGTGCGATCGTCTTGTCGTAGCCGCGCTCCGTCGCGCCCGCGATAAATCGGCCGCGCTGCGCATCCATTTCGGCCTTGATCTTCTTGCCCATTGCGCGACGCAACAGATCGGCTTCGGCGAGGCTGTAGCCGGCCATATCCTTTGCGATCTGCTGCACCTGCTCCTGATAGGTGATGATCCCGTATGTGGGCTCGAGGATCGGCTGCAGGCTCGGATGGAGGTATTCGGTCTGCTCGTGACCGAGCTTGCGGGCGCAATAGGTCGGGATGTTCGCCATCGGACCCGGCCGGTAGAGAGCCACCAACGCGATCAAATCCTCAAAGCGATCCGGCCGCATGTCGATCAGCGCGCGCCGCATTCCCTGCCCTTCCACCTGGAAGATGCCGACCGTCTCGCCGCGTGTCAGCATCTGGTAGGTCTTCGCGTCGTCGAGCGGGATGTTCAACAGCTCGAGCGCGACGCCGCGCCGCTTGAGCAGCGCGACCGCGGTCTGCAGCACGCTCAGCGTCTTCAGCCCAAGGAAGTCGAACTTCACCAGCCCCGCCTGCTCGACCCATTTCATGTTGAACTGGGTTACCGGAAGCTCGGATTTCGGGTCGCGGTACATCGGGACGAGCTCATCGAGCGAGCGATCGCCGATCACGATGCCGGCGGCATGCGTTGAGGCGTGGCGGTGCAGTCCCTCGAGCTTCATCGCGATATCGAAGGCGCGTTTGACCGTTGGATCCGAGTCGCGCGCCGCCTGCAGGCGCGGCTCCTCGTCGATCGCGCGTTTCAGCGTCACCGGCGCCGCCGGGTTCATCGGCACCAGCTTGCACAGCTTGTCGACCTGGCCGTACGGCATTTCGAGCACGCGCCCAACGTCGCGCAACACGCCACGCGCCTGCAGCGTGCCGAAGGTGATGATCTGCGCGACGTGGTCGCCGCCATAACGCTTCTGGACATAGCGGATGACCTCGTCGCGCCGGTCCTGGCAGAAGTCGATATCGAAGTCCGGCATCGAGACGCGGTCGGGGTTGAGGAACCGCTCGAAGATCAGCCCGAAACGGATCGGATCGAGATCGGTGATGGTCAGCGAAAAGGCCACCAGCGACCCCGCGCCCGAGCCGCGTCCAGGCCCAACCGGAATCCCCTGCGCTTTCGCCCACTGGATGAAGTCGGCGACGATCAGGAAGTAGCCGGGATATTTCATCCTCTCGATCACGCCGAGCTCGAAATCGAGCCGCTCGCGGTAGTCGTCGATGGTCTTGCCGGATGCGAGGCCGAGCGTCTTGATCCGGTATTCGAGCCCCTTCTCGGCCTGGCGGCGCAGCTCCGCGGCTTCGTCGACCGCCGCGCCGTCGGGCGCGGTGAAGCGCGGCAGGATCGGGTTGCGCTTCTTCGGCCGGTACGCGCAGCGCTGCGCGATCTCGATCGTCGCGGCGAGCGCCTCGGGCAGGTCGGCAAACAGCGCCGCCATTTCGGCGCGCGACTTGAAATAATGCTCGGGCGAAAGCTGGCGCCGCTCGGATTCGGCGATCAGGCGCCCTTCGGCGATGCAAATGAGCGCGTCGTGCGCCTCGAAATCCTCGCGCCGCGGATAGAACGGCTCGTTGGTGGCGACGAGCGGCAGCGCGCGTGCGTAGGCAAGGTCGAGCAGCGCCGGCTCGATCTGCCTTTCCTCCGCCATGCCGTGGCGCTGCAGCTCGACATAGAGCCGGTCGCCAAACAGCGCGACCAGCCTGGCGCAGCGCGCCGCCGCAAGCTCGCTCTGCCCGGCGGCAAGCGCGAGGTCGAGCGGGCCACCGGGACCGCCGGTCAGCGCGATCAGACCGGTGAGGCCTTCAAGCGCGGCGAGCTTCACATGCGCGGCCTCGCCGGACGGCGTCTCGAGAAAGGCGCGCGAGGTCAGCCGCATCAGGCTGCGGTAGCCGTCCTCGCTCGCGGCGAGCAGCACCAGGCGCGGATGCCGCAGCAGATGGGCGCCGGCGTGACGCGGGGCCTCGTGATCGCCGAAATCGACCGCCAGCGCGCAGCCGATGATCGGCTGGATGCCGGCGCCGGCGAGCTTGTCGGAGAATTCGAGCGCGCCGAACATGTTGTCGGTATCGGTCAGCGCGAGCGCCGGCTGGCGGTCGCCCTTCGCGAGCTCCGCGAGGCGCGCGATGGTCAGCGCGCCCTCGAGCAACGAATAGGACGAGTGCACGTGCAGGTGCACGAAGCCGGGATCAGGCACGGGTTCCTCGCGATTCTTCGATTCCTAAAGGGCCGTCCCCAAACTGGCCGCCGACCGCCCCCAAGTCCAACCAGAATCGCTGCGCCTCCCCGCCTTCCCCGGTTTTCGCAAGGGGCAGCGGGCGACCCGGCCGCTAGAGCGATCCCGATTGGGAGGAATCGGGATGCGCTCTAGCCTCTTGCATTGGCGCATATCCTTTTCGGAAAACCGGTATCCACTTTTCCGGGATATGCACTAAGCCGCGCGCCGGCGCGTCAAGGCCGTTGCGGGCCTCAAGCAACGGAAACCGCCGCGCCTCACAGGACGGCGATGACCTGAGCCCAGATCGCAATCATGCTGACGAAAAGCACGAGCGACATCAGGGCGGCGACTTCTTCCATGGCAACGCGGATCATCACGGACCTCCAAGAACAAGAGCGATACGAGAACATAGGAAGAACATTGTTCTCATTCTGTTCCAGAGTCAATCAGCGGCAGTGGGTCAGTCTTGGTTTTTCTCAGCGCGCTAGCGCTTGGGTTAACGCGCCCTTACCCGCGCTAGCCCCTGTGGCGTCCGGCTATCACGATTCCACCGAAGGAGTCCGCGCAGGGGAGCGACAGGCCAGGCTTTTTATTTCGCCACGCGAATCGGCTGCAGTCACGAAGCGTTAACAGACTCGGGGCCGCTGCCGCGCTCGATCGGCGCGCTCCTGCGCGCCGATCGCACCCGTCACGTCATCTCGACGATCTTGCCTTCCTGCAGCGTGACGCGCCGGTCCATGCGCTGCGCGAGCTCCATGTTGTGGGTCGCGACCACCGCGGCGAGCTTTGAGGCGCGCACGAGCTGGGCGAGCACCCCGAACACGTGGCCGGAGGTGCGCGGATCGAGATTTCCGGTCGGCTCATCGGCAAGCAGGATGCGCGGCGCGTTCGCGACCGCGCGCGCGATCGCGACCCGCTGCTGCTCGCCGCCGGAGAGCTGTCCCGGACGATGCTCGAGGCGCTCCTTCAGGCCGAGATAGCTCAAGAGCTCGCCCGCGCGCTTGCGCGCCTCGCGCTTGGCGAGCCCGCGGATCATCTGCGGCAGCATGACGTTCTCGATCGCCGAGAACTCCGGCAGCAGATGATGGAATTGGTAGACGAAGCCGATCTCGGTGCGGCGGATGCGGGTGCGCTCCGCGTCGGAGAGTCCCGAGGTCGCGCTGCCGTCGATATAGACCTCGCCGCCATCGGGATGCTCGAGCAGGCCCGCAATGTGCAGCAGCGTCGACTTGCCGGTGCCGGACGGCGCGATCAGCGCGATCGACTGGCCCGGCCACACCGCAAGCTCGGCGCCTTTGAGGATTTCGAGCGCGGCTTCGCCCCGGGCGTAGCGCCGCTCGATCGCGTGCAGGAAGACGGCCGGCTCCTTCTTCGCCGCCGCGTCACTCATAACGCAGCGCCTCGACCGGATCGAGCCGCGCCGCGCGCCATGACGGGTAGAGCGTCGCGAACAGCGACAGCGTCAGCGCCATCACCACCACCGCGGCGGTCTCGCTGACGTCCATCTCGGCCGGCAGGCGCGAGAGGAAGTAGAGCTCGGGCGAGAACAGCTCCGTGCGCGTCAGCCAGGAGAGGAACTGGCGGATCGACTCGACGTTGAGGCAGACCACAAGGCCGAGCAGGAAGCCGGCGAGCGTGCCGACCACGCCGATCGACGCGCCGGTGATGAGAAAGATGCGCATCACGGCACCCTGCGTCGCCCCCATGGTGCGCATGATCGCGATGTCGCCGCCCTTGTCCTTCACCAGCATGATCAGGCCGGAGACGATGTTGAGCGCCGCCACGACGATGATCAGCGTCAGGATCAGGAACATCACGTTGCGCTCGACCTGCAGCGCATTGAAGAAGGTCGCATTGCGCTGACGCCAGTCGATCATGAAGATCGGCCGCCCGGCTGCCTCCGTGATCAGCTTGCGGAAGCTGTCGATGCGATCGGGGTTGTTGGTGTAGACCTCGATCATCGTCACGTCGCCGGCGCGATTGAAGTAGAGCTGCGACTCCGGCAGCGGCATGAACACGATGTGGCTATCATATTCCGACATGCCGATCTCGAACACGGCCGCCACCTTGTAGGTCTTGATCCGCGGCGTCGTGCCCATCGGCGTGACCGCGCCGCGCGGCGCGACCAGCGTGAGGTTGTCGCCCGCGCGCACCGACAGGCTGTCGGCGAGCCGCCGCCCGATCGCCAGCCCCTGCCCCTCGTCGAAACCGTCGAGCGTTCCCTGCTTGACGTTGTTGGCGATCGAGCCGAGCCGGGTCAGATCCGCCGCGCGCATGCCGCGCACCAGCACGCCCTCGGAATTGAACGGCGAGGAGGCGAGCGCCTGGCCCTCGACGATCGGCACCGCAAGACGCACCCCGTCGACGCCGGAGATGCGCTGCCCGACCGCATCCCAGTCGGTGAGCGGCGACTCGAGCGGCTGTACCAGAAGGTGACCGTTGAGCCCAAGGATCTTGTCGAGCAGCTCCTTGCGGAAACCGTTCATCACCGCCATCACGATGATCAGCGCGGCGACGCCGAGCGTGATGCCGACGAGCGAGAAGAAGGCGATGACGGAGATGAATCCCTCGCTGCGCCGCGAGCGCAAATAGCGCAGCGACAGCATCCACTCGAAGGGAGCGAAGGGGCGGGTCCCGGTAGGATCGCTCATCAATGTCCGTCCAGTTCCGGCATTTCATCCGATTCTGGCGGATTCAAGCCACCAGAGATCGCAGCGCCGTGACGCACGTGAACAGGTTTTTGGCGCACGCGCGGATGCGCGAAAGCGCCTATCTGTCGAAACGCCGCAGTGCCTCGTCAGGACTGAGCATCGTGCGGCTGCCGTCCGCCCGGCGCTTCACCTCGACCTGACCGGACGCAAGCCCCTTCGGGCCGACCAGGATCTGCCAGGGAATGCCGATCAGGTCGGCGGTCGCGAATTTCGCGCCCGGCCGTTCGTCGGTGTCGTGATAGAGCACCTCGCGCCCGGCCGCGCTGAGCGCGGCATAGAGCCGCTCGCAGGCCGCATCGGTCGCGGCATCGCCCTGCTTCAGGTTCAGGATCATCACGTCGAACGGCGCGACCGGCTCCGGCCACTTGATGCCGCCCGCGTCGTGGCAGGCCTCGATGATCGCGGCGACGAGCCGCGACGGCCCGATGCCGTAGGAGCCCATATGCACCGGCTTCTCGGTTCCGTCCGGCCCGGTGACGTGCGCCTTCATCGGCGCCGAATACTTGGTGCCGAAATAGAAGATGTGCCCGACCTCGATCCCGCGCGCCGACACCTGGCTGTCCGGCGGCAGCGCGGCGTATTTGTCCGCCTCGTGCATCTCGGAGGTCGCCGCATAGAGCGAGGTCCACTTGTCGACGATGCCCTGCACGCGCGCGATGTCGTCGAAGTCGACATCGGCGTCCGGAACCTCGAAGCCGAGATAGTCCTTGTGGCAGAACACCTCGCTCTCGCCGGTCTCGGCCAGGATGATGAACTCGTGCGAGAGGTCGCCGCCGATCGGGCCGGTGTCGGCGCGCATCGGGATCGCCTTGAGGCCGAGGCGCGCGAAGGTGCGCAGATAGGCGATGAACATCTTGTTGTAGGAGTGCCGCGCGCCGGCCTGGTCGACGTCGAACGAATAGGCGTCCTTCATCAGGAACTCGCGCCCGCGCATCAGCCCGAAGCGCGGCCGCACCTCGTCGCGGAACTTCCACTGGATGTGATAGAGGTTGAGCGGGAGATCCTTGTAGGAGCGCACATAGGCGCGGAAGATCTCGGTGATCATCTCCTCGTTGGTCGGACCGTAGAGCATCTCACGCTCGTGCCGGTCGCGGACGCGCAGCATCTCCTTGCCGTAGGCATCGTAGCGTCCGCTCTCGCGCCAGAGGTCGGCGGACTGGATCGTCGGCATCAGCACCTCGATCGCGCCCGAGCGGTTCTGCTCCTCGCGCACGATGCGGCAGATTTTTTCGAGCACGCGCAGGCCGAGCGGCAGGAACGCGTAGATTCCTGCGGCTTCCTGCCGCAGCATTCCGGCGCGCAGCATCAGCCGGTGCGAGACGATCTCGGCTTCGCGCGGGGCCTCGCGCAGGATCGGGAGGAAATAGCGGGAGAGACGCATCGTCGACTCAGAAGTCCGGTTTCGCGGTCAGGCCGCGGAGTGAAGCCGGAACGCGCAGCGAAAGACAAGAGCCATCAAGGCTTTCCGCGGCGCCCCGCGACGTCATTTGGAGGTCATGGACTCACGGCATTGCGCCAATCGCTTCGGCGCTCGATAATGTCCCGCGCTTCCCGTGGGAAAACGACAACGTGCCGGCTCAGCCTTGTTGCGTAATTTTGTTGCGTCGCATTCGCTCGTGACAACCGAATCGACTTCAGTTACGGTGCCGGCCGCGTGGTCAGGGTGAGCTGGCGAGAACCGCAGCCCGGACGGCGCAGCTCGGTACAGTGCCGTACTGCAGCGGACCAAGTCTGTAGTGGACCAAGTCTTGGGAGGGAGAGGGCCTGACGGCGCGATGTCGCTGCCGCCTCGACGATAACAAAAGGGTCAGTCGGGTTTCCGGCTCTAAAACCAGAAGACATCCGAGCAGGGCTTTGGCCCTGCTCATTTTTTTGGTCTTAGTGGAGCATGATCTTTTCCGAAAACCGCTGCACACTTTTCGGGATCATGCTCGAGTCCCGGGGGTCGAGGCGAGCCAGATTCCAACCCCGACGGCGATCAAGCCGACGAGGAGATTCCAGCCGAGCGGCTCAGCGATCAGGACCGCGGCAAGCAGCGATGCGGCGATCGGGTTGACCGTCATGGTGTTGGCGACACGCGTGGGCGTCGTCAGGCGCAAGGCCAGCACCCAGAGGAAGAACGCGGCCGCGCCGCCGAACACGCCGAGATAGATCACCGCGATCCATTGCGCGGTCGAGAACGATTGCGTGACCGCGAAGCCGCCGCGCGCGGCGGCGACCGCTACCAGCAGGATCGCGCCCGCGCCCATCGATGCGGTGACGAAGCCGAGCGGCGAGGAGCGCGCGATGAACGGGCGCGACCACACATTGTAGAGCGCCATGCACAGCGTCGCGCCGAGCATGATGAGGTCGCCGCGCCACGCCCCGGCGGGCGCGACGGCAAGGCCCGCGGTGAGCGCGACCGCGACCCCGCCGACCGCGATAAAGACGCCGAGCGTCTTGCGCAGGTTGAGCGGCTCGGCACCGAGCAGCGCGGCCGCCACCATGGTCCAGAGCGGCAGGGTCGACAGCGCGAGCGCGCCGCGCGCCGCCGTCGTGTAGGCGAGCGCGAGGTTGTAGAACACGAAGAACACGCCGAAGAACATGATGCCGAGACCCAGCGTGCCGAGCCAGTCGCGCCCGCGCGGGAACGCGCTGCGCGTCGCGAGCGCCAGCGGGGCGAGCACCAGGATGCCGATGCCGAAGCGAAAAGCCGCAATGGTCACCGGGTCGATGGTGCCGACGACATAGCGCGTGACCGCACCCGACGTTCCGCCGAACGTCGAGGACAGGATCGCAATCAGGACGCCGATGGTTTCGGTCATTGAAGGGCAGAGCCGGAGGGCGGAAGCCCAATCTCGCCGGGCTGCGCGCCGAAGACAATTACGTGGCAGATAATCGCCGGGTGGCGGCGGGCGCGGCCCAGCTCTTGAGGATCCATGCGCTTGCCGGATCGGAAGGAAAGAAGCTCTCGATGCGGATCTCCTGCAAGGTGACGTCCTGCGGGGTGCCGAGCGTCGCGATCGTGGTGAACACCGAAAACCGAGTGTCTCCCTTGCGGAAATGGATATGCAGCACCGGCGTATGCGTCTGAAGCGGGGCGACGCGCGACAATGGCGGCACGCCCGGATAGCCGGTGAGGCGGCGCAACAGCTCGGCCGTCTCCGTGGTTCCGTCGGCGATCGCGTCGGCCTGCACGCTGCGCAGGAAGTGCACCGCGACGTCCTCCCAGTTCTCGATGAAGGGGCGCAGCACGTCCGGCGCGACGAGCGCGTCCGCGAGATTGACCGCGCCGGTCGGCGCCGCGCCGAGCAGGAACCGCACGAGATTACCAGCGCCCGCATTGGCGCGCTTGAGGTTCCAGCGCCAGTCCACGACGAACGCCGGATAGGGCTCCTGCTGCGCCAGCATGTGGTCGAGCGCGCCGTTGACCTGCGCGAGCTCGGGCGCGCCGAGATCGCTCTCGCGCCAGACCGGCGCGAAGCCGGCGGCGAGCAGCAGCGCGTTCTGCTGGCGCAGCGGCAGGTCGAGCACGGCGCTCAGGCGCAGCACCATGTCGCGGCTCGGCTCGGCACGGCCGGACTCCAGGAAGCTCAGATGGCGCTGCGAGATGCCGGCGCTGCCGGCGAGCGCCAGCTGCGAGAGCGCACGATGCGCGCGCCACCATTTCAGCCGCGCTCCGAATGCCATTACGTTGCGGGTCATTGATCATCCGCCTCCGGGCGGCCGATCATGCCAGCAAAAGCAAGCGAGGAAACCCCATGCCGCTAGAACCCCTGCCCTTCTCGACACTGATGGGCATCGAAGTCGTCAGCGTCGCGCCCGATCTTGTCGTCGGCGCGCTGAAGGTGCGGGAGGACTTGTGCACGCGCCCGGCGGTGCTGCACGGCGGCGCCACCATGGCGTTCGCCGACACGATCGGCGCAATCGCGACGGTCGCCAATCTGAAAGAGGGCGAAACCACCACGACGATCGAGAGCAAGACCAATTTCCTCGCCGCGATCCCCCTTGGGGACACCGCACGCGCCGAGTGCACGCCGCTGCACAAGGGCCGCACCACGATGGTGTGGCAGACGAAGATCACGCGCGGCGACGGCCGCCTCGCCGCGCTGGTGACGCAGACCCAGATGGTGCTGCAGGCGCGCTGACCTCATGGTGAGGAGCCGCGCGTTAGCGCGGCGTCTCGAACCATGGCCACAGGCTCCTGCGTCCGGGACCATCCTTCGAGACGCGCAGCTCGCTCTCGCTCGGCGCGCTCCTTCAGGATGAGGGTTCGAACCTACCTCTCCGCGAATGCGAGCCGCGCCCCGAGCGCCACGAAGGCGGCCGCGAAGGTGCGGCGCATCCAGGTCAGCACGCGCGGACGCGAGATGACGTGATCGCGGATCGCGGCCGCGAACAGCCCATAGCCGACGAACACCACGAAGGTCATCAGCATGAATACCCCGCTCAGGGTCAGCATCGCGGGAAGTGGATGCGCTTCGTCGGCGCTGATGAACTGCGGCAGGAACGCGAGGAAGAAGATCGAGAGCTTCGGGTTGAGGATGTTGATGAGGACGGCCTCGACGGTGATCTGCGTCGGGCTGCGCAATCGGTCGTCCTTCGCGACGCTGAGCGCGCCACGCTCGCGCAACGTATTCCACGCCATGTAGAGCAGGTAGGCGACGCCGAGATATTTGAAGGTCTGGAACGCGAGCGCGCTGGTATGCAACAGCGCCGCAAGCCCCATGATGGCGGCCGCAAGATGCGGCACAATGCCGAGCGTACAGCCGAACGCCGCCACGATGCTGGCGCGCGACCCGCGCGAGAGCCCGGCCGCCAGCGTATAGAGCACGCCAGTGCCGGGCGACACGACGACGATGAACGAGGTGATGAGGAATTCCCAGCTCATGCGCGATCCTCTTTTTCAGCTCGAGTATTTGATCAGCCCCCAGAGCGTGGCGAGATCGTCAAGCGTCACGAGCCGGTAGACGTAGCAGACCCAGAATAGCGCGAAGCACACCGTCGCCACCACCGTGGTCCAGATCAGCTTGGACTTGAGCGCGACGACGATCGGCGCGCCCGGATCGTGGCCCGGCTCGACCTCGACGCCCTCCTCGGCGGCGTTGCGCACGCCGATCGGCAGCACGACGAACAGCGCCAGCCACCAGATGATGAAATAGATCGCGGCCGCGGTGGTCCAGGACATCTCGGTCTTCTATCCGACCTGGCTCCCAACTGCCATGGATGACCGGACCTACTGTCCGCGGCGCGAGGCCTCAAGCCTGCTCGATCTCGACCAGCGTGCCGCAGAAATCCTTCGGGTGCAGGAACAGCACCGGCTTGCCGTGCGCGCCGATCTTCGGATTGCCGTCGCCGAGCACACGCGCACCTTGCTGTTTCAGCCGGTCGCGCGCCGCCAGAATGTCATCGACCTCGTAGCAGATATGATGGATGCCGCCGTCCGGATTACGCTCGAGGAACTTGGCGATCGGCGAATCCTTGCCGAGCGGCTCGAGCAGCTCGATCTTGGTGTTGGGCAGCGTGATGAACACGGTGCTAACCCCATGATCGGGCTGCGGCACGACGGCCGACACCTCGGCGCCGAGCGTCTCGCGATAGAGCCGCGATGCTTTCGCAATGTCGCCGACCGCGATCGCGACGTGGTTGAGACGGCCGATCATCAAGATACTCCGAATGTAGGGCGGGCAAAGCGAGTCTCCGCGGAGCGGAGACAAGCGTGCCCGCCGCGGCAAGATCAGCGGGCACGCTTGCCCGCGCGTTGCGCGCGCAAGCTTTGCCCGCCCTACGGGCCACAAAGCTGCAGAACTATACCGTGATCACCTGCACCAGGCATATCGGCTTCTTCTGCCAGTGCGACGCGATTGCGGCACGCACGGCGCGCTTGACCGCCTCCTCCACGGCCTGCGGGTCGCGCCGGCGCGGCTTCGGCAGGGACTCGTAGGTGTCGATGACGGCGTCATAGGCGATCCCGTGCATCGACAGCTTGTCGGCGCTCTCCTCCGGAATGCCGATCAGCTCCACGTCCGGATCAGCGAGCATCTCGCCCTTCTCGGACAGCACCAGCGCGACGATCACGATGCCGGAAAAGCCGAGGCGGCGGCGGTCCGCGACCGTGCGGGTTTCGGCCGAGATCAACAGCGCGCCGTCCTTGTAGAGCCGCGCCGCCGGAACTTCGTCGATCAGCCCGGGATCGGGCGCAAGGCGCAACAGGTCGCCGTCGCCGCACAGGAGGACCTCGCCGACCCCGGCTGCGCGCGCGAGCTTTCCGTGCTCGGCAAGGTGCAGCGCCTCGCCGTGCACCGGAATGGCGATGCGCGGGCGCACCCAGGCGTAGAGCTCGGCCATCTCGGCGCGGCGCGGATGGCCGGAGACGTGCACCAGGTGGGTGCGATCGGTGATCACCTCGATCCCCTGGCGCACCAGCCCGTTGATGATCCTGCCGACCGCCTTCTCGTTCCCCGGAATGGTGCGCGAGGAGAAGATCACCATGTCGCCCTTCGACAGCGTCACCTCGGGATGCTGGTCCTCCGCGATGCGCGCGAGCGCGGCGCGCGGCTCGCCCTGGCTGCCGGTGCAGAGCGCCACGACCTTGTCGTGCGGCAGGTAGCCGTAGGCCTCGACGGTGCGGAAATCCGCGATGCCCTCGAGATAGCCGGTCTCGCGCGCGACCTGCTCGACGCGGGCCATGGCGCGACCGACCACCACCACCTCGCGACCTGCCGCGGCCGCGGCCTCAGCGACCGCGCGCATGCGCGCCACGTTGGAGGCGAAGGTCGTGACCGCGACGCGGCCTTTGGCGCCCGCGATCAGCTCGCGCAGCGTCACGGCGACGTCGGCCTCCGAGGGCGAGCGGCCGTCGCGCACCGCGTTGGTGGAGTCGCCGATCAGCGCGAGGCAGCCCTCCTCGCCGAGCGCGCGCAGCTTCCGCTCGTCGGTCGGCGGACCGATGATCGGCGTCGGATCGAGCTTCCAGTCGCCGGTGTGCAGCACGTTGCCGAGCGGGGTGCGGATGATCAGGGCGTTCGATTCCGGGATCGAGTGCGCGACCGAGACGAGCTCGACGTTGAACGGGCCGACATCGAAGCGGCTGCCGAGCGGCAGCACTTTGATGGGCACGTCCGGCGCGAGCGGCTCGCCGAGGCGCTTGGCCTCGAACAGCGCCGCGGTGAACGGCGTCGCGTAGACCGGACAGCGCAGCTTCGGCCAGAGATCGATGAGCGCGCCGAAATGATCCTCGTGCGCATGGGTGAGCACGAGGCCGACGAGATTGCGCCGCTCCTCCATCAGGAAGCCGATGTCCGGCAGGATCAGGTCGACGCCGGGCAGATCCTCGCCCGCAAACGACACGCCGAGATCGACCGCCATCCAGGTGCGATTGCCGCCGTCCCCAAGCCCGTAGAGCGCGAGGTTCATCCCGATCTCGCCGACGCCGCCGAGCGGCGCAAACAGAAGCTCGGTCGCGACAGGCATCAGGCCGAGACCTTGAAAGGAAAGATTTCGCCCGCCGTGACGGTTTCGAGCTCACCGGCCGGCAAGCGCAGCAGCAGGCGCCCGGCGGAATCGAGCGACTCGAACCGGCCGGTCAGCTCGCGATTGGCGAGCCGCACCACGATCGCGCTGCCGACGCCGGCCCCATGCGTGAGCCAGGCCGCGCGGATCGCCGCGAAACCCGCGCCGCGATCCCATTGCGCAAGCCGCGCCACCATGGCGCCGGAGAGCGCGCCGAATAGCGCAGCGGGCGTCACCGCGACGCCGTGCGCCGCGAGGTCGGTCGCCGGATAGGCCGTGACGCCCGGATGGTGCGCACAATTCACCCCGATCCCGACAACGGTCGCGCTCGCGCCGCCGACGCTCTCGGCCTCGATCAGGATCCCGGCAAGCTTCGCGCCGTCAAGCAGGAGATCGTTCGGCCATTTGAGCTTCAGTCGCGGCTCGATCGCGGGCGCGAGGGCACACAGCGCATCGCGCAGCGCGAGCGCCGCGACGAAGCACAGTTCCGGCAGCTGGCAGGATGGCGCGGCGTCGGTCAGCAGCAGGCTCGCGTAGAGATTGCCGGGCGGCGAGGTCCAGGCGTTGCCGCGCCGGCCGCGCCCGGCGGTCTGGCGCGCCGCCGTGATCCAGAGCGGCCCGCGCTCGCCGGCGCGCGCAAGCGCCAGGGCCTCGGCATTGGTCGAGCCGAGGGTCTCCTGCGCGATATGTCGGACGCCTGCCTGCTCGGCGTCTGCGTGCAACGGCATCAAAACAATGACTTTGCGGCCGTTCCGGCTGCGGCGATCAGCGGTCCGGGCGCGATGCCGAGCAGGAAGACGAGCGCGCCGCTGACGCCAAGGACGAGCTTCAACAGGCCCGGCATCGGCTCGAACCGCGCGGCCGGCTCGTCGAAATACATCACCTTCACGATGCCGAGATAGTAGTAGGCGCCGACCACGCTCGCGAGCACGCCGAGCACCGCGAGCGCGTAGAGCCCGGCCTTGATGGCGGCAAGGAACACGAAATACTTCGCGAAGAAGCCCGCGAGCGGCGGAATGCCGGCGAGCGAGAACATCATGACGGCAAGGAACAGCGCCATCGCGGGATTGTTGCGCGCGAGCCCGGCAAGGTCGGAGATGTTCTCGACCAGCACGCCCTTGCTGCGCATCGAGAGGATCGCCGCGAACGTCCCGAGCGTCATCGCGAGATAGATCGCCATATAGACGATCACGCCCTGCACGCCCTCCGGCGTGCCGGCCGCAAGGCCGACCAGCGCGAAGCCCATATGGCCGATCGACGAATAGGCCATCAGCCGCTTGATGTTGCGCTGCCCGATCGCCGCGAACGAGCCGAGCGCCATCGAGGCGATCGAGACGAACACCACGACCTGCTGCCATTGCGGCGTGATCTCGGGGAACGCCGCGATCGGCGCGCGCACGAAGATCGCCATCGCGGCGATCTTCGGCGCGGAGGCGAAGAATGCCGTCACCGGGGTCGGCGCGCCTTCGTAGACGTCCGGCGTCCACATGTGGAACGGCACGGCCGAGACCTTGAAGCAGAAGCCGGCAAACAGAAAGACGAGCCCGAAGGTGAGCCCGATGCCGCCGTGCCCGGCCGCCTTGGCGATGGCGGCGAAATTCACCGTGCCGGTGAAGCCGTAGATCAGCGAGGCGCCATAGAGCAGCATGCCGGAGGAGAGCGCGCCGAGCACGAAATATTTCAGTCCCGCCTCGGTCGATTTCACCGAGTCGCGGTTCGAGGCCGCGACCACGTAGAGTGCGAGGCTCATCAGCTCGAGGCCGAGATAGAGCGCAATCAAGTCCGCCGCCGAGATCAGCATCAGCATGCCGGTGGTCGACAACAGGATCAGGATCGGAAACTCGAACTTGTCGATGCCCTCGGCGCGCAGATAGTCGCGCGCGAGCAGGAGGGTGCCGGCGGAGCCCGCGAGCGAGAGCAGCTTCAGCGCCTTGGCGAAGTCGTCGACCACGAAGCTGCCACCGAACGCCACCGTCCGGCCGCCGGGCAACAGGTAGACGAAGGCGCCGGCGACGAGGAGCAGGAGGAATGCCGCGGTGCCGACCGCGGGCGCCGACTTCTCGCCGCTGAACGCGCCGAGCATCAGCAGCACCATCGCGCCGAGCGCGAGCGTGATCTCGGGCAGCGCCGGCGCAAGGGTCGAGAGCGCGTTCATTTCGTCACCGTCGCAGGCAGCTGCGCGGCCTTCTTCGGCGCGACCGCCTGATTGTAGTTCTCGAGCAATTGCGTCACCGAGGCCGCCGACATGTCGAGCACCGGCTTGGGATAGACGCCGAACAGGACGGTGAGGATGACGAGCGGCGCGAACACCAGAATCTCGCGCGCGCCCATGTCGCGCAGCGCCATCAGGGCGGGCTTCTCGAGCACGCCGAAGATCACCTTGCGGTAGAGCCAGAGCGCGTAGCACGCCGACAGGATCACCCCGATGGTCGCGAGCGAGGCGACCGGGAGATTGGACTTGAATGTGCCGATCAGCGAGAGGAACTCGCCGACGAAGCCGGACGTCCCGGGCAGGCCGACATTCGCCATCGTGAACAGCATGAACACCAGGGCGTAGAGCGGCATGTTGTTGACGAGCCCGCCATAGGCCGAGATCTCGCGCGTGTGCATGCGGTCGTAGACGACGCCGACGCAGAGGAACAGCGCGGCCGAGACCAGCCCGTGCGAGATCATCTGGAAGATGCCGCCGGCGATGCTCTGCGTGGTCAGCGCGAAGATCCCCATGGTGACGAAGCCCATATGCGCGACCGAGGAGTAGGCGATCAGCTTCTTCATGTCCTCCTGCACCAGCGCGACCAGCGAGGTGTAGATGATCGCAATGACCGAGAGCGCGAAGATCAGCGGCGCGAGCTCGCTCGAGGCGTGCGGGAACATCGGCAACGAGAAACGCAGGAAGCCGTAGCCGCCCATCTTCAACAGGATCGCCGCGAGGATCACGGAGCCGGCGGTCGGCGCCTCGACATGCGCGTCGGGCAGCCAGGTATGCACCGGCCACATCGGCATCTTCACCGCGAAGGAGGCGAAGAACGCGAGCCACAGCACCTTCTGCATGCCGACCGGGAAGCTCGCCTTCATCAGCAGCGGAATATCGGTCGTGCCGGCCTGCCAGTACATCGCCATGATGGCGAGCAGCATCAGCACCGAGCCGAGCAGCGTGTAGAGGAAGAACTTGAAGCTCGCATAGACGCGGCGCGGTCCGCCCCACACCCCGATGATCAGGAACATCGG
>Ga0187784_10001018_pt1 | contig 21693 bp, 15 predicted proteins | sample 1015_SJ02_MP15_2_FD_132964 | JGI IMG/M metagenome (GOLD analysis project Ga0187784, IMG submission 132964) | Tropical peat soil microbial communities from peatlands in Department of Meta, Colombia - 1015_SJ02_MP15_20_MG | ecosystem: Environmental > Terrestrial > Soil > Wetlands > Peat | place...
CTAAATAGCCGTTTGCGGCAATCTGCTGGGTGGTTAAGAGAAGCAAAAGTGGCTTTGACAAAATCGACACGGCAAAAACGCAAGGCAATATTATCCCCAAATAATACTTGAGTGAGTACGTCAAGATCGTGCGTACTTCCGCGATGTCGTCGTCGTCGTAGTGTTTTGAGAGGACAGGAGGAAGCAGGGTCGATAATGGTGCAGCGACCATCGTGAGAGTGCTACCGAGGGCGTATGCCGGCGAATAGTAGCCCACCGCGGCGGCTCCCAAGAAAAGTGCGATGAGATAACGATCGCTTGAATTTACGATCCATCCCGAAAGATTGCTTGGCATCAAGGGCAGGCCAAAAGCGAGGTACTGCCTTACGTGCCTGAACTTCGGGATTGCTACGCCAATCTGCAGGAGGATGAGCGCCAACATCAAGGCGAATACCACGAGCTGCTGAATCAAGAGCGCTACCACGGCACCGCCGAGTCCACGGCCCAAAAGGACAAAAAGCGCTATCAGAGCCGTGTTCAACCACGCGTTGAAAATAGTTAAGAAAGAGTACGCTTTGATCTGCTGGAATGTTATGAAATACTCTGTGACATATAACGTAAGGCAGGCTATTAGGAGGTTCAATATGAACAGCAGAGCTATAGTGGTATCGTTGTGAAACAAGCTTGCGGCGATTTGTGGCAGAAATAAAAGAAACAGAGCGCAGACAATCGAGCTTGTCAGCAATATAACGAGCCCCATAGAGAAGAAGTCCTCGCGAATTTCACGTTTGTCGGTCGCCGCAGCGAGAAATCGAGTCATGGAAGATGGGAGCCCTAAGGCTACAAGCCAAGGCAACAACCCGATCGTCACCATGACCAAAGCCCAGGCTCCGTAATCAGCTATTGGCAGGTTCTTTGTCAGAATAGGGAGCAGAACAAGATTGCTAAGAGTGCTTAGGGGAGCCACCACTGAGCTCAATCCTATTCGCCGCACAGTCAGTGTGTATTTTTGCATTTGCGTGGCTTGCCTGCCCGATACAAGGCGACGTGCCGCTCAATTGTTCAAGTCGGTTTTTTAATCTGCTATCTTCGTGCAAAGTGCGCTTCGTCGCCGTGATGGTGGCGTTTTTTCCGAATGCGTCGCAAGGCGTGAGTCTTCTCTAAGTCGTGCGTGTTTCGCAATTTTTTACTCTCTCGGCAATTTTTTACTCTCTCGCATTTTTTCTTAAAGTAAGTCAGATGGAATGACGTGTGCACTCCTAACAAGCGTCCGTCTGCATTTTTGGCTCTTCGTTCTGATATCAATCAATTCAACAAATACGCAGTGGTTTGATTCCCGTATTTCGCGTGTAATCGCCGTTGGTGTTCTGACATCATGCTGAGTGACCTTGGGCCTTGCTGCAATAGATTGAACCGTGCTTGCATTTCGTGTAACGACCCGATAACAGTATTACAGACGCGTTTTGACGCCAACAGATGCAGTAAAGTGGCCTAGCACGTGTGCCGGCTGGCTAGCCCCACAAGTTCAAGCACTCGTTATTGTCTGCGCGTTTACAAGAGCAGATGCAAAGGTCTCTTTTCTCGCACCAGTCCTAAGACAGCTCTCAGCAAGAATAGCGCCCTCTTCGACGTACGAGATGTATCGCCCAGAAATCCCCTATCATTCTTTGTTGTTATATCTTAGGATAAGGGTTAAATTGACGAGTCATCGACGCTGTAAGAGAGGAAAGTTTAGAGCATTTCGTTAAAGCTATAAATGACGCAGCGCCTTTAAAGATTGACTGCTTAAGGACGGTTCACCTCCTAATATCGACTGTATGGCCGCGTTAGCGTTAACAACCTTAGAAGTTGTCTATTGTGCTCAGCACTTCTTGCATCCGTGTCAGAAGCCGTTCATCTGTGGCTGAAGTGAGATCATGCTGGTAGTTAACAAGTATGATACTAAACGACAAAAGATAAGTGACTTCTTCGCGCGGACGACACCTGGTCTGTATGAAAAGCATTTTTGGCCGACGTTCAGAAAACTACAGGCTGTACGCTCCAGAGGACGTATAAGGAGTATTATTGAAGATAGAATGGCGCAAAAGCCGTTTCCTTTGTTTGCGATGATCCAGATTGAGACGCTCAACCGATGCAATAATGATTGTTCGTTCTGTCCGGTCAACAGGAAACGCGACTCGAGGCAGCGCAGGGTGATGGACGCAGACTTATTCAATTCATTAATTGCGCAATTGGCGGATCTACAATATGACGGCATCATTAGTCTTTTTTCGAATAATGAACCACTGCTCGACCGACGCATCGCCGATTTCTGTGCAATTGCGAGACAAAAACTTCCAAATGCGAACCACGTCTTATACACGAATGGCACGCTGCTAACAACAGAGCTATTTGAAAATTTGATGAAATATCTGGATGTTCTTGTCATTGATAATTACGATAATCAAATGAAGTTTCAAGAACCCGTCAAAGCGATTGCGGAACTCTGTCTCACAAATGCAACGTACGGAGAAAAAGTTGAGATCCATATGAGAAGAAAAGATGAGGTACTGTCTACTCGGGGAGGGAGCGCCCCAAATAGAGCCAACATCAGACCGCTCAAGTCGTCTTGCGTTATCCCGTTCACCCAAATGATAGTGCGTCCAGATGGTAAACTGAGCCTGTGTGACAACGACGCCCTCGGAAAAGTGACCTTAGGAGACCTGACGCGGGATTCAATTTTTGACGCGTGGAACAGTGAGGTATACTGGGGAGCGCGGCGAAGAATTGCAGAAGGGCGGAAAAACTTTTTTTTATGCCGCAGCTGTGACGCACAGTTACGTGTTATGCCGCAGCTGTGATGCCCGCGGTCAGAACGACTACCAATGCCAACGGCGCCCACGCCTGTACTCTCAGCTAGTCTACGCGGGGCCTCTACCTCTTCGGGCCGAACTTCGGCGACGTACAGCCCGCTAACGCCACGTTGAGCATCGAGCATTGCGCGACTGCGGGCTGTCAATGGTTGACATCGCGGGGGGGACGAACGCGGGGGGGGACGAACGTTGCCGGGAATGCTCTATAGCGAGGGTCGTCTCCATAGCGCTGCCGTTGGAGTCGAATACCCAAAAAATGCTCGAGAACGTAGTTTACGCTTGAAGCGGCGACGCCTGAGCTGTATGAACTTTTCGTCTTTTTTACGGATGCTAGTTCGGTTCGAGGGCTACTGCGGGTGAAGCACCAGATATCAAAAAACCTCTCAGAGACTCATGCGCTACTCTCTTACACGGGCTGCCGTTGAAAGGCTTAATGGCACGTCCCCTCAAAAAGAGCACACAGTGTTTTAGTAAGGTCATTACCTTCGAAACAAGGCCGTGACTGCGCAGGTCGCTCTTGTCCAGAGATTTAGTCGATCCACGATCGTTTCGGTAGGGTCGCTTGGTCATTCGCCATTGATTGCCCATCTGCTGCGGTCACACTGCTTGGCATTAATAAATTGGTCTAGAGCTGCTTTTATAGTACAGCCAAGATTAGGCTCATTTTTTGCTCAATGCTTATCCCGTGAGCTCTATTCGGGAAAATAGGTCCGAAAGTCCATAAATTGCAAGGTGTATTAGCTTATATATATTGTCATAAGATAGCAATGTTTATATAAGATATAAATTATTGACATAGAATGGCAATTTAGTAATCGTTAAACTGGGAGGAAGAAGACTTGAATCAAGCATACGATTGCGGGACATGCTCGCGAAGTGGGATTTCGGAGGGCACGTGTCATCCCTCAATTCCGTTCAATGCGCTGATTCTGTCTGGTCAGGGGGCTTTCGCGTGCCACTGACAGACGAGGAACCCAACCGCGAGAAACTTAAGGTGGTCCTTGTGCACAACAGGGCCATGTGGTATCGGTTGCCATTTTTTAACGCCTTAGCTCAGCTGTACGACCTTATCATCTTTTTTACGGACACGAGTTCCGTTGAAGGGCTACCGGGGGTGAAGCACGAAATATTAAGGAGACGTCTCGCAGACTTGCGCGCGATTTCATTTTTGCAGGCAGATGTATTTGCTTCTGGATTGATCTTTCGACTTATGGTCAGCGACTATGATGTGGTGGTCGGTAGCTTGTTCGATTTTGCGACCTTTTTCATGGCAAAAATGAGAAGAAAGCCATTCATACTGTGGTCTGAGACGTGGCACTTTTCAGCGAGAGAGAGTCTCTCATTTAAACTCCTGCACCCGTTCTTTAAATTTCTCATCTCACACGCAGATGCGGTATTAGTTCCTTCTCAGATGCACAGAGCAGAAACGGTCTCGTTAGGGGCGCGCGCAAGCAAAACGTTCGTCATGCCGAATGTCAGCAACATGTGCGTTACCAGCTCTGATTATAGAAATGCTGAAGAATTAAGGACCAAACTCGCTCTGAAAGGAAAACGGGCCATCGCCTATGTCGGGCGTTTAGTCGAATCAAAAGGGGTTCATTACTTGATTGAAGCATTTGCTAAGCTTGCTGCAGAGAGAGATGATGTCGTGTTAGTCTGCGTCGGTGGCGGACCATTTAGAGAACAATTAGAATCGCTGTGCAAGAGGCTACATATCGGCGAGCGCGTACTTTTTTCTGGGTGGGTCGACCTCGACATCACACGAAATGCGCATCTTATACCCTACTTCTTGTTGTGCGACGTCTGTGTTGTGCCGTCAATTTTCCAGCGAGGTATGCCAGATCCGTGCCCCCTAGTGGTCAATGACGCTATGAGTTGTGGCAAGCCGGTCATCGCTACGACTGCTGTCGGAAGCGCGTATGATGAGATAAATCACGGCACCAATGGCTTCATCGTCCCCGAGAAGGACAGCTTAGCATTATACGGTGCCATGAGAGCCGTGCTCGCTGATCCCGGGACAGCAGAAGCGATGGGCGCGGAATCAAAAAAAGTGATGGAAGCCGGTTTTACTTATAGTCACATGGTCAGTGGATTCCAAAGTGCTATTAGCTCGCTAGCTGGTGCGTAATGACCAACGCAAGGGGGAGCAAAGATAGTCGCTTGCAGTTAAACGTTACAACCGCAGGCTTTGAACGGACCGAGCACCGAACAGGGAATCGGCATAGCGCCGACTAGTTGGGTTGAGAACGGTGTAGCAGCTACTCCACGAGCCGAAACTGTTTGTCCTGCCTGCCTATCCTCCTGCCTTGCCCATCCACCATCTAGGAAGCGACGCCGCGTGTATGCTGGTCTCGGTGACCCATTAGCGCTATTCTATATGTGTGCGCGGATGGAGATAGGGGCGTTTTGCTTGAATCCTCCGCGCCGGAACGAATGAACAACAATAATCTTAAACTATAGAGAATTAGTCACAGACAATGCAGAAGGCCATAGCAGACCGAATTTCACGAGAATCGCGGCGACGGAACGGTTCAACGGAATCCCTAAAGAAGCGCTTCTGGACGCACGGCAACCTACAGATTAGCCTCAAGAGCTGGTTTTTCTTGATCCTCGCCTCGCTCGTTCTGGTGGATGTCGTCATAGTGCTTGACATTCCGTTCGTGCGCCCGATTTGCGGATTTCTCTTCTTCACCATAGTACCGGGATTGCTGATCATTTATACGTTGAGATTATCGAAGATTGACGCTGTGAAGATCGGCGTTATGGCCGTTGGCTTGAGTCTGCTCTTTTTGATCTTTGCAGCGCTGTTTTTCAATGAGGTTTACAGCGCCGTAGGCATCACAGATCCGCTCAGTGTCCTATATCTGATCCCCTCATTGTCTTTCGTTGTGTTGGTCTTGGCCATCGTTGCCTATGGTTTGAACCGAGCAGATCGGCCGTTTGTTATAGTCCCAAATCTGGCGTCGTTGAATGCGAACGGCGCCTTACCTTTGCTGCTGATCCCGACGCTCTTTCCGTTTTTCGCTGTCTTTGGAACCTACGTGATGAATACGCTGCAGAATAACAGTATTCTGATAGCCCTCCTTCTGTTGATTCCGTCATACGTCGTCGCACTCGTCATCCTTCAAGCGAGGCGAAACATCCCTCAAGTCGTGTTCCCGGTGACCATATTGATGATAAGCTGCGCTCTGCTTCTGGGGCATGGGTTAACGTCGAACTACCTCCTTGGGGCCGACGTTCAGGCTGAATATTTCGCATATCAGCAGGTGATAAGTAGCCAGCACTGGACCTTTATCAGTAACGAAGTGTTTAGCGCCACGATAGGCACCTCGTTGCTGCCAGCAGTGTACCAACTGATCACCGGCGTAAGCGGGTTCTACATGTTTAAGGTGGTATTCCAGCTTATCTGTTCGGTGACGCCCCTTGTCGTGTACGTCATCGCGAGAAAATATCTCACGACCGTGTACGCGTTCCTTGCGTCCTTCTTCTTCATGGCGCAGCTCCAGTTCATCGCGAACATCCAAAGCGCAATACGCGAAGAGCTTGCGTTGCTCTTCTTGGCGCTGGCATTTATGGTGCTACTTGCGGATGACCTTGGCAAAGAACGGAGGACGCTGCTTTTCTTGACATTCGCCGGCAGTGCAATATTGACTCACTACACGACTGGGCTCGTGCTGATTCTGACGCTTCTCATAGCTTACGGGATCGCAGCGGTGGTAGCGCGATATTACCGATTCGTGCGTCGCTATGGTGCAGCGAAATCAGTCCGACCAGCGGTCACATTTACGTCAATCGTGCTCCTGTTTGTCATCTTTTTCTTGTGGTACAACCAGTTAGCGCAAGCAAACAACGTTACTGAGTTCGTGCGTGTTACGATAACGCACTTTTCGCAGTTCTTCATAGCTGACTCTAGGTCACAGGAGGTTCTCGCTGCTGCTGGGCAAAACGTTTCCTCACTACCCAAACTCGTGAGAGCTTACACGTACGACATCCTATATGTCATCATAGGGATCGGCGTACTCGCCATCTTTTTTAAGCGAGAGTCGAATCAGTACGGCACCCGCTACGCCTTTCTAGCCCTGGCGGCCGTGATCCTCTTCATACTCTGGATACTGATCCCCTATTTGTCAACCTACGGGATATTAAGGCTCTTTCAGCTGCTGCTTGTTCTCTTGGCAGTTCCGTTCGTCATAGGAGTGGCTACGATCCTCAAGACCGTGAAAATAACAAGGCAACGCTATTGTGTAGCGGCTGTGCTTCTCATATTGCTCGTGCAGTACGCGTGTGCTACGCAGCTTATCGACCAAGCTTTTGGCGTTCCAGGTTCGATCGATTTGAACAGATCAGGCGTGTCGTACGATACGTATTACCTTTACAACCAGGAGGTCATCGCTGCACAGTGGCTGCGCAATAACATGGCTGGGACTAACGTTACGGCTGACGCAGGGGGTTCAGTACGTCTCGAACTAGCGGGAATTCCGACGGAGAACGTAACGGGGTTCGGCGCGCTGACGTTGAGTCCTACTTATGTGTATCTAACCTATACGAATTTGCAGGGCTATATCGGATTTACTAACACGAGCAGCACGACTGGAATCCCGATAGCAACCGGGTACGCCGTTCAACAGGTCTCCAACTTTACCAGCGGGAAGAGCCTCATCTATGAAAACGGGGAATCCTCGATTTATATGTAGACCGATCGAGATCTGCTTGCACGTAGTCATTGGGCTCCAGTTCATGCGCCGTCAAGCAGTCACGACATCGTGAATGAAGATGTTCGAGCCGGTTGCCCCTAGAGCCGTTCTAGTAGCTCTTTGATGCCGCACCTGATGACGTAACAGCATAAGCAAAAAAGAGGGACCACCAGCAGTTTAAACTTCTACTGCTGGCGGTTTCTCGCTGTAGGGATGGTGTAATATCGGCGTATTACTCAGAGTGCCACGTGCTCAAGGTCCCGGAAAGCCTGGGGACCAAGTGTACGCATTAGTGGCTAGAGTAACTGTATTTACGTACGCCATGCCAGTGCTACCAGCCACCCAGACGTAGGCTGTACCTGGAGTAGCTCCCTCATTTGCTGCTATCGGCGCGTGCGTGATGCCGCCGAGAGGACACCAGTGGATTGAGGAGTGGCTCCCAGTACCTGTCCAATCGTGGATTGAGGCCCACGTCAGGCCATCGTTGCTAGAGTTCGCCATGTATAGCTGGCTGTTGGTACCTGCTACGAAGAGGTACAGGTCAGTCGTGCCTTCTGCCCAGTAGAGCGCTGCTCCGTAACCAATTAATCCGTCGTGGAGCTTGGTGTAGCCGTCGAATCCGCCAAAGGCGATCATCGCCTCGTAGATACGATTGGCCGTACCTTCGACAACAAGTATGGTGGTATTAGAACTGGATATCGTTGCTGCGGCGGGTGTTGCGAATACTTGTCCGCCGAGGTTTTGTACTACCGTGTTACCACTGGTGGGTATAGAAACCCACATCAGATTGTTGGTCCCGCTGGCGACGTAAAACAGATCGAGCTGTCCCGTAGCGTCGTTCTCGACCGCGGCCGGGCCGGTGCCTGCCGCAACTGAAACGGTCGGCAAAAGACTACTACTAATGGGGCTCCATGCGGCGCCACCATCGGTGGTCGTCCTTCCTACGATGGCACCGTTTTGAACCCAAAAGATGTCAAAAGAGGTTCCGCCTAGGTACACAATACAGGGGTTTGATCCCGTGCCTATGGGCCCAACCCAACCAGCAGCATTCTCCTGATAGTAAATGTTGCCGGCGGGAACAGACGCACCTTGTGCGACCCACCAGTTGTTCCCAGCGGAGTCATTGCACACGCCAACTCCTCCGGTGATCGGGCCGCCGACGAGCGCCGGTGCCGCCGGTGCCGCCGCAGTCAGACCTGCCGCAGCACCCATCGCAACGAGCACGATGGTCGCCATAGCGATACTTAATATACCTGTTCTATATCTCATCTATACACCTCCACCGCTGACGGGCCTTCCTGTGCCCGAGGATGCATCCTTACTGGCGACGTGCCCGTCAACGGGGGTTAGTTTGTCTAACCTAGCTACGTGTGTTTTTCTCAGGTAATAAGTATTGCGTTTTGATCGCGTTTTCTTCAATAGTCTCCATTTTTATGCGCTTTGGGCCGGCGGATCTCTGAACTGTCGCCGTCGGCCGCATACGCTGCTGACAATATCATCGTGGCGGTCCGAGGCGGCGACGGTCACATCAACGGATGCGGGGGTGTCGTCGCCTGTGAGGCCAAGTCGTGATCTAATACCTCACGCACCGCGGCAACCACTTGTTGGTGCAAAGGCACGTAATGTTCCACTCTGTTTTTTTTCTTGTTCGGCGAAGACGTGTAGGCAACGGTTTGACATCGTTTATGGCGGCTCTCACTTGACCGACTGTTAAGCGTTGCAGCGTGCTGGGGCGCAAGCCCGTATAAGCGGCGAGAAAAGTGAACGCTCGATAATTACGTGCTCGCTGAGCGCCTAGCTTACCACTCTCGGCACAGGCGTCGATTCGTGCAAACGGTGAAGCGATATCTGCAAGAGTGACAATTTGCTCAGTAATCGCTTTCCTCGTTCGAATGGTCTTTGGAGGGTGCCAGCAAGCTGGAGAAAGAGAGCAGCTCGAATCAAATCTAATATTTGAGAGATCTTTGAGGAACGTTGCCGCGGAACCAAGCACCTTTTTGCGCGAGTCGACTGAAGAGTACTTTTTGAGAGTAGCAGTCCGCAAGGCCGATAAGCTTGTCTGAGAGATTTCTCCTTTTGTACAAACCCACAATTCGTGTGAGGCTCGCAGTATCCAGTCGATTGACTTAGCAGCCAGACCTTCCGTGCGTAGAGTGACGTATTGTTCGAGTTCTCCTTAGTAAAAGACAGCTGATTTTGCGGCTCTAAGGACGGCTCTTGGCGTTGCGTGTGGCGTTGCTGGAGCACCGACCTCCAGGTTCGCCCCATAGCGAACTCTGTCAGCGACATAGAGCAGAGTTCTCGTTTTTCTGCCTCTGTCAGTTCGCCAGAGTTGTGCAACTTTTCTGTAAACTTGTGCAACTTCCTGCTTTTAGGCTGCTCGTCGTCCGCCATCATTCTCGCGTCTGATTGAAAAATAACGATGGGCTCGGCCGGATTTGAACCGGCGACCTCCGCCATGGCCAGCCGGCATAAGGTTTTCCGTGTTGTGCCACGACCTTTCACCGTGGGTGGGATGCATGCCGTAGCGGCGATGCAAACGCCGGCAGTATTCCAACTGTGTTACTGTCACGAGGCTATCCGTTAGTTTTATGGATTCTCATACTGATACATCATTACATTATTGCTATTTGTAGCTAATAGCGCGGTGAAGCTTTTATTTTTATACCAAGGAGGCGTGTACTGGACGTATGTCGCTTATGTCGACGTTGACCCCGAGCAGTTCGAGTGTGACGTCGGGGATTGCGCTCAGTCAAGTTTTGGCCTGCGCCGCTATCGCCAGTGGCGTACTTGTCGTCTTACTCTTTTTAAACGAGGTTTGGGGTGACTCCTTGAAAGCAAATAAAAAAGCATCACTGCGCGTCTTCTACGTGCCTCTCATCGTAACGTTTTGCGCCTGTGTATTAGCCACCACTATGCACACGTTATAAGGCGACTGTACTAAATTGAGCCATGTGGGTCAATGCGCAAAGAAGGGGAGCACACCGAAGAGGACAATATTATTAACGGCCTGGATTGTCACAACTAAGGCCAGGTTTCGTGTCTTATAAAAGGCGACGCCCAAGATGACGCTTACTCCGAACGCAAAGAGGAGCTCGTAGCCGTTGGCGTAGCCCGCGTGCACCGCACTGAAGAGCACGCTTGTGATGAGGATTCCCGCGACCGCTCCGCTTCGCTCAATAAGCGGCTTCTGTAAGAGAACACGAAACAGCAGCTCCTCAAAGAGCGCCACAAAGAAGATCATTATGACGCTCAACTGAATGAGCTGTGACGCTGACGCGTTCGGGATAAGGGCCTGATTGGTAAGAATGGCGTACTCAATGACGCCTAGGTTCGCGCCGATAAAAACGCCGAGCGGGACTAACAACACGGAAAGGCGCACATCGTCGACGCCCAGGTCGTGCCAGCTTAGCTTTTCTTGGATGATGACCAGAATGAGAGGCAAGAACATCACGCCATAGATGGTGGCGAGCCAGTAGATCGTTGCTGTCGATATCAACGCAAACGAGAGGTCGACAACGCGAAACAACGATACCAGAGCAAGCGCTTGGATGAGCTGTACCCGCTCGCCGTGCAGCGCCAGCACGATAACCGCAACCGCGATGACGTTGAGCGCTTGGACGCTAACACAGAGCACTGGGTAGCCTGCAAAGAGCAAGCTTTCCCCGGCAAGGATAAGGAATATGGCGAGGAGCTCATACCAAGCCAAGCCAAGGTAAACGGTCCGCGCCTTAAATCTGGGAGCTAGTCTGGTTCGTTTTACGTATGTTACCAGCGCTTCCGTGCTCTGCGCACGGCTGTACGTGCTACGCCCCCGGGCGTACACGGTGTAGGCATGTGTGGTCGCGACGCTGTCTGTGAGTGTGAACTGATAGTGCCCGGAGGCGTCGGTGGTTGTGGCGGCAATGCGCACCTTGTTCGCTGGATCATCTGTGTTGTAGAGAACGACGGGTACCGCCACCAGATCTGCTCCGCCGCCACTTGTGAGTTTTCCTGCGATTGTCACATCGTGCCCGACGAACTGTTGTTGGGGGGTGGCGGTGGCAGTGATGACCGTGTGAGTCTCTACCCCAACCACTCCGCGCCTCTGCACCTCGTCTCTGCCAGGGGCACTAACCGTAGATCCGGCTCTGTTAGCAGGTACATTTGCGCCTCCGTCCCCGGCTGAAAGAGCGGATTCGTCTAAGGTCGAGATGCCGCGTTGTTGTTCCTTCTCTGCGTCGTCGTCGGGCAACCTCGCAAGCCTCCTCACAACTCAAAAAACATAGTGCCAGCTGTTTGTACGCAAAAAGTCGCATAGGTTCTACTTCAACGATAGAATATAATACTACCGAGACTGTGAGTTCGTAACGGCGTAGCGGCAATTATACTTGGACCGGCAGAGTTATCCTTGTCGTACGGTAGTCTCAGCAGCACACTCAGGCTCTTTAGTGCTCGCTTAGCCACATTATCGTTTGCGTACGATGTGCGAGTGCTCGTGCCGCTGCCGTCTCACGTCGCCCGCGTGCCTTGCCGCAACGCGGTGGAGGCGGCAACAGCACACACGCACGGCGAACACGTCCGTTGATTGTGCGATCGAACCGAAGTTTACTGTTATGAGCCAGAAGCGCGTTGAGGTTACTCGTACACTGACTCGACCGGAGACGTGGAGGAGTGAGCACGTGAAGGCTGTCATACTCGCCGCGAACGATACTGTCAGCCCCCTGAACCTGCGAAAACCGAGGGCGTTGATTAAGGTTAACGGGATTCCGCTGCTCGAACACCAGATACGTGCGTACAGTCGGGCAGGCGTCGAAACGGCTTCCATATCGGTCGTCGCTGGCTATCAATGCGGCCAGGTCAAACGCTACTTGATGCGCGAGCATCCCGAAATATGCCTCGTGAGGAATCCCGACTATCGTTTGACGGGCCCCTTGTATTCGCTGAACCTCGCACTGCGAAGTGCAGAGCCTCACAGCGCCGACAAAGGTCTCTTCATAAGTAGTGGAGAGAGCATTTACGATGATGAGGCAATCGAGCGGGTGTCACGGGTCTCCGGGAATGCCATCGCCGGTGATACTAGCTGTTATAGAGCTGCATCGACAAAGGTCATCGCCGAGAACGGAAACGTGGTGCTCATTGGTGCCCAGGTTCCGAAATACGCGGCCACCGCGGTAGCAACCGGCTTGTGCAAGCTTGACGCTCACGCTCGTGGTGTGCTAAGCGATATCGCTGGAGCACGCACTGCCGAAAAGCGAGATGCGCCGCTGGCCGGAGCACTTTGCGATCTGATTCGCCGCGTACGGATGACGCTCGTCGACATCGCGGGAACGAAGTGGGCCGCCGTGCGCACGATGGACGACCTGCAGACGGCCGACAAGCGATTCAGTCGTTTTTCATTGTCGGGCAAGCGATGCTTCGTTCTCGACCTGGACGGGACTGTGTATGTAGGAACCCGGCCGATTCGCGGTACTCTTGAGTTCATCAGCCAGAGTACGGGAGATGCGTTCTATTTTGTTACAAATAACACGTCGAAGCTTCCCGAGGAGTATCGCACACGGCTCAACGCGCTTGGCATATCCGCTGACGCGGAGCACGTCGTCACGCCGCTCGCGCCCCTTATTAAGTACCTGCGTGAGCGGACGTTGACGCGCGTATATCTGCTCGCGAACACGAAGGTTACCGCGTATCTGCGAGGGGCGCTTCCCGAACTCGAGCTGACCGCCGATCCAGAGGCGTGTGATGCGCTTATCGTGACCTACGATACAGAGCTCACGTACGACAAGCTGCGAGACGCCGCGCTGCTGCTGCAACAAAACCCCCATTTGACGTTTGTCGCAACGCACGGGGATCTCGTGTGTCCCACCGAGCGCGGTTTCGTCCCCGACAGCGGCTGTATCTTGTCGGTGCTCGAACAGGCAAGCGGCCGGACACCGGACACGGTTTTTGGCAAACCTAACCCGCTCCTGTTGGAGCGCGTGACCGCCCGATACCGTCCAAGCCAGATGGTGGTCGTCGGCGACCGCCTGTACACGGACGGGCGGATGGCGCGCAACGTGGGATGCGATTTTATCTGTGTATTAAGCGGCGAGACCACGCGCGAACGGATCGACGAGCTACGCGAAGACGAGTTTCCGTCGCTCATCGTGAAGGACCTCGGAGACCTGCTGGCGCAAAGAGATGGGTCGACCGCCCCCGCTGCTGCAGATTGCGGCGCTTGAAGGGCAACGACGACGACAGAACATCGCGATTCTCTCTCCTAGCGGGAGCTTCACAGTATCCCGGAGGGACAGGTGCCCCGCTGGCATCGCGTCTCGATCTTGGAATCCTTCGGGACGACTCTTTCGGGTGAGTGGGCCGCCGCTGACGACGTCGCAGTTCGACCGCCTAAAAAAAATGCGGTCACTTTTGGTCAAGTTTTGGTCAAGTTTTGGTCAAGTTTTGGTCAAGTTTTGGTCAAGTTTTTTGATCGCGAAAACTGTCGATGAGGGCGCGCATGAGAACGTGAGACCACGGATGTTGGGTATCCATGACCCCGCTTCGCTTCGTAAGCTTGAACAATGCGTGCTGCCCTCTCGCCAGTGCGATCAATCAAAGCTTTTCCGGGGTCTCCAGACAGATCGACCGTTCCGAGCTCGCGCTTCATTCCGCCGAGTATCTCTCAAAAAATCGACCTCTCTGGAAGGTTAACCTGCAGAATTAGTCGCGCCTCGCGCAAGCTGAGCCGCTGCAAAATGTCGATCTCCGCGTTGAAGCGTTGTCCAATTAAATCAAGGGTTGCTAGCTTTAAGTTCGAACGTTATTTTGCCACGGGAGCCCCTGCGCCCGTAGCTCCATAAAATGCATTACGCATAGGTATGTTTCGTGCTGGCCGCACACTCGAGGGGCACGTGGAGGATGAAGTGACCGCTTTCAGTCCGTCCAATGGCAATGATGGCCACGAATCGTTACGCAGCTTCTTCGCGGCACACCTGACGTTTCACCAGCTGTACGCGACGCTGCTCAATTAACGCCGCTCGTGCGCCTTCGCCAAGGTTGCTCTTCTGTGCTGGCGCGTCGCTTCGTTTACTCTTACGGAACGCAGGGGGAAAACGCAAAGGTAGTTAAGGAAGAAGTGAGAAACCGCAGGGTTACGCTTAGGGAGCGAATGACGTCATGAAACTCAAGTTTGGCGGACGGCTGATCGAACCCGATATCCGGCGGCTCTACGACCTTCGTGATGTCGCCTTTGACGGTGCCTGGCTTGAGGGAGCGCCAGATCGCGACGCGTACTACATGTATCGTGATCTCGCGCTCACCCTGACCGATGCGGACATCATCACGCGGTATCAGCTCCGTTATGACATCACGATCATTCCATCGTTCAACATGGGGCTTGAGCTCATCAAGACGTACGGCCACTACCACCCGCGCGTCGACCCGAAGCTCCGCTTCACGTATCCCGAAGTATATGAGGTGCTCGACGGCGACGCGCACTACCTGCTGCAGCGCGAGCAGGACGAAGGGAACGTCGACGAGGTCATTCTCGTTAAGGCCACGCGCGGCGACAAAGTGATCGTTCCGCCGAACTACGGGCACGTGACGATCAACCCGTCGGAACGAGCGCTTAAGATGGCCAACTGGGTGTGCCGGTCGTTCGATTCGGTCTATGAGCCCTATTCAAAACAGCACGGCGGGGCGTACTACGAGCTCATCAACGGTAGATTGCTGCCCAACCGAGCGTATCGTAACCTGCCGGAGATTAGGGTGGCCCACCCTGTCGAGGTGCCTGGCCAGGGACTGATAAAGCGCAAGCCGATGTATGAGCTGATCGAGGAGCCGTACCTCTTGGAGTTCCTTACGGCGCCAGCGAGGCACGCTGAGCTCTTTCAGGACCTCTATCATCGATGACCTTCGCGACGGCCCACGGGCGGCCAACCAAGACGCACAAATGTACTGCCGGACGAAGCGCTATCCTCTTAACGATGGGGATTCTGACGTGGGTGTGCTTCGCGTGCATAAAGCATCTGCTTGTGACCCTCGACGGCCTCGCTTCCCTATATATCTTGAAAAAGCAAGAGGTAGTTAGGGAGGTGAAATTATGCAAGCGAAAAGATGTGCTACAGTAATGGCGGGTATCGTACTCCTCTCACTCGTAGTGATGTCAATGAGTGTGAGTGCAACACCATCCACAGTTTCAGCAGTGGGAGCGCCTAACGTAGTTTCAACCAATGGAACAAACCTTAACCTCTTTGTAATGGGTTCAGATGGAAATCTCTACATCAAGAACGCAACCGATGGCAGCGTTTGGGGAACGTCAGCATCTATCGGTGGAGCAAACGTCGGCATAACCGCCCCGTCGGCAATTGCTGCGAGTGGCAACATGACCGTGTTCGCACGCGGCTCTAATGGAGGTATCTACAGCACGACAAGCGCAGCTACAAACTGGACAGGGAACACGTGGACCACCTACGGCGGCGGGGGATTGCTTAAAGCTGGAACGGGCCCATCAGCGGTTAACGCTACCACGGTATTCGTTACCGGAACCAACGGTGCACTCTATCAAGGCACACTAAACACGAAAAGTGCGATCAACGTGAAAAGCGGTAATTTCGCGTGGCTGAAACTCGGTGGCACCTTAACGTCGTCACCCGGAGCAGTCGTGACTCCTACCGGCGTCACCGTTTTCGTTGGAGGAACCAACGGGGTTCTTTACTCGATCACGAACGCCGCAGGAAAGTGGGGGCCGTGGACCAAGATCGGAGGACAACTCCTCGCAGGAACCAGTCCATCAGCGTACAGTTGGTCGAACGGTCGTATCGGTTTGTTTGTCGCCGGAACGAATGGAGCGCTTTATGGACTATCCTGGCAGGGAAACACGATCCAGGGGTGGCAAAATCTCGGCGGTATCTTAACCTCGTCGCCCGGGGCCACCGCGAAGTCAGTCGGCGATATCGACGTCTTTGCTACGGGCGGCACTAATGCGTTCACCGGAACGTCAACGATCTATCAGAGGACCTACACGTCCGGAGCCCCGAACTACGGGTGGGGAGACTGGACAGCGATCGGCGGATTGTAGAACATTAAAGCGCTAAGGCGCTTTTTTTCTATTTATTGTAATGAGGTAAAAAAGATATTCGATGAAGGTGCACGAGCTCAGACTCGATTCGATGCTGACGAAGATGGCGATTTATGACGCGAGTACGTTGCGCTTCAGGGCCAAATCAAGAATCTAACTATTAAAGTGGCTCCGAATTCCTGCATTGCGTGTGATCCTAGTTTGTACCACCAGGATGCAGGAATGATGCGCGGCGAAAATATGCGTAAAATACGTCAAAATGTCGGCGGTAATCCGGTAACGTTAGAAAAGAATGGCAGGTGTGGGTCCGTTGACCGAAACTGACTATACGTTGTCCGGCTGCGAAACCGTTTTTAACCACGTTGTTCTACTTTTTTGGGCTCTTTATCGTCCCTTGTTCTTGATGTCGTACTCCTTTCGCTTTTATCGCGCCACTACGATGCAAATTCCATAAAGCGAACCGGATACATATGTATGGGGCATCTATTTTTGCTCTAAGTTCATCAGTCCACAGTGGCCCGTTTTGCAGTTCTTTTAGTACAGCGGCTTTAATTTGTTTATACCGCATCATTTTTATTCCTGTGACGGATAAGGGTCGTATCTGCTCGTATCAGCGCCACCGTTCCACGATTTTAGTGCGGTCGCGGCCATGTTACTGTATTCCGCCGTCGTGCACTGATTAATTATGATCTTAAACGGGGTATCTAAACCCCTTAGCCTGGCTTTGTGGTCGTATTCCTAGGGCCATGCGGCCAGACAAAAGTAAAAAAAGAGACGCACCGACCAGCAGCCCAGACTTCCGAGGTGCCGGAGGTGCCCGTATTTTTCTGTGTTGTGTAGTTTAAGCGCTTAGGGTCCTGCTAGGCCAGCGGACCAGGAATATGCGACAGGTGGCGTCGGCGTTACAGTCACTGTATTGATGTACGCCATGCCATTGCTACCAGCCACAAAGACTTCGGCTGTCGTCGCTCCCGTGCCTGCTGGTACTGATGGTGCCTGGTGCGTAATCCCACCGAGAGGAGTCCACCAGATCGAGCTGTGGCTCCCAGTGCCTGTGGCAGCGTTGATCGTTTCCCACGTCAAGCCAGTGTTGGTAGAGGCCGCCATATACAGCTGGCTGTTTGTACCTGCAACAAAGAGGTACATACCGGTCGTGCCGTTCCAGTAGAGCTTCGCGCCGTAACCAATCAATCCGTCATGGAGCTTGCTGTAGCCGTCGAACCCACCAAACGCGATCATCGCTTCGTAGATGCGGTTGGACGAGCCTTGAACAACAAGTACGGTGGTATTAGAAGTAGTTACCTCCGCTGCCGCGGGGGTGCTGTACACTTGTCCGCCGAGGTTTTGCACAACAGTGTTGCCAGAAGCGGGTATAGAAACCCACATGAGATTGTTGGTCCCCGCTGCGACGTAAAACACGTCGAGCTGCAAAGCGACCGGGTTGTAGACTGCTTCTGGTCCGGTGCCTGCCGCAACTGAAACGGTCGGCAAAAGACTACTACTAATGGGGCTCCAGGTGGCGCCACCATTAGTGGTCGTCCTCCCTACGATAGCACCGGCGGAGTTGACCCAAAAGAGGTCAAGATTAGCAGTTGCGCCGGTTCCAGTCCCCAGCCACACAATACAGGGGTTAGTGCCCGTGCCGACGGGTCCTAACCAGCCAGCCGTATTCTCCTGGTAGTAGATATTGCCGGCCGGGACAGACGCGCCTTGTGCAGCCCACCAATAATTGGTGCCATCATATGTCGCGCTGGGTGCTCCGCTGATCGGACCACCGACGGTCGTCGGTGTTGCCGCCGCCGTTAGACCTGCCGCGGCAACCATTGCGACGAGCATGATAGACGCCATGGCTATGCTTAATACACTTGTTCTATATTTCATCAATATACACCTTCCCTCCGTTGGCGGGTTATACCCACCGTGCGCGCGAATGCATTCACGCAAACGGCGTGCACGCCAACGGGCTTCAAGCTTACTAAACATGTAGAAGTACGACGTCTTCTTAATAAAGGTTGCGTTATGTGTCTGCCCCAATGTTGTCATTCTCGGACAATTTGCCCGTGTTTTTCGCCAAACGCCCCGTATCACCTAAATAATCCAAAACGTTTTCGCCAAACGCCCCGTATCACCTAAATAATCCAAAACGTTTTCGCCAAACGCCCCGCATCACCTAAATAATCCAAAAAGTTTGAATACAAGGCTTTAAAGGCTCTGCCATTCTACTTCTGAACTAAGCTCAGGTGCACGATCAATGTCATCACGCATCAGAAAGACAACGGGACCACCACAACATCTAGCGTCTCGAAGAGGAGTTGAAGCGCTACGGCCGATAAAAACGACTTAAACCATATGGATAAGGCTGCCCTAATGGCCGAGCCCAACGCGGCCGCTGTAGCTCCGAAAGATAGCTGGGATGAGATTGAGAAGCATACACTGAGAACCCACAAAACGTCAAAACGCGGCAAGGGCGATTTACAAGTTGTGGCCACGTCAAGGCGGACTCCGGCCTCAATCTGTCGGTATGACAGTGACTTAGGCTCAACGCCACTCGAGCGAGTGACGAATTCACGTTGAGCAAGACCTTTTCAATCGACGCAGAGTGTCAAGGGCTAATAACCTTAGGCTGCCCACGGCTTCGCCACAAGCGAGGTGATCGAGGAGATTAAAAGCTTTCGCGTTAAGATCAAATCAACGACATCCCGACCTTGAAACCTCAGAATCGAATCATGAAGCTTTGTGTTTGGGCCGCACTGTGTACGTGCTCGCACACCCGATCGAGGTTAGCACTTTCGAAATGTGAAAGAAGGCGGCACGCGGCCACGATTCACGCTTTTTAAGAATTAACGGTCAAAATTGCTCGGGCTTGCATTCGCCCTTTCGCAGCTCTTAGTTCATTATTTCTTTTTTCGGTTTCGGGCCTGCTGCACTTCTCTTTTTGATATTCCTAAGTCGACTGGCTAAAATGCTGTCTCCTCTTTGCACGACATATGCAAATCCCAGAAGCAGCGGGAATGCAAGCAAGATGAGTAGCACGTCTGTCTGAACCATTCCCAAGTGAAGATCATTAACGAAGACGCTCACACAGGTAAAAACCTGAAAGTCGAATAGATAAATGCTGTATGTCGCGAAAGCGATGGCCAAAATAAGGCTTAGCAGTGTCTTATTAATCGAAGGAAGGTATAACCGAGCTGCGATAAAGGCGACGTAAATAAACAAGAGCGCGAAGATATTCAACAGAATTACCAAAGAAAGTAGTAGAGGCAGCTCGCTTGGATTGTAGGAGAAAAGTCCATATCCGTTGAACAGGTATCCTTGCGCGGCAGCGAGTGCACCTTCTCGGAGCACGTCGACATAGCGTATCAACAAACAAAACGCAATAAGCGCAACAGAGCCGACGCAAACTAATCGTGCCTGGGGGCGGGACGTATACAACGCCCCATATTTGCTCGTCAGTATTCCCGCGACAAATATCCCATAATACGTAAAGAATCTGAAATCGATTATGTTGAATGCCAGTCGCATTACAACAAAAGGTAGAAGCACTGCACACGACACGAGAATAAAATGTTTGACGTCACGTGAAGGGTATGCTATCAAGGGATAGATGAGATAGAAGATTAGGATCACGCCAACAAACCATAATGTGAACGTCCCCGGGTTTATGAAGCGCGGAGCGAGAAGAGCCTGCAAGCCCGACAGTTGAATTGGCAGGCTACTAAGAGAGATATCAATCGTGAGCGCTCCGATATGGTACGTCTCTAACACAAAAAAAGCAAAAAATGCAAGCCAGTACAGTGGGTATATCCGTATCACGCGTTTTTTCCAAAAGGCGAGCACGCCGGCCGCTGTTTCGATGCCGTCGTCACTGTAGTATAAGACGAATCCGGATACGAAGAAAAACAACGACAGGCCAAAAATGACCAGATAAGGGAATAGGTAAGTTATGGCACCAGACAGCAGTGGGGTCGTAACAAAATAGACCGTATGAGCAATCACGATGAAGATAATTGCAACTGCTCGTAGCATATCAAGTTCGAGCAGTCGTTTCTGTTTCGCTGATTTTGAAGCCACAGACAAACCTTTGACTGGTTATTTTTGTCAACTCATTTATAGCCGCCCATAGAGGTTGCTTGTAAAAGCGCAAACGTGAGCTGGTTTACCCCGGAAAGCGGCAATCGTGTTACTCTAGAAGACATTTTTTAATATTCAGGCTTAACTGTGTTGCACTTTTATAAATCGCGGTGAATGGCCATAACGGTGCGAGCGGTGTGCTTTGCAAGCATCTATTTTTTTCCGGTTCAAAGCGTTACGTCTGGTACGAGATTTGCGTGAAACGATAAAGTAGGAAAAGCTTGCGGTCATTGGTTCAGATGCGATCGCCAGCGTGGACGCGCACATGTTTGATCCTCTTTGGTCTTTTTGGATCGGTTCGTATCCGTCTAAGTAACAACCCTCTTGTGTCGCGCTTGGGTGATCCCGTCAAGCCGGCTTTCGCAGCTCTTTTGACTTCGATGTGGGCAGTCGCCAGCAGTGGATGCTACTAGAGCTGATTGTCTGAATTTGTGTTCCTGCCTTGCAATGGATTGCTGGGTTTTAATGATTGTCTAAAAAGATAAATATTTCGAAAAAAACAAAACATTTAAGCTATGGTCAAGTGATTAAATAAGGTTACACAAAAAACCGGGAGGTAAATGTGAGTAAATATTTAGCGCTACTGCTTATCGCCATCATGGCGGTTTCAGTTCTAAGCGCAGCAGAGCTGGTTGTAGCCGCGCCCAGCAACACGTCTTCAACTGACACAAATCCGCCAGTGCTTAACCCGCCAAGTTGGGGCTCAACGGTTCAGGTCAACCTCGAAGTATCGCCGCGAGTAATCCTGCCGCAGACCAATCAACTAGTTGTTACCATTTTGTACAGTCAGCAGTTCGACCCACTTAATTATTACGAACCATTTACGCAGCATAATGCAGAGACGTTTACGTTCGGCCGAACCGGGACGGAGGCGTCTCCCGTAAATGAGTACGTCAGCAAGATCAACGGGTACCAAGACTTAACGCTCGTCTTTAACGTGAAGGATACCGGACTCAAACCCGGTGACTGCTACGGTAAATTGATCGGCACAATTGTGCAG
>Ga0187784_10001019_pt1 | contig 21678 bp, 18 predicted proteins | sample 1015_SJ02_MP15_2_FD_132964 | JGI IMG/M metagenome (GOLD analysis project Ga0187784, IMG submission 132964) | Tropical peat soil microbial communities from peatlands in Department of Meta, Colombia - 1015_SJ02_MP15_20_MG | ecosystem: Environmental > Terrestrial > Soil > Wetlands > Peat | place...
ATAGGAGTCACCCTGCGCGCCGTCAAAAGCCCAAACCATTGGTAGACAAAGTGCTGAGTGCCTATGATGTGTGCAGGCCATTTGGCTTGAAGAAACCAAGCCCAATATTCTCTCCACCAATCTCCCCGTAGATGCGTAATCAGGGGTACTCTTCGTCTGTGCAGAAGCTCCTGCACTTCCATCTGCGCTGCAAACAACGCGTTGTCCGAGTAGATGATGTCAGGTTTGAACCTGGCCACGGCGGCGTCGAGTGTCATGTCGCCCAGTAGCTCGGTTCGTAGCTTAGATGTCGCCAGAGTTGGTTTCGTAAACGGAGTAAATACTTCGCAAATCGTTTGAGGTGAAAAGTACTGAATCATGCGTTCAATCATGCGTCGCTTAAAAGGGGCGACTAGGAAGAGGACTCTGACCATTTTGGGTGCACATCAGCGCACTGGACTTCTGTGCCAGCGACTAGTTGCAAGATTCATATTTCTGAGTGTCGCTCACGGTGTTGATAAAGGATCGATGAGGACTCGATTGGGGCGAAGCTGAGGGCGAGGCAATGCGAGTAGACGTTGCAGTTGCCACAAGCAACAGCGAACGCACGCTTGGCAAGTGCTTGGAATCGATTAACCGTTTCGTCCCGGTTCATCATCTGATTGTCGTTGATGGAAATTCCGAGGACCGGACAAGATCCATTGCCACGCGCCATAACGCGCGGATCGTTCCTGAACCTGGGCTCCTCGGGAAGGTCAGGTACATACAAGCGCTAAGCTGCGATACTGATTGGATTGCTCTTGTAGATTCGGATGTCTACCTTTACGAATCTTGGTGGCACGAGCTCTCGAAGCACACGAAAGACAGGGACGTGGGCATGATAGTTGGCTTCACGGCGCCGCATGAGAGAAACGATCAGAGTAACACGGTCTACGGCAGGTACTTGGCCTACTTGAATCGGTTCGGAGCCGTTGCTTTTAGCAACGCACTGGTTAGGAGAGATCTCATACTTGCCTGTAAAGATCTCTTGAATAATGTGCATGCTGGCGAGGACAGTGTTTTCGCTCAATATCTTCGTAGAAGAAATCTGGTGGTTATCAACGTGACCTCACCAGTTTGCTACCACGACACGGCTGTTACCCGCAGACACACTCGTGCGTATTTTCGGTGGGGACAAAGCGTGAGAGTTAGAGAGGGAATCTTGGGTAGCTTCACCGTAGCTAGGGGATTGGCCACGTTTGCCCAGAATTGGATTGGATTTACAAGAACCTCCTGCCACTTCAGAAACTTGACTTTGATTCCAGTGCTATTGAATCTATGGATGTGGGGTGTCGCGGGTTTCGTCATTGGTTTGTGAAGTCTAAACTCAGCGTTCTAGATTGAACTGATTTTTTGTAGCAAACCAAGGGGCATAATAGGCACGAACTGGATGTTTCGGAACGGTTATGTTTCATGAACGTCGGAAGACTTGCCGGGCGAGCGTGGTTCTACTTTCGGATGGGTTACTCCACGTATTTGACTTTCTTAGTAGGATACATCTCAACGCTCATTACAGTTTACTACTTGGCTATTAAGAACAGTCCACAGCTTCTCGGTCTCTTCCCACACTTTGCTCCCTTTGCCGTTCTGTGTACTATAGTGGGAATCCCATTCTCGGTGGGACTTGGATGGATGCACTATAAGCGAACTCCGGCATTCACTTCGGAGCAGGACATCCAATTCGAAGCCAACCCGTATTACTTCAAACTCCCCCCGGGATACTATCTGGAAGTCTTCGGCCCCGTTTATCTTGAATTGCTGACGCTTTTGAAGAAGATGTCGTCAACTCAACAACTCTTGGACGAACAGGATAAGAAGCGAATTGAGGAATTGGAACGGAAACTGGATGTTCTGAATAAAGGTGGTTTTGTTGGCACCCCTCGTCGAAAGAAAATGTATTGACTTTCGAATCCAAGCCTGATAGAACTGTGGTCAAGTTAATTCGGAAAATATTAACCGCAGGAAGCTTAGACCGGTAGGGAATGTTTTTGCTTTCACTTTCCCGCCTAGCCGTCTTCCTTCAGTCATTGGTATCTCAGCCGTCTTCATCTTTAGCTTGGCGGCTCTGATACTCATCATATATTCGGTTTCGTTCTTCTTAGAATTAATCTTCATTGCGTCCCAGGCTTGTTTCTTGAAGCCGCGAAAGCCATACGTGGTGTCAGTGTAATTTGCGGCAAAAAGCAGGTTGACTAGGTTGGTGAAGAGTTTGTTCCCGAACCGACGTATATGTAGTGGGTCGTCGCTGTCATCGCTTGATCCTCCTTGAGCGAAGCGTGTCCCACAGACGATGTCATGTTCCTCTCCAAGTTTCTTAATCAGGGGAAAGAGGTATACTGGGTCGTCGTTTCCGTCGGAAGACATGAGTATCACCACATCGTCCTCAACGTAGTTCATCGCCTCCCGAATTCCGTTTCCTCGACCGGGCACGCTTTGAGTGATTACCATGCACGGCTTATCAGAAAGAAACTCCAGCGTGCCGTCATTCGAGTGGTTATCAACGATCAGAATTTTGCGGACGAGATCGACATTTAGTCGCGGCCAGAGCCATTTTAGACCGTCTACTTCATTCATGGTGGTTAGAATTATGGTGACCATAGTCGTGAATCAAGTCTTGGTTTAATCATCGAAGTTTGTGATGCAACTATGCAGTTCGGAAAGATGTTCTGTACCACTGAATTGTTTCCTTAAGCCCCGTGATCAAGTCGGTAGACGCGCGAAATCCAAATTTCTCGTATGCTCTCGATGTGTCCAGCGAACGCTTTGGCTGTCCGTCAGGCTTCGTAGGGTCCCAGCGGATCATTCCATTGAAGCCGATCTCCTTGGCGATGGTCTCGGCGAGCCTACTTATCTCAATTTCATGGCCGGTTCCGAGGTTTACGGGATCGCTGCTATCGTATCTTTCAGCTGCAAGTAGGATTCCTTCAGCCGCGTCCTTGACGTACAGAAACTCGCGTGATGCGTTTCCGGTGCCCCACAGGGTCACTTGGTCCTTTCCTGATGAAGTGGCTTCTGCGAACTTTCGAATGAGAGCGGGTATAACGTGGGATGAATTCAAGTCGAAGTTGTCGCGGGGGCCGTACAAATTTACGGGGAGGAGGTAAATTATGTGCATTCCATACTCGGAACGATATGCTTGCGCCATTACGAGTAGAGCTTTCTTCGCTATCCCGTACGGGGCATTAGTCTCTTCTGGATAACCCTCCCAAAGCTCGTTTTCTCTGAAGGGAATATGCGCATACTTGGGATAAGCGCAAACGGTTCCTATCTGAACAAACTTCTTCACCGAAGCAAGTCTCGCTGCCTCTATCAGGTTGAGCCCCATCAGCATGTTATCGCGAAAAAGCTCGGCGGGGTACTTTTGATTAAAGCCTATACCGCCGACCCTCGCGGCTAAGTGGAATACTATGTCAACGCCCTGAACCACTTCCTTGCATGCGTCGAAAGCTCTCAAGTCATGCTCTTTGCTTCGAGGGACGATGATGTTGGTTCGGGGGACACTCCGTGCATTCAAGAGGTTCTCGATGAGGTGGGAGCCTAAGAAGCCAGCACCTCCGGTCACGAGAACTCTCTGATCGAGCAAATTGATAGTGTCAGTCAACTGTCCACCATCTTTGTGGGAAGCGACGTTTGATTAGCTCGTCTCCTTCTCCCGGCGGCTCAGTACCGTTTCTGCGCAGTTCAGCATCGACCATTATCTTTACGAGATCGCCAAATCTAATTGTGGGGCTCCAATCGAGGTCTGCTTTCGCCTTGGCTGCGTCGGCGACAAGTAGGTCGACCTCAGTTGGTCGAAAATAGCGCTTGTCCGTCGCAAGGTATTCCTCAGCGTTCAGTCCAACATAGCGAAACGCTTGTTCTGCAAATTCCCTAACGGAGTGGGCCTCTCCCGTTCCGACCACGTAATCCTGACCTGTCTTCTCTTGGAGCATTTTCCACATTGCCTCTACATATTCGGGCGCGAATCCCCAGTCTCTCTTTGGTTCCAAATTGCCGAGGTAGACTTTTTCTTGTTTCTTGGCGATGATTTGTGCAATTGCTCTCACGATTTTTCTAGTTACGAAATTTTCTCCTCTTCTGGGGGATTCATGGTTGAAAAGAATTCCACAGGATACGAAGAGCCCATACGCTTCACGATAGTTGATTGCGGACCAGTGGGCGTATGCCTTGGAGCATGCGTAGGGGCTCCTAGGATTAAGTGGGGTATTCTCGTTCTGCGGGGCCGGGCTCTTCCCGAACATTTCGCTGCTTGATGCCTGATAATACTTAGTGGGGCCACTACTCCTACGGAGCAGTTCTAGTATACGAGTCGCCGACAATCCCGCGATGTTTGCTGTGTATTCTGGTATGTCAAAGCTCACTCGGACGTGGCTCTGAGCACCGAGGTGGTAGATTTCGTCCGGTTTGACATTGTAGAGGATATTGGATAGTTGTTCGGAGTCGGAAAGGTCGCCGTAGTGTAGCCGTAGACGCGCTCCGGGCGTGTGTGGGTCAACGTATATGTGGTCTATGCGAGACGTGTTGAAAGTGCTTGCCCTTCTTATAATTCCGTGAATTTCATAGCCCTTAGAGAGCAGGAACTCTGCTAGGTAGGATCCGTCTTGGCCCGTAATGCCTGTAATCAATGCCCTTTTCATGGACAGGCCGCCTTTCGATTCAAAACGGAAGTCGTCCTTGGAATAATAACTTAGGGCCAGTTCGGCCTGCCGCAGATCTCGATTTTGATTGGCCGAACATAATATGTGCCGTCGGCTCTCATGCATATTGATGTTCTGGGAGAAGGCGCAACTCCAAACGACGAATTCTCGGCCGACAGATAGAATCAATATGTTGCGGTTGATTTGTCGGCGTAGCACAGCTTATAAAATCCGATGTAAAGTGGCGCGCGGTGTTATGCAAGCTGTGACGCAAACTTCGCCAGTATCTAAATCCTCGAACGCGTGGCATTCGTACTTTGTGATGGCGTTTGCGCTAATTGAGTGCATTACTCACTTCGGGTCGGTACAGGGGGATTCGTCTGGCTATGTCGACATGGTCAAGCTTTTTCGCGGCACGGCGACTCCGCAAGAAGCGCTGATCGCTGGATGGCATGGTATGCTTCGGCCTGTGATTCCTCTGCTTGCTGTTCCGGTTTCGTTCGTAACCGGGTATCCTACAGCGATTGCCGCCGTCAATACCGTTTTTGTTGTGATTGGAACTCTCTTCATGTACAAGTTCGGAACGAAGCTTCTAACGCCTGAGATAGGGTTCATCTCGGCAATAGCTTTCGCATCGGCAACGCCAGTTCTCACTTACGGTGCCGCAGTCCTAACTGATGGCCCGGGTTATGTGATGCTCATTGTTCTCTTTTATCTGATTGTATTTGTACTTCCAGAGAAGAACAGTCTAAACTTCGCTTGCTTGATTGGCCTGTTGTTGGCTGTTGGAATACTTACAAAGGAGACCACCGTAATCCTCCTGATCTTCACACCACTATTCTACCTCGCAAACCGGGCTCGGCTTAAACTTCAAAATGTGATAGTAATATTGCTCTTGGGGCTGGCTATTCCCTTGGGCTGGGCTCAAGCCATAGGCCAAAGCTACTTTGGGTACTACAGTGTAGGTGTCGCATATGCGGGGAGCGGATACGAAGGTCCGTTGCTGCACGCTCGCCTTTTCATGCTTTCTGCCATCGTGGCATTTGCGATTCTGTTACCGTTCGCGTTCATGGCATTCTTTACCCTGAAGGACAAGTCGATATTCGAAACGATTTGCTTAGTCCTCTTGTCTGCTGGTCTAATCGTCCTCGGTTGGCCAACACTCCCCGAGTCTAGGCTAACCTTCTACACTTTCCCAGCCGTGATTCCTCTTGCTGCTTTGGGTGTTACACAGGCATGCGAAGTCTTGGCCGATAGGCCCTTTTTCAGGTTTCTAACTAAGAAACAGTGGTTGATTCTCGTACTTCTCCTGATCATAATATCTACAAACGCATCGAGAGGTTATTTGAAACTGGCCAGTCGCTTCGTTGAGCTCCATTAGAAGCTCGTTTCCATCGTTCATTTCGAGGTTACAGCGAAGTCTATCTTCTCAACCCAGCCACGCACTGTCGCCCGCCGTGTGATATTCGATCCCTACCGAACGTAAATCCAAGTCTTTCCATGTTTCCTCCAAGTTGTCGAGCACGAGTTTGCAGTCCTTCAAGTGGTTGAGGAGCTTGATTTCGGGAACGGCCTTGTAGAGTCTATGCCCGGCGACGATGACTATACAATCAAAATTCCGCAAATCATCCGGGAAGAGGAATGAATCGCAAGCGGTGATTCTCTTGATCTCCTCTGGCGTGTAATATGGATCGTTTACTTTCACCTTAGCGCCTCGTTCAGTCAGTCGTTTAGACAGGCGAATCGTCGGGCTGAGAACATGAACCTTCAAGTCTCCCTTGTAAGATAGCCCTAGTATTCCGACATTCTTGAGACCCCGACCTGCAATTCTATCTGCTATGATCTCCGGAAGCCGACTATCCGTCTCGACGGTATCTTTCAGCAGCGTCAACCATTCGGGCTTCTCCGCACCCTCCAAGACGTACTTGGAAGAGAGCGGGATGCAGTAGCCTCCGCTTCCGAAACTTGGGTGGTAGGTGTTGACGTTCCATTTGGTTCCCACGAGCTTGAGTACTTCGATCATGTTGAGATTTGGGTAAGCGAGGCTCAGTTGGTTAGCTAGAGTAATGTCCATGTGTCGGTATGCGTTTTCCACGCTTTTGACGATCTCCGCATGCCTATGGTCCGGCGCGGGAACTAATTTGTCGCACACGATACTCAAAACTTCGGTCATTAGCATCGTAGTTTCGGGGTTTGTGCCGCCAACGATCCTTGGCAGGCTGCGCAGGTTCTTCTCCGGGCTGATGAACCAATCCCGTCGTGGGGCCACTCCTAGGAAGATGTCTTTACCAACGGTCAGACCGTTCTTTTGGATGGTTGGGATTACGAGCTGGTCGGTCTTGTTAGGAGTGAGAGTAGACTCGATGATTATGAGTGGAGAGCCGCTTGATCTTGAAACGTTCGCACTGATCTTGTTGATTACATCCGCTAAGGCTCCGTCCCATGGCTTATCCTCTTTTTCGGTAGGTATGGCAATCATGTGGACGGCGAATTCTGAGTGCAGAAGATTCTTCCAGTCTAGAGTTGCGCTCATCATTCCTGAGTCCACCAGGTATTTCGTGTCGAATCCAAGCCAGTACTCCATGTTAGGTACTGGCGTCTTTCCGGAGTTGATTGTCGAGACGATCCGATCGGACACATCCGTCCCAACACATGTGACTCCTTGCGCGGCAAAGTTCGCCATTGTGGAGAACCCTATGTAGCCGGTTCCCCAAACTGCGATCTTCCGCTTTCCCTCAAGAAGTTCTTTACGAAGCGGTTGCATTTTTGTTCGGGCGGCAATGGGTTAACTGTTTCTTAACTGTTTAGTAGTCACTATTTGGCATCGCGTTTAGAAATCGTGTTGACCAATGCCATTAGTCCTTGCTCAAGATCCATTTTGGACTGAAATCCTAGGACTTGCTTGGCGCGGGTAATGTCGGCGTAACTGTCTTTGATGTCGCCGGCTCGCGCTAGAGCGTGGATTGGGGTGATCTCAACCTTGTTGACTAATTTCGCCTGGATCGACGAAAGTTCGTTAATGCTGATTGGGCGCCCTGTCCCGACGTTGAAAGCGTCGCCCGTACCGCTGTTCGCGTTAAGCGCTTGCAAGTTCGCTTGAACGACGTCAGAGACGTGAATGAAATCTCTCGTCTGCATGCCGTCTCCGAAAATCTTGGGCTGCAGGCCGCGTCTCAACTGCTTGGAAAAGATTGCGATTACACCGCTGTAAGGGTTCGAACTCTGTCTTTCTCCGTATACGTTGAAATATCTCAGCGCAATGGTGCTCAGTCCGTACGTGCGATTATACGCTCCGCAGTATTTTTCGCCAGACAATTTCGAGGCGCCGTAAGGTGTAATGGGGCAGAGCGGGTTCTCCTCCGCAATCGGAAGATGCACTTGATCTCCGTAGACTGATGAGGATGATGCGAAGACAAACTTCTGAGTTTGCGCCTTAACACAGGAATTCAAGACGTTCAGTGTTCCGTTGACGTTAGCCGCATTGACGACTTCAGGCTTCTTGACTGAATAGAACGGACTCACTATCGCGGCCAAGTGGATTACCGCATCCACTCTCTTAGTCAACGCTGCGACCAAGTTCGCTTGTATTGTGCTGCCCCGTCTGAAGTGGAGTTTCCTATTTGTTTTCCACACTCGTAGGTTGCGAAGTGAACCGGTCGATAAGTCGTCAAGAACCCAGACCGAAGCGCCATGTTGGAGGAGAGCGTCTACAGTATGGCTCCCTATGAAGCCGGCTCCGCCCGTTACTAGTACTCGGTCGAATCGCATTTTCCTACAACGCCCCGAAATAGGTGCAGTCTTACAAGTGCCTAGAACAAACCCTTCTTTTGTTCGAGGATTTTCCGAACCTCTTCGAGATTCTTGAATGTGCCTATGTCGTAGTGTCGCTTCTCGGTGAGATATGCAAACACCGGCTTGTTCTCAAGAAGAAGTCTCGGTATTATGTCATGAGAAATGTCAGTGTTAGGTTTGCAGTAGTCAAGGATTTCCTTCTCGCACACCAATATGCCCATGCTGACGGGATATTCCTTGAGGACCGGTTTTTCTTCGAAGTACCTAATCCGTCCGTCCCCAGCTACTTTCGCTATTCCGTAATCCATCGGTACCGATGTGCTCATCGCCATCGTGCAGACCGCTCGCATCCTCTGATGGAATCCTATCATGTCGCTTAGGTCAACGTTAGTGAGAACGTCGCCATAATATACTAGGAATCGATCGCCGAGGCCCGAGGCGGCAGCCCCCAGAGCGCCTGCCGTGCCCAGTCTTTCGGCAATTGAATATTCTATCCTGAGTCCAAAGCGTTCTCCGTCACCCAGGTGATTTCTTAATAGGTCTGATTCATTTTCTGATATGAGCATCACTACGTCTAGGATATTGTAACGACTCAAGTAGCTTAGTATGTATTCGATTACATAGCGGCTGCCAATCGGGATTAGCGCCTTCGGTACGTAGGCTGTGAGAGGGTAGAGGCGTGTGCCAGCTCCCCCGGCAAGAATTGCAGCCTTCAACCACCTAACCCCTAATTCCCTCGATTCAAGCCAGACGGCTAGGTGTAATAAGCCTTGGTTCCGACCCTACGAAAACTCACGGCGAATCGGAACCGCTGACATCTACGGTTGGCGGCTTTCGAGAAACTCAGACGTCTTTCGCTAGGGACGTGTTGAGGTACTCCAGAGGTTGAGTCTTAGCAGGTAGGTGGCTTTCATCGCGTAGAATGCGCCGGCTAGGAAAGTGTCAAGAACTCTGGGTTCCGGCGTCCATGGGTGGAACGGGTTCACGGTTGGAGAGATTAGCGCGGTGAAGAAGGTCAGAGCGTATATCCACGCGTCCTCAGGGTGCATGGCGACGCATGCGCTGAGTAGGGGGCATACCCAAAGGAAGTGTTGTGCTTCTCCGCCGTAAAGTGTGGCACCAAGAAGAAGCGCTAGAAGTGAAACAGACGCTAGGTAAACGATGTTCGTCTCGGCTCTCCAGAATCTGGCCACTACATACAGTTGAAGAATTACAAGGACAACGCTCCATTTGACGAATTGCATACCTAAGACACTGAAGCCTAAAAACTCCAGCAACCAGAACTCCTGAGCGGGAATGTTGAAGACCGTAGCCAATGTGTCGTGGCTAAGATAAAGTAGGCCTATCGCGAAAACGACTGGGATTGCTGAGCCAAGAATGAAGTTTATTCGATTTCGGTTGTTTTTTGTCAGGGGAATGAAAAATGGATAGGCTGCAAATGCAAAGAGCCGCAATAGGCCTGATGCCATCGTGGCTATACCGCAACGGAACCATCGGCCTTCCAATTCTAGGTCGATAGCCAAGAGGAAAATGGCGATTGGGATTATGTCCATCGCTCCGAAGAAGTATAACATGTAGAAATTGTACGGATTTCCGAACCATGTAAGACCCGCCACGATTGCTTTTTGCTCTGAGTTCGTAATGTGTCGGACAATTCGTAGGAGAAGAACTAAGGTCGCAGTGTCGAAAAGTATGATCGGGATTTCCATCAGAAAACCAAGGGAGACAGCGGGAGCTGTGTGCTGGACTATGCTCATGACAGCTGGGTGTTGGATAGGCAATTTCGTCCAAATCCAGTAGAATGGTGCTAGAATCATTTCGATTCCAATGTAGACTCCATAAGTCGACAATGCGGGTAACTTGCCTGCCACCAGCGTTCTAACGACGAAACCTGTTTCATACGTCCAACCGTACAGGAAATCTCCGCCGATTGGGAGGACTAGCATGGCTAGAAGCTTCAAACCAAGAAGGCCATAGATGATCTTCCGCCAATGTGCTATGATCTTCTGCAACGACGATCACTTTGTCGGAGGAACAGAGAACCACGAACGAATCTGTTCGGCGGTATAGGCCAGAGTCAAGGCAAATGTCAGTGAGGAGACTAATGGCATAATAATTATGCCAACCAGACGGCTGTCCAGAAACTCACCGATAGCGACCGAATATGAAGGAAGACTTGGTCCCGCGAGAGGAAACATCAGGAAACTGTAGCCACTCGGAGTCAGGAATGCGCTTGAGACTAGGAACCATTGCAAGAAAACAGCCACTAGCAAGCTTGAAACTATCCACGCCTTAAGGTGGTCAGCGAATGCGATATCAACTGCCATCAAGGCAAGAACCCAAATGAGATATTGGGGCCCAGGAACAGCAAAGAGGTAGTATGCTAGAAGCGCCGACAACAACATAGGGAGCGGACCCGTTTTCTTCATAAAAATAAACTGAAGGCAGTAATATGCAAACATGCCAAAAGTAACTGAATTGACTGTATTCGCGACTCCCCCAACGAAGGACACTAACTGGGTCACTGGCGTGGGTGTTACCAAGTACTCGAAACCGTATGGGAGAACCCATGCCAAGTAACCGAACAACCCGAGTACGCCTACGAAGGTCACGGAGAGCAGAGACCTTCGCCGCGCACCATTCAGACGCATGTACATTAGTAGAGGTGGTAGAAGGAAAATTGGGAAGAGCTTAACGAACGAGCCCAGTCCAAGCGCTGCTGCCGAAAGGAGGGGGCGTTCGGATATTAATAGCAGGAAACTGAGGGATACGAGAAGGATACACAGAATATCTGGTAGGCACAGGAGTTCGACGCCAAAGAATGAGAATGGGTTAAGGAACCACACTAAACTCATCAAGCGCCCTTCTGCAGATGATTTCATTTTCTTGCCAATCCAAAAGAGTACAATCATAGTTGCGAGATCACAAAGAAAGACGGGAAGGCGAAACAGCAGAGACAACATCGCGAAATTCGGATTAGATCCGAACGGTGCCATCGAAGACCACGCTTGGAGCTGATTGATATTCGCCGCGGTTTCGTTGTAGAGAGGAGGATAGAGCGCAACCCACGGCCCCATCGGAGCTTGTCCGGAGGCCACAAGCATGATGATCTTCGTGAGGTCTATACTTGCTGGCGAAAGGGCGGACAGGATCAGTTTAACTGCCGCTGCTACGGCTACGAGCATCAGAAACGCGTTTCTGTTGCGAATGAAAATTGAAAGTAGCAAAAGTAATGATCGGCGGTAGGGTCTAGCCTACGGGCATTTAAGATGAGTGGGCTCGCGGTCTGTTGCGCTCTTATACGATATTGGGTTGAGGTTTATCTGAACTCTGAGTGGTGTCGCGGCGATATTGCCAGCGTCTCTGATGCCTGGTTGAGTTGCGTATTTGGTATTCTTGAAAGGCAGCTTCTGCTAGGTTGGACGTTCTGAATAGGGCTTTAAGGATGGGCTTCAATGATGAAAGCAAGGCTTCAACGAACTCGAATAGGTGCATCGGTTCTGAAAGTGCTGGTTGGGATCCCCGCCTTTAACGAAGAAAACTCAATCGCTAAGGTTGTTATCCGAGCGGCAGATCACGCGAATGAGGTCCTCGTCGTAGACGACGGCAGCAGAGATGATACGGCAATAATCGCGAAACGCCTCGGCGCATCGGTTTTGAGGCATGAAAAAAACTTGGGTAAAGGCGCGGCGCTGAGGGATTGCTTCGAGTACGCGAAGCGTTCAGGTGCGGACGTGCTTGTCACCATAGATGGGGACGGCCAACATGACCCAACCTCAATCCCTGCTCTAGTCGAAGGATTGACGACCAGGGGTGTCGATGTTGCAATCGGAGGTCGCATCGCCAAGCCGGCCGAGATGTCGCGCCTACGCTGGTTGGGGGTTAAGACCTTGGATCACGCGTCGGGCGTCAGGATTGGCGATAAACTCGTCGACTCACAAAGTGGGTTCAGAGCGTATTCCCGACGCGCGATCGAGTCGCTTACCCCGGCGGAGTTCGGTCTGTCTGTGGACTCTGAGCTCATCAAAAAGGCCAACAGTGCAGGCCTGAGCATTGATGTCGTCCCAGTCACGATCCGCTATTCCGGCAAGCCGTCAACAACTAACCCTTTGTTTCACTGGCTCGACGTGCTTTTCGGCATTGTGAAGTACGTCTCGATACGCCATCCGCTACTCTTCTACGGCTTGTTCTCCCTCATCGCTTTCATCGTCTCGTTCGTTTACGGGTTCATGACGCTGGATTACTACCAGCACTGGGGACGCGTCATCACCAACCTAGCGCTGGTCTCAGTTGCCGCAGGCATACTTGGATTCCTAGCCTTGTTCACGGGCATAATACTTTTCACGCTCATCACGGTCGTTCGAGAAAATCCCAGGTACTAGATTTCGTCAGAGTTATGATCATATGCAAATGATGCTCTACATGTGCCCGCGATTGATGTGAGATTGAGGTAGCTAGTTGAACCGACAAGTGAAAGGGTGGGTTCCGGAGGCGCTTTGGCGTAGTGTTAAGGCAAAGATTCCCATAGCGTGTGTCGACGTTATCGTATCTAGGCCTACGGGAGCTGTGCTGTTGGGGTGGAGAGTGATCCGTCCGTACATCAACGTATGGGCGACACCAGGCGGACGGATACGCATGGACGAAGATCTCTCAACCGCAGCCCGGCGGGTTCTTTCCTATCACGGTCTGAGCGCGAACGACTTTTACCTAGTAGGAGTTTTTCCAATCAAGTTTCTGTCGCGATTTGACATCAGTATCTGTCTTGCGGCCGGGACATTTTCTGGGACGCCGGTTCCCGATGGAACGGAATTCAAAAAAGTCGGATGGTTCAGAAACTTACCCCATAGAACCGGCAAGAACTACGTTGAGATGATCAATAAATGGCGAAGGTTGGCGAACTCGCCGCAAACGCTCGTGTTCAATCAGATATGACTGCGTAATGTTCAGGAAGGTTTGAGTCTTGGGCGTATCCTAGAAAGATGGCGCTACTACTATTCTGAATTCTACTGGGAACGGTATGTATGGACTGGGTGAGATTGCGTAAAATTATCCATCTATTGAATGAAGTCGTCTCAATCAGCTGGCGGCGCCTTAAAGTGGCCCTTTTCTTCCAGACATACCCCTGAAGGAGCCTGTTCGTTCGCGCATAACACGGCCAATAAAATGCACCGATAGTAATTTTGAGCAACGATCTGGACCTTGTACTGATTGAAGATGCTGCCAATGAAACCATGGCCGTCGGTGACTATTGACTTCTCTATGGATCGACACACATAAGGCAGGTTTCCAATCTGCTTTCACTTATCGCTCTAGAATCGAGGCCTAGATCCGGACTTCAAAGAAGATCGAAGCAATTCATCCCTAAAAATTGCTTAGGTCGCGTCACACCAATAAGTAGCGGCGCAATGTGAGTTCGTAGAGGGTGCCAACGGAGAGATTCAGACCCCTCTTCAAGTGTTCGCTTGAAGACGGACTATTATAGCTCGGGCCTGAATCCAGTCGTCGACCATGAGGGCTAGTAGAACATGGAGTTCCGGTTGTCAAGAATTCTCACGCGACTAACACACCTCTCCTCCATTCTTATGATGCGTTTCATGTATGAGTTGAGCCACGACCCGCTGATGCCGCCTCCTGAAATGGTTGAAAACGTGGGAGGAGGCGGTGAGTTTACGTTCAAGAGAGTGGGAGAATCTCTTTTGCAACAATGGAAGAACTACGCGTCCCTTGGACCGCACGAGAGAGTACTTGATGTGGGCTGTGGGTGCGGTCGAATGGCTATTCCTCTTGCGCGCTACTTCTCCAGAGATGCATCGTATGAGGGTTTTGACATAACGAAGAGCGCCGTCGATTGGTGCGTAGATAAGATCACATATAGGTTCCCGAACTTTCACTTTCGATTCGCCGATATCTTCAACGGAGTATACAACCCCCGCGGCAAAATTCGTGCATCAGAATACAGGTTCCCCTATGAAGACCAGTCGTTTGACTTCGTATTCTTGACCTCTGTTTTCACGCACATGCTTCCGGAGGATGTGTCGCACTATCTATCTGAAATCTGTAGAGTTCTTAGAAAGCATGGAAGGTGCTGGATAACGTTCTTTCTACTCAACGAGGAATCAAGGAGACTCATTGAGTCCAATAAATCCAGGTTCAACTTCGCATGGCGAAAATCCACATTTGCGATTGAGAACGAGTCGGCGATTGAAGCCGTGGTCGCATACGACGAGGACTTTGCCCGCAACCTATTCAGAAGAAACGGCCTTGAGATCCGTGAACCAATCCGATACGGGTCTTGGTGTGGGAGAACGGATGTGACCGAACTGCAGGACTCGGTTATAGCATATAGAACGAAGTAACGCTGCCGTTCGAGCGCTACGATATGCCTCTATTTGATCAGGCTTGTTGATTCTCCGTCGTCACCGCTTCTTTCTTGTCTTCTCATAACGCCTTGACGGCCTCCAGTACATGTCGCTGTGAACAATTCTGAAAGGACTTAACTGAATGTGAGCATGAATCAGTGTCGATGGGATCTGCGAAGGAGGGCCTGAGAGCTTTACTATGATGGAGTAGATCGTTCAGTCTTAGGTTCCGTAGCGAAGATCGCGGTGACGGAACATTTGTCTAGGGAAGACAACCGCTCTACCCTCTTTGGTTGGAGTCGCCCATCGCGAGATTGTAAATTTGTTCGCATAAACTGATATGTCCCCGTTAGCGTCCGCTTGAGCGAACTCGAATCCTGCGTCCTTCGTGATTAACCCCAAGAATCTTTCCAATGCGTGCGCAAGTGTACCGTCCTTTTGCCCGCGCTCAGGTTCGAAGTCTCTTGTTTCCAGGTTCAATTTGGTCAGTAAGTAGAGGGCACTTGGCTTGAACCAAAACATTGATCCAGCAACGAATGGGAAGCGCAGATCGGGGGTATCGAGGCCAACTCTTTCGCAGAGACGGAGAACATTTGCTCTGTTCCTTGTTGAACACCTGCCCAATCCCCAGTAGTATTCAGAGGGGAGCAGGTGTCCGAATGGTGCTATAATTCCGATGTCTGAGGTTTGAAGCAGAGTTATTATCTTCTCAACGATCTCTGGTGTACCTAACAATTTTGCGTATATGTCCCGGCGCCACAATTCGCCGTCCGTTCGATGCCGGCTTCTCTTGGTGTGAATCTTACACATGACCTCGTACTTGAGGGGATGTAAGTAGGAGTAAATTCTTAGGAAAGGCGCGATGTCTCTTCCTCTGTTTTCGCAGCGGTAGAAGTAAACGTTCGGATGCTGCCTACGAATCTCATCTTCTTGGAGGTCAACTGTCGTCGGCGCAGATACGAAAAGATCGAAATCATTTCTCAAGTTCGTCAGGTGATTGAGAATCTCTCTTGTCAATTCGGAATAGTATATGTGGACCATTACCGCGGTCTTCGATCGTTTTTCTATGGGCCTGTCTAGAAACTCATATGTCTTGTCCTCGTCCATCGTCGCGTGTGAGAGAGTGTTCAAGACGGACGCGGTTGACTCAAGATACGCGCGGCCGTATCTGCGATCGGGTTCCAGGTAGGCTCCCTCCGCCCATTCATTCCAAGCGTTAACGAATACGAGCCGTTCATCTAGGTTCTGTAGGATCGCCGTCTTAGTACACGCGTCCTCTAACCACTTCGAGTAAGCAACCGGTGATGAATGAACGAAAATCTGTCCCATGCCGGGGCGTCTTGGATCGTTGTCCCACCCAGTCATTACTGTGAGGAATTTCCGGAATCGGTTCTCAGGCTGTTTTCCAAGCTCGTTCTCTACGAGTTGACGATAGTCATATACGCGTCCACGAAAGTTGGTGTTCAGCATTGGCATTTCACGAGTAATCTCGCGAATCTTGATGTTGTGTGGTGGGAATCCCAATGCAGCGTCAAATCCCACGGGCCGCGGGTCAATGAATCCGAATGTCTGTGCCGCTGCAAGGAACAGTTCTCCAATGTCTTTGCCCCTGCAATACTCCCTCCAAGTTTTCGCGACGGATTGTGGAGACGGTATTCTTGATACGTCGTAGACAATGAGCAATGGTCTTCCATTGATTCGTATGTATCGGTCGTCTCGAAGAGCACTTTCAATGTCTTGAATGAATCTGAGGTCCCAACCGCGCGAATATCTTTGTCTGATTAGTATGTCCTGATCTCGACCGTCCCATCGGCGCGTCCAATTCTCGTTGGCCCAGCATAGGCAGAATGGAAAGTTGATTTTGCGATTTGCGATGAATTGGTTGAGGGGGCGCTCGAGGAGTCTCTTACGGTCGAACCAATAGTAGTAGAAACAGAAGCCGTGAATTCCGTACCGACGCGCGAGTTTGATTTGTGCTTCTTGAATCTCTCCAACTCTTAGATCATAGAAGCCAAGTTCTCCGGGTAGACGAGGCTGATAATGCTCCACGAACTGAGGCACAGCTTTTGAGACGTTTGTCCATTCAGTAAACCCCTCCCCCCACCAAACGTCATTTTCAGGTATTGGGTGAAACTGAGGTAGGTAAAATGCAATGAGTTTCACTGAGGTCTTAACAGGGGGACCGTCTTCTTCAAGTCGACGTGGTCTCGATGCTTCTTGACCCTTGGCTATTTTGAGCATGCCTTGGTAATAATCATAGAACGCGTTACTCGGAGCAGTTATTGCTCGCATAGTGACATAACGCAAGTCGATCGGAGAAGGCTCGAGCAATCTGAATTCTTTCCTGCGAATCTTCTCGGCCACCTTTACCACTAGCGCTCGTGGCCCCTCCTCAAGGAGAATTCTTAGGCAAACTGATGCGATTTCCTCTACTTTTCGCAACCATCGTGATCGTCGAAATGTCGTGGACCCTAACCCCTCACTCCGCTCCGTTCCTCTCTGAAGTGTAGGGGAACTCATTTTGAGTCGATTCTGATCAACATGAGGTAACTATGTCAACCTTTCTGAGGTTGCACTGATCGTGTTCTGTCGATTAACTTCCGCCTAGTTTGTGCGTCAACAACCTCGACCTTAGGCAGAGATCTGCGTGAAGCGTGAGAATCGGTGTGTACACACATGTCCAACTCTTTCTAAACGGTGAAACGGTGGCGCTCCCATATCCGGGGGAGCGCATTTTCTTTATGTGCGGCCCCGCTACCGCCCTCTATCTAGGTTCGATATAGTAGGTATGAAGACGGCAGCCGCGATATCGTCTGGTCTTCGCGTTTCAGGCCATCAATTGCTATCCGCATTGAGGTCGTGTAGTCACGAATCCTGCTTTAGTGTCACTTGCTGCATTGATGCTTCGCTTTCTCTTTACGGCTGTCGTACTGTTCACCGTTATTACGGTGGGTAGAGAAAGCGGAGGCTGATGTCAAAGGGCCAGGACTTCTTGGTAAACGTTCTCAGTCCTTGCTGCAACGATACTCCAGTCATGTGCTTCTGCGACAATCCTACCGTTGCGCCCCATTTCCTCTCCTTCAGCGCTTTGCGATACCAATCTCAGTATTGCATTTGCAAGAGCATGGACATCATTCGGTCCAACGAGTAGGCCATTGTACCCTGCCGTAACGACGCCTGGGATACCACCAACATTGGTCGATATGACTGGTAAACCGGTTGCATTTGCCTCGAGCAACGTTAGTCCAAACCCTTCAGAGATATCCTTGCTAGGAAGAGCCAGTGCGTTTGCGGCGGCATAATAAAGAGGCAATTGCCGATTAGTAACGTTGCCTGCAAATATCACGTTCTGTTGAACCTGCAGTTCGTATGCCATTTGCCGGTATTGCTCTTTCAATCCGCCTTCCCCAACGACTAGCAAAAGTACGTCGTGACGGTCTACAAGGGAGAGCGCGCTCAATAGAGTATCCAATCCCTTGTATCCGTGCCACCTTGTAAGAGCTCCCACAAAAAGCAGCACAAACCTGTCTCCAAGCCCGTATCGGTCTCTGATCGCGGTGTGGTCGTTGTTTGGATTGAATCTCTCGCAATCAACACCATTAGGTATTACGGTCACCATGTTTCCAAGCTTTGGTAGAACCCGAGATTCTCTTGAGTAGGTTTCTGTGGTGGAGATCACGCGCTTATAATTCCGAATGTAGGTCGGTAGTATGAGTCGGTCGTGAATTTCGATTAGCGCTCTAGCTCCGAGGGTCACATATGGAAGATCATTATGCCACGTTAGGACGGCGGGACGCCCACGTTTCGCCGAGATTTTCGCTACGTTATAGGCAATGTACGGGCTCGGGAAATTACCGTGAAAGACCTCGGAGTCCATCTCCTGGAGTGTCTTTTTCAGATTCCGTATTATCGGCGTTCCATAGACTCTCGTCACTCTCGGCAGCCGTGTGACTCGCACCCCGTCTTCATCCGTAGTTCCCGGACGTAGAGGGTCTGCCGCGCAGGCAACACGGACTTCATGACCGCGAGCTACCAATCGCTTGGAAATCTCGTATACATAGGTTTCCGCGCCGCCTCTCCATGGCGGAAAGAAACTATTTACGAGGCAGATCTTCATGATCGAGCCCTATCGTCACGGTTATCGAGCGCTTGACTCTTAAGCCCAATCTCCATCGAGAGGTTTTGAACGTTCGAAAAGCGTGTTTAGAATTCTCCTGAATGCCTCTCGCTCGTTGGGTTCCTGCCTAGGCACATTGAGGTACATTTTTCGGAGGATTTCAGGTTCACTCGCAATCCTTGTTGACTGAATCAAGAGGCGCCTAGTATAAGTCTCCTTGAAATTGAACAAATTCCAGATGACTGATCGCAAAATTGCCTTTGCCTTTGCAGGTTCTAGGATCGAGTAACCGCAGAGAAGGAAAGCAGCGAAAAGGAAGTATGCTCGCAGAGCCCATTTGAGCGAATCGCCGCAGTTCTTGAGGATTGATCGAAGGAAATTTCTGTTGCTAAGATACAGCGTTTCTGCGGTAGGTGTCTTCGCGCCAGCGGTACCTGAGAAATAGTGTGCGACTAGTGATGAAGGTTCGTACAGAATGCGATAGTTCATCAATCGCCAACGCCAACACAAATCGACATCTTCGACATAGCTATGAAATCGTTCATCAAATCCATGCACCTTCTCAAAGGCCGATTTGCGTACTAGCATTGCAGCGCCGCAGAGCGCAAATGGTACAATTGGGGGGTCATCGTACTGGCCTCTATCCGGCTCATGCTTTCCAATATCGACGAACCCTCGCCAATACTTTATCCCCGTACTTCCCACAGAGTCTAGCCTTTCATGATTATCCATGCTCACAAGTTTACAGCCTACTGCCGCAATGGCGGCGTCGGTTTCTGCATCGTTCACCAACTTATCGAGCCAGAGTTGATTCAGGACAATCGTGTCGTTGTTCAGTAGCATGACGTAGTCTGCGTCGATTTCGTGAATCGCCATGTTGTAAGCCCTTGCGAATCCATAGTTGCTAGGATACTTGATTATCTTGACATTCGGATGGGTCGCCCGGACGTAATCAGCCGATCCGTCGCTACTTCCATTATCAACAACGTAGACTTGCAAATTTCTGTAATGTGACTGACTCAACGAAGATAAGCAATCTTTCAGCCAGCGGAGGCCGTTGTAGTTGAGAACGACCACACCGACTCTTGGCAGAAAGAGATCGTCGCGTACCATCATTACCATTCTACTTCGATTGAGAGGTTGTGCTTACTTGAGTAGAGCTGTCGTCTCTATTCACGGTTACTGCGTGAATCCCTTGTTGTACTCGCCGTTTATTGTCTGATTCATATGGGTGTTTGCACAGACACAAAATTAATCCCGGATTTGAGTAGAAACAAACCAGAGCTTACAAGCGAAGGGGCTTCAGGGTCGCAAAATGGAAGATCGACTCGACGCTAGAGGAGGAAATGCAATGCACGAAGATCTCCGACATCAGCTTGAGATCGTAGTTACGTTGGCTCAGAAGGATTTCAAGATCAGGTGCATGAACTCCGTCCTCGGCTTCTTGTACTCCCTGGTTAATCCTTTGGCGTCTATGCTTGCGATATCAGTTGCATTCTCACTTATGCTCCGGCTTACCGTTTCACATTACGCGTCTTGGCTATTGTTAGGGTTAGTTGATCTAGAGGTTCTTTCAGGTCGGTACAAGCCAATGTTTGTACAGTTTGGTATCTCGACCGTCTCTCGTTACGATGGTCTACTTGTCAGACTTCTAATCGTTCCTCAAATAACTCGGCAAATTTTGGGGAGGGTCGACTCTAGCTCCCATGATACCAGATGTGGTGGCGCGTAAGCAGGCTGATGCAGTAGCGTTGTCCGCGACCAATCGAGGAGCTTTCGAACTTGGCCGTTGCCTTCTGAACGCGTCCTGTCGTAAGATTTTAGAGTGCCATCGCTCTCAACCTCGAAGTCGCGTTGCAGCGTGTAACTTCAGATGCAGAGAAAAAAAGTGCCAACTGTTAGCGTGGTTATCCCAACTTACAATCGGTCCAAGTTACTCCGTGAAGCGTTAGGTAGTGTTCTTGAGCAGACGTACAAGGATCTAGAGGTGATCATCGTAGACGACTGTTCAAGCGAACAGGCGCACCTCGAAAACGCCAAGACTAAGGAATTGGATAACCGCGTGCGCTACATGTATCGTAGAAAGAACGGCGGCGTTGCGGCTGCGCGCAACGATGGAATACAGATGGCCAGAGGGCGTTACGTTGCATTCTTGGATGATGATAACGTCTGGTCGCCGCAGAAACTTGAGAAGCAAGTACAGCTCATTTCGTTAGATGAAGACTTAGCGGTCGTCTGCTCTGATATCGTCTACATTGATAGCAAAGGAAAACATTTGGATCAGGTCAGCCCGGTAAGAAGTCTGTTTACCTCGAAAACGGATTTGTTCAAACTCTATTCTGGAGGGAGACCTTGGTACCGGATTGGACGTGAGAAACTCTATGAAACCGTGTTGTACGGATGCGTCCTCCCTCTAGCCAACACCGCGCTAGTTAAGCGAAAATGTCTCGTGAACGTTGGCCTGTTTGACGAGCGCCTTTCAGGCAGCGAGGACTGGGATCTGTTGATAAGACTCGCCTTATGTTACCACTTTGGCTATATTCACGAGGCACTCGCACACGTAAGAGTGCATTCCCAGCATAGAATAACAGACAATACTAAACTAATGTGCGAATCGCATATCAGGCTTTTCGATAAGATCTACCGAGCGGTGCCAGATCGGTTGAGAGGCGACTTTGATGCTCATGCCTACCAACTATATTTTGCAAGCATCAGTTCTTTCCTGATTCGAGGGGATTTCTCAGCAGCTGATAAG
>Ga0187784_10001020_pt1 | contig 21678 bp, 12 predicted proteins | sample 1015_SJ02_MP15_2_FD_132964 | JGI IMG/M metagenome (GOLD analysis project Ga0187784, IMG submission 132964) | Tropical peat soil microbial communities from peatlands in Department of Meta, Colombia - 1015_SJ02_MP15_20_MG | ecosystem: Environmental > Terrestrial > Soil > Wetlands > Peat | place...
ATGGCGCCGAGAATGGCGGCCGAGGTCGTCATCAGGATCGGGCGAAAGCGCAGCAGGCAGGCTTCGACGATGGCGTCGTAGGAGCTCAGGTCGCGCGTGCGCTTCGCCTCGATGGCGAAGTCGACCATCATGATCGCATTTTTCTTGACGATGCCGATCAAGAGGATGACGCCGATCAGGCCGATGATGTCGAATTCGGTGCGGAACAGCATCAGCGCCAGTAGCGCGCCGACGCCGGCCGACGGCAGCGTCGAGAGAATGGTGATCGGGTGGATGTAGCTCTCGTAGAGCACGCCGAGGAGGATGTAGACGGCGGCGATGGCGGTGAGGATCAGGATCGGCTCCTTGCCGAGCGATTGTTGAAAGAGCTGCGCCGTGCCCGACAGCGTGCCGCTGATCGAGGACGGCATGTGGATGCGGGCGATGGCGGCGTTGATCTCGGCGGCGGCTTCGCCGAGCGACTTGCCCGGTTGCAGATTGAACGAGATGGTGGCGGCCACGAACAGTCCCTGGTGATTGACCGACAACGGCGTGTGGCCCGGCCGGTAGCGGCTCACCGCGGCGAGCGGGATCATGGTTTCCTGCGTGGTGCTCACCGCGGCGCCCGCCGAGGTGGGGCCGTGGCCGGTATTGGCCAGCGCATTGGTGAAGGCGTTGCGCGCGCTGTTGGCGCTCGCGCTGGCCGCCGCGCTTGTCGTCGCCGCCGATCTGCCGGTGCCGGCGCTTGCACCGGCCGTGCTCGCGCCGGCGGCAGTGAAGACAGAACCGGCGGCGGCGATGCGCGTGGCCGCGGTGCCGACGCTGGTCGCCGCCGTGACGGTTCCCGCCGCGGCATTGGTGCTCGCCGTTCCCGCGGGCGTGGCGCCGGAGAGCGAGACATAAACGTCGCGCAGCGAGTTGGGATACTGCGTGTAGCGCGGATCAATCTCCATCACGACGTGGTACTGATTGATGGCGCTGTAGATCACCGAGACCTGGCGCTGGCCGAAGGCGTCGTAGAGCGTATTGTCGATTTGCCGCGGGCTGACGCCCAGCCGCGCCGCGGTGTCGCGGTCGATGTCGAGATAGGTTTCCAGCCCCCGTTGCTGCTGGTCGGAGCTGACATCCGTCAGCACGCTGTTGTGCTCGAGCGCGTCGACGAGCTTGGGCGTCCATTCGTAGAGATCTTCGACGTTTTCGGATTGCAGCGTGTACTGATATTGCGCGTTGCTCTGCCTGCCGCCGGCGCGCAGGTCCTGCACGGCGGCGAGATAGAGGCGGCCGCCGGGCACCTGCGCGAGCTTCGGCCGCAGCCGCGCGATCACCTGATCCACCGAGACGTTGCGTTGCGACAAGGGTTTGAGCGAAACGAAGACGTTGCCGGTGTTGATCTGCGCATAGCCGCCGCCGCTGCCGACGCCGGTATAGCCGACGACGTTCTCCACCGCGGGGTCCTGCTGCACGATGTCCATCATCTGCCGCAGCTTGCGGCTCATCGCCTGGAAGGAGATGCTCTGATCGGCTTGCAGCGAGCCGACCAGCCGTCCGGTGTCCTGCTGCGGAAAGAAGCCCTTGGGCACGACGACGAACAAGGCGACGTTGAGGCCGATGGTGGCGATGAAGATCAACAGCACCAGGCCGCTGTGGCGCAGCGCCCGGGTCAACGTGCGCGCATAGCCGCGGCGCAGCCGTTCGAACGGGTCGGGGCGGCGCTCGGCCGCCTGCTGCGGCCGCAGCCGCAGCAGCAGCGCGCACATCATCGGCGTGGTGGTCAGCGAGATCGCCAGCGATACGAGGATGGCGATCGACAGCGTCACGGTGAATTCGCGGAACAGGCGGCCGAGAATGCCGCCCATCAGCAGGATCGGAATGAACACCGCGATCAGCGAGAGGCTGATCGAGAGCACGGTGAAGCCGACCTCGCGCGCGCCGCGGAACGCCGCCTGCATCGGCGACATTCCCTCTTCGATATGGCGGGAGATGTTCTCCAGCACCACGATGGCGTCGTCGACGACGAAGCCGGTGGCGATGGTGAGCGCCATCAGCGACAAAATGTCGAGGCTGTAACCGAGCAGATACATGGCGCCGAAGGTGCCGAGGATCGAGATCGGCACCGCCACGCTCGGGATCAGCGTCGCGCGGAGGCTGCGCAGGAACAGATATACGACGACCGTGACCAGCATGACGGCCATCATCAGCGTCAATTCGGTATCGTGCAGCGAGGCGCGGATCGTGGTGCTGCGGTCAATGGCGACGGTGACGTTCATGTCGGCCGGCATGGCCGCTTCCAGGTGCGGCAGCTCGGCCTTCACGTTGTCGATGGTCTCGATGATGTTGGCGTTGGGTTGACGGAACAGGATGACCAGGACCGAAGGCTGCCCGTTCGACATGCCGAGATTGCGCACGTCCTGCACGGAATCCTGCAAGTCGGCGACGTCGGAGAGCTGCACCGCGGCGTTGTTGCGGTAGGCGATGACGAGCGGCGCGTAATCCGCCGCCACGGTCGCCTGATCATTGGTGTAGATCTGATAACGCCGGTCGCCGTCGTCGATCGTGCCTTTCGGGCTGTTGGCGTTGGCCGAGGCGATCGCCGCGCGCACGTCTTCGAGGCCGATGCCATATTTGTAGAGCGCCTGCGGGTTGAGCTCGACGCGCACCGCCGGCAGCGTCGAGCCGCCGATGATGACGTTGCCGATGCCGCTCAACTGCGCCAGCCGCTGCGCCAGGATGTTGCTGGCGGCGTCGTACATCTGGCCCTGCGTCATGGTCTTGGAGGTGAGCGCGAGAATGAGGATCGGCGCGTCGGCGGGATTGACCTTGCGGTAGGTCGGATTGCTGGGCAGGTTCGCCGGCAGGTCGGCGGCGGCGGCATTGATGGCGGCCTGCACGTCGCGGGCGGCGCCGTCGATGTCGCGGCTCACGTCGAATTGCAGCGTGATGCGCGCCTGCCCGATGCCGCTTTGCGAGGTCATCTCGGTCACGTCGGCGATCTGCCCGAGATGGCGTTCGAGCGGCTCGGCGACGCTGGTGGCGACGGTGCTGGGGCTGGCGCCGGGCAGCTGCGCGGTGACCGAGATGGTGGGGAAATCGACCTGCGGCAGCGGCGATACCGGCAGTTTCGAGAAACCGAGGACGCCGGCGAGCGCGATCGCCAGCGTCAGCAGCGTGGTCGCCACCGGCCGCGCGATGAAAGGGGCGGAGATGTTCATTCCGCGGGCTCGCGCGGCGCCAGCGAGGTTTCCGGCGGCGCTTGCGGCCGCCGTCCGGCAAGCCGCGCCGCCAGCCGATCGAAGTAGAGGTAGATCACCGGGGTGGTGAACAAGGTGAGCATCTGGCTGACGACCAGCCCGCCGATGATGGCGATGCCGAGCGGCTGGCGCAGCTCGGAGCCGGTGCCGGTGCCCACCATGAGCGGCAGCGCGCCGAGGATCGCGGCCATGGTGGTCATCATGATCGGGCGGAAGCGCAACAGGCAGGCCTGATAGATCGCTTCGCGCGGCGGCAGCCCCTCGACGCGCTCGGCTTCCAGCGCGAAGTCGATCATCATGATCGCGTTCTTCTTGACGATGCCGATCAGGAGCACGATGCCGATGATGGCGATGACGTCGAGGTCGTAGCGCAGCAGCATCAGCGACAACAGCGCGCCGACGCCGGCCGACGGCAAGGTGGAGAGGATGGTGATCGGGTGGATGAAGCTTTCGTAGAGAACGCCGAGCACGATGTACATCGCCACCACCGCGGCGATGATGAGGAACACCTCGTTGGCCAACGACGACTGGAAGGCCGCGGCGGTGCCCTGGAACGCCGTGGTGAAGCTGATGGGAAGGCCGACCTCCTTTTCGGCCTGCTCGATGGCGTCGACGGCGGCGCCGAGCGAAACGCCGGGCGCGGTGTTGAAGGAGATGGTGGTGGCGGGTAGTTGGCCGAAATGGGTGATCAGCAGCGGCCCGGTGTGCTCTTCGACGTGGACGAAGGCCGACAGCGGCACCTGTCCGTTGGTGGTCGAGGCGGACGACGGCAGGTAGATCATGGACAAGCCGTCGAGCGAGCGCTGCAACGCCGGGTCGATCTCCTGGATCACGCGGTATTGGTTCGACTGCGTATAGATGGTGGAAATGATGCGCTGGCCGAACGCGTCGTAAAGCGCGTTGTCCACGGTCGCCGGCGTGATCCCGAAGCGCGCGGCGGTGGCGCGGTCGATGACGATGTTGAGCGTCAGGCCCTGTTGTTGCAGGTCGCTGGCGACGTCGGTGATCTGCGGCAGCTGGCTCAATCGCTGCGCCAGGCGCGGCACCCAGATGCCGAACTCGGTGGGATTGGCGTCCTCGAGCACGAAATGATAGGGGGCGCGGCTCACCGTGGAATCGATGGTCAGATCCTGCACCGGCTGCATGTACAGCGCGATGCCGACGATGCCGGAAACCTCCTGCTGGATGCGGCGGATGATGGCGCTGGCGGTGAGGCCGCGCGCGTCGTGCGGCTTCAAATTGATGAGAAAGCGCCCGGTGTTTTGCGTCTGGTTGGTGCCGTCGACGCCGATGAAGGAGCTTAAGCTTTCGACGTCGGGGTCCTTGAGGATCGCTGCGGCGAGCTGGTTTTGCAGCTTCGCCATCGCCTCATAGGAGATGCTCTGCGACGCCTCCGAGATGCCCTGGATCATCCCGGTGTCCTGCACCGGGAAGAAGCCCTTGGGGATCAGCACGTAGAGCAGAAGCGTAAGCGCCAGCGTGGCGACGGCGACCAAGAGCGTCAGCGGCTGGCGGTCCAGCACCCAATTGAGCGCGCGGCCGTAGAGCGCGATGGTGGCGTTGAACGCGCGCTCGGCGACGAGATCGAAGCGCGAGCGTTCGGCGTCCGCCTGGTGACGGATGAGCCGCGCGCACATCATCGGCACCAGCGTCAGCGAGACGACGGCGGAAATCACGATGGTGACCGCAAGCGTTATGGCGAATTCGTGGAACAGGCGGCCGACCACCTCGCCCATGAACAACAGCGGGATGAGCACCGCGATCAGCGAGATGGTCAGCGAAATGATGGTGAAGCCGATCTGCTGCGAGCCGCGCAGCGCCGCTTCCAGCGGATGCATGCCGCCTTCGACGTAGCGCGCGATGTTCTCGATCATGACGATGGCGTCGTCGACCACGAAGCCGGTGGCGATGGTCAGCGCCATCAGCGACAGATTATCGAGGCTGAAGCCGAGCAGGTACATGGCGCCGAGCGTGCCGACGAGCGACAGCGGCACCGAGAGGCTGGGGATCACGGTCCCCGGAATGGTGCGCAGGAACAAAAAGATCACGAGGACCACCAGCACGACGGCGAGCCCAAGCTCGAATTCGACGTCGGCCACCGAGGCGCGGATGGTCACGGTGCGGTCGCTGAGCACGCCGACGTCGACCGCGGCCGGAAGGGTGGAGGTGATGCGCGGCAGCAAGGCGGTGATGCGGTCCACCACCTCGATGATGTTGGCGCCGGGCTGGCGCTGCACGTTGAGGATGATCGCCGGCGTCATATTCGCCCAGGCGCCGAGCTTGGTGTTTTCGACGCCGCCGACCACGTCGGCCACGTCGGAGAGCCGCACCGGATTGCCGTTGCGATAGGCGATGACGATGTCGGCGTATTGCGCCGCGCTCTCGATCTGATCGTTGGCGTTGATCGTCGTGGCCTGCGCCGGGCCGTCGAAATTTCCCTTCGGCGTGTTGATGTTGAAGTTGCCGACGGTGGTGCGCACGTCGTCGATATTGAGCCCGTAGGCGGCGAGCGCCTGCGGCTTGAACTGGATGCGCACCGCCGGTCGATGGCCGCCGCTGATGCTGACCAGGCCGACGCCGTTCATCTGCGATATTTTCTGCGCCAGTCTGGTTTCGCTCAAATCCTCGAGATCGGTCAGCGACATGGTCTTGGAGGTGACCGCAAGCGTGAGGATCGGCGCATCGGCCGGATTGATCTTGGCGTAAACCGGCGGGATGGGGAGGTCGCTCGGCAGCAGATTATTGGCGGCATTGATCGCGGCCTGGACTTCCTGCTCGGCGACGTCGAGGCTCAGATCAAGGCTGAATTGAAGGGTGATGATGGAGGCGCCGGCGGAGGAGGCCGAGGTCATTTGGTTCAAACCCGGCATCTGGCCGAGCTGCCGCTCCAGCGGCGCCGTCACCGACGACGTCATCACCTCCGGACTGGCGCCGGGATAGAAGGTCGAGACCTGGATGGTCGGATAATCGACCTGCGGCAAGGTCGACAGCGGCAGGAAGGTATAGGCGACGATGCCCGAGAGCATGATCGCCGCCATCAGCAGCGTCGTCCCGACCGGCCGCAAGATAAAAGGTTCGGAAACGTTCATCGTATCGTTTCAACGCCGCGCAAGGTCCTGGTCCAAATTTGCGCCCGCCGTCGCGCGCGGTGCACGAGCGCTCGCCCCATGCGTTACTGGCCGTCGCCGCCGTGCCGATGTTGCCGGCCGCCGGGGGCGGGAGCGCCCGCCGCCGCGGGCCCCTGATTGCCCGCCGCCGGAATCGTCACCCGCGCGCCGTCGCGCAGGCGGTCGGTGCCGTCGACGACGACGCGTTCGCCGGCGGACAGCCCGGAGGTGACCGCCGTCATCGGGCCGTCGCTGGGGCCGATCTTGATCGGGCGCACCGATACGGTGCTGTCGGCGTTAACCGCGTAAACATAGGCGCCGGGCGCGCCGCGCTGAATCGCCGCCATCGGCACGGTGATGACGTTGTTCAGCGTCTTCACCAGCAGTTGCGCGTTCACGAACTGGTTGGGAAACAGCGCGTAGTCGGCGTTGTCGAACTGCGCGCGCACCTTCACGGTGCCGGTCGTGGTGTCGATCTGGCTGTCGAGGGCGGTCACGCGGCCGGTGGCGAGGAATTTGACGTTGGCGCGGTCGTAGGCGGAAACCTCGAACGTCGCGCCGGCGACGAGTTGCGGCACGATGTCGGGCAAGTCGTCTTCGGGGATCGGGAAGATCACCGTAATCGGCTGCAGCTGGGTGACGACGGCGATCCCGGTGTTGTTGCTGGTCTGCACATAGTTCCCCGGATCGACCAGGCGCAGCCCGATGCGCCCGGTCACCGGCGAGACGATGTGGCAGTAGATGACGTTGAGCTTCTGCTGATCGACCTGCGCCTGGTCGAGTTTCACCGTGCCTTCATTCTGCTGCACGATGTAGACCTGGTCCTCGTATTGCTGGCGCGCGATCGAATTCTGCTCGGCCAATTTCTGGTAGCGCGCAAGATCGACCCTCGCCTGCGCGAGCACGCCTTGATCGCGCGCAAGCTGACCCTCGTATTGCGTTTGCAGAAGCTGGTAGGGCCGCGGATCGATTTGCGCCAAAAAGTCGCCTTGCTTGACCATCTGCCCTTCAGTGAAGGCGACTTCCGTGAGCTGGCCGTTGATCTGTGTCTGCACGGTGACCGTCGCGATCGGCGTGACCGTGCCGAGCGCGTTGACGATGACGCGGATATCGCCTTGTCCGATGGTGGCGACGCCGACGGACTGCGCCGGCGGCGGGGCGCGCCCGGCCGTCGGCTGTCCGCCGGAGATCGAGCGGGCAATCAGATAACCGAAAGCAACGATCGCGATCAGAACGATCAGGCCGACGACAAGGCGAGATCTCGCCGACCGGCTCTCGATGACCCGCGTAGGTAGGGTGCGGCGAAGGTCCGGCTTGGCCTCGTCGTCCGATCTGCGCGTTCGCTCGTCCATTTGCGCTCGTTGATCCGAATGGCGCCAGTATATAACGGCAGCCGACGAACCTCGACTAATGAAAATTCGCTAATGAACTGAAGTTCTTTTGCGAAACTACCCGTCGGTGCCGCACGATCGGAAAAATGCCGTACCAACGCAGGCGACGCGCGAAGGGCAGGTTAACGCCGAATCAAGGACTTGAATCAAGGACTTGACTCAAGGACTTGACTCAAGGACTTGACTCAAGGACTTGACTCAAGGACCTCCGTCACGGACTTCCGTCACGGACTTGGCGCGCCCGCGGGCGGCTCCACGTTCGTACCCGCCCCGTTCGGCGGCAATTGCGGCAGCAGCGAGATATCCTGCTCGAGTTCCTTGCCGGTAGGCAGCAAATTCGTAGTCCAGCCGCCGCCGAGCGCTTCGATCAAGCTGACACTGGCAAGAAAAAGGTCCTGGCGAATCGTCAGTTCACTTTCCTCGTCGGCCAGCAACAGAACCTCCGCGGTCACGACGGTCGTGAACGCGGTCGTGCCGGCCTGAAACTGATTCAAATACACTTCCACCGCTTTGCGCGCGTCGGCGACGGCTTTCTGCTGTACGGCGAGCTGCTGCGTCAGAAGACGCACGGCGACGAGCTGGTCCTCGACCTGCTGGAAGGCGGTCAGCACGGTTTGCCGGTAGTTGGCGACGCTCTGCCAATAAGCGGCGCGCGCGGCGTCGATTTGCGCCCCCGTCAGTCCACCGTTGAACAGCACTTGCGTGCCGGCGGCGCCGAGCGACCACACTTCGTTGGCGACGTTGAAGGGCAGCGGCTTGGTGCCGGTCCACTGAAATACGCCGGAGAGGCTGATGTCGGGGAAATAGGCGGCCACGGCGACGCCGATGAGCGCGTTTTCCTGCTGCATGGTGCGTTCGGCGGCGGCGATGTCGGGCCGTCGTTCGAGCAGGGTCGAGGGAACGGCGACGGGAGTTTTCGGGATGCTGCCGGTCAGCAAATGCGGCTCGACCGTCAGCTCGGCGGGCGGCCGCCCGATCAGAATGGCGATGGCGTGCTCGAATTGCGCGCGCTGCACGCCGACATTGATGGCTTGCGCTTCGGTGGTGAAGACCTGCGCCTCGGCGGTGGCGACGTCGGCGGCCGTCACCGAGTAGCCGGCCTTGAACTGATTGCGCACGATGTCGAGCGTCTTCTTGTATTCGCGGACGGTGCGTTCGAGTAGCGCGCGCAGCGAATCGGCGGCGCGCAGATTGAAATAGGCGGTGGCGAGCTGCGCCTGCGCGGAGAGCTTGGCGTTGTCGAGATCGGCCTTGCTCGCCTGCGCGGCAGCCGCGTTGCTCTCGATCTGCCGCCGTACCTTGCCCCAGACGTCGAGGTCCCAGGTGGCGGAGGCGCCCGGCACGAATGTCGACGAATAGCCGCCCAGCCGCGCGGCGGTCGCTATGGTGCCGGCAGCTCCCGCTCCCGGTCCGTTGTAGGCGCGTGTGGCGGTATAGGTCGCGTTGAGCGCCGGGAACAGCGCGGCCTGCGCTTCGCGGATCAGCGCGCGCGCTTGCTCGTAGGCGGCCGCCTGCGCCGCCACGGTCTGGTTGGAGATTTCGACTTGCTTGATGAGGAACGCAAGCTTGGGATCGCGATAGAGCGACCACCATTCGCCGCGGTCCAGGCCGTCGCTCGGGCTCGCGAGCTTCCAGCCCTTGAGCTCCTTATACGTGGTCGGGGTCGGAGCAGCCTCGGGGATATAGTCGGGGCCGACCGCGCAGGCGGCAAGCGCCGACGTCAGCAGCCATGCGGCAAAGCCGGCTTGGATGCGCCCAAACGCCCCGCGTCGCACCCCATCGCCTCGACCACTATCAGCATGGGCCAACGCAACCACCGCCGCAAACCCGTCGCTGTGCTCACCGAAACAGAACGATGCCGAAACAGAACGATGCCGCAACAGAATGATGCCGCAACAGAATGATGCCGCGCCACGTCCTGCGACCGCGCCTGCCGGGCGTTGCCGGAAACCTCGGACGTTTCGTTGCGACCCCCGGCCCCCAGCGATCGCGTCGACCATAACCATGCCCCACGCATCGGCGAATATCAACACTGCGCGGGTTTCGTGCACAGGCGCGAGCGTTGCATCCCGATGATGTGCGGCCGGCCCGACGGCGGCACGTGCGACGCAAAAGCACGATGCGGCGGTTTTTGGCCGCGGCTGCCGCCAGCGGCGGTGGCCGCTAAAATGTCATGCACGCGCGATCTGAACAGCCTATCATAACGCTGAAGATGGCCCGCGCCGGCTCGCGATGTTGAAGGTTGCAATCGTCCGGCGCCGGGTCCGATGGAGGTGCAAATGCCGTACTCTTATGTATTGACCGCCACAATCCCGGCTTCACCGGAAGAGATTTACGAAACCTGGCTCGACAGTCTCGGCCATTCCGAAATGACGGGCGGACCGGCGATCATGTCCGACCAGCTCGGCGCCGATGTGTCGGCGTGGGGCGGCTATATCAGCGGCCGCAACCTCGAACTGGTGCCCGGGGCGCGCATCGTGCAGTCGTGGCGCACCAGCGAGTTCGGCGAGGAACATGAGGACTCGATCATCACGCTCGTACTCCAGGACATGGGGGACGGCACGCTGTTGACGCTCGAGCACAGCAACGTGCCGGACGAGCAGCGCAGCTACGAGGAGGGCGGCTGGCAGGAGAATTACTTCGAACCGATGGTAGCCTATTTCACCGAGCGCCAGCAAAAAGCCGCGGTGCCGCCCGCGAAGAAAGCGGCGGCGAAAGGCGCACCCAAGGCAGCGCCCAAAAAGGCGGCCAAGAGCGCAGGCAAGGCCAAGCGGGCATCGAGCGCAAAATCAAAGCGCGCGGCGCCGCGCAAGAAAGCCGCGCCGAAAAAGAGCAAGGCAAAGGCCGGCCGCATCAAGGCCGCGGCGCGCAAGCGCGCCAAGCCCAGCGCGCGCAAGTCAAAGCGTGGCAAGCGCAAGTAAGGAAAACCGATCGCTGCGAAAGAGAACGGGCCGCCGCGGCGCCAATCCGGGGCGGTCGTCCGCCGGCGCTTAGAGCATGATCCGGAAAAGTGGAAACCGGTTTTCCGAAAAGATCATGCTCCACCAAAATGAGCGCATGATCCGGAAAAAGCCTGCCCGCGGACTTGATCCGGGGGTGGAAACCGGTTTTCCGAAAAGATCATGCTCCACCAAAATGTTAGAGCGACAATCGATTCAATCTGAAACGACTGCGCTCTAATTGATTTCGGTCCGCCGTTGCGCGGCGTGCTTGCGCGGTGCCGGAGCGGGCGGCGGGGCCGGTTGCGTCGCGAACGAACCGCCGAACAGCCGCGTGAAGAAATTGCCGCCGCCGTAATAGCTGCGTCCGCCGCTCCACAGCGTCTGCTGGTCGGGAATGGCCAGCACCTCGCGGCGAATGGTGTTGTCTCTGCGCTCGATCGGTATGTCGGCGACCTTGCGCTCGTCGCTCTTGAGGATCGCCAGCAGCGCTTTGTCGCGGCCGTAGATGTCCTCGCGGAATTCGAGGTTGCCTTCCTCGTCGACGAAGGCGGTCTGATAGGTCAGGTGCACCGGCAGGTATTTCGGGAACGGGATGTCGGCTTCGCTGTCGCCGAACATCTTGCGGATGCGCTCCTGCGTGTAGCCCTCGCCCGGACGCACGATCGACAGCAGCACCTCGGCGTATTTCACCGGATCCTGCACCCGCATGCAGCCGTGGCTGAACGCGCGCTTGTCGAGGGCGAACAAATGCTTGTCCGGGGTGTCGTGCTGGTAGACCAGGAATTTGTTGGGGAAGTTGAAGCGCACGCGGCCGAGCGCGTTGCGTTCGCCCGGCGGCTGCGAGATGTGCACGGTGCCGTCGGGGTTGCTGCTCACGCGCAGCCCCATGCGTTCGAGCACGGTCGGGTCCTGCTGCAGCGCCGGCATATATTCCTTGGCCACGATCGACGGCGGCACGTTCCACGTCGGATTGATGGTGATGTATTTCATCTCCGCGCTCATGATCGGCGTCGGCATGGTCGGCTTGCCGTCGACGATCTTGGTCATCCAGACCTGCTGGCCGTCGTGGAAGACGCGCAGCGTGAAGTCGGGAAGATTGACGATCACGTAGCTCTTGCCGAGATCGTGCGGCATCCAGCGCCAACGCTCCATGTTGGCGGTGATGGTGTCGATGGGCCGATCGGGCAGGCGGCCGTTGAGCGCTTCGACCGTCGCCGCCGTCAGCGTGCCGCTGACTTTCAGCTCGTGCTCCTGCTGGAATTTCTTCACCGCGTCGGCGAGCGTCTTGTCGAAGGTGGTGTCGTCGCTGCCGCTTAAGCCGAGCCGTTGGCGCAGTTGCGGCACCCGCTCGTCCTGCATGCCGACCTTGAGCAGCGGGCCGCTGCCGATCGGCGCCTGGCCCGCGCTTTTACCGGCGCGCAGTTCCGCGAGCTTGGCTTTGAGCGCGCGATAGCCGGGGCTTTGCGGCTCGTAGCCGGCGAGCGTCTCGCCCGCGTCTTTGGCGTCGGCGATCTCGGCGAGAACCTCGCCCGCCGTCGGGATCTTCCGGTCGTAATAGATGTCGCCGCTGACGCGCGTCCAATGCACGCGCCCGGCGAGCGCATGGTGCGCATAAGTGGCAACCGACGTCGTCAGCCTGATCTCGGCCTCGGCGAGCGCCGCCGGGTCGGCGAGCACGCTGAAATTGGGGACCGGATAATCGGCGGGCTCGAGGCCGTCGGCATCGACTTGGCCGAGATAGGCGATGGCAGCTTTGGCGCGGGCGTTGGCCTTGCCGTCGGCGATCCACAGCGGCGCGTAATTGCGTGCGGCATAGAAGGCGTCGATCGCGGCGCGTTCCTTCTTGCTGCCGATGACGCGGTCGAATTTGCCGTCGACGAGACCGCGCAGCTGTTCGGCGATCGCCGCGTCGGCGTCCGCGACGGCGGCAGATGCGGGGGCCGCCGCGGTCTCACTCGGCGCCGCAGCGGGCGGGGCGGCCACGGGAGCGGGAGCGGGCGGCATCGTGTCCTTCTCGATCGCGCCGTCGGATGGTGGCTTTGCGGCCGGGACTTCGTCGCCCGCGGGGGCGACCGGCTCGTCCACCGCGCGGTCGGTGGTGGAAATCGAAGCTTGCGTCGCCGGAACTGGGGCCCGGGGAGCGACGGCCGGGGTCGCTGCGACGGGTGCGGCAACAGGGGCGAACGGCCCGCTCGCCGGTTCGATCGGCTTTGCCGCGACGAGGGCTGGCTGCTCTGCTGCCGTATCGGGCTTCGCTCCCGTATCCGGCTTGGCGACCGTCTCAGTTTCGGCGGCGGCCTCGGCGGGCTGTTCGAGCGAAGTTTGCGGCTTGGTGGCCGGCGGCGAGGCGGTGTCGCCGGCCGAACCCGGCGGCTTGGCGCTGGACTGGTCGGATTGGGGCGCGGAGGCGGGCGCAGCCGGCACCGGCGCGACGGATTCGGCGGAGCCGACCTTCGATCCAGCCTTCGGCTCGGCGAAGCTCGCCCCGGCGGCGGCGCACAGCAAAAGAACAACGGCGGTTGAAGCGAAAAGCCGGTCAATACGGACGCCGGGCATTGCACTGTCTCCCTCGGAGCCCGCGATTGGGCGACCGCAAAAGCTTCACGCGGATTGAGAACCGTTGTCCCCAAACCCTGACATTTTTACGGACCTGGACGTCCTGTTTCGCACTCACCTTACGTCAGCCTTGCCGATTTGTCGCGGCGCGGGCGCGGAGCGGCGGGTCCGGTCATGCAATTTTCCGCGGCTGTCGCTCTGCGGCCACGCTCTCGCCCTCGGCCTCGCCGCCTCCGGCATGAAGGCCGAGGGCCTCCAGCTTGCGGTAGAGCGTCGAGCGCCCGATCCGCAGCCGCCGCGCCACTTCCGACATCTGCCCGCGGTAGTGGGTAATAGCATACCGGATGAGGTCGGCCTCCACCTCTTCGAGCGGCCGCACGTCGCCCTCCGCATCGAGCAGCGGCAGGGCATCGGCGGTCGGGGCGATCGCCGCAAGCGGCGGCGTCTGCTGCTGCTCCGGCAAAGGCGCCGCGGCCATCAACGGCTCGGAGGCATATTGGGTGGGCTCCGCGGGCCTCGCGTCGGCCTGCCCCGGCCCTTGGCTTACGGCCGGTATCGAGACTTGCGCCGAAACCTGGGGGAATTCGGCGATGCCGATGCTGTCGCCGTCCGCCAGCACGACGGCGCGGAACACCGCGTTTTCGAGCTGGCGGATATTGCCCGGCCAGCGGAAGGCGGTGAGCAGCTGCAGCGCTTCGGGGGTGACGACACGAATGCGCTTTCCTTCCTCGGCGGCAAACAGCGCCAGGAAGTGCCGGGTCAGCGCCGGAATGTCGGCGGGGCGTTCGCGCAGCGGCGGCACCGTGATCGGAAACACGTGCAGCCGGTAGAACAGGTCTTCGCGGAAGCGGCCTTGTTTGACGTCGGCGATCAGGTCGCGATTGGTCGCCGAGACGATGCGCACGTCGACCTTGACCGGCTTGCGCGCGCCGACCGGCTCGACCTCGCCTTCCTGGATGGCGCGCAGCAGCTTGACCTGTGCCGCGAGCGGCAATTCGCCGACCTCGTCGAGGAAAAGCGTGCCGCCGGAGGCTTCGACGAACTTGCCGAGGTGGCGCTCGGTGGCGCCGGTGAACGAGCCCTTCTCGTGGCCGAACAGGATCGACTCCACGAGGTTCTCCGGCATGGCGCCGCAGTTGACGGCGACGAACGCCTTCGCCTGCCGCTCGCCGGAGCCGTGGATCGCGCGCGCGATCAATTCCTTGCCGACGCCGGATTCGCCGGCAACCAGGACGGGGATGGTGGAGGCGGCCGCCTTCTCCGCCATGCGCATCACCGCATGCATGGCCGGGCTTTTGGTGATGATGTCGGCAAAGCCGAGCGTGCCGGAGCGGCTGTGCCTGATGCGGTTAAGCTCGCCTTCGAGCGCGCTGGTGTTGAGCGCGTTGCGCAGGCTCACCTGCATGCGCTCGGCGCCGACCGGCTTGACCACGAAATCGACGGCGCCCGCACGCATGGCGGAGACGACGTTGTCGATGCCGCCGTGGGCGGTCTGCACGATCACCGGCACCTTGATCGCGGCCTGCCGCATCTTGGCCAGCACGCCCAGCCCGTCGAGGTTCGGCATCACCAGATCGAGAATGACGCAATCGATCCGCGCCCCGTCGGGGGAGGCGAGCAGTGCGAGCGCCGCGTCGCCGTTGTCGCGGGTCGCGACCTCATAGCCGAATTTTTGCAGCATGCCTTCGAGCAGGCGGCACTGCACCGGATCGTCGTCGACGACGAGAATAGCCATTCGATCTCCCGGCGGTGTGATGGTGGTATGCTGTGCCGTTTCGGGGCACTCTCGCCGAGGAGGCTTAAGGCGGTGTTAACCCGATCGCGGCGCACGCGGCGGCTTTCGCTTCGATCTTAATGGCGAATTGCGGCGCCAAATCACGCCGTGTGACTAGCTTGCGCGCTCGGCGAGCATCGCGGCAAAGGTCTTGGCGAAGGTATGCGCATCGCCGGGCCAGCGCGCGGAGACATAATTGCCGTCGCGCACGACGAAGGCGGCACGCTCGTCGTCGAAGGTGTCGCGGGTCATGCCGCTCGTCTTGCGCTTATAGTCGGCAGCGCCGGCGGGCACGTCGAGAAAGTCTTGCGGGCGCGCCAGCGCGCGCGTGACCTCCTGCTGCACCGACATGTAGCCCGAGGGCTGTCCGGGCGCTTCATGATACGTGCGGTAATAGCTCGGGTCCCAGAAACGAAAAATCCGCCCGACCTGCCAGCCGGCGCGCTCCAGCGCCCAGGTGAGCGCGGTGGTGCGCCGGCCGTAGAGCACGGAGCGGCTGCCGTCGGCGGTGCGGCTGCGCGCGGCAAGCAGCACGCCGTGGCAGATGGCGGCGACCGGAAGGCCGGCGGCGAAGAACTGCGCCACGAGCTTCTGCAACACCTCGCTTTCCAGATATTCGCGCATGCCGCGGGCGCGATGCCCGCCGGGCAGCAGCAGGCCGTCGAAGTCTTCGCAGCGGACCGCCCGCCAGGCGAGCGGCGACCGGAACGCGGGATCTTTTTGCATCGCCGCATAGGCTTGCCGCGCGTCGGCGTTGGCGCGCATCAGCCGGCCCATGAGGGTGAGGCGCTTGAGCCCGGGGATGAAGCCCCATGGGTCCAAGCCTTCGCCGGTGATCATCATGTCGTCGGCGCGCCCCGGCCGGCCGTCGGGCGTGGCGAAGGTCACGGCATGGCCGAGCCGCTTGAGCACGCCAAAGCTCACGGCGACCTCGCTCGGATCGAAGTCGCGGCTCGGGATCGGAAGGAGCACCTTGGCCATGGTCGGCCTCCGGCTGTTGCGGCGGATGCGAGCGCACACGCGATCCGCCGCGGCCTTGCGCGTGCGTTTCGCCCGCGCCACATGAAAGATCGGTGAGCCGACGATTCCACTGCATGCAATCGAAGACAATGGCAAAAAGGGTAGCCGCCCGGCGGCCGGCCAAGAACGGTCCGGCGCCGCGCAAGACCGCGCTCGGGCCGCTGCCCGAGTGGAACCTCGCCGACCTTTATGCCGGCCTCGACGATCCGGCGATCAAGCGCGATCTCGACCGCATCGACGCCGAATGCGTCGCCTTCGAGAACGACTTTAAGGGTAAGCTCGGCGATCTGGCGCGCGCGGCGCAAGCGGGCGCGGCGCTGGCGCAAGCGGTGCGCCGCTACGAGGCGATCGACGATCTCATGGGGCGGCTCGGCTCCTATGCCGGGCTCGTGCACGCCGGCAACACGGTCGACCCGGCGCGCACCAAATTCTACGGCGACGTGCAGGAGCGATTGACCGCGGCCTCCACGCATCTTCTGTTCTTCTCGCTCGAACTCAACCGCATCGACGACGCGCTCCTGGAAGCGGCGATGCGCGATCCGGCACTCGGCCATTATCGGTCGTGGCTCGAAGACGTGCGCTGCTACCGGCCCTACCAGCTTGAAGACCGCGTCGAGCAGCTCTTTCACGAAAAATCGATGACGGCCTATTCGGCCTGGAACCGGCTGTTCGACGCCACCATCGCCGATCTGCGCTTCAAGGTTTCCGGCAAGACGCTCGCCATCGAGCCGACGCTCAATCTGTTGCAGGACCGCTCGGGCGCCAAGCGCAAGGCCGCGGCGGCGGCGCTGGCGGCGACGTTCAAGCAGAACGTTCAACAGTTCGCGCTGATCACCAACACGCTCGCCAAGGACAAGGAAATCTCCGACCGCTGGCGCGGCTACGCCGACATCGCCGACGAACGCCACCTGTCGAACCGCGTCGAGCGCGAAGTGGTCGACGCGCTCACCGCCGCCGCGCGCGCCGCCTATCCGCGGCTGTCGCACCGTTACTACGCGCTCAAGGCGCGCTGGTTCGGCAAGAAACGGCTGCCGCATTGGGACCGCAACGCGCCGCTGCCGCAGGTGGCGACGCGCACCGTGGGCTGGGCGGAGGCGCGCGCGACGGTGCTCTCGGCCTACGGCGCGTTCTCGCCGAAGATGGCGGCGATCGCCGAGCGCTTTTTCGCCGAACGCTGGATCGACGCGCCGGTGCGGCCGGGCAAGGCGCCGGGCGCCTTCGCGCATCCGACCACGCCGTCGGCGCATCCTTACGTGCTGCTCAATTACCAGGGCAAGCCGCGCGACGTGATGACGCTCGCGCATGAATTGGGCCACGGCGTGCATCAGGTGCTCGCCGCGCCGAACGGCGCGCTGATGGCGCCCACCCCGCTCACGCTCGCCGAAACGGCAAGCGTGTTCGGCGAGATGCTCACCTTCAAGAAGCTTCTTGCCGCCACGCGCGACAAAAAGCAGCGCAAGGCGATGCTCGCCGCCAAGGTCGAGGACATGATCAACACGGTGGTGCGGCAGATCGCGTTCTACAGCTTCGAGCGCGCCGTCCACAGCGAGCGCAAGAACGGCGAACTCACCGCCGCGCGCATCGGCGAATTATGGCTCGAGGTGCAACGCGAGAGTCTCGGTCCGGCAATCGAGCTCAAGCCCGGCTACGAGACGTTCTGGGCCTATATCCCGCATTTCGTCCATTCGCCGTTCTACGTCTATGCCTACGCCTTCGGCGATTGCCTGGTGAACTCGCTCTACGCGGTCTACGAAAACGCCGCCGAAGGTTTCGCCGAGCGCTATCTCGCCATGCTCGCGGCAGGCGGCACCAAGCATCATTCCGAGTTGCTTGCGCCCTTCGGGCTCGACGCGCGCGATCCGTCGTTCTGGCAGGGCGGGCTTTCCGTCATCGCGCGCATGATCGACGAGCTGGAAAGCCTGGGTTAGCAATGGCTTGGGCGACCGTATAACAAATGTTGAACAGGTCGCCTGGTTCGGTTATACAATTTGTATAACCGTGGAGAAGGCCATGAACGAACGACTGCGCAAGCCGACGGCCGCAGGTTACGTGCTGCAGATCAAAAAGATCGGCAATTCGACCGGCCTGATCCTTCCCAAGGAATTGCTGGCGCGCCTTAAGCTCAATGAGGGCGACAAGCTCCACGTGGTCGAGCAAACCGAGCGCGGCATCAAGTTGAGCCCTTACGATCCGAAGCATGCCGAGGGAATGGAAATTGCGCGGCGATCCTTTCGCAAATATGCCGATACCTACAAGGCGCTTGCGAAGTGAGCGAGCCGCGATGGCTCGACGTCGATCTCGTTCTTGATTTCCACGCCGAGCAGCTTGCGCTTTTCGGCGGCGTCGACGGCGTCCGCGATGTCGGTCTGCTCGAATCCGCGCTGGCAAGGCCGGTTCATAAATTCGCGTATGGCGAATCCGCTCTCGCCGTCCTTGCGGCGGCATACGGGTTCGGCATCGCGCGCAATCATCCCTTCGTCGACGGCAACAAGCGCACGGCGCTGGCTGCGATGATCGTGTTTCTCGGGCTTAACGGCATCGACCTTGACGCCCGCCAAGAAGCCGCAACCGCGATCATGCTTGCTCTTGCCGCCGGCGAAATCGCCGAGGATGTGCTGGCGCGTTGGCTTGCCGATCATAGCAAGCCGCTCTTCGCACCTGCTATCGTACCGTGACGAGTTTCTGTCGGCGCTGAGACAGTAGTAAAAAACAAAATAGTAGAAAATGTCGCCCACCGACCGCGAAAAGAACCGCTTCTCCGCCCGCGCGGCGCGCTATGCGCGCGTCGGCGCCAATGTCGGCGGCGTGGCGGCGCGCTACGCAGGCCGCCGGCTGCTCGGCGGCGAGCCCGACCGCGCCGGCGAAGCCACCGCGCTTGCCGCCGCGCTCGGCAGCCTCAAAGGCCCGCTGATGAAGGTCGCGCAGTTGATGGCGACCATTCCCGATCTGTTGCCGCCGGAATACGCCGCCGAATTGCAGAAGCTGCAAAGCGAGGCGCCGCCGATGGGCTGGGCCTTCGTCAAGCGGCGCATGAACGCCGAGCTCGGGCCCGACTGGCTGAGCAAGTTCGCAAGCTTCGAGCATCACCCCGCCGCGGCCGCTTCGCTCGGCCAGGTGCACCGTGCGCGCTCGCTCGACGGCGAGCCGCTTGCCTGCAAGCTGCAATATCCCGACATGCAGTCGGCGGTCGAAGCCGATTTGCAGCAGCTGCAATGGCTCCTTGCCATCCGCCGCCGCCTCGATCCCGCCATCGACACCAGCGAGATCGGCAAGGAGATCGGCGCGCGCGTGCGCGAGGAACTCGATTACACCCGCGAGGCCAAACACGTCGCGCTTTATCGGGCGATGCTCGCCGGCGTTGACAGCGTGCGCGTGCCGCGCGCGTGGCCGGAACTCTCGACCGGGCGGCTGCTCACGCTCGACTGGCTCGACGGCAGCCGCATGCTCGCGCACAAGAACGATCCGCTCGCCGTGCGCAACCGCCTCGCCGCCGCGATGTTCACCGCCTGGTGGTTTCCGTTCAGCCGCTACGGCGTCATCCACGGCGACCCGCATCTCGGCAACTATACGGTCTTCGACGCGAGCGTCGCCACGCGCCCGCGCAAGAACGTCTCCGAGCCCGCCGGCATCAATCTGCTCGACTACGGCTGCATCCGCATCTTCGCGCCGAAATTCGTTCGCGGCGTCGTCGATCTCTATCACGGGCTCCTGCACGGCGACGACGAACTCGTCGTGCGCGCCTACGAAACGTGGGGCTTCCGCCGGCTGTCGCGCGAGCTGATCGAGACGCTCAACATCTGGGCGCGGTTCATCTACGCGCCGCTCCTCGACGACCGCGTGCGCACCATCGCCGACGGCGTGGCGCCGGCGGAATACGGCCGCCGCGAAGCGTTCCGCGTGCACCAGGCGCTCAAGCGGCAGGGTCCGGTGACGGTGCCGCGCGAGTTCGTGTTCATGGATCGCGCGGCGATCGGACTGGGCGCCGTGTTCCTGCACCTGCGCGCGGAGCTTAATTTCTACCGGCTGTTCAACGAGGCGATCGAGCGCTTTTCGATGGAGCGCGTCGCCGAACGGCAGCGGACGGCGCTGGCGCAAGCGGGCTTGTAGGCGGCGCCGAAGCTTTGCAACCTGCGGCCCCTGCGCCTATGTTGGATCGCCGATGGAAACGATCTTCATCACCGGCGGGACGGCGGCCGCAGTCCCGATCTGGTTCGTCACCGCGGCGAATTATGCGGAGGTGCGCGAGCGGCTTGCCGCCGGGGCGCGGGCCTTTGCCGATGCGGCGGGCTTCGACCCCAAGCCCGGCCAGTTCCTCGCCTTGCCGGGGCAGGGCGGGCTCGGCGGCATCCTGTTCGGGCTCGAAGATGCGGCAGAGGCCAAGGACCTCTTCCTTGCCGGGCGGCTGCCGCAGCAGTTGCCGGCCGGCGTCTATCGCTTCGCCAATGATCCGCATGACGCGCGGCTTGCGGCGCTTGCCTTTGCACTCGGCAGCTACAGTTTTAGCCGCTACCGCAAGGCCGAGCGCCGCGAGGTCAGGCTCGTTCCGCCGCAAAGCGTCGACCGCGACGACATTGAGCGCATCGTCGAGGCGGTGACGCTGGCGCGCGATCTCATCAACACGCCGGCGAACGACATGGGGCCGGCGCAGCTCGAACATGCCGCGCGCAAGCTCGCCTCGCGTCACGCCGCCACCATCAACGCCGTCGCCGGCGAGGAATTGGAGAAAGGCTTTCCGCTCATCCACGCCGTCGGCCGCGCGTCGGAACGGGCGCCGCGGCTGATCGACCTGATGTGGGGCGAGACCGAGCATCCGCGCGTGACGCTGGTCGGCAAGGGCGTATGCTTCGATTCCGGCGGCCTCGACATCAAGCCCGACGCCTCCATGCTCAACATGAAGAAGGACATGGGCGGCGCGGCGACGGCGCTGGCACTCGCGCACATGGTGATGTCGCGTCACCTGAAAGTGCGGCTGCGCGTCGTGATCCCGGCGGTGGAGAATGCGGTTTCCGGCTCGGCCTTCCGGCCGCGCGACGTCTATACTTCGCGCAAGGGGATCACCGTCGAGATCGGCAATACCGACGCCGAGGGCCGCCTCATCCTTGCGGACGCGCTCGCGCTCGCCGACGAGGACAAGCCGGCGCTGCTGGTGGACTTCGCCACCTTGACCGGCGCCGCGCGCGTTGCGCTCGGTCCCGACGTGCCGGCGCTGTTCACCGACGATGACGAGCTTGCCGGCGCGCTGCTCGCGCAGGCCGCCGCCGAGAACGATCCGCTCTGGCGCATGCCGCTGTGGCGCCCCTACGAGGCGATGCTCGAATCCAAGGTCGCCGACGTCAATAATGTCGGCAGCGGCGGCCAGGCCGGCGCCATCACCGCGGCGCTGTTCATGCGCCGCTTCGTCACCGTCAAGTCGTGGGCGCATATCGACCTCTTCGCCTGGACGCCGACGGCAAAGCCCGGCCGGCCCGAGGGCGGCGAATGCCAGGCGGCGCGCGCCCTTTATGCGCTGCTCGCGCAGCGTTACGGCTAGGGGCGCGGCGGTCGGCGATGCACGCCTTCGATCCGCGCTTGACGCCCGCCCGCGCCGATCTCGCGGCGAAAGAGCTTGAGGGGAAGGTGTCGGCGGCGCGTTACGCCGAAGGCCGCCTCTGCGAGGTGATC
>Ga0187784_10001022_pt1 | contig 21654 bp, 16 predicted proteins | sample 1015_SJ02_MP15_2_FD_132964 | JGI IMG/M metagenome (GOLD analysis project Ga0187784, IMG submission 132964) | Tropical peat soil microbial communities from peatlands in Department of Meta, Colombia - 1015_SJ02_MP15_20_MG | ecosystem: Environmental > Terrestrial > Soil > Wetlands > Peat | place...
CAATGGTAAACATTCGGAATGCCGCTTCCTGCCCATTCCAGTTCTTTGATTGCCACATCAAAAACCATTCTCCGCCGACACTGAGAAACGCCAGCAACCAGATCAGCAGGTTCAGTGTAAGCCCGGCAATCGCGATATCCTTCGCTTTTCGAAATGTCAGTGCGTCTGCGTTCAGCGACCGCAGCAGTTGTACCGCTCCCCACCAACACAGCACCGCACTGGCCGCTTCCGAACCGATGATCACCCAATAGAACAGGGCATGCCAAGTGGGCGAACTAACCGCGCGCCACGTCACCCGGCTGTTTTCGAAAATCGAGTCCATGGCCATGACGTGACGAACGAACTGATAGTTGGTTTGATAATCGAAGAGGTTATTGAACACAATGAGCGCGGCGTAGAACGCCACCGCAAACACCAGGGCGGTCTTGGCCAGTCGCAGGATCATGGGCTCTCCTTCTGCGAGACCATCGACCAGGCTCGCACGTCCCGACACATGCTAGCGCACACGGTCCACGGAGTTAACTTTGATTGTGGGAATGCGATCGCTTCAGGCCAGGGTCGCCTGCAGCACCTCGCGAAGCAATTCGCGCTTTTGCGCCGGAAGCTTCTGTCCTTGCGCCGTGAGATAGAAGACGTCAATGGCCTTTTGCCCTTCGGTATCGATCAGCGCCACATCGATGTTGCATCCCAGGCGTGCTAGCGCGGACCCGACTCCGTACAACAGTCCGGGACGGTCCTGCGTGACAACCTCCATCAACGTGCAATGATCCGAGGAATCATCATCAAAATTGATGGCTGTGGCCACAGCCACCTTGGGCGGCCGCGCCAGTGACGATGCCAACCGGCCCTTCATCAGCGGTTCCAGCGGCTGTTTCCCGTTCAGCACGTCGGATAGGCTTTGCTGGAAGCGCCCGATTTCGCCGGGGTTCAGTTCCAGAGTGCGGTGCAAATCCGTGAAGTGGAAGGTGTCCAGAACCACGCCCGCCGCGTTGGCGAACGCGTCGGCCTTCACAATGTTCATGCCCCAGGCCGACAGCACACCGGCAATGGTGGCAAACAAGGCCGGCCGGTCCGCGGAAAGCAGCGTCAGCGCATACGCGTGTTGCGTTTTCTTCAGTTCGGTCTGCACCGGATCCGTGCCCAGCTTGCGGTACAGCGCAAAGTGCCCGGCGATCTCCTGTGCCGAATGCACCGCCAGGTACCGCCGCGGAAAGCCTTCGAGAAACCGCTCGATTTCTTTCTTGTTCGCTCCCCCCGCTTGTACACGCACCTGTTCCAACAAGGGCGCTTCGTCGGAGGCATGCAAACGATCGCGGTCCAAGGTCCGGCTGAAATGGTTGGAGGTGGCCACGAACAACTGCCAAAGCATCTCGGCTTTCCATGGCGTCAGAGCTTCCGGGTTCACCGCATGAATGTCCGCGTAGGTGAGCAGGCAGAGTCGCTGCAGCCGTTCGTGGGTTCCCACCGTCAGCGAGAATCCTGAGACCGTCGCCGGATCGAAAATGTCGCGGCGTTGCACCGTGGCGGACATGTCCAAATGGTGCTCGATCAGAAAATGGACTTCGGCCTTCTCTTCGGGCGCAAGCTTGAGACGATCCGACGCAATCTCCAAAGCCTGCAAACTCCCAGTCACATGATTTTCTACGGGCATGCCTTTGCCCACGTCATGCAGAAGCAGCGAGAGGATCAACAAGTCCCGGCGTTCTACCGTACGCCATAGCGGGGCGAAGTGTTTGCCCAGCGATTCTTGCGGGTCGCTCAATTCCTGAAGGTGCTCGATGGTGCGCAGGGAATGCTCGTCCACCGTGTAACGGTGATAGAAATCGCGCACCACCAACGAATCGATGGCGCGAAATTCCGGCAACACTTCGGTCAGCAGTCCCAGCCGGTGCATTGGCCGCAAGGCCACCGCCGGATAGTCGGCCCCTAAAATCTCCGACAAGCTAGCCCAGGTGATTCGCGAATTTCGGTGCGACAATTCCGGATGCCCCATGATGTAGGCGATGCTGCGTTCGGCGTCGCGGCTCAGCGGCACACCAGAACGCGACGCCTCCGCCATTAAGGAGTAGGTCACATTGCGGTCGGCAAAAGCCTGTTCGTTGGTAATCTCCAGCAGCCCATCACGAATGATGTATGGGCTGCCACTGGGAACTTCCGCTTTTGAGCCCATGGCTGCATTCATCAGCCGTTGGCGCAGGGAAAGCGTCGCGGGAGGCCGCTGGTCCACATACCGCAATAGCTGGCGGTTCAACGTCCGGGCATGCCGGAAATAGAGGCGCATCCATTCCGCGGCGTTGCGTCGCAAATTGTCATCGATTCCCAAGGACCGCTCGGCCGCCTGTGCTTGCAATTCATAAGTCAGGGTATTGTCGTTTCGGCCGTTGCTGTAATGCAGAAAACAGCGAATGGCGCTCAGAAATTCCACCGCGTTGCGGGTCAACTCATCTTCGTTCATGGGGCTGAAGCGAGGATCGCGACGGTCGCCCGCCAGTTGGCGCATCCACAGGGTGGAATGGAAATCACGCATCCCACCCGGGGCATCCTTCACGTTGGGTTCCAGGTGGAAGATGGTGTTTCCATAACGTCCTAAACGATCTCGCGTCAAACGCTGCAATTCCACCAACAAGAACGGGCGGGCTTGCTTCTCGGCTACCAACAGGATTTTTGTATCCAGTTTTTCGAACAGAGCCTTGTCGCCATCCAGGTACCGCCGATCCAACATCGCCAAATGAAATTCCGCATTGTCCTGCTCGATTCGCTTGCACTCGTCGATGGAGCGTCCTGCGGAACTGACCCGGAAACCCAGGTCCCACAAGGTGCGGGAGAACTCCCCAATTAAGGGGCGCGACTCTTGCTCGATCTTTTCGTTGGCGAACAGGAACAGCAAATCCAGGTCGGAATAGGGGAACAACACCTCGCGGCCGTACCCGCCCAGTGCCAGCAGCGCCAACCCTTGAGTTCCGCCCTCGCGGACATTCTGCAGCTCGCCAAATACCCTGCGAATGGTTCCGTCCGCCAGTTCACACAACTGCCTGAGGGTTTCCTGGGCGCTGGCTCCGGTCTCGAATAGTTTACGAATCCGCTCTCGTTGTGCCTCGCACTGCGGCCCCAACACCGACAGCGGTGTCACCGATTCTTCCATGTTGTTCTTCGGGCGAATACTGGCAACTAGAGTTCGGCGGGGCGAGGACATACTGGTCTTCAGAGCGCGCTTTCCCCTCGTTCCTCGTTCCGGATCCGGATTGCTTCTTCAACCCGCGACAAGAATATTTTACCGTCTCCTATTTTTCCAGTCTTGGCGCTCTTCAAGATCGCGTCCACCGCCCGATTCACCAGTTGATCCGGCAGCACTACTTCCACTTTCACCTTGGGCAGCAGGTCCACGGTGTACTCCCGTCCCCGGTATACCTCGGTGTGTCCTTTCTGCCGCCCATGGCCGCGCACTTCCGTTACCGTCATTCCTTCCACACCTATTTCCAGTAACGCTTCCTTTACCGATTCGAATCGCGACGGCTGAATGATCGCTTCAATTTTCATCATACGAATCTCTGCTCCCGCCTCGAGTTGTCAACCACCTGGCCTTACACCTCCAAGTTGTACGCCTCTTCGCCGTGCTGCGTGATGTCCAAGCCTTCCAGCTCGTGCTCTTCAGGAACGCGCACGCCGGTAATTACATCCACTACCTTCAGAATTATGATCGTACCCACGATCGCTAAGCCCCACGCGATCAACACCCCTACCAACTGATTACCGACTTGTCCCCAGTGCCCGTCCAAGCCGCCGACGGCCTTACCATCTCCAAAAATGGGATTAATCACCATCTGCGCAAACACTCCGGTAAGCAGCGCGCCAATCGTCCCGCCGGCGCCATGCACGCCAAAAGCGTCCAGGGCATCATCGTAGCCGAACATGGCCTTGAATCTTGTGACCATCCAGAAGCAGACAATTCCTGCAATGAAGCCGATGGCCAGCGCGGGGAACGGTGCGACAAATCCCGCCGCCGGTGTGATGGCCACCAGTCCGGCGACCGCTCCGGAGATTGCGCCCAAGGCGCTGGGACGCCCGTTCTTGATCCATTCCGCCAGGCTCCAGCCCACTGCCGCTGCGGCCGCGCCAAAGTGCGTGGCCACGAACGCGCTGGAGGCCAATCCGTTGGACGCCAAAGCACTGCCGGCGTTGAAACCGAACCAACCCACCCACAGTAGGCACGCCCCCGTGAAACTCAGCACCAAACTGTGCGGCGGCATGGGCTGTTTGGGATAGCCTGCCCGTTTGCCCATATACAAAGCACAAATAAGCGCGGAAACCCCGGAAGTGATATGCACAACGGTTCCCCCCGCAAAATCAAGGGTCGGGAATTTTCCGCCAAGCGCGGCGTTCAGAAAACCACCTTTGCCCCACACCATGTGCGCCATCGGCGCATATACCAGCAAAAACCACAGGGTCATGAACAACACCGTGCCCGAGAATTTCATGCGCTCTGCGGTTGCTCCGGTAATCAGCGCCGGGGTGATGATCGCGAACATCAACTGATACACCATGAACGTGGTTTGCGGGATGGTTCCTGCATAGTCCGGGTTGGGCAATGCTCCCACACCACGCAGTAACGCCATCTGGAAGTTGCCAATGAACGGACCGTTCCCGCCAAAACACAGACTGTAGCCGACTAAAGCCCACAACACCGTAATCAGCGCCATCAGCAAGAAACTTTGCATCATGATAGCCAGGACGTTCTTCTGGCGCACCAGCCCACCGTAAAACAGCGCCAATCCTGGCCCGGTCATCATCAATACCAGGGCCGCGCTCACCAGCATCCAGGCGTTGTCCGCCGAATATTGCGCCGCAGTGACCTTCTGTTCCAGTTGACCCAATTTATCTGTGACGCTTTGCGGAACTTCTGGTGAGGAAACGCTTGCGGAAGCAGTTGCGGGGGACGCCGGAGGTTGTTGGGCTTGTAACGGAACAGCAAGCAGCACCAGGGCCAGTACGGTACAACAGGCAATACCCATGCGCTTCATCGAGTTCTCCGAGGGCGAATGGATCGGAGCGTCGATCCTTCTCTTCTCATTCGCTTTAGCAATTAGGGACGCACCACCGTGTAGGCAGATTATACGCACCGGCACTCCTGGAACGCACTTTGAAATTTTTCTACCGGCGATTCATTTTTCGGATAGCTCCCCCAGCAACAGCTTCCTCTTGATGGCCTTGGAAAATCGGTCGGCCTCGCGGGTCGGGCGGGGAATTCGGTATCCGTCGGTGACATTGAGCGTGAAGCGAATGGCTGTCTCCAGGCTGACGCGGTTTCCGCACGACACATACACCGGTTGGACCCCATCCCGTGTGCGCACAACCGCCCCAATCCGCTCGCCACCGGCCTTCTCATCGATCAGTTCCGTCCAGCTCCCGGCCTTGTTCTTGAGCGCGCCATGGGTGCCGATCAAGATGCTCTTGGCGCAACCAATGGACGGTTTGTCCAGCAACACTCCCAAGTGGCTGGCCAGTCCGAACCTGCGTGGATGCGCGTACCCCTGGCCGTCACAAAACAGCAGGTCCGGCAAATCGCCAAGTTTTTCGAGAGCGGCAAGCAATGCCGGAATTTCCCGGAAACTCAACAAACCCGGAACGTAGGGAAATTGTAGCGGCACGATGGCAAAGGCTCGCGTGATTTCCTCCATTTGGGGATAGCGAAAAACCACCACGCACCCGATCGCTTGGTTGGCCTCCCGCATCTGTTCCCACCGGCTAATTTTCTTTCGGATCGCTTGTGATTCGGTCACGACAAATGCTGCGTCCAACCCGGCAACGGTGCGAATCCGCCCAAGCCGATCCCGGCCTTCCCACAACTGGCGTAGCTGTTCCTGGATCGCGCGCGCCTCCTGGGTGGACACCTCCCAGGGATGCCGGGCGGCTTGTATCAATTTGTTCTGCATACCCTTCATCGTATAATGCTGGGGCTAGCAACGCTGGCGGCAACCTTGCCGGCCATTATCGAAATATCCGGTCTGAGGGGAGTTCAATGACGCTTCATCCACCTTTGGAGGTCTCTGCGCGGGAAACCGGCGGCATTCATTACCTTCAGGTCCATGGACGCCTTACCATCGGCGAGCCCAGCGAACACCTCAATGACTTCACCCAGAACCTGGTGCAGCGCGGCGCGCGCAAGCTCGTAGTAAATCTTAACGATATTCCGCAAATCGACAGCTCCGGGATCTCCGCGCTGGTTAAGCTTTCCATCTCCCTTGCTCGCCAAGGTGGTGGACTCCATCTGGTTTGCGGGCAGGGCCGGGTGCGCGATGCGCTGACGGTCACCCGCTTGGTCGAGGCGATTCCAACGTTCGACTCGGAAGCCGCCGCCTCCGCCAGCTTCTAAGGGGATACACTGCCACTCATGGGCTGCTTTCGTTGATCCTGTTCCTTTGTGGTAAACTGCCCATCAGTGAAAGACCTTGGAACCGCCCGTTTCATATTGATTTTCGCTCTTTGTGCATACTTTGTCTCGGTGCCAGTTCGCGCTCGACAACAGGTCCCGCCCAGTTCGGCCTCCCCGGCTTCGCTCACCAGCGTTCTCGCGCCACTCGCCAGGCAAATCGTCGACAACGCAGGGGAGATCGGCTGCCATTCAGGTAAGTGCAGAATCCTCATAACCAACTTTGTGTATCCAGGCAAAGGTTCTCCGCCGTTCGCAGTCCAATTGGCGGACGCCCTTGCCATCCAACTGTCCCAGGGCGAAAAGTCCTTTGCAGTCGTCGACCGCGCTAGCTTTCGCAATCTGCTCGATGAGGAGCGTTTTTCCCCTGAAGGCCAGGAGTCCGCAGCAACGGCCCGGTGGCTTGCCAGAAAATTAAATGCTGATGCTGTGATCGTCGGCGTACTCGCCAATCTCGGCGACAACTCTCTTGAAGTCTCTGCTCAGCTGATCAATGTGGGAGATTTGCATCGTAAAGCCCTTAGCGTGAAGGGTAGGTTGCAGGTCGATTTATCTCATGTCGATCTGTCATCGTCCGACGGTCTTTCACCTGTTCCGGCTTTAGGCAACACTATCGATGGCCAGGATGTCTATCATTATCGCCCTGGCATGTCTTTGCCTTCCTGCTACTACATGCCCAATCCACCTTACTCGGAAGAAGCCAGAAGAGAACACGTATCGGGCACAATCCTTGTCGAGGCGATTGTCTGGACAGATGGGCATCTAAAAAACTTGCGAATTATTAGGGGTCTCCCAGGCGGATTAAACGAGAACGCATTGAAGACTTTAGCGACGTGGGGGTGTCGGCCCGCCCGTTACGACGGGAAACCCGTTTCTATGCTTACGGTCTTCGAGGTAAATTTCAAGTTGAACCAGTGAGTTCTAGCCGCTCTTCTTGAGTTCCGCCAGTACCATTTTCGCCAGTTCTTTTAGCGTTTCGAAAACACCGTGCCCGTTGATTGCGATGCCCTCCAGCACTGGTTCGCCCTTCTTCTGCAGTTGCTTGGTCAGTTCTTCCACAGACATAGCATTCGGCAAGTCGCGCTTATTCAACTGCAAAACATACGGGATGGTGGTGAAGTTCAACCCGTGTTCTTTCAAATGCTCCTGCAGGTTTTCGAGTGTTTCGAAATTCGCATCCAGCCGCTCTTCTTGCGAATCCGCAACAAACACTACGCCATCCGCGCCTTTTAGGATCAGTTTTCGGCTGGCTTCATAAAACACCTGACCAGGCACTGTGTACAAGTGAAAGCGCGTCTTAAATCCGCGCACCGTCCCCAGGTCTAAAGGTAAGAAATCGAAGAACAACGTGCGGTCGGTCTCGGTCGCCAGCGACACCATCTTGCCCTTCTGGTTTTGCCCGGTGTGGTCATAAATCCACTGTAGGTTCGCGGTTTTTCCACCAAGACCCGGACCGTAGTACACCAGCTTGCAATTAATTTCGCGCGCAGGAAAATTGATGAAAGGCACGAGTCGTCAACCTGAGTCCGTTCTTATACTTATACTACACGCGTCAGGGTAGGCAAGAGCACCTGCGACGCGCCATCCGTCATCTGCGTTACGCTTCTAGTTTCCCGGAGAATCTCCGGTTGCAGCTAGCTTATTTTCGCACATGCCGCTTCACGGTAAAGGTGTCAAACTATGCACTTTCCACAGGGTGTTTGCCTACATTGACGGACGCTTAGGTGTTTGCTACATTCGCGCCATGGCCAAAGTGCATAAGTCCTCCGCAAGCCGGGCCAAACCCTCGGCCCTTCATAAGCACAAGTCAAAGAAAACAAACAGCTTACAGGACCATCCCCCGCAACGCGGCGGTGTCGAGCTGGTGGACCCGCTGGTGCAAGCGCAAATGAAACTGTACGAAGAGGCCATGAGCCTTTTCCATCAGCAGAAGTTTCAGCGGGCGAAACAGGAACTCGAACGCGTCATTGCCGGTCCCAGCAAGGAACTGGCCGATCGCGCGCGCACTCACCTGCGCATCGCTGAACAGCGTATGAATCCCACCGTCGATCAGAATCCCCGAGGTCCCGAGGACCACTATCAGCGCGGCGTGGCGATGATGAATCTCGGGCGTTGGGACGAAGCCCGCGAAAGTCTGGAGAAAGCCCGCAAGCTTGCTCCGAAAGCGGATCATATTCATTACGCGCTGGCCGCTCTGGACTGCCTGACCGGTGAAGCCGATTCCGCATTGGCTAATCTGAAGATCGCCATCGAGCTGCGTTCGGCAAACCGCTATCATGCGCGCAACGACGAAGATTTCAATTTCCTCCAAGAAGACCCGCGCTTCACGGAGTTGCTGTATCCTGAGAAGGATGGCTATTCGGGGTAGTTGATTCCCGGTGCGTTCTGGCAATCGCAGCGGGATCGCTGCGCTGGGTGCTGCCCTCGCTCCGTTGTGGCAATCCCCATAAGTAATTCGTGCGGCGCTGTCCTCCTCGTTGAATAATGGAGTAGCCGTGGTCTTTCATGAATAAGCCTCCCCTGAAACCGGGGTCTTCCGCTGGGTTGCGTATCGTGGCTATGGGCGGGGGGACGGGTCTGTCCGCGCTGTTGCGAGGGTTGCGGGAACACGTAGTCCGCCGCAGCGATCATCATCCGACGATGGATCGTCCCATAACGGACCTGGCCGCTATTGTCACGGTCACAGATGATGGCGGCAGCTCCGGACGTTTGCGCCGCGAAAATCGCATACTTCCTCCAGGTGACATCCGCAACTGCATGGTGGCGCTGTCGAAGGATGAACCGCTGCTGAGCCAACTGTTTCAGTATCGGTTCCACGCCGGGCGTGGTCTGCGCGGCCATAATTTTGGCAATTTATTTCTTGCGGCATTGACTCACGTGACCGGTGACTTTGCCGAAGCGATTCGCGTGTCCAGCAAGGTGCTGGCCGTTCGCGGGCGTATTTTTCCTTCTACTCTCTCGAATGTGCACCTGGTGGCCACTCTGGCAAACGGCCGGCGGGTTCATGGCGAGACTCGCATCTCCCGCAGCCGCGTTCCCATTCGCAAAATCGAACTGAATCCGCGCCGCGTCCGTCCACTTCCCACTGCCATCGAAGCGATACGGCAAGCTGATCTCATCTGCATGGGCCCCGGGTCGCTTTACACTAGTGTGATTCCCAATCTGCTCATTCCGGAAATCGCTCAAGCCGTCGCGCGTTCCAAAGCCCCGCGTGTCTATATCGCCAACCTCATGACCCAGCCCGGCGAGACCACCCATTACGCGCTTGCTGATCATATCCGTGCCATCAACCAGCATGTCTCCGGACGCGTGATCGACGCCGTGGTGGCCAACCGGCAATCCATTTCGCCGGAAGTAGCCGCGCGCTATCGAGCAGAAGGCGCGGAACCGGTAGTGATCGATCGCGAGAATGTGCTGAAACTAAAAGTGCGGCTTGTCTCCGGCAACCTGGTGCTGGAACATGGCGTGCTTCGCCACAATTCCGCCGCTCTGGCTTTGCTATTGCTCGACGAGTTCCTGATGATTCCCCGTCACTGTTAGCCGCGCCCGTCTCGCACGCGTCAGCGCAGTGCGAAGCGCACGCCGCCTCTCACGAATATGGGCGGACCTACGACCAAAACGGGCGTGGCTTCAATTCCAAACCGGTCGTTGGTCAAGTTCTGCGCCGCAAAGAACAGCGAGGTGCGCTTGCCTAATTTGCGCGATACCTGCGCGTCGAGGGAAAAGGCCCGTCCGAGTGGCAACAGGTTTTGATCATCGTCAAATTGGTTTCCAGAGAAACGCGCCTGCATTCCAACTGTCCAGGTCCTGCCGGTATAGCTGATCTGCGCGGTGAACTGGTTTTGCGGCACTTGTGGAAGGAAATTGCCTTGCAAGCCCGGGTTTGCCGCGTACTTCAATACAATGCTGTTCACAAACAGGTACGCGGCGCTGACCTGTATCTGTCGAGTCACCCGTAGTTGACCACCAAGTTCGAAACCTCGTGCCTGGATCACGCCGAGATTCTCCTTTTCTCGCGTGATCAATGCGGGTGTGGTCGTCAAAGTGACATTGGCAACAGGATCGGCAATGTCGCTCCAAAAAAAATCTCCGCGCACGGTCAACCGGTTTTGCCACCACATTTGACTGATACCTGCTTCTCCTCCGGTCAAATGTTCGCCGGTCAATGCCGGATTGGCCATCGTGAATACGTTTCCCACTCGAAAGTTTCGGTACAGCTCGTTTAAGGTCGGCGCACGAAACGCGCGATATACCGACACACTCACGGCGGTGCCCTTCGAAAAAGTCTTCAGCAGCGACACCCTCGGACTGAATGCCGTTTCCGAGCGATTGGGAAACGCAACGGTTGATAGCGTCCCCCCAGGCAGAGGTGTGCGGTCCTGATAGCCGGTATTGTTGTTCCACGTATCCACTCGCGCGCCAAACGTCAACAGCCAGCCGCGCGCGAATGCGTAAGCATCTTGCCCGAAAACCCCCAAACTGTGCTGTCGGCCACCGGCATCGACCAGCGCGGTCTTCGCCCCCAAATGATAGTTAGTCTCTTCGCTGTGCCCGCGTACATCCTGCGCTTCCAGTCCCGCGGCAACCTTGTGTTTTTCCGCAAACAGCCGCGACCACGTGCCCACAAAACCCACTTGTTGCGACGGATTCCTTTGCACGTCGGTCAATGACTCGCTATCCCGGTTCAGCGCCACCGCCGAAAAGGTTTGGTGGTACAGTTCCCGCGATCCATAAACTCGCGCCGCAAAAGTTCCCACCTCCGTCGAGCTCCAATCCACACCCAAATCCAACTCCGGAATGGTGGTGTCATTCTTGGTCAACGGTGTGCCATCTTTGGAACTCTCTCCGAAGTCACTCCCGCGCACGAAAATCCTGCCCCGCTCTCCAAGATTTCTTGCTGCTTCCAGATACCCGGCCAGGGCTCCCGAACCCAAACTGGTGTCCACTGAGCCGCGCTGATCCGGTGGCACGGAAATGTATCCTTGTGTCTGGTACGCTTGCCCTGCTCCGGACAACGTCCATTTCCCGATTGGGGCTCCGGCCGCAAAAGAAAAGTCCGGAGTGCTCATGCTGCCGAACGCTAATTCGCCGTTAGCATAGGCTGCTTCATCCGAACGCGTGCGGATGTTCACCACTCCTCCCAGCGCCCCACCTCCATATAGATCCGAAACTCCTCCGTTCGCCACTTCCACCGTTTCGATGGCTTGTTGCGGAATGCGCTGCCAATACACCCATCCGCCAAATGGATCGTTCAGGGGAATCCCGTCCAGGAGGACGTTCGATCGGCTGGTGGCGCTGGCACCCACTCCGCGCAGCGACACGCCCTGCGAGGTGGGATTTGCGAATAAGCTGCTGGAGCGGCGGAAGGTGCTGAAACCCGGTACTTGTCTCAAGATATCGTCAACGGCCATGCTCCCGGACAGGTCCACGGCCTCCGAGGAGATTTCGAATGTGCTTGCGGGAACTGCGGGAATCCGATCCCCTGTGTTACCTTGTACCTCAATACGCTGAAGTCCCGCGGTGGGAGTCATCACGATTTGTAAGCCCCCAATGGAGGCTCGCGCGCGTATCTCTCGCGTTACAGTGGCAAAACCCGGAAAGCTCACCACCAGGGTTCCGCCAATTTCCGTTCCTTCGATGCGAAACCGCCCTTGTTCGTCGCTGCCGGTGGTGGTCACACCAGTCGAGGAACGAAATTGGATCTGCGCTCCCTGGATGGGCGCGTTGGTCGCGTCCAGCACCGTACCGCTGATGGCCGCCCGTTCCTGCCCGTAAGCACTGCATGCGAACGCGGCGAGTGTCAGTACCAGTGGCGCTAATGCACGCCAGCTCGCAAGTCGGTTCATACCAGTTCTGTTCGTAGGCACACGAGCAATGATGTTCTGAGTTCCGAAGTCACCTGTTCCCCGTCAGGCTATCGATTCTACTCGATTATTTGACCACGCACCCAAGCATTGATTCGACGCGACCATTCGCGGCCTCCGGGTCACACGGATCGCTGCCAAAGCCCTACAGCCCGGTGACTTTTCCCCTCAGCACCGTGATCGATGCTTTCGGCAACGTGACCGTCAGCCCGTTTTTCCCCTCGACGGTACTTCGTTTTGGCGGCTCATCCGGATCGGCATGACTGGTCGCTCCCGAGGAGTGCCACACATACTCCGCGGCACCGAAAGTAACCATCTTCACTGGGCCGGTAAATCCTGCCGCTGATTCCTTACCATTATCTTCGAAGGTGATCCTGGCCTGGTGAGGGTTGCTCGGGTCTTTGTTGATGATCAGCAGGGACCACTCGCCATCGGGACGCTTTACCGCATACGCGGTAATCAGTTGATGACCCGCGTCGTCCTGCAGATCCGCCGATGCTGGATGCAATTCATGGATGCCGCCACGGTGTTTCACCCAATCCAGATTCAGCATTTGGCTGGCAAAATACTGTGCGGTGTGCTGCCGGATTTCCAACTTTTCATTGGCCACGAAGTTTCCGTAGGTGCTCCAGGCCTGGCACCCCGGCCGCAACGGCTCCGGCTGGATCGGCGAGTGATAGTAGACTGCTCCAGGACCACCCTGCTCGAGAAATGCCCCTACGCTGTCTGCCAACCACAAGCCCGCAAACAGATCCTGCATCGGATCCGTCAGTGACCATGACACATTGCTCTCCGTGTTCATCAGCGGCACGTTTGCCGGCACTCCGTCTTCCCGCCACGTTTTCAGGATTCCGCCTAGCAGTTGCGGCTCGCGATACAGATCCGACCAGTTAATTTCGCACGGATTCAGCGGATAGTGTTCAAAGGACATGAACGCCAAATCCTCCATTCGCCCGTGAGCTTTCAGATAGTCGAGAAAGCGGCCGAGCCAGGAGGTGCGCCCCTGAGCATCCGGCCAAACCTTGATGTCTTCATTTTCCCCGGTAAACACCGGACCGCCGAGTTTCAGTTTCGCATCCACTTTGTGCAATGCTTTCGCCCACTGTACGTAAAACGCGGCGTAGTCTTCCGGCAACATGTACGCGCCGTCAGGCTCCTCTCCCATTTCAACATAGGAAACCGGGTACCCCCGTTTTTCGATGTAGGCCAGTTCCGCCGCGCTGTCTTCCGGGGTTGCATAAATCATGGCAATCGGAATCATCGCCGGCAGGTTATTCGTGTAGCCGCTTTTAAAGAACAGGTCGAACCCGGTCTGAATCCGCGTAGGGATGATGGCATCGGCCGTGTGCCACGGATCCACGGACGATGCTTGCGTCAATGTCTGCGCTTGGCTGGGAGTGTGTTTCACCAGGTCCACAAACTGCCCGAGCGCATTGAAGTTTCCGGCTGAAATCTCCGAAATGGCGTAGCCCACGCAGTTTCGCGGATCGTCACTGCCGTGGGTATCGCAAGTGTTGGACGATTCCGTCATCCATATGCGCAGGAAGCGTGTGCTTAGCGGGTGATCGGCAAGCCGCAGCACTTTGTTTCCTCCCGGTCCATTGGTCACTTCTCCGTGCGGAAACTTCACCCAGGTGCCCGCCAGCGGCTTCATCAGCGCGTCTTCTTTGCCGGTCCAGTACTCAACCACGTATTGGGTCGCGTAGGGGCTGGCCCAAGCAATCTGAATGGCATCGATCTCCTGAGGCAAAGCGAAATCAATGACCACCCACTGCGGATTCGCGGAATCCGGTTCCCCGGTGAACTTCGAGGTCAGATAGGGATTGCTCTTCCAATACGTGCTCGCATCACCGTCGGTCATGCGCGAAGATTCGAACTGCCCCGAATCACTGCGCGTGGTTCCGCGATGCGTCAAGCGGTATCCGAAAGACTGGCGCAGAAATTCCTTGGGTTCGGCGCTTCCCACGAAGTATCCGTTTTTATGTTTTTCGTCGCTCCACGTGCCGTTCGGATTCCAGTGCCATGCGTTGTAGGTCAGTTCCGTGTTTTGCCGGTACGTCATCGGCCCCCAGCCTGCCGACAAACTCTCTTTGATGATTGGGTCGCTGAAGTCCTTGTCGAAATCCTTGGCCGGCAAAATGTCGAGCGAGGTGCCCATGGCTTTGTCGGGATCAAACTCGATGGCCTTTCCGGCCGTAACATCCACTTTCACCGTCTGCGCCGTGGCCGGCAAAATTGATAACAAGCAAATACAGACTGAGAGTAGAAAGCCTGCCCGCCCTGATGGAAATCTCATTGATGGCCTCCCTCACATCGCGGCCATTATATCGATTTAAATCAACCTCGAGGGAGACAGTTTTAGGAAAGAACATATTGCCGCGCTCAGATCTGCGGTTGCGTCACGATGGCCGCCCTTGGCAGGCTGGCCTCTTCTCGCTAACATTTCGCGTTCAGACTCAACCGGAGAAAACGCCATGTCCACGTTTGGTTTCATCGAATACCCGAACGCCAGCCCCGAAGTCAAAGCCGTGTACGACGACATCATGGCCACCCGAAAAACGGATTACCTCAACAATTTCTGGAAGGCCATAGCGCACGATCCGGTCCTCCTGAAACGCACTTGGGAAAACCTTAAGGAGGTTATGGCTCCTGGTGCCCTCGACCCGCTGACCAAAGAACTTATCTACATCGCTGTCAGCGTCACCAACAATTGCCAATACTGCATCTACTCGCACACTGCTTCCGCGTTCGGCAAAGGAATGAGCGCAGAAATGTTCAAAGAACTGCAGCAGGTGATTGGCATGGCCAATGAAACTAATAAGCTGGTTTCCGGTTATCAAGTCGCGATTGATGAGCGCTTCCAGCCTCCCCTTAATCTCCGCTAATGGTCCACACTCCCGTGTTCCAACTCTCCCGCAACTCTTGACTATCCCGGCACATACCGAGCCATTGTTTCCATCGTAGTACCCGCGTACTATAGGACCGACTCCTCACCCAAGCCCACCATATATACGTACAGCAGGGAAGCTCTGTCTCGGTGGAGTTATGCCCTGAATCCCTCTCTAAGTGGGTACTTATGGCACCTATCGTGAAAGATTCCGAAGCCTCGGTGGCGTCTTCAACTGCTTCTTCGTCCGCTCCTCCCGCCTCTAAATCCGTTAACGATGCCCCCGCTCGGCCGCAGCCCATTGCCATGGAAATTCCGGTCACCGTGAATGGCGCTCGCACCGCCGCTGACTCCGATAAGCGCGTACCGTTTTCAGAATCGACCCAGACTGTGCTGGTCCTGTCTCATGGCGCCGTGGTTCGAGTCGCCACGCCACTGGCCTCCGGCCAACTGGTTTTTATGACCAACGAGAAAACCAAAAAGGAAGTCGTCTGTCAGGTGGTGAAATCCAAATCCACGGGAAATGCCGCAGCATACGTGGAGCTTCAGTTCACTGAGCCTTCTCCCGGTTTCTGGGGCATACAAGTGCCCGGTGCGCCGGCCGCTGCACCAAGTCCACGGTCTGTCCCGGCCCCTGCGACTGCGCCGAAGCCGGCTGCTCCCGCGCCACCAGTGGCGGCAAAAACCCCGGTCGCCCCAAAACCTCCTGTTGCCGCTTCCCCGGTCACTCCGCTGGTGAAGCCTGTAGTTCCGGCCAACCCTCCGGCCATTCAGCCACCACCCATGCCGGTCGCTTCTTCACCTGTGCATCCGGCTACAGAACCGGCTGCTGCGTCGAAGTCTGCGCCTCCGGTGGACGCTGGCTCGCATGGCTCAAAAATACCCGAAACTTCGGTCGCGCCTCCTGCGCGTGTCGCCACTGAGGTTCCTCCGGCACCGGCTGCTCTTCATCCTGCAGCTCCCGCTGCGCCTCTTCGCGACTATTCGAAGGAGATTGATGCGCTTTTCGCCTCGCCTCATGCTCCGGCCTCCCAACCCGAGCCAAAGGTCGCTGCCCCGCGATCGCCCGCACCTTCTACGGAAGAACTCAAGATCCAGGCGCAACGGCTGCAAGAGCAGCTCAGCTCCATGCTCTTCACTGGAAATCCCACAAAAGGTGGCGTGGCAACTCCGCCTGCACCCAAGCCATCCATGCCCGGCGCCGAACCGCCGGACAAAATTGTGGATGCCTCTCAGCAGCAGCAAAAATCTGCGCTTCCGGGTGAGGCCAAGACCATTGCTCCTGCGCGCAAGTCCGCAGTTCCGCCGGTTAGCCTCGATGAGGAAGTCAAAATTCCGGCTTGGCTTGCCCCGCTATCCCAGAACTCTGCTGCTGTGGACTCCACCCCTGCTGCGGAAGGTTCGTCGGAACCAGCCGCTCCCGTCCCTTCTGAAGAACCATTTGATGCCGTGGTTGGAGATGCCCACCACCGCCCGCATACCGCGGTTTTCGGTGGACAGCTGCTCGGGGAGGATTCCAGTCAATCTCCCGAAGTTCGCGCGACCGGCTCGAAGAAGGGTCTGCTCATTGGGCTTGCGGTCGCCGCGGTCTTGGTTATCGGCGCTGGCGGGTGGTACTACTATCAAAATTTCGTTGCATCCAACGCGGTGGCTCCAACGCATACCACCAATGTGGCTCCGGTTCAGCCCGCTGCTACCGCCAACAACGCCCCCGCGCCTTCGATAGCTAACCCGGCACCCAACAAAGCAGCATCGTCTGCCACACCGTTACCGGAAGCTCGCAAGAACTCCACGCCCGTTCCCGTTCCCGCAGTCTCCGTGGTTCAGCCGGAGCACAGAAACTCCAATCCGGTGGCCAAGAATCCGGAGCCGCCCGAGGAGGCTCCCGCAAAGCCTGCTCTCGGTAGCGTGCACCTTGCCGCGCCCGTGGTTAACCACAGCGGCAGTTCACAGCCAGTGAGTAGTGACGGATTACAAGCCATCGACACCAAAACGGTTCTCTCGGGCAACGATCCTCTCGCGGTTTCCGGCGGTCACGCGCCGGCTGCTCCTATCCCGGTCGGTGGCGACGTGAAGCAGGCACAACTGATCAAGTCGGTTCCACCGGAATATCCGGCAATGGCCAAGGCACAACACGTTTCCGGCCAAGTGCAACTGGATGCGCTTATCGATCCTTCCGGCAAGGTTGCCGCCCTGAAGATCCTTTCGGGGCCCGTGCTTCTTCGCCAAGCCGCACTTGAAGCCGTGAGGCAGTGGCGGTATTCGCCGGCCATGCTGGATGGCCAACCCACGTCCATGCACCTGACCGTTACCGTCGAGTTCCGCAGTCAATAAATGTTTCGAATCTCTGAGGGCTCAGCTAGCGCTTATTGGCGGTAGTCGCTTCTGCGGGCATTAAGGTCTGCCGGGTGGCCTTGGCGACGCTCTCCTGGGCCTGTTCGTTAACCCGAAGGACCATAATCCACGACAAGTGCGGAAATGGCAGGAAGCAATCAATCGGACGCACTAACGGCAACAACGCATTCAGCAACTTAATCTGCCAAAAACCAAACGTGGTTCTCTTCAAAACTCTGCCATTCCACCACCAGCCCGGAGCGCCGACGCGGTTGAACTTCAACACCTTCTCCACGCGGAATCCGGCTTGCTCGCAACACTCCTGTAGTTGTTTTCTGGTATACCGCCGGTAATGCCCCAGCACTCGGTCGAGTGATCCATACAATCCCGGGCCGTTAGGCACCAAGATAATGGCTCGTCCATTCTTCTCGAGCGAACCCCGGATGTTCCTCAATGCCCCCACGTCATCTTCCAGATGCTCCACGACGTTGAGGCAAATTACCGTATCAAACTGTTCTTCAGGGTAAGTCTCACCGGCGCTGGCGTCGGTGTACTGGACCTTCAAGTACGGGCGCGTTTGCCTCAACTTTCCCAGTCGATCCAAATACTGCGGATTGACATCGCTGGCCAGATATAGTGCCCGCGGCACTAGGTTCGCGGTCAGATTTCCAATGCCGGCCCCAATTTCCAGGATGCGCTCGCCAAGGTAGGGCCGGATTGTGTCGGCCATCCACTTGGTGAACCGCGGCGCCCGGTTCAGGCGCGCCAGGATTTCGCTCCCGTGCTCGTCGGCGATGTAAATACGATCGGAGATTCCAAATCGTACCAGCGCGCCCAAGGCCTTCACGCCATCTTTCCAGGTGATTTTCTTTCCTTCTTGGTATGTGCGTCCCGAATATCGAATCGGCAGCTCGAATATCCTTGCCTCGCGCTTCGCCAGCTTTATGGTTATCTCCGGTTCGAATCCAAATCGTTTGCTTTCCAGCGGTATGATCTTAAGCAGATCCGCACGGACCATCTTGTAGCAGGTTTCCATGTCCGTCAGGTTCAGGTCAGTGACGCAGTTGGTCAGCAGCGTGAGCAGTTTGTTTCCCAAACTATGCCGGAAGAACAGCACGCGCCGGTAATCGCTGGCCAGGAAGCGCGACCCATATACCGCGTCCGCTTCTTCGGTGGTAAACAAAGGAATCATCTTCAGCAGGTCTTGCGGGTGATACTCCAAATCGGCGTCGTGAATGACCGCCAAGTCGGTGTCCACTTGTTGCAAAGCGGTCCGAATGGCCGCGCCCTTCCCTTGGTTAGTCTTGTGGTCCAGAAAGATCCATTCCAGCCGGGTTGATCCATTGCGCTGCAGGCTTTCCCGAAATTTCTGCAGCACCTCGGCGGTCTGATCGCTGGAGGCGTCGTTGACAACAATGACCCGCACCCGGTTCAGCCATGGCGAGTCTGCCACCACTTCCAGTCGCTTCAGACTCGCTTCCACCAGGTACTGTTCGTTATATACCGGTACCAGGATCGATAAGCTCAGCGTGGGTTCCATCAAGCCTTCCGGCTGGCAAATTAAGCTGCTTGCCGAGTAGTTTAACGCCGCTGTCGGTTATTCATTTCCAGGAATTTCGCTGTTGCTTCTTGTGTGCCATAGCCTTGCTCTCTGCTAATCGCCTTAATATACTGGCCACCCGGCCAAGTGGTAGGTAGTGGGTGGGTAGCCCGCTGAAATTTCTCTCCCCTTGGTCCTTTTCGCGCCTGCTCGTCTCTTACAGGCCGAAGGTTTTCCGCAGCTCATAGTCCGCGAGCTGTTTGCGCAAAGGAGACTTTTGCATGGCCAATTTGCCGGTGCCGGAAGAAATGAATGTCTACCAGAACGCCGAGGCGCGTTTTGAAGTGGCGGCCAACAAGCTGGGTCTTGAGCAGGGCGTATATCGTTATCTGAAATATCCCGACAAGGAAATCACCCTATATATTCCGGTTGGCATGGACAATGGCCAACTGGAGGTTTTTACCGGTTACCGCGTGCTCCATTCCACGGTGCGCGGCCCGGGCAAGGGCGGCATTCGTTTCGCTCCGGATGTTTCTCTTGACGAGGTCCGCGCGCTCTCTGCCTGGATGACCTGGAAGTGTGCGGTGGTGGATATTCCGTTCGGCGGCGCTAAAGGTGGCATCATCTGCGATCCCCGCAAAATGTCCCGCGGCGAACTGGAGCGGCTCACCCGGCGTTACACCGCGGAGCTTTCCGATTGGCTGGGTCCTGAGCGGGATATTCCCGCCCCCGACGTTGGGACCAACGAACAAACCATGGCGTGGGTCATGGACACCTACGCCATGCATGCGCGCCAGGCCACCACCGCGGTGGTCACCGGCAAGCCCATCGATCTTGGCGGCTCTCGAGGCCGCCGGGAAGCCACCGGGCGCGGGGTGATGATTTGCGTCGATAAGGCCATTACCAAATTGGGTTTGCGCCGGGAAGACACTCGCGTGGTCATTCAAGGGTTTGGCAATGTCGGATCACTGGCGGCCGAACTCATGCAGCGAGCAGGCTATAAGATCATTGGTCTCGCCGACATCGGCGGCGGCCTTTACAACGAAAATGGTTTCGATGTTCCCAAAATGGTCGAATGGGTATACACCCGCAAAAAGCCGTTGCAGGAATTTCCCAGTGGCGGCACCAGAATGAGCGCCCGGGACGTGCTATTCCAGCCCTGCGAGGTAGTCATTCCCGCTGCCATCGAAAACCAAATCACCGAGCAAAACGCCCATCAGGTGCAAGCCAAAGTCCTGTGTGAAGGCGCCAACGGTCCCACCACCTGGCAGGCCGATGCGGTGATCGATTCCAAGGGCATTTTTACCGTTCCCGACATTCTCGGCAACGCCGGCGGGGTCACCGTCAGCTACTTTGAATGGGTCCAGGATCGCCAGGGCTTCTTTTGGCGCGAAAGCGAAGTCAACGAGCGCCTCTTCGATGTGATGGACCGGGCCTTTGACGAGGTGGTTCGTTATGCGGAAACGCACCGGGTCAACAATCGCATTGCCGCATATATGCTGGCGATTGACCGTGTCGCCACCTCGCTGAAGCTTCGAGGGATTTATGCCTGATTTCTGCTTGGCTTTCTCGGCAGCGAAGCGTACTCTTTCTCCGAGCTTGACCGTACATCTCCGCCGTTGAGACTTTACGGGACCGCCCACCGTCCCAGGAAGGACCGCACCGTGTCACCCGACTCGCCACGCCCCCACTCGCATCGCACGGAAGAACAACACCGTCATGATATTTGCCTGGTAGGCCGCTGGTTGTACGAACGCGGGCACATCGTAGCGCAGGAAGGCAATCTTTCCGTGCGTCTAGATGCGCATCGCATCCTGGCCACACCTACTTGCCTGAACAAAGGAACCATGTCCCCCGGCGATCTGGTGATCATGGATCTGGACGGGCGGCACCTCCACGGCGACCGCACCATCTCCTCGGAAGCAGCCATGCACCTGCTCTTTTATCAAATGCGCTCGGACGTACATGCGGTGTGTCATGCTCACCCTCCCACAGCCACCGGCTTCGCCGCTTGTGGACTGGGATTGGATCAAGCGCTGCTTCCCGAAGTGGTTGTGTCTCTGGGAAAAGTTCCCTTAGTCCGCTACGCCACGCCTGGCACTTCCGATTTGAGCTCCGTGCTCGAGCCTTGCGTGCCCCATTACGACGCGTTCCTGCTGGCCAACCATGGCGCGGTCACCTGCGGCCCGGATCTGCTTACTGCCTTCTACCGCATGGAGATCGTCGAGCATTTCGCCAAAATCATGCTAGCCGCGCGCCTGGTCGGTCAGCCGCAGCTTCTTTCGACCCGCGAGGTCGCCAAGCTTATGGCCGCGCGCGCCAGATACCACGTGACACCTCCCCCTGGCGGCGGCGCGGAGCTCCCCGAAACCTGCGATGCTCGTGAAAGTCCCACCGAGCAGATTACCCTGACGCGCTCCGAACTCGACGCACTGGTCGACGAAGCCGTCCGCAAGGATCGCAACCGCCGTTAATTGTCGCGTAGCATCTGTTTGTGTCACGATCCTTTTTGCGGCCCTTCTTACAAATATGGTTTGACGGTTCAAGTGAGGTCTACATGTCCGCCGCCGAGCTGTTCGACGCGATTCGCAATGGCAACGCC
>Ga0187784_10001024_pt1 | contig 21652 bp, 18 predicted proteins | sample 1015_SJ02_MP15_2_FD_132964 | JGI IMG/M metagenome (GOLD analysis project Ga0187784, IMG submission 132964) | Tropical peat soil microbial communities from peatlands in Department of Meta, Colombia - 1015_SJ02_MP15_20_MG | ecosystem: Environmental > Terrestrial > Soil > Wetlands > Peat | place...
ACGAACCCAGCAAGGGCTTCCGCGCAAGTCGTCGGTGTCTACGCCGCGAGCGCTACGGAGCCGATGGCGCGCGCACTGGGCGAGTTGGGCGTCCGGCGTGCGTTCGTGGTTCACGGTGCGGACGGTCTCGATGAGATTTCCCTGTCTGGCGACACGCATGTTTCCGAGCTGCGCGACGGCGCAGTGCGGAGCTATACCGTGACTCCTGAAGATTTCGGATTGCGCCGAGCGCCGGTCGACGCAATTCGCGGAGGCGATGCAAAGCAAAACGCTGAGATCGTTCACAAGATTCTCGGCCGCTCGATGCTCTATCGCGACCATGGCCCGCACCGCGACATCGTCCTCGCGAACGCTGCTGCCGCGCTCGTCGCCGCCGGCCGCGCGCAGGACTTCCTCAACGGAGTACAGATCGCGGCCAAGTCAATCGATTCCGGCGAGGCCCGCGAACGGCTGGAAGCCCTCGTCGCTTTCTCGCAAGCCGAAAAGGAGCGGGTCACGCAGCCTCGTGATTAGATTGTCAGAAAGTTTTCCAGCAGCCGGAAGCCGGCGTCGGTGAGGACCGACTCGGGGTGAAACTGTACGCCTTCGACCTTCATTTTCTTGTGCCGCAGACCCATGATCGTGCCGTCGGCCGTGTCAGCGGAAATTTCGAGCACATCGGGCAACGTCCGCCGCTCGACAATCAACGAGTGGTAACGTGTCGCAGGAAAGTCCTGCGGCAGACCGCGAAAGATTGACTTGCCGTCGTGACGGATCAAGCTTGTCTTGCCGTGCATCACTTCCTTCGCCCGAATGACGTGCCCTCCGAACGCCGCTCCGATCGCCTGGTGTCCGAGGCACACGCCCAGAATCGGAATCTTCCCAGCAAAACGCTGGATGAGCGGAATACTGATCCCCGCCTCCGCCGGAGTGCACGGTCCCGGCGAAATCACGATGCGTTCGGGCTTCCGCTCCTCAATTTCTTCGAGCGTAATCTGATCATTGCGGCGAACTTCAAGCTGCTGCCCCATCTGGCCGAGGTATTGAGCCAGGTTGTAGGTAAACGAATCGTAGTTGTCGAGAAGCAGAATCATGCTGAAGTTTCAGGATAGCGCAGATTATCGCTTGCCGCGAATCTCGCCCGCGGATTGCGCGATTTCGAGCGCCTTCACGAGGGCACGCGCTTTGTTCACGGTTTCCTCGTATTCCCGCTCCGGGACCGAATCCGCAACGATTCCGGCGCCCGCCTGGATGTAGACGCGCCCGTCCTTTGCTACGAGCGTGCGCAAGGCAATACAGGAATCAACGTTTCCGGAAAAGTCGAGATAAAGGATGGCTCCCGCATAAATTCCTCGCCGCGTCGGCTCCAGCTCGTCAATGATTTCCATGGCTCGGACCTTGGGCGCACCAGAAAGCGTGCCCGCCGGAAAACAGGCCATCAAGGCGTCGAAGCAATCCACCTCTTTGCGCAGCTTTCCGCTCAAGCTCGATACCAGATGCATGACATGAGAAAAACGCTCCACAAACATGAGACGGTCGACTTTCACCGAACCGTACTCGCAGACGCGCCCAAGGTCGTTACGTCCCAGATCCACGAGCATAATGTGCTCGGCGCGCTCTTTCGGGTCGGCAAGCAACTCGGCTTCGAGACCGCGGTCCTCCTTTTCGTCCCGGCCGCGCGGCCGCGTGCCCGCAAGTGGTTTGTAGAACGCGTTGCGGCCCTGCACCTTCACGAGCATCTCGGGTGAACTGCCCACGACTGAGAGATCATCGAGCTTCAGAAAATAAAGATATGGCGACGGGTTCACCACGCGCAGCGCACGATAGATTTCGAAAGGATCCGTGCGCACCTTGGCGGAAAAGCGTTGGCTTGCGACGATTTGAAACGCGTCACCAGCGAGAATGTACTCCTTCGCTCTGTCGACCACGCCGATGAAGTGGTGCTTCGTCATGTTTGATTGCACGTGCACCGGCTTGGCAGAACGCGCGCGACGCTGCCGCGGCAGCGGGCCTTCGAGCAGCCGGCGCATGCGCCCGATTTCGCGGATTGCCGCATCGTACTTGTCATGCAGGCTGCCCGGTCCTTCGGTGAAGACGTTGCGAATCACTGAAACGCGATGCTGCACGTGGTCGAACGCAACCAAGCCCAGGTAAAACATCATCACGCAGTCGTCCGCACCGATATCATCGCGCCCAGTGTTTGGGATGCGCTCGACCAGGCGCACCATGTCGTACGCGAAATATCCGATCGCGCCGGCGGTCAGCGGCGGAAGCCCGGCTACCGGTACCGGTTTGTAGCGCGCGGTGAGCCGCCGCAACTGCTCGACGGGATTCTCGTCGAATCGAATCGTCTTCCCGCGCGTTTCCAGCATGCAAGAGCGGCCGCGCGCACGGAACACCTCTTCGGGATTCACGCCGGTGAACGTGTAGCGCCCAATCGTCTCGCCGCCTTCCACGCTCTCCAGCAGAAACGAGTACTTCGCGTTGCGCGCAATGCGAAGGTACGCCCCCACGGGTGTCAGCAGATCGGCCGTGTAGGTGTCGTGGACGGGAACCAAATTGCCCTGGTGAGCCAGTTGGCAGAATGTCTTGAATTCGGGTTGGATCATCGCTTGGTCCGTGTCCTGATGCCTCTCGCGCCACCTGCGTTTTCTTCGCGTGCAAGGGCCGAAACCACCGCCCGGCGCATAGCCTCCACTGGCGCTCGCTCGCCCGTCCAAATCTCCCACTGGGCGGCGCCCTGCGCGATGAACATGTCGAGGCCGGAAGCGATTTCGATGCCGCGCCGCGCCGCGAGTTGAAGCAGACGCGTCGCGCGAGGCCGGTAAATGGTGTCAAATACCAGCCGGCAATTCAATTCGCTCGCTTTCAACGGCGACTCTTCGACTCGCGGATGCATGCCAACGGGCGTTGCGTTGACGATGGCATCAAAGAATTCTCGACGCAGACGTGGCCGAGCGACCGCTTCGCCGCCCGCAGCTTTCGCAAGCGATTGCGCTCTCTGCCCGCGTCGAGCGTAAACGCAGATAGCCGAGCCAGCCTGAGCGAGCGCGAAAGCAACTGCGCGCGCTGCGCCGCCGGCCCCTAGGATTAGAACCCTGCTGCCGCGAAAAGGAATCCGCCGCTCCAGCGTTCGCAGCACTCCAACGTAATCCGTGTTGTATCCGTAGAGCTTCCGGCCGCCCCGCACGACGACCGTGTTGACCGCTCCAATCTCTGCCGCCAAAGGATCGCATGCATCGAGATGCTTCAGGATTCGTTCCTTGTGAGGAATGGTCACGCTGAACCCACGGATTCCGAGATCCTCGATCGAATCGACGAAATCCTTCAAATCGCGGACGAGGAACGGCAGATAGACGGCGTTCATGCGCCGCGCCGCGAAGCCCGCGTTCTGCATTGCGGGCGACAGCGAGTGCCCGATGGGATCGCCAATAACGCCATAAACTCGCGTCTGCGCATTGATGCGGTCTGCGTGATAGGTATGCCTCAAGTCTTCCAGGGAAGTCTGCCCCGGAGCGGTTGCGTTCTCGACAGGCGCGAAGGCGAAACCGTTCTTTGCCCGCAACGCCAGAATGCGAACAGGCAGAGCAACGTCGCCCATGGGGATGACGACCACGTTTTTCTGCCGCCTAGCGAGACGCGTCAGCTTCCGCGCCTCCGCGAGGGAATCGCATTGTGCCGCAATCTTGATCGCGTTTGGTGGGCCTTGGCCTAATTCATGCGTGATTCGTTCGAGGTTTCGCGGCATCGATTGAAAGAAATGCGCCGATCGCAGCTGACGGCCATCGCCCAAAAGTGCATCGACTAATTCCGGTGGACACTTCCGGACCGTCTCGATCTCCAAGTCATACCAAGCGCAGCCCGCTCGAATTGCCTCCGCGAGATGGAAGAGTTGTTTCGCGATGCTGCCGCGATATAGGCCTCCGGCCTCCCGCCGCCGGCAGGTCGCAATGAGCGTCGCGCGGGGCCGCCGAGCCGCGAGTTTGGCGAGGAAGCGCTCAATCTCAGTGTCATCCGCCAGCCAGTCAAGGCGAAGCTCTACCGTCCGAGTCCGGCGCAGCGCGCCGGCGAGCTGGCGGTACATCGACCGGGCATCGGAGGCTGCTGCCACGGCGCAGATCTTGTCACGTCCTAACACCTTGTGTTTCCTATCTGTTCCGGATTCTTCCGAGGGGCATTCGATCCGCTGCAGAAGAGGGAATTCTTGCTTCTACCACGCGGTACACAATGTGTAAAGTCCGGCGGACCATTGTCTTGACGCTCCCAAGGGTGTCTGCTACGGTCGGCTCATTGGGGGCGTGGGGAGTCTGTCACGCCCGAGTTCCATCAAAAGGAGCGTGTGTCATGCGCCCGAAGATGTTCCTGGCTGGTTTGATTCTGAGCGTCTCCGCTACTGCGGTCGCTGCGCAAGAGAAGGCGCAAGCGCCAAGCGAGGGCCAGCTCTATTGCTCGGGTCTCGTCACGACCGAGTCGGTGCCGCGCGATACGTACCTCGTAACGGGCGAGCAATCCAATTACAAGGTCACGTTTCAGGAAGGGGACTACGTTTATGTAAACAAGGGCTCCAGCCAGGGCGTGAAGGCTGGCGACGTGTTTCTGATCATCCGGCCCGTCGAAGACACGATCGACGTCGATTGGACGAAGTGGCAAACCGCCATTCTGCACAAGATGGGCACCGTCTGGGAAGATGAAGGGCGTGCGAAGGTTGTCGTGGCACAGTCGGACGTCTCCATCGCACAAGTCGAGCACTCGTGCGAGTTCTTGCAGCGCGGCGACATTGCCCTGCCCTTTACGGAGCGCCCGTCACCGCCGCTGAAGTCTGCGGCGAACTTCGACCGCTTCGCTCCTCCAAATGGCAAGGCACTCGCGATGGTGATCACTGGCAAGACATTCCAGCAGCAGACGGGCAAGAACGACATTGTCTACGTCAACTTGGGAGCCGATCAGGGCGTCAAAGTGGGCGATTACTTTCGCATCTTTAGGTATCAGGGGACTGAGCACGAAACCGCCTACCAGACTCCGCGCTACGCCTTCGACGTGGAGGGTGTTCTCGGGCCGACCGTGGGATTTGGGCGTGCCCCGAGCAAGTGGAACTGGAGCAACGTGCCCCGGGAAGACCTGGGCGAAGGGATCGTCCTGCGCACAGGACCGAATGCGTCGACGGTCCTGATCACGTTTGCGCTTCGCGAAGTGTACCCGGGCGATTACGTCGAACTCGAGTAGCTCGAATTCACGAGGCGGGCATTTCCAGTTCAGCATTCCGCAGAATTTCTGACTCACAGAAAACCAGCGCGGTAAACGCCTGAACGTGCGTCCGCGAATCCTTCCATGCGTGCCGTTCGAGTCCCGCTTTCACGCAAGTCTCTTCGAGGAATCGCACCTTTTCCCAGCGATGCTCGGTTGCGACTTGAGGCAACAGCAGCCCGCGCTGCCAGCCACGAGTGACGATCAAGCCGTGCTTGCCGACCTCGATTTCGTGCGGCGCGATCTCCGCTGCGGGTGACAGCAACGAGAGTTCGATTTCGATTTCCGGAAGCTCCTCCGCACGGACGGGATCAAAACGAGGATCCTCGAGCGCGGCGGCTCTAGCGGCATACGAAACAATCCCGACCACATGCTGATTTGAAACAATCTGTCCAATGCATCCGCGTAGTCGGCCACGTCGCCGCAATGTGACGAACGCGCCGGCGCACTCCAGCGTGCTTGCGACAGCCGGCCTCTCCGCCGGTCCACCGCTTTCGACGGCCGCTACCAACGACCGTCGCGCCACGCCCAGGAGCAGCAGTTTTTCGTGACTATCGACTGAGAACATCCTGCGGCTTTTCTTTGGGATCAACGATGACGACACTCGTGCGGCGACGTTCTTGAACGCGAAAGTTGATCTGGTTCCAGAACATTTGGAAGTAGTGAATCGTAGAAAGAGCGGCGCTGATCACTACCAACCATAGCAGCGTTGTCCCCAGAGTTTTGAGAGCCGGATGGTTGGCCGTCAAAATCACGGCGCAGCCGGCAAGCACTTGCAGCACCATCTTTGTCTTTCCGAGCGGTGACGCTGGGATCACGAGCCCTTCGACGGAAGCGATTTCCCTGAGCCCCACCACAATGAACTCGCGCCCGATGATAATCACGACCATCCACGCCGACACCAGGTGCATCCACACCAAAGGCACAAACGCCGCGGTAATGAGCAGTTTGTCCGCGATCGGATCGAGCAGAATGCCGAGTGTCGTAATTTCCCGCCGCTTCCGAGCAATGTAGCCGTCCATCGCGTCGGTCGCCGCCGCAACCAGCAGAATCAGTACGCCCCACACTTCGAAGTGAAAAGGCAGTCCGAAAAAGCTCCAGTTTGGCTGTCGCGTCAGCAGCACAACGACAAGCACGGGGACGAAAAAGATTCGCAGAACCGTGAGGCTATTCGGCAGGTTCATTGCGTTCTCGGAAAGGAAGACGCGGCGGTTGCACAGGCTCGGCCGCCCTCCATGGAATATAGTCTCCCGGACCTACTGAGTCAACGGTACGCGCCGGTTTGTGTCGCCATGTGCCGCGGAACATCACAACCCCTCACTGCTGAAACCCAGTGCCCCTCGATGCCAGCGCTCGGAGGCTTGACTGCCCCAAATCTGTGCAAATTTGGAAACGCCTTTGGGCAACGAAGATTCGCACCTACAGCACTGCACCCGATGCTCGAAACAATCACAAGTTCCTGATTTTGGGGAGCTTAAACGGAGTTCCTTGCAGAAACACGAACGCGGTGGCTTCGAGTGGCGACGTTCGGCAACTGAAGCTCCCTTGGGTTTTCCACAAGCTTTTTCACAGCAATCGGCCCAACTCAGTATAGCTCGGCTATGGAATAGGGGTCTCCCGCGCGGGTTTCTTCGGCCGGCTGCCGATGCAGCGAATCCATCCGATCAGAGGGCCGCGATGCTCGCAGCTTGCCTGTCGGTTGGACGGCGGAGGAATTGTGGCCACGGCCTGGTTTGAAGGTGCGCTTTCGATTCCCTTGAGCATGGCAGTTACTTGATAGCAGTAGGCCGCTCCTGCACCTACCGTCATATCGAGATACGTTGTAGATGAAAGTCCCACGACGTTTAGCTTGGAGAATCGCGCAGCGCAAGTTGATGCGCGATAGACGTTGTAAACCAGCGATGGATTCGCTGCCGCATCGGGACTTGCCTGCCACGTGATCCGCACACTCCGCTGCGACAGAGCGCGTGTGGCGCTGAGGGCAAAGCCAAATAACAGCGCTAATCCCGTTCGTACCATGTGTTCTTCTTCCTTTCTTCGTCCGCATGGGGCGGACAAGACTTGCTTGCGCCCTTTCGGGTCCGCAGGAAAATGGTATCGGTAGAGCGGGCGGCGGCGTGGAAAAGATTCTGTGGACTTTTTATTTCGAGGTTGGATTGCGATTCGAAACGCTTCGCCCTAAACCGGGCCTTCAGTGCACGAAATTGTGCAGAGGGCAAAGGCGCAAGAGTCTAAGGTACGAGCCTTCAACCCTTGCGAGTGAGGCTCATTCCAAAACGAACTTCGCAAGCCGCCGCGCGGCTGATTGCGGCAGCTCTGCATCGAGCAGGAGGTGCCCGTCGGACAATTCGGACCGAAGCACGTGCCCTCGCCCTTGCACGATCGCCAAATGGCGCCCATCGGCGACGGGCACGCTCAGTCGGAGGCGCACCAACGGATCGACGGGCATCATTGAGTCGATCCGCGCGAGCAATTCGTCCAAGCCCGAGCCGGTCAACGCTGATGTCAATACATTCGTGCGTCCATGGCCGTTAGGAGCTTTCAGAGCGTTCAACTCTTCTTCAGGCAATCGATCAATCTTATTAAGCACGTGTATCCGCGGACGATCTGTGACGCCCAGTTCCCGAAGCACTTTGAGCACTTCAGCATCTTGTTCAGCGTGATGCCGGCTCGAGATGTCCGTCACGTGGAGAATCAGAGCCGCTTCCTGGACCTCCTCAAGGGTCGCGCGGAAGGCCGCGATTAAATCGGGAGGAAGATCGCGTAAGAATCCCACCGTGTCCGAGAGTAGGACTTGGCGCTTGGACGGGAGACGAATCGAACGAATCGTGGGGTCGAGGGTCGCGAACATCTTCGAGGATGTCAGGACACCCGCCCCCGTCAGTGCATTGAACAGCGCCGACTTGCCAGCGTTGGTGTAGCCCACAAGCGCGACCATTCCCAAGGGAACTGCCTGCCGCGCCCTTCTGCGCGTCGCTCTTTGCCCGCGCACGGTTTCGATCGCGTCTCGGATCTTTCGTACCCGCTCGCGAATCCGCCGACGGTCCGTCTCAAGTTTTTGTTCGCCCGGTCCTCGAGTGCCGATGCCGCCGCCCAGCCGCGAGAGAGCCTCGCCGCGGCCGGTCAATCGGGGAAGCATGTAGTTCAACTGCGCAAGTTCGACCTGCAGCTGGCCTTCACGGGTGCGCGCGTGCGTCGCGAAGATGTCGAGGATCAGCTGGGTGCGGTCGATCACGCGGCATCCGATCCCTTTTTCCATGTTCCGAAGCTGCACGGGGGTCAGGTCGTGATCTACGATTACGAGCGGCGCCTGTCGCGCGTGCGCCGCCGCCCGGACCTCGTCGAGTTTGCCACGCCCCACCACCGTCGCCGGATCCAAGGAGTCGCGCACCTGCAGTACGCTGCCGACCACGTTTCCACCAGCGCTTTCCGTAAGCTCCTGAAGTTCGTCAAGTGAATCCCGGCTGGCCAGCGACGGAGTGACGCCGGCCTCACCAGTCGACGCGTGTGCGGAACGCCTCAGGTTCACGCCAACGAGCAAAACTCGCTCTCTGCGGTCAACAGTTTGAGCGTTCTTCATTCTGGTGGGTTCAACTTCGATCCTAAGCAGGTCTAAACACGCTGCTGATCTCAATTTTTTGATTATACGCTGCTTATTCGTACCGATCGAATGCCGATCCGTACGGGGTGAGTCTCAGATTGCCTGACGGCAGCTGATATCGTAGGCTGTAGCGGGCTTCGTAGCCCGCTCACCACGGTGGTTCAGCGCAGCGCCCCCTGTGGGGTGAAATCCCCTGCAGCCGAATGTCAGCAGGGAGGAGTTATTGCCCGAGCTTGAATCCCGAGTCTTTCTTGCGGGCCACCATGTCCACGCGGCGCGCCTAAATTGTCCGGCAAGTTCAGTGTTAAAAACGGATGCAGGACACACTGTGGAAGACTCCCATTGAGTGACATCCCTCGAAACGACAATGCGGCCCCGCCCAAGGTCCTCCGCCTCTTGGGTTGGGGGCTGGCGCTCATCTGCCTCGTGTGGGTGCTTCGCTATTTTCACATTGTGCGGTTCTTGCGCGAGATGTCCAAGGTCGATTGGAAGTGGGTACTCTTGGGAATGTCCTTTGACGTGCTCAGCTATGGCATCCAAGCGCTTCGCTGGAAGTTTCTTCTAAGCCCTTTCGGGAAGGTAAGGCTGAGCCGGTCGATCCGAGCGGTGTATTCGGGATTGTTTACGAACCTGATCTTTCCGCTCCGCCCGGGTGAGTTCCTTCGCGGCTATCTCCTCGCCAATTCAGAGGGAATCACCCTGGGCCGCGTCCTCGGCTCCGTTGGCGTCGAGCGCCTAGTCGATCTGGTAGTCGCGACAGCGTCACTCGCTGTTGTTTCACTTTTCGTGGATCTGCCGCGGCGCTTTCAGCGGGCGGCCGATACACTCGGGATCGTCACCCTGATTCTCGTGACAATTCTCGTTCTTTTGATCCTCTACCTCGAGATAAAGCTGGGGGGGAATGCAGAGCCGACCGTGGCACGTCACCGGTTGCCGGGCAAGGTGATGGGAGCGTTAGTCGACCTGCATTCCATGGGAACGTCACCGAGCTTCTATGCCGCCGTATTTACATCCTTGTTGATCCCGTTCTGCCAGGTTCTTGGCCTGTGGGCCATGATGCGGTCCTATGGCTTGCACCTGCCGTTTCTTGCTTCCGTAGTCGTCTTGTTGGTGATCAACCTCGGTGTCTCGCTGCCGAACGCGCCTGCGAACGTGGGGTCGTACCAGCTCTTTTGCGTTCTGGGCCTGAGCGTGTTCGACGTGGAAAAGACCACCGCCACCAATTTCTCGGTATTCGCGCTGTTGGCGCTAAGTTTCCCCTTTGTCTTTCTCGGTTTCACGGCACTGGTGCGCAGCGGACTTTCATTCCGGTCGATGCGGGAACAGGTCACCGGCCTTTCGAGACAAAGCCTGAAGCCAAGCACTCAGAACTGACGCAAACCCTGAGTGCGTCCCGATCGTTATTGGCACACGCAGGTGTTTTCATTTGGAGAGCTGCAAGGCGTCCGTTATATAGTTGATTCTTAGGTTCCGGTACCTGCCGGTCCCGCTTCCTGCTAACGCAGCGGACGGCTGGCGGCGGCCGTCGAGCACGCTCACGGCACGGGAACTCGCGAGATTCAATGACTTCGGACGTCAACAAACATCTAGAACGCGCTCGTCGCAGCCTGGAAAAAAACAAGCTCCGCGAAGCGGTTTCAGAATATCAAAACGTCCTCAACGAGAACCCCGGGCATCAGGAGGCTCTGCAGGCCCTTGCCGATATCTACACGCGCTTGAATGAGCCGTCCGTCGCCGCCCAATACTATGGCGTCCAATTCGACCGCCTGCTGGAAGCGGGCGACCACACCAAGGCGGGCGCAATCTTTAGTCGTTTCTTGCGGCCCTTCCCGCAACCTCCTGACAGGTTGATGCGCTATGCCACGCTGCTGCAAAAGCAGAATCGCATCCCGGAAGCGCTCGAACAGTTCGGCGCGGCCGCGGAACTTTTCTTGCAGCAGCAGCGCGGTATCGACGCCCTGGCTTGTTACGAGAGCATGGCTGTGCTCGATCCGGAAAACTCATCGCGACACGTAGTCCTCGCCGAACTCGCCGAGCGCTTGCGGCACGCTGACCTTGCCGCACGCAGTTTCCTTCGTGCTGGCCAATTGACTCTGGCGGTCGGCTCTCTCGACGAGGCGCTGGACTATTTTGGACGCGCTCACCAGCTTTCGCCCAACGATCGCGCGGGATCGCTCCTGTTTGCCGAAGCCAAACTTCGGAAGGGCGATGCCGAAGGCGCTGTGGCGCTGCTGGAGCCGCTCGCGCCAAATGACAAAGACACGACCTATCTGGGGCTGTTCGGTGAAGCCTTGCTTCGTACGAGGAACCTCGATCGCGCGCGGGAGGCGTTCCAGGCCTATTGCCGGCAAAAGCCGGACGGCTTCGAGAAATTGTTTGAACTGTCCGGAGCGTACATTCGCGCCGGCGAGGACCTGAAGGCTGCCACGCTGCTCACCGAAGTCAAGGAATGGATGCGGGCCGGACGGCGCGACGCTGAGCTGTCGTCGCAGATAGACCGGCTCGCTGCCGCCTATCCGAATTCTTTGCCGCTGGCAGAGATTGTTGCGCGCACCTATGAAGAGTTGAACCGTGAAGCGAAATATTTCGACGCGCTGGTGCGGCTTTTCGATCTGTATCTGGGCGCCGGGCGAATGAAGGAAGCATGCGAAGCACTGGATCGTCTCGTCGATATCGATCCGTACGACTACCGGAATCACGAGCGCATCGCCAAACTTGAAGGGAACGTCGACCCAGGGTTCCTTCAAAACATTCTCTCGCGAGCAGCTAAGGCAGCGACCGTATCGACCCGTACGGATGGCTTTTCGGGCGCCGGGTCGGAAGCTGCCGCGACAGCTGTTCCGGTCTCTGAAGAAGTTCGTGCGCAGCAGGCCCTCGAAGACCTAATTGTTCAGGTGGAAATCTTCCTGCAGTACTCGCTCCAGAGCAAGGCTGTCGAGCGCCTCGAACGCATCGCTGAGCTTTTCCCCGGCGAAGAAGAACGAAACGAGCGCCTTCGCTCGCTCTACGAACGCGCCAACTGGTGGCCGAAGGGTGTGCCGGTCAAACCGGCTGCAGTGTCCGCTGCTTCGGCTCCAACCCCGGTCCCGGCCGGGGCTGCGACTCCGGCTCCACCTCCTCCCATAGCTGCGCCTGCTCCGGCCGACACGCATCGGGATCTCGCGGCAATCGCGGAAATCAACCGCCTGATGTATCGCCAGTCCACGCCGCGCGAGGTCGTCGGAACCACTGCCGCGGAGATCGGAAAGTACCTCGGAGTGAAGCGTTGCCTGATCGCGATCGGCGCGACGGGTGAGGCGGCGCAATTGACGGCCGAATATTCTGCGCCGGGCGTCGCGGCTGTGGGTGCGTCGCGAATCGCGTCGAGCATTCCGCCGCTATCGGCCGCTTCTGCGGACGCGCTGGGCAGCATCGAGTTGCACGCTTCGAGCAGTCCTAACTTGAAGGAATTGGGCCTCGAATCGGCACTCGCCATTCTTCTGACGGACAAGGAGACGCAAGGGGCGTCCGGCGTCCTGCTCGTCGGCGACGCGGGCGGCAGAAAATGGAAGCCGAACGAGAGCTTCTTTCTGCAAGCCGTCGGCGATCAGTTGGTCCTTTCGGTGAGTCACACGCGGCTGCGTTCGCTCGTGCGCTCGCTGGCCGTGGCCGACGAAAAGACTGGTCTGCTGAGCCGCGGCGCCTATATCGATTGCCTGCTGGTAGAATCCAATCGAGCCCGCTCGCAGAATACGCCGCTCTCGCTCATCGTCCTTCACATCGATCGTGGCGGCGATCTTCTGCGGCAGCACGGTGACGCGGCAGTGGAACAATACGTGGAACAATTGGTGCGAGCGCTTTCTTCAGCTGTACGGCAGACGGACATCGGCGTGAAGTACACGGCCTGGTCGCTTGTTTTCGTGCTACCCAACACGTCGCTCGAACACGCGCGCGCTCTCGCGGAAAAGTTGCGTCAGGTCGCCGCGACGGTGCGGCCTTCCTGGGAACCCCCGGACCTCACCGTGAGCGCCATCGTCGCGGAAGCGTCGTCGCGCCCGGCCGACGACACGGAAGACCGAGTCACAGAGTGGATCAACCGGGCGGAAGTGGGGCTCGACGAAGCGCGTCAGCGCGGCGGGAATGTGCTCGTCCCGCTTGCGACTCCCTGACACGACGGATGCGGATTGACCTTGGGACAAGACACACCACGCGCAGCGCGAGGCCAGCTCGACGCATCCGGACTGCGCATCGGAATCGTCGTCAGCCAGTTCAACAGCTTTATTACCGACAGGCTCCTCACGGCGGCGCTTGACGCTCTGCAGCAGACCGGAGCAACGAAAGAACAGATCGAGGTCGTTCGGGTGCCGGGATCGTTCGAGATTCCCTTGGCCGCGAAGAAATTGGCTGAAACGGGGAAAGTCGACTCGATCATTTGCCTTGGCTGCGTGCTGCGAGGCGAGACGTCGCATTATGACTACGTCTGCTCGGAAACCGCGCGCGGCATCCAACTCGCGCAACTCGATACGGGCATACCCATGGCGTTTTGCGTTCTGACCTGCGACACCCTCGAACAGGCGATCGACCGTGCGGGCCTGAAGGGCGGTAACAAGGGCTACCAAGCTGGGCTCGCCGCCGTCGAGATGGCCGCCCTGTCGCGCAAGCTGGCGAAGAGCGCCCCTGCCGCGACCTCTCGTCGCCGCTCCAGCCGCCGATGACGCTTCGGCGCAAGTCGCGCGAATTCGCTCTGCAAATGCTTTTCGAATGGGACATGGCGCGCCAGGATCCCGCGCGCGTCGAGACGCTCTTCTGGAAGTCCGCGCGCGCCGCAGAGTCGACGCGCCAGTTTGCGAACGAACTATTCGAGGGGACTGTCGCGGAGGCCGAGTCAATCGACGAAATGATTGGGAGATTTGCGGAGAACTGGCGCCTTGATCGTCTCGCGGCCATCGACCGCAATATTCTGCGCCTGGCAATCTATGAGCTGCGCTCCGCTAGCGCGCCGCCAAAGGTGGCCATTGATGAGGCGCTGGAGCTCGCCAAGAAATTCTCTTCTGCCGAGGCCCCCGCGTTCCTGAACGGTGTATTGGATGCCGCGCTCAAGAGTCTCGCAAACTGAGGATGTTGGCTTCGGCTTGCCGCGATCGCGGACTAGAGCTTCCGAACGGAGGCCGTGATCTCATCCAGCAGGCGCTGCGTGGTTTCCGCGCGCGTTGTTTCCACATAGACGCGGAGTACCGGTTCCGTCCCAGAAGCGCGCACCATCGCCCAACCGATATCGCCGGGATAGACTTTGACGCCGTCGAGGTCCTCGCGGCGAACGATCGGCCATTCCAGAAGTCGTGTGAATTTCGGATCGGTGAACCGTTCCATGGCTCTTTCCTTCTGGCCGCCCTTTAGCGCCAGGTCTATTCGTCCATAGTGGTACTCGCCGAATTCGCGGTGCAGCATCGCGACGAGTTCACCCAAGCTTTTCCCGTGCCACGCCATCACCTCGGCAAGCAGCAGGGCGCTTACGGTCGCATCGCGCTCGGGAAGATGGAGCTTGGTCGCGAGGCCGCCGCTTTCTTCGCCGCCGACCACAACATCGTTTTGGAGCATCCTGTCGCAGACGTACTTGAAGCCGACCGGCGTCTCCCAAACCTGTCGCCCGAGCACCTTGGCAATCTTGTCGATCATCTTGGTCACGGTGAACGACTTCACAACGTCGCCGCTCAGTTTCCGCGTGCCCGCGAGATGCCACAGCAGAATCGAAAAGATTTGGTGCGGTGTAATGAACGTGCCATCGCGGTCGACGGCGCCGATGCGGTCGGCGTCACCGTCGAAGGCGAACCCCGCGTCATATCCGCCTTGGCCCATTGCCGTTTGCAGCGCGTTGATATGCGGCTCGATCGGCTCCGGGTTGACGCCACCGAATAGAGGATCGCGCGTCCCGCGGATTTCATTAGCCTCGATGCCGTGCCGGTGAAAGAGTTCTCGGAGTAGGCCGCGGCCCGCACCATGCATCGGATCGATCAGGAATCGGAGTTTCGAAGCGCGCAGACGGTCCCAATCAACGAGCTCGCCGATGGTCTCCAGGTACGGTGTCCGCACATCGAGCGAGTGAATCAAGTCCGAACGCGGCGGGAGAACCGGAACGCCGTCGCGCAGCACTTTCGCAAGCTCGGCCTCCATTTCTGCCACAATCGCGGCCGACGCCGAACTTCCGTAGCTGGCCTTCAACTTCACGCCGTTCCAGCGATACGGATTGTGACTCGCGGTGATCTGAATCCCGGCGGCCGCACTCCGCTGTCGTACCAGAAGAGAAAGCGCCGGCGTCGGGTACGCATCCGCGGCGAGCCAAACGGGCGTCCCCGTCGCTGCGACTGTTTCCGCCGCCACACCCGCAAAGCGTTCGGAGCCGAAGCGCGTGTCGTATCCAACCAGGACGCCGCTTCCAGGCTTTTCAGCGCGCACCACGTAGCGAGCGATCGCATGCACAACCTTGCGTAGATTTTCGTCCGTGAAGTCCTCGGCGATGACGCCGCGCCAACCGTCCGTGCCGAACTTGATCGATGTCATCGTGATTGCATGCCGACTCTAGAGAAGATCCTTGGTCTTGCTCCGCTCAAGCCATTTGACGATTCTTCCGACATCCTGCGATCGCTCGCGCGCGCAAAGCAGTACCGCATCGGCGGTTTCAACAAACACGAGATCGCGCACGCCAATCGCGGCTACGAACTTCTTCGAGCTCCAAAAGTAGTTGCCACTGGCATCCAGGCTCATTGATCTGCCAGCCGAGACATTCTCTCCGAACTTTGTCGCCAGCAACTCGTAGACCGCCGCCCACGAGCCGATGTCGCTCCAGCGAATCTTGGCGGGAACTACGAAAACCCTCGACTTGCCCTCGACGCGCGTAGCGGGTTCCATCACCGCATAATCAACCGAAATGTTTTCAAGGCCCGGGTACACGCGCCGAAGCGCCCCCGCATACTTCCTTGTGCCGACTGCCTTCGCGAGTTCGCGAAGCGCGTCGTGCGTGGCCGGTAAGAAGCGCTGCAAGTTTTCGAGAAACGTGGACACGCGCCAGAGGAACATTCCCGCGTTCCAGAAGTATTTTCCGGACGCAACGTACTTTCGCGCCTGACGTAGAGTCGGCTTCTCGGTGAAACGCCGCACGGAATATGCAGTGATGCCGCGAGGCCCGTTAACAGCAGCGCCCCACTCGATGTAACCGTATCCAGTTTCGGGACGAGTCGGAGGAACGCCGAGCACGACAATATTGCCAGGCGTGCGCGCCAACCCAAGCGCCCCACGAACGAGTCTGCGGTACTGCGCCACGTCTCGAATGTAGGCGTCGGCTGGGAGCACCGCCATCAAAGCATCGCCATGTTCGTGCGCGAGATGAATGGCAGCCAAGCCGATCGCTGCAGCCGTGTTGCGGCCAACCGGCTCCGCGAGTATGTGCGATGCTGGGACCCTGCGCAGCTCACGGCGGACCGGCGCTGCCTGGTCGGTGTTGGTCACGACCCAGATGTTGCGCGAGGGTACGAGCGTTTTAAGGCGCGCCACCGTTTGGAGCAGCATCGTCTCGCGTCCGACGATGTTCAAAAGCTGCTTCGGCGTTCGCGTGCGGCTGCGCGGCCAAAAGCGTGTGCCGCGCCCGCCTGCGAGCAACACCGCGCAGACAGGAAGTCTCTGCGATTGGTCGCTAGTTTCAGAGCTTTTTCTCATCAATGGGCCAAGCGCAGCCACTGTGCATCACCGACTCCCTGCCCGGCAAGACGCCGTTGGAGCTCGTTCAAATTGCCGGGGACGTAGGTTCGTAAGAGTGATGTGCGATCCTCAGGCACGATATCGAACTTTCCGAGGGCCGCAGGGATTAGCCAGACTTGTGCGGGGGCATACTCCGCCCGCGCAGCCCCACAGTGAATCTGTCCCTTGCCTGCCATGAAGATGAGGAGATCGAAGTGCTCCGCCGAAGTGGCGGCTTCGATTCTGTCCGCGAACGTCCAACGCTCCGTCGCAAAATACTGGCAAGCAGCATAGTGCGTTTCCGTCAAAACGGCGCGTTGGATTGCAAAAGGCTCGACCTTGCCGCCGCATTGTTTCCCAAACCGCATCACGTCGAGCGCTTTTTCGATATGTAGGGGACGCGATTGGCCCTTGGCGTCGCGGCGATTGTAATCGTAGATGCGGTAGGTCAGATCGGACTGCTCCTGAATTTCGCAAAGCACGAGACCGGGACCGATCGTGTGGGCGGTCCCAGCAGGAACGAAAACAGCGTCACCGAAGCGAAGCGGAATGTGCTGGAGGCAAGCCTCCGCTGTGCCACCCGCAATGGCGCGAGCAAAACTCTCCCGCGTCACCTCGGGCTTTAGCCCGACCAAAACTTCGCTTCCGGGCCGCGCGTCCATGGCGTACCACATTTCCGTCTTGCCGCGGCCGCCGGCTGCTTTCTCGTGGCGCGCGGCGTACTCATCGTCGGGATGGACTTGTACCGAGAGCTTGTCCTGCGGAAAAATGAATTTGACGAGAAGGGGAAAATCGCCGCCGCGCTCGACCGCAGTCCCGATCCACTCCGTCGGCATCTCGGGCCACACTTCGCCGAGGGTGCGGCCTTCGAACGGACCATTGGCGAAGCGGCAGTCGCTGCCTGTCATCCAAGCCTCGCCGATCGGCTCGGCGAGGTTCGTCATCTCGGGAAAGTATGGCGCAAGCGAGCGAGAGCCCCACGGACGCGGACTGAAGGTCGGCTCCAGACGCGCTGGGCGCAGCTTCATCGGCGAATGCACGCCTTCACTTTGCCTGGCTAAAGAACCGGGTCATGCGCCGCAGGCCTTCGTCGATGCGGTCCATCGATGTGGCGTAGGAAAGGCGCAGAAATCCCGGCGCGCCGAAACCCTCGCCCGGGACAAGCGCGACGTGTTCCCGCTCGAGAAGCTGGCTCGCAACAGCTGCCGCGCTGGGCATTTCGCTCGTGAAACCCGCCGACACATTCGGGAACACGTAAAACGCTCCCGCCGGATCCGTGCAGGTCACTCCCGGAATTGCGCGCAGCCCGGCCACGATTCGCTCACGCCGCCGCGCGTATTCGGCCAGCATAACCGGAACGGAATCCATCGGCCCAGTCATCGCCGCCAGTGCCGCGTATTGCGCAATCGAAGTCGGGTTCGATGTGGACTGGCTCTGCAGTTTCGTCATCGCCGCAACTATGGGCTGGGGTGCAAGAGCGTAACCGACGCGCCATCCCGTCATCGCGAACGTTTTCGACATAGACCCAATCACGATCAGCCCGGCCTTCGAATCCGGCACGCTCGCGACCGAATACGGCTTCGCGTCACCGTAGGTAAAGTGCGAATAGCACTCGTCGGTCATCAGCCAAACGCCGCGGCGCCGGCAGGCCTCAAAAATCTTCTGCAGCTCAGCCGGAGGAATCACTCCGCCCGTCGGGTTGCTGGGCGAATTCGCGATGACGATGCGTGTCCGCGGCGTGATGGCCTTTTCCACTTGCGCCGCGCGCATTACGAAGCCATCGTCCGCATGCGTTTCGACGACCACCGGCTTGCCGCCCGCGTACTTCACGATGTCGGGATAGCTCACCCAATAGGGCGCGGCAATCACGACTTCGTCGCCGGGGTTCACGAGCGAGCAGACTGCGTTGAAAATGGCCTGTTTGCCGCCGACGGTGACTACGCACTCATTGCTTTGGTATGAGGAACCAAGTTCCCGCTTATGCCAGTCGCAAATCGCCTGGCGGAGCTGGGTGATCCCTGGAACCGGCGTGTACTTCGTCCGATTTTCGTCAAGCGCTTTGATGCAGGCGCGCTTGATATGTTCGGGCGTTGGAAAATCCGGCTCGCCGGCGCCGAAATCCGCGACGTCCACGCCCTTCGATTTCAATTGGTCCGCCGCCTGCACGACCATCATCGTGGGTGACGCGGCGATGCGATTGACGCGATCGGAAAGCTGAAATGTCGGTTCCGCCTTTACGACAGTAGCCGGTTCCATGAACGATCCCCTGGAAATTACGGATACCCCATCTTAACCGACTTTGGCGCGCAGGCGCTCCTCAACCAACGGCGGCACCAAGCCCTTGACGGGTCCCCCCAGACGGGCGAGCTCCTTCACGAGGCGGGAACTCAGGAAGCTGTAGGCTTCGCCAGGAAGCATGAAGATAGTTTCGATCTCCGGTTCGATTTTGCGATTCATCATCGCCATTTGCAGCTCGTACTCGTAGTCGGAGACGGCGCGGATGCCACGCAGGATCACGCTGGCGTCCTGCGCGCGCGCGTAATTCACCAGCAGTCCCTCGAACACGTCTACGGCGACATTTTTCAGATCGAATGTGACGGCCTGAAGCATCTCGATGCGTTCCGCGACGGGAAAGAGCGGGTCTTTCTCGGGGTTTCGTGTGATAGCAACGATGAGCTGATCGAAAATTTGGGCGCCGCGCTCGATCAGGTCCAGATGACCATTCGTCACCGGGTCAAACGATCCGGGATACACCGCGATGACAGGCTTTCTGGGCTCGGGGGCCATATTGGCGCGATTCTAACCTACAATCACCGCTGTCGGCTGCTTCAGTGCGCCGCTGTTGCCTGCTGCTTGTTGTACGCGTCCCACGAAATGGAAATCAAGTAAGCGTGGATAGCGTCCGCATCCTCGGAACTCAAGACATCATCCCACGGGGGCATCCCCGCGTTGGCCAGCACGCCACCGAGAATGATCTGCTTGAAACCGTCGAGCGTTTCCTTCGACATGCGCCGCAGATCGGGAGCGAGGCTCCCCGGCTGGTTCACGTGGCACGACGCGCAATGCGCACTGAAAAGCATGCCGCCTTGCTTGACCACGTCCGCCGATGCGGTCAGTGCAGGCGGCTGCGGAATCGGCCCGATCGGCGGAAGCAGCGGCGGAATCGGCACCGCGCCACCATCCAGCTTGAATGCGATGATGCGTCCTTCGTTCCCGCGCCGGTACGCGGCATCTTCGGGATGCACCCAGCTCCAGCCGCCTCCGCCCCATGCAGCCATCACCGCGACGTACTGCACGCCGTCGATTTCATAGCTCATCGGCGCCGCCATGATCGTTGACCCGACGTCGATGTCCTTCAACGGTTTCCCCGTGGCCGCGTCATAGACGATCATGTGCCCTGGGCCGTTGCCCTGAAACACCAACCCGCCCGCAGTCGATAGCACGCCAGCGTGATCCCACCAGTAGCCGGCCGGCGTTTCCCACACATGCTCGCCGCGGATGGGATCCCACGCGCGGAGGTATGTCTTTCCGGAAAAAAGCCCCGCGTCGTCATTTTCGATTTCAGGAATGTAGACTAATCCCGTCTTCGGGTTGTACGACATCGGATCCCAGTTATGCCCGCCCATCGACGATGGGTGCATGTAGATCTTGCCGTTGAAATTATTCTTGAAGTCGTGCGCGCCCGGCATCAGCACCGGCCGGCCCGTCTTCAGGTCCACGTGATCGGCCCACGTGACCGGCACGAATTTCTCCGCCGAAAGCAGTTCGCCCGTCTTGCGGTCGAGGATGTAGAAGAATCCCGTCTTCGCCGCCTGCATCAGCACCTTGCGATTCGCTCCGCCGATCTTCAGGTCCGCCAAAATGATGGGCTGCGTGGCGTCGTAGTCCCACGCATCGCCCGGAGCTTCTTGGTAATACCAGGCGAGTCGCCCAGTGTCGGCATGGATCGCGAGGATCGACGCGATATAGAGATTGTCTCCGCCCGCCGGGCTGCGCCGCGACTGGTCGTAGAACGTGCCATTGCCCGTGCCGAAATAAACCAAATCGGGATCGGGATCGTAGGCCATGTCGCCCCAGACGGTTCCTCCACCGCCCATCGGCCAGTTGCTCTTCGGATCCCACGTCTTGAGCGCGACGTCTAGCTCGGGATTTTCCTGCGGCTTTGATGGATCGCCGGGAACGGTGAAAAACCGCCACGCGACCTTTCCTGTATCAAGATCGTAAGCGCTCACGTAGCCGCGCGCGTCGTATTCTGCGCCGGCATTTCCGATAACCACCACTTTCCCCGCCACCTGGGGCGCGCCCGTGCTGGTATACGCTTTCTTCTTGTCGATGACTGTATCCACGCGCCACAGTTCGTGGCCCGTCGCGGCGTCGAGCGCGATCATGTGTCCGTCGAACGACGCGACGTAGACTTTTCCGCGCCAGACGGCGACGCCGCGATTCACTTCATCACAGCACGCGCGCTGGTTCACGCGCATGTCGTTGTGCGGATCGTAGGTCCAGATTTCTTTCCCGGTCTTCGCGTCCAGCGCGTAGACTTGGCCGATTGAGCCCGACGTGTACATCACGCCGTCGACCACGATCGGCGTCGCTTCCAAGCCGCGAATCGTGTTCGTGTCGTACTGCCAGGCGAAGCCGAGCCGACCGACGTTGGTCGTGTTGATCTGCGCGAGCGGCGAATAGTGGCCCTTGCCGAAATCGCGTCCCTGGGTGAGCCATTCGCTGGGATGCCTGTCCGCGGCCATCAAGCGCTTCAGGTCAACCTGCCCGGCTCGTGCGGCGGGCTGTTGGCCATCGGCAAGCACGGATATCCGCAAGCCGGCAAATGCGAGAAACAGCGCTGCGCTGATAGCCGCGATGCCTATTGCCGCCGAAAGTTTCCCCTTCACCGACATTCAGTCCTCGTTGTCATCCCGAATCTCCTTCGGGAGTGAGGGATTTGCTTCGTTCCCTCTGTGCTTCTGTGGCTAATTCGACGGGTATTCGACCCACGGCGAAGGCATGTTGTACGGCACGCCGATGAACACCGCCTCGATCTTCTGGATCTTCCCGCCTCGAATCTTGAAGAGCTCCAAAAGGCAAAGACTGTTTGGCGTACGCATCGAAGACTTGACC
>Ga0187784_10001025_pt1 | contig 21651 bp, 19 predicted proteins | sample 1015_SJ02_MP15_2_FD_132964 | JGI IMG/M metagenome (GOLD analysis project Ga0187784, IMG submission 132964) | Tropical peat soil microbial communities from peatlands in Department of Meta, Colombia - 1015_SJ02_MP15_20_MG | ecosystem: Environmental > Terrestrial > Soil > Wetlands > Peat | place...
CAGGACCCCGACATGATGGTGCACGTCGTCAAGGAGACCGACGCCGGCATCATCATTCGCGGCGCCAAATACGAGACCGCGTCGGGCTACGCCGACCAGGCCTTCCTCAAGCCGACGGTCGGCGCCTGGACCAACGAGAAGCTCTCCGACTACGCGGTCGGCGGCATCGTGCGCATGGGTGCGCCCGGCGTGAAGCACATTGCGCGCTCCGGGTTCGCCGGGCGTGCGCCTGCCGAAGACTATCCGCTCGCCAACAAGTTCGACGAGGTCGACTTCCTGATGGTGCTCGACAACGTCCTGATCCCCTGGGAGGACGTGTTCTTCTATCGCTACACTCGCGCCGCGCAGTACATCCGCAGCACGGTGCATCGCTACTCGGCGTTCCCCTACACGCTGCGCATCCTCTACATGGCCGACATGATGATCGGCGCGGCGCTGTGGAACGCGAAGCAGACCGGCCTCGACAAGCTGCAGGCGGTGCGCGAGAAGCTCGCCGACCTCGTCTGCTATCGCGAGGGCATCAACGCACACCTCACCGCCGCGGTCACGCTCGGCCAGCGCAGCCCGGGCGGGCTCTTGATGCCGCAGCAGTCGATGCTCTATGCGGGGCGCATCTTCGCCTGCGCCAACCTGCCGCAGATGATGCACATCGCGCGCGAGCTGTGCGGCGGGCAGATCTGCGTCACGCCGAACGAGGCCGCCTTCGCGGCCGAGGGATCGGGCCCGTGGCTGAAGAAATTCTACAGCCTGAACCAGAACTGGCAGTCGGACGACCGGCGCAAGCTGCTCGCCTTCGCGCGCGATTTGCTGAACTCGGACTATGCGGGCCATCGCCTCACTTTCATCCAGTTCGCGCAGGCGCCGCACTTCAACCACCTCAACGCGACCTACAACGCGTTCGACTTCTCCGGCCCGCTCGAGTTCGTGCGCCGCGCCGCCGGCCTGTCGGAGAATGTCAACCGCGCGCTGAAGAGCTAGCCGGGGAGCTCGAGCAGCGCGATGCGCGACTATACGGGGTGGCGGGCGAAGATCGGCCTGATCTACATGGCCTCCAGCACGGTGATGGAGCCGGAATTCCACGCCATGGCGCCGGAAGGCGTCTCGATCCACACCACGCGCATTCCGCTGCCCAAGGCGTCGGCCGAGGGCATCAAGTCGATGATGACCGAGGGACCGCTCGAGGGCGCCGCCGCGCTGCTCGCGCAGGCGCCGCTCGATGCCTGCGTGTTCGGCGGCACCAGCGCGAGCTTCCTCGAGGGCCGCGGCTTCAACGACGTGGTCGCGAACCGGATGCGCAAGGTGATGGGGGCGATCCCGGTGACCACGGCCTCGACCGCCGCGCTGCTCGCGATGCGCACCCTCGGCGTCAAGCGCATGACCTTCGTCGGCCCCTATATCGAGGAGGTCACCGCGCGCGGGCGCGCGTTCTTCGAGGCGAACGGCATCGAGGTCTTGAGCGCGCACGGCCTCGGCATCACGGCCGATCACGAGCTCGGCGCGGTGCCGCTCGAGCGGGTCTACGGCTTCGCCAAGGCCTGCGCCGACGCGGCCGCCGAGGCGATCTTCATCAGCTGCACCAACCTGCGTACCGTCGGCGCGATCGAGGCGCTGGAGCAGGACCTCGGCGTGCCGGTGGTGAGCGCGATCCAGTCCTCGTTCTGGCACGCGCTGGCGCTCGCCGGCGTCGGCGCCAGGGTCACGGGATTCGGCAGCCTGTTCGAGCGGCGCCCCAACGAGGCGCTGCTCGGGCAGGAGCGGCCCGCGCCGGTCGCCGCGCGGGGTGGCTGAAGGCGACGCAATCATGGACAATCCGCCGGGCCGGAGAACCATCACCACGGATCACCCGGAGGCGAAGACATGACGGTTAGACGGATGATACTGCTCGCGCTGATCGCCGGCGCGATGGCGTCGGCGTCGGGCGCGCACGCCGACAAGCTCGTGCTCGGAAACGAGGGCTCCTATCCGCCGTTCAGCATCACCGATGCCTCCGGCCGGCTGACCGGCGCCGAGCCGGAGCTCGCGCGCGAAATGTGCCGGCGCATGAACGCCGAGTGCGAGATCGTCGGGATGGACTTCAAGGCGCTGATCCCGGCGCTGCTGCAGGGCAAGCTCGACGGCATCGTCACCCAGGTCAAGCCGTCGGCGGAGCGCAAGGAGCGCGCGCTGTTCGGCATCCCGATCGTCTACAATCCCGACGCCTATGTGATCGCCGCCGACAAGGACTACGCCTTCACCAAGGAGGGCCTGAAAGGCGTGAAGTTCGGACAGCTGCGCGGCACGGTGCAGCCGAAATACCTCACCGACCGCTACGGCGACGCGATCGAGATCGTCTACTACGACAATCCCGACCAGATCCGTCTCGATCTCCTCAACAAGCGCATCGATGCCACGTTAGGCCCGCGCGTCAACTGGACCCTCGAGCTCATCGCCAAGCCCGAAGGCAAGGGCTGGAAGCTCGCCGGCGGCGAGATCTGGACCGGCGACCCGGCGATCCCGCAAGCCGAGCGCGGCTCGAGCTGGATCGTGCGCAAGGACAGCCAGCCGCTGCTCGACCGCATGAATGCCGCGCTCAAGGCGATGATCGCGGACTGCACCTTCACGCGCATCCGCGAGAAATTCATCCCGACGCCGATCGTGCCGGGCGAGAGTGCCTGCGCGCAGAAGAAGCCGTGAGGGCGCATGCTCTCGCTGCTTAGCTTCGGCGATACCGGCTACGGTGCGCAGCTTGCCTTCGGGGCGCTGCTGACGGTCGAGGTCGCGTCCTTCGGCTACGCGCTGGCGCTCGTGCTCGGCACGGCAATCGCGCTGGCAACGCGCGCCGGCGACGGCTGGCGCTGGGCGCTGTGGCGCGGCTATGCGTCGATCTTCATGAGCGTGCCGTCGCTGCTGGTGATCTTCTTCATCTATTTTGGCGGCGGGCAGATCGTCGATGCCGCGCTCAGGCTTGTCGGCCTATCGGCGCGCCTGCAGGTGACGCCGTTTGCGGCCGGCGTCGCCGGGCTGAGCATCGTCTATGCGGCCTATCTCGCCGAGGTCGTGCGCAGCGCGATCTGGAACGTGCCGCGCGGCCAGTTCGAGGCGGCGGCAGCGCTGCGCATCCCGCCCTGGCTCAGCTGGCTGCGCATCATCTCACCACAAGTGCTGCGGCTCGCTCTGCCCGGGCTGGTCAATCTGTGGATCGTCGTGATGAAGGACACGGCGCTCGTCTCGCTGGTCGGGCTGAAGGACATCATCGCGCAGGCGAAGACCGCCGCCGGGTCGACGCGCGAGCCGTTCCTGTTCTACATCGTCGCCGCCTGCTTCTTCGTCGCGATGAACTGGATCACGTTCCTGGTCGCCGGCCGGCTCGAGCGCCGCACCGCCCGCGCGCTCACGGTTGCGGGAGCGTGAGGCCGTGATCTTCGACCCGCACCTCGCCTGGCAGAGCCTGCCGCAGCTTCTGCGCGGCGCCGCGATGACCATCATGGTGACGGTGCCGATCGTCGCGCTCGGGCTCTGCCTCGCGATCCCGCTTGCGCTCGCCCGCCTCTCACATTACCGGTGGCTGCGCGCCTTCGCGGCCGCCTATGTGGTGATCTTCCGCGGCACGCCGAGCCTGATCCTGCTCTATCTGATCTACAGCGGGCTCGGCAACATCGAGGCGGTGCGCGCGAGCCCGCTCTGGATCGTCCTCTCCAAGGCCTACCCTTGCGCGGTGATCGGCTTCGTGCTGGTGCACTCGGCCTACGTGGTCGAGATCCTGCGCGGCGGCCTCGAGGCCGTGCCCGTGGGCCTGATCGAGGCCGGACAGGCGCTCGGCCTATCGCCCCGCACGCTGTTCCTCACGGTGCGCCTGCCGGTCGCGCTGCGCTACGCCTTGCGCGCCTATCAGAACGAGGTGCTGATCATCATCAAGAGCACCGCAGCGGTGAGCGCGATCACGGTGGTCGACCTGATGGCGGTCGCGAACGAGATCTTCTATCTCACCTATGACCCGTTCACGCCGCTGATCGCGGCGGGGATGCTCTACTGGGGCATCATCAACCTGGTGCGCGGCGGCTTCGACCTCGCCGACCGGCGCCTCAACGCGCACCTGTTCGCGGCGCGGCCCGTGCGCACGACCGGGCGGCCGGCGGCGCTTTTCGCCGTGCCGCAGCAAGGAACGATCGCGTGAGCGAAGTTGCAGCGAAACGGGTCTGCGTCGTTCTGGCGCACGACTTGCTTCACCGAAAGGCCAATCAGCGCGGAGGGAGCCGCATCATGAAACGTCTCATCGCCTCGGCCGCCATGCTGGCGGCGCTTTGGACTGTGCCGGCATTTTTGGCCGCGCCGGCTTGGGCCGCCGACAAGCTGATCATCTCGAGCTGGGGCGGAAGCTGGAAGGACCTGATCGCCGAGACCGTCGGCAAGAAGTTCACCGCCGACACCGGCGCCGAAATCGAGTTCGTCACCGGCGGCACGATCGACCGGCTCAACAAGGCGAAGCTCGCCAAGGGCGATCCGGAGAGCGACGTGACCTTCACCACCTCGCATGTCGGCTGGCTCTACGCCAATGACGGCCTCTACGAGACGCTCGATCTCTCCAAGGTGCCGAACGCCGTCAATCTGGTGGCGCAGGCGAAGATCAGCCCGTACCACATCGGCAGCTGGGCCTATGTCTACACCATCGCGTACCGGCCCGACCTCGTGCCGGGCATCAAGTTCGAGAGCTGGGCCGACCTGTGGAAGCCGGAGCTCAGGGCCAAGGTCTCCGCGCCCGACTTCGACGCGAGCCACCTCGTCGCCGTCGCCGCGAGGCTCGAGGGCGGCGACGCCGCGAGCTGGGAGAAAGGCCAGGCGAGGCTGAAGGCGCTCAAGCCCAACTTCAAGTCCTTCTACGCCGACGACGCCGCCTCGCAGCAGCTGATGCAGAACGGCGAGGCGCCGGTGCAGGTGATGCTGTCGATGAACGCCTATTATCTGCAGAGCCAGGGCGTGAAGGTCGAGCTCGCAATGCCGAAGGAGGGCGCGGTGCTTGGCATCGACACGATCGGCATCATGAAGGGGACGAAGAAGCTCGACCTCGCCTACAAGTTCATCAACGCGCTGCTCGATCCGGGCGTGCAGGCGCAGATCGCGACCTTGAAAAAGGGGAGCCCGGTCGTGCTCAACGCCAAGCTCGACCCGGCGATCGCCAGGCTGCCGGGCATCTTCACCACCGCCGACCAGTGGAACACCGAAGCGCTGGTGATCGACCACAGGCTGCGCGCCGAGAAGACCGGCGAGTGGCGCAAATGGTTCACCGAGAACGTGATCAATTGATGCTTGCACCTGTAGGGTGGGCAAAGCGACGGTCGCGAAGCGAGCGGCGCGTGCCCACCGCGGCAGTCTTTCGAGTTCGAAGATGGTGGGCACGGCGCGCAAGCGCGCGCCTTTGCCCACCCTACACTTGAACCACTGATGCAACGCCGTCCCTTCCTCGGCCTCTTCGTCACCCCCGCCGGCGTGACCGCGCTCGTCCTCGCGGCCGCGCTCTTCGCCGTGCTGCAATACAGCGTGCGTGCGCAAATTCCCGGCTCGCTCGAGGTCGGCGGCTTCACGCTGGAGAACTTCGCCGCGATGCTGCGCCCGCTCTACGGGCGTGTCTTCCTCACCACGCTGATGTTGTGCGTCGCGACCGCCGCGATCAGCCTCGTCGCCGGCTACCCGCTCGCCTACGCGCTGGTGCATGCGAAGCGCCGCAGCGTGAAGTCGCTCATCCTCGTCACCGTCGTGACGCCGCTGTTCCTCGGCGAGGTGGTGCGTACCTATTCGTGGATCGTGGTGCTCGGCAACAACGGCTTCATCAATTCGGCGCTGCTCAAGCTGCACCTCATCGCGGCGCCGCTCGAGCTGTTGTTCACCGTGACCGGCGTCACCATCGCGCTGGTGCACGTCACTCTGCCGGTGGTGGTGATCATGCTGGCGGCCGCGCTCGCGCACATCGACCCGAACTACCGCAAGGCGGCGATGAGCCTCGGCGCCGGCCCGGCACGCGCGTTCCTCACCGTCACGCTGCCGCTCTCAGCGCCCGGGATCATCGCGGGCTTCACCACGGCGTTCGCCTGGACCTTCAGCGCCTTCGCGACGCCGCAGCTGATCGGCGGCGGCAAGGTGAACATGATCTCGAACCTCGTCTACCAGCTCGGTTTTGCCAACTTCAACTTCCCGTTCGCCGCAAGCCTCTCGGTCGCGGCGCTTGCGCTCACCTTGCTGGCGCTGTGGGTGCTGCGCCGCGCGACGCGGCCGTTCGAGCAGCTCGGGCAGCATTAGATGAGGCGGCGCCCCGCAACGCTGCATCGCCTCGCGGGACGCGCGCTCGTCGTGCTGCTGCTCGGCTTCCTCATCCTGCCGGCCGCGGTCGTCGCGATCGCGGCGTTCAACGAACGGGCGCTGCTCGCCTTCCCGCCGCAAGGGTTCTCGCTGCGCTGGTTCACGAAGGCCTTCGACTATCGCGATTTCCAGATCGGCTGGCACAACGGGGCGATCGTGATGCTGGCCGCATCGAGCCTCGCGGTCGTGGTCGGAACCGGCTTCGCCTTCGTGCTCGACCGCTATCGCTTCGTCGGCCGCGGCCTGATCGAGACCTTGCTGCTCGCGCCGCTGGTGGTGCCGCACTTCACCGTCGGTCTCGGCTTCCTGCTGCTCGCCGCGCAGGTGGGGCTGATGCGCGGCTTCACGGTGGTGATCGCCTGCCACGTCGTGCTGGTGCTGCCCTTCGTGCTGCGCAGCGTCTACATCTCGCTGCGCAATCTCGATCGTCGGCTCGAGCTTGCGGCGGAAAGCCTCGGCGCGCGGCCGGCGCGCGTGCTGTTCACCGTGACCTTGCCGCTGCTCGTGCCGGGCATCGTCAGCGGCTTCCTGTTCGCCGCGATCCTCTCGTTCAACGAGTTCACTGCCTCGCTGTTCGTCACCGCGCAACGCACCCAGACGCTTCCCGTCGCGATGTACAATTACGTGCGCGAATATGCCGACCCGACCATGGCGGCGATGAGCCTGATCTTCATCCTCGCCACCACGGTGCTGCTCACCCTCGCCAACGCCGTCTTCGGCCTTGGCAAAGTGCTGAATGTCGACGATGGCCGCTGAAGCCGATATCGCGGTGCGCCTCGACGGCGTGACCAAGCATTTCGGCGACACCGTTGCGCTCAAAGACGCCTGGCTCAAGGTGCAGCGCGGCGAGCTCCTGACGCTGCTCGGCCCTTCGGGCTGCGGCAAGACCACGCTGCTCAATCTCGTCGCTGGGTTCCTCAGCGCCGATGCGGGCGAGCTGTTCATCGAGGGCGCGCTCGTCACCGATGTGCCGACCGCGGAGCGCGACATCGGCATGATCTTCCAGAGCTATGCGCTGTTCCCGCACATGAGCGTCGCGGCCAACATCGCCTACGGCCTGAAGACCCGCCACATCGCGCGCGACGAGATCGCGCGCCGCGTGCGCGAGGCCATCGCGCTGATGAAGCTCGGCGGTCTCGAAGCGCGCAAGCCGCGCCAGCTCTCGGGTGGACAGCAGCAGCGCGTCGCGCTCGCCCGCGCGCTGGTAATCCGGCCGAAGGTGCTGCTGATGGACGAGCCGTTCTCGGCGCTCGACAAGAATTTGCGCCAATCGATGCAGGTCGAGGTCAAGGAGATCCAGCGCCGGCTCGGCGTCACCACGATCTTCGTGACGCACGACCAGAGCGAGGCGTTGAGCCTGTCCGACCGCATCGCGGTCATGTCGGACGGCCGGATTCTCCAGATCGGCACGCCGCAGGAGGTTTATCGCGCCCCGGCCGATCGATTCGTGGCGTCGTTCATCGGCGAGGTGACGGTGCTGCGCGGCAAGCTGGCGCAGATCGAGGGCGACACGGCGGTCGTGGCGCTCGGCGCCAGCCGTGTGTCGGTCGCGGCCGCGCCGCTCAGCGGCGTGAGCATCAGCTCCGCCGTCGACCTGTTCGTGCGGCCCGAGCAGCTGCGCATCGTGGGCGACCGCGGCGCGATCACCGCGACGGTCACCGCCCACATCTATCAGGGTGGCCATGTCGACCTCTATGCGGATTCGTCCGGCGCCATCGGCCGCGTGCTGGTGCGCGTGCCGGGTGAGGCCGCATTGCACGCTCCGGTCGGCGCGGCGGTCGGCATCGCGCCGGCACCAAGCGGCGCGGTCGCGTTTCCGGCGGGCGACTAAAGTTAGCTAGCCTACTTGGAGACCGAAACGGTCGCCGCGAACTCGGCGAACTCCCCTCCCCCATAGCCCGTCGAAGACGGGCGTGAACGCCCTTTTGTGGGGAGGGGTTGGGGGTGGGGGTCGAGCGATCGGCGCGTACGGGTCGACAAACTCCGACCCCCACCCCGATCGCTGCGCTGCGCGCAGCGATCGACCCTCCCCACAAGGGGGAGGGTAAACACACCGGCTCGGCCGGATTCCAAATCATACAAACCCGCTTCTAAAAACTCGGCGCCACGCTCGGGGCGCGGGCGCGCGACTCGTAGGCCGCCTGCTGCGGCGCGTAGAGGCCCCATAGCCGGCGCAGCTCGGCGATCGGCTCGTCGTGCCAGTCGACACGCAGGTCGACCACCGGCCAGTCATAGATGTTGGCGACATGCAGCCCGGCGCCGTGCTCGTCGCCGGTCTCGCCGCCGGCCGCGAGGCCGGCTTCGAGCGCGCGCATCAGCCGCTCGGCGAAGGGCTGGCCCTTCGCCTCGGTGTAGGCGGCGATGATGCGCTCCGGCACCCCGGGCGAGGCGAGCAGATTGCCGAGCGACAGGCAGGCTTCGCCGCGCGCCACCGCGGCGGTCGGCAGCGCCTCCTTGCCCGAATGAAATGCGGTCTGGCCGTAGCGGTCCACGACACCGACCTGACGCCATTCCGGCTCCGGCGTGCCGGCAAGCAAGGTCGTGAGCACCGCGCCGGCGCCAAGCCCCTGGCGCAGCAGCGCGAGCCCGGCGGTGCCGAGCTGCGGGTCGGTGACGTTTTGCGTCGTGACCGCGCCGAGCGGCGACACCCAGGCGCAGCGGCTCGCAACGCAGATCGAGGACGAGGTCACCGCGATCCCGAATGCGCCGCTCACGGGGCAGCGCGCAACGATCGAATAGGTCATGGCGGGCGTGCCTTTCTATGTCTAAAGCGGATTCGGAAAAGGCCGAAGCGCTCGCCGCGAACGCGGCCTACTCCCCTCCCCCTTGTGGGGAGGGGCTGGGGGTGGGGGTCGTAGTTATCGTGCGCTGAATGTCCTCAAGCACGCCATCGAAGTTCTTCAGCACCTCGCTGTTCCAGTAGCGAAGAACGCGATTTGGCGGAGTCATCGAGCGATCCCGCGTCGCCCAGATACGACTTTCGTCCGAAGGTCCAGCATCACGGCCTCGTGCCATCGCACGACCCCCACCCCTAGCCCCTCCCCACGAAAGGGCGTTCACGCCCGTCTTCAACGGGCTATGGGGGAGGGGAACAGGCCGAGTTTGCGGCACCGCTCGATTCAACGTCAAGCAATCGCGCACTGTGCGGCATCGAGCACGGCGACGATCTCCTCGACCCGGGTCGGCTGCGGCGCGATGGTCTCGCCGGTGATGACCTCGAACAGGCTCAGATAGCGCCGGCTCGCTTCGCGGCGGATGGCGTCGGTGAGGAAGTCCTTCGGATGCGCCTGTGAAGTGATGTCGTAGCCGTTCTCGACGATCATGCGCCGCACGAATTCCTTGTCGAGGCTTTCCGGCTCTTGGCCCGCTGCGAGGCGCTCCGCGTAAGTCCCGGCGATCCAGTAGCGCGAGGAATCCGGCGTATGCACCTCGTCGATCACGATCAGCCCGTCGGCGGTCAGCCCCATCTCGTATTTGGTGTCGGCAAGGATGAGCCCGCGCGCCGCCGCGAGCCTCTGGCCGTGCGCGAACAGCCGCAACGCGTAGTCCTCGGCGGTCTCGAGAACCGCCGGCGTCATCAGGGCGCGCCGCAGGATCTCGGCGCGCGAGATGTTCTCGTCATGACCCTCGGTCGGCTTGGTGCTCGGCGTGATGATCGGTTTTTCGAACGGCTCGTTCTTCCTCATGCCGGCCGGCATCGTGATGCCGCAGATCACGCGGTCGAGATGCTGGTAGGCATACCAGGACGATGTCCTGGTGGTGCCGGTGAGATAGCCGCGCACCACGATCTCCACCGGGAGCGCCGCGGCGCGCCGCACGATCGAGACGTTCGGATGCGGCTCGGACAGGAAGTGGTGCGGAATAGAGATGTCGTCGAGCTTGCGCAGCCACCAGTTGGCGAGCCGGTTCAGCACCTGTCCCTTGAACGGAATCGTGCCGATCACATAGTCGAACACCGAGATGCGGTCCGTCACCACGACGGCGAGGCGCTCGCCCGGCAGCGCGAACACCTCGCGCACCTTGCCGGACACATGCGGCCGCGCCGAAGCGACGGGAATCGAGTCGATCGTCTGGGCGAGCGCGGCCTCGATCAGCGCGTCATACGACATGAAGGTCCTTCCGGCGAAAGTGTCCTCCCCCTTATCGCAGATCGTCGCCCGAAAAAAGAAAGCGCGCACCGGTCAGGGTGCGGCTTCCTGTGCGTCAAAACTGGCGAGAAGTTCTCAGGATAGTCCGATCCGCGGCTCAGGCAGACGGTCCGCCTTGATGCAGGCGACGCGGTGGCCGCCTGCCACATCGGTTGCGGCCGGCACGCCGGCGGTGCAATCCGGCTCGGCGTAGCGGCAGCGCGGCGCGAAGCTGCAGCCGGGCGGCAAGCGCCGCATGTCGGGCGGGCTGCCGGGGATCGCCTCGATGTCCTTCTCGCGCGCCTGGCCGTGCACCGTCGAGGCGAGCATGCCGAGCGTGTAGGGATGGCGCGGGTGCATCAGCACGTCGCGCACCTCGCCATATTCGACGATGCGGCCCGCATACATCACGGCGACCTTGTCGGCGATCTGCGCCGCGACGCCGAGATCATGGGTGACGAAGATCACCCCCATGCCGAGCTCCTTCTGCAGCTTGCGCAGCAGGATCAGCACCTGGATCTGCACCGTGGCGTCGAGCGCGGTGGTCGGCTCGTCGGCGAGCAGCAGGCTCGGGCGGCAGGACAGCGCGAGCGCGATCATGGCGCGCTGACGCAAGCCCCCGGACAGCTCGTGCGGATAGGCCTTGAGCCGGCGCTCCGCCGACGGGACCTTCACGACCTGCAGCAGCTCGAGCGCGCGCGCCAGCGCGGCCCGGTGCGAGCAGCCTTCGTGGCGCACGACCGTCTCGGCGATCTGCGCCCCGATGGTGTAGACCGGATCGAGCGCGGTCATCGGCTCCTGGAAGATCATCGAGATGGTCGCGCCGCGCAGCGCGCTCATCTGCCGCTCGCTCAGCGCGAGAATGTCGTGCGCGCCGACCCGCATGTGTCCGGAGATGACCGCGCGCCGCTTCGGCAACAGGCGCATCAGTGCCCGCATCGTCACCGACTTGCCCGAGCCGGACTCGCCGATGATGCAGAGCACCTCGCCCGGCATCATGGCGAACGAGACGCCGTTCACCGCCTGCACGGTGGCGTCGCGGCTGACGAACTTCACAGTCAGGTCCTGCACCTCGACCAGCGGCCGCGCCAGCGTGGGCGCGGCGCCCGCGGTGCCGGTCATTGCGTCGGTGAGCTGCAGCGACATTCTCGAGGCCTCGCTTATTCGGCAGCGACCATGTGGGTGCGCGCTCCAGGCGCCGACGCGCGAACGGCACGGCTGTGGCCCGAGCGCGCGTCCTCCATGTGGCAGGCCGCAAGATGTGTGGTGCGCTCGACCCATTCGCCGAGCAGCGGGGTCTTGGCGGCGCAAACATCCTCCGCAAACGGGCAGCGCGTGCGAAAACGGCAGCCGGAGGGCGGGTTGATCGGGTTGGGCGGATCGCCGGTGAGCGGCGGATCGTCGATGCGCTCGTCCGGGTCCATGCTCAGCCGCGAGGCGAGCAGCGCGCGCGTATAGGGGTGTTTCGCCCGCTCGTAGATCTCCGCAACCGGCCCGATCTCGACCACCTGGCCGAGATACATCACCAGCACGCGGTCGGAAATGTACTGCACCACGTTGAGATCGTGCGAGATGAACACGTAGGTGAGGTTGAAGTGGCGCTTGAGATGGCGCAGCAGGTTGAGCACCTGCGCCTCGATCGACTTGTCGAGCGCCGAGACCGCTTCGTCCAGGATCAGCATGCGCGGCGAGAGCGCAAGCGCGCGCGCCACGTTGACGCGCTGCTTCTGCCCGCCGGAGAGCTCGTGCGGATAGCGCGAGCCGAACAGCTCGGGCCGCAGGCCGACCTTGGTGAGCAGATCGCGCGCGATCTCCTTCGCTTCCTTGCGCGACTTGCCGTGCACCTTCGGTCCGTAGGCGATCGAGTCCTCGACCGGCAGGCGCGGGTTGAGCGACGAATAGCTGTCCTGAAACACCATCTGCATGTTGCGGCGCAATTCGCGCAGCGAGATGCCGCGCTGCTCGCCGACGCCGTCGCCATCGAAGATAAGCTCGCCGGCATCGCGCGGGATCAAATGCATCAGGAGGCGCGCGAGGGTCGACTTGCCGCAACCGGACTCGCCGACAATGCCGAGCGTCTCGCCCTTCAGCACCACGAAAGACACGTCATCGACCGCGCGCACGCTGCCGATCTTGCGATTGAGCAGGCCGCCGCGGATCGGAAAATGCTTGCGCAAGCCGTTCACGATCAGCATCGGCTGGATCTTGCCGCCGCGGTCGCGCGGGTCGCCGGGCGGCACGGCATCAAGCTTCGGACGTGGCGGCGAGTCCATCGCGTGTCCTAGATTCTCACGTCCATCGCCTGGCGCAGCCCGTCGCTGACGAGATTGAACGAGAGCGACGTGATGAAGATCGCGAGCCCCGGCAGCGCACAGACGTAGGGCTGCACATAAATCGCCTGGCGCAAGGTCGAGAGCATCAGACCCCAGTCCGGCGTCGGCGGCTCGACGCCAAGGCCGAGGAAGGAAAGCCCGGCGGCGAGCAGGATCGCGACCGAAATGAGACTCGACGCGTAGATGAACACTGGCGCCAGCACATTGCCGAGCACGTGGTGCAGCACGATCGAGGCAGTCGGCGCGCCGCTCGCGCGCGCCGCCTCGACGAAGTCGAGATTGCGCACCTGCGTGGTCGCAGTCTCGGCGACGCGACAGAGCGGCGGGATGAACACGAGCGTGAGCGCGATCAGCCCGTTGGCCATGCCGCCGCCCATGGTGCCGGAGATCGCGACTGCGAGCAGCACCGAGGGGAAGGCGTAGAAGATGTCGACCGTGCGCATGATCAGCATGTTGACGCGGCCGCCGAGGAAGCCGGCGATCACGCCGAGCATGCCGCCAAGCACGGTCGCGGTGACCACCGGCACCAGGCCCATCAGCAGCGACATGCGGCCGCCATAGATCAGGCGCGAGAGCATGTCGCGGCCGAGCTCGTCGGTGCCGAGCAGAAAATTGCGGAAGCCGATCGGCTTCAGCCGATAGACCATGCTGGTCTTGAGCGGATCGAACGGCGCGAGCAGCGGCGCGCATATCGCCGCGAGCACGATGAGGACGATGACAAGGGCGAAGAACAGCGTCACATAGTCGTAGCGCAGCCGGTGCGCGACGGTCGCCCAGTAGCCGCGCACCTTCAGCGCCGGCGCGCCGTCGTCCACGGTGAGGATATTCGAGCCGAGCGTGAGGTCGGTCATGACCGGCTGCGCCTCATGCCCGCTTGATGCGCGGATCGACCGCGGTCTGCAACAGATCGACCACCAGGTTGGTCGCGACGAAACACAGCGCCAGAATGAGGATCGCGCCCTGCAGCACCGGGATGTCGCGCGTCAGGATCGCCTTGCTCAACAGGAAGCCGGTGCCGGGCCAGGTGAAGATCGTCTCGATCAGGATCGAGCCGCCGACCAGGTAGCCGAACTGCAGCCCCATCACGGCGAGGATCTGCGGCAGCGCGTTGCGCACGGCGTGGCGCAGCACCGCGAGCTCGCTCAGGCCCTTGGCGCGCAAGGTCTGCACGAAGTCGTGCGCCAGCACCTCGGCGACCGCGGCGCGGGTCGAGCGCATGATGATGCCGAGCGGCACCATCGAGAGCGTGATGGTCGGCAGGATCGCATATTTGACCTGTGACCAGCTCGCGAGCGTGAAGTCATCCGAGCCGTTCGAGCCCATGCCGGTTGCCGGCAGGACGCCGAGCTCGACCGAGAACACGATGATGAGCACGATGCCGAGCCAGTAGTTCGGCACGCTGACGCCGACCACCGAGATGCCGGTCACGATGCGGTCGATCGGCCGCCCGACGTAATACGCCGCGGTCGTGCCGAGCACGAAGGCGAGCGAGAAGGCGAGCATCACGGCGCCGAGCGAGATGATCACCGTGTTGGACAGCGCGCGCGAGACCTCGGCGAGCACCGGGCGGCTGGTCTGCAGCGAGGTGCCGAGGTCGCCGCTCGCCGCCCGCATCAGCCATTTGAAGTACTGCACCGGGATCGGCTGGTCGAAGCCGTAGAGCTTCTTGAGGAACTCGATGTCGGCCTGCGAGGCGTCAGGCGGCAGCAGCATCGACACCGGATCGCCCGGCGCGAGATAGACGAGGCCGAAGCAGATCACCGTGACGCCGATCGCGATCGGCACCGCGTAGAGGATGCGCCGCGCCGTATAGGCCCACATCCGGCTAGTTCCCCACCACGATCGGCGTCAGGTCCTGGAACCAGCTCTGCGCCTGCACGAAGCCCTTGAGCTTCGGCGACAGCGCGCGCGGGTTGAGGTCGTGCGCGACGAACAGCATCACGGCGTCGCGGCTCGCGATCTCGTGGATCTTGGTCAGCAGGAGATCGCGTGCCTCGTCATCGAAGGTGCGCAGCGCTTCCGCCGCGAGGTCCTCGATCTCCGGGTTGGCGTACCAACCCCAATTGCCGCCGGCTGGCGCCCACTGCTGTTTGGTCACGAAGCGCAACAGGCCGTATTGCGGATCCTGCGTGGCGCGGCTGACATTGATGCCGCTGAACTGCGGATATTTCTCGCGTCCCTTGATGGCGACGTCGACCGCCAGCGTGTTCCAGTCCATCACTTCGAGCTTCACCTTGAAGCCGGCCGCCTCGAGCTGCGCCTTGACCAGCTCGTTCATCGGCAAGGGCTGCATCTGGCCGGAGCCGGAGGTCGAGATCGCAAAAGTGATCGCGCACGGATAGCAGTTCGCCTCCTTCAGCAGCGCGGTCGCCTTCTTTACGTCGTACTCGTACTTGACCGGATGGCCGTAGAGCTTCGCGGTCGGGGTGTAGATCGCATAGCCGGCCTGCGCGACGCCGCCGAGCATGTCGACCATCTCGTCGCGGTTGAGCGCGTAGTTCGCGGCGCGGCGCACGCGCACGTCGTTGAACGGCGGCTCGACGAAATTGAGCTGGTAGTGCCAGTTGTGCGGATAGGGCAGCGTGACGACGTTCATGCCGGCGGATTTCAGCCGCGGGATCGTGTCGGGCGAGGGCGCCTCGATGAAATCGACCTGGCCGGCGAGCAGCGCGGCGGCGCGCGTGGTCGCTTCCGGCATCGGGATCAGCACCAGCCGATCGTGCTTCGGCACGCGCGCCGGATTCCAGTAGTCGGCGTTCTTGACGAGCTCGAGCCGCTCGCGCGGCACCATGCGGTCGAAACGGTAGGGCCCGGTGCCGGCCGGCGCCTTGGCGTATTGCGCGTAGTCGTAGCCCGCCTTCTCGACCGCGCATTTCGAGAGCATGTACCACATGCTCAAATTGTACGGCATCAGCGAGTCGGGCGTTTTCGTGTAGATCGCGACGGTGCCGTCATCGACCTTCTCGGCGTGGTCGATGTTCACCGTACGGGTGCGATAGCGCGCGTAGTGCACCGGATGGAAGCCGGGCGTCTTGTCGTCGGTCAGTCGCTGAATGTTCCAGACCGCGACGTCCGCATTCCAGTCGCAGCCGTCGTGGAATTTGACGCCCTTGCGCAGCTCGAAGATCCAGCGCTTGTTGTTGGCGGGATCGATCGACCATTTGGTCGCAAGGCCCGGCGTCAGCGGCGCCTCACGGTCGGAGCGCGACAGGTCCCAGTTGATCAGCGCGTCGTAGAGCGACCAGCCGACGAAGCGATAGCCCTCGAAGCCCTGATCCGGCTGGCCGGTCCAGTCCGGAATGTCGCCGGCCGTCATCGCGACGCGCAGCACCGATTCGGCGCGCGCGGCCGCCGGCTGCAGCAGCCATGCAGCGCCGAGCGCAAGCGCGAGCGCGAGCCGTTTCGACCAGGGTGCGCGCGAGGCTGACATGGATCGTTCTCCCGGAAGGCCGTGCGAGCTCTAGTTGGTCGGACCTGCCACCACGATCGGCGTCATGTCCTGGAACCAGCTTTGCGCCTGCACGAAGCCTTTCAGCTTCGGCGACAGCGCGCGCGGGTTGAGGTCATGCACGATGAACACGCGGCCGGCGTCCGCGACCACCATCTCGTGCATCTGCTGCAGCAGTCTGGTGCGCTCGGCCTCGTCGAAGGTCGCTTGCACCTTGTCGTTCAGCGCGTCGAATTCCTTGTTCTCGTACCAGCCCCAGTTCAGCCCAACCGGGCCACGGTTTGCGGTGGTGAAGTGCTTGAGGAAGCCGGAGACCGGATCGAGCACCGAGAGGCTGACATTGAGCGCATCGACGTTCGGCGTCTTCTCCCAGCCGGCCCAGAACGTGGCGAGCAGCGTGTTCCAGTCCATCACCTCGAGCTTGACCTTGAAGCCGGCCGCCTCGAGCTGCGCCTTGGCGAGCTCGTTCATCGGCAAAGGCTGCATCTGCCCCGAGCCCGAGGTCGAGATGCCGATGGTGATGGCGCAGGGATAGCAGCTCGCCTCCTTCAGCAGCGCCGTCGCCTTGTTCGGATCGTACTCGTATCTGATCGGATGGCCGTAGAATGACTGGCTCGGCGTGAAGATGCCGTAGTCCTCCATCGCGATGCCGCCGAGCATGTCGACCATCTCGGCGCGGTTGATCGCGTAGTTCGCGGCCTGGCGCACGCGCAGGTCCTTGAACGGGCCCTTTTGGAAATTGAGCTGATAGGTCCAGTTGTGCGGATAGGGCAGCGTGATGACGTTCATGCCGGCCGATCGCAGCCGCGGGATGGTGTCGGGCGACGGCGCCTCGATAAAGTCGACCTGGCCGGAGATCAGCGCGGCCGCGCGCGTCGTCGCCTCCGGCATCGGGATCAGCACCATGCGGTCGTGCTTCGGCACGCGCGCCTGATCCCAGTAAGCGGTGTTCTTTACGAGCTCGAGGCGCTCGCGCGGCACCACCTTGTCGAAACGGTACGGACCGGTGCCGGCCGGCGCCTTGGCGTAGATCTTGTAGTCGTTGCCGGCAGCCTCGAGCGCGCACTTCGAGATCACCATCCAGTACGCCATGTTGTAATAGAACAGCGACTCCGGCGTCTTGGTGTAGACCGCGATCGTGTAGTCATCGACCTTCTCGGCGTGGTCGATCGAGTTGGTGCGCGCGCGCTGCCGCGCATAATGGACCGGATGGAACTGCGGCGCCTTGTCGTTGGTCAGGCGCTCGATATTCCAGACCGCGACGTCCGCGTTCCAGTCGCAGCCGTCGTGGAATTTGACGCCCTTGCGCAGCTCGAAGATCCAGCGCTTGTTGTTGGCGGGATCGATAGTCCATTTGGTCGCGAGCCCGGGGCGCAGCGGCGCCTCGACATCGGAGCGCGTCAGGTCCCAGTTGATGAACGAGTCGTAGAGCGACCAACCGACGAAGCGAAAGCCCTCGAACCCCTGGTCCGGCTGGCCGGTCCAGTCCGGGATGTCGCCCGCCGTCATGGCGACGCGCAGCACGGTCTCGGCCTGCGCGGTGAGCGGCGCGAGTACGCCAAACGCAAGCGCGAGCCCGATGGCTCGCGCGCGGCATCCCCTTCCGAGCTTCGACATGGCTCCCCTCAATAGGCTGTCCACGGGCGCTCCCGGCCTGAGCGTGCCAAGGTCGTTGCTGCAAAGCCGGTGCCAAGCCGCCGGCGCGGTACGGCCGGGGTCACGATGAGGACGCGGCCAGCGCGGATTTCCCAAGTCAAATCAGCGCTATCGATGGTTCGCGCAAAGGTGATCGCGGCCGTTTCCGGAACGCGCGCGCTTGCGGCCCACCGTCGCTTTTTCTGGCGCGCGCTTGGGCAGCGGATTGCTCCTTCGGTTGCGGCGCGGCACAAAACATAAGCAGTATGCCGGAATGGCTGTTGTGCCAGCGTTTCCAATGAGTTGATCGAGCAATACAGCGGCGGTCGCGCGGCGCCTGCCCAAAGATTCTTCGCGCCATGGCATTGCGGGTCTTGGTGGACCGAATAGAGTTTTGTCTAATCGGCCAGTTCCGCGCGGCGCGCTGCGCTACGCGAGCGAAATGGTCTGCTGTCGCGCTGATCTCCCCTGTCATGTCGAAAGAGCCACAATGAGCACTCCGGACGCGCTCGACCAGGAGCTCGATATGCTGTTGGCAAAGGCGGGCGCCAACGTGCCGCCGCATCTCAAGGCCGGCGTGCTCGCGGGCTACCGCGACATGAAGGCGATGGCCGCCATGGTGCACGGCTCGCGCCCGGCCACGCACGAGCCTTCCAACGTCTTCAGCCTGAAGAATTTCCGGAGCGCATGACCATGGCGAAGCCGTTGCACGAATTGTCGATCGCCGAGGCCGGCCGCGCGCTGCGCGCCGGCACGGTCTCATCGGTCGCGCTGACGCAGCATGCGCTCGCGCGCATCGCTGCGCTCGATCCGCTGATCCATGCCTTCGTGCTGGTCACAAGGGAGCGCGCGCTCGCCGACGCGGAACGCGCCGACCGCGAGCTCAAGTCCGGGATCGACAAGGGTCCGCTGCATGGCGTCCCCTACGCGCTGAAGGACATCTACAACACCGCCGGAATCCGGACCACGTGCCACTCCAAGCTCCTCCTCGACCACGTGCCGGCGCAGGACAGCGTGGTTGAGGCGAAGCTCAAGGCCGGCGGCGCGGTGCTGCTCGGCAAGCTTGCGACGCATGAATTCGCCTTCGGCGGCCCGAGCTTCGACCTCCCCTTCCCGCCCGCGCGCAATCCCTGGAACCTCGACCACTTCACCGGCGGCTCCTCGTCGGGCTCCGGCGCCGCGGTCGCGGCCGGGCTCACGCGCATGGCGATGGGCTCCGACACCGGCGGCTCGATCCGCGGCCCGGCCTTCTATTGCGGCGTGGTCGGGTTGAAGCCGACCTACGGGCGCGTGTCGCGGCGCGGCGTGTTTCCGCTCTCCTACACGCTCGACCATTGCGGCCCGCTCACCTGGACGGTCGAGGACACCGCGCTCACCATGCAGGTGATCGCGGGCTACGACCGCGAAGATCCGGCGAGCGCCGACCTTCCGGTCGACGATTTCACCAAGGGGCTGGGGCAGGACCTCACGGGCCTGAAGATCGCCTACCCGCGCGCGTTCTTCGCGACGTCGGACGGCATGACCGAGGAGACGCTCGCCGCGCTCGACGCGGCGGCGCAACAGGTCGCCAAGCTCGGCGCGACGGTCGAGGAGATCACGCTGCCGGCCTTCGCGCTGTTCAATGCCTGCGGGCGCGTGATCCTCACGGCCGAGGCCTACGCGATCCACGAGGAGGAATTGCTGAGCCGCCCGCTCGATTACGCCCGCTACACCTACATGCGCATGATCCTCGGCGCCACGCTGTCGGCCCCCGACCTGGTACAGGCGTTCCGCCTGCGCCGCGAGCTGACCACGCTGCTCAACGGCGAGGTGCTCAAGAAGTACGACGCGATCATCACCGCCAACGGCATGAGCGCGGCACCGCGCTTCGACGAGTTCGACCCGAGCATGCCGGCCAAGATGACGCTGCAGACGATACCGTTCAACGTCACCGGCAATCCGGTGCTTGCGCTCCCGACCGGCTTCTCCCGCAACGGCCTGCCGCTCGGCATGCAGATCGTCGGCCGCGCCTTCGACGAGGCAACGGTGCTGCGCGTCGGCGCCGCCTTCGAGGCCGCGACCGGCGCGATGGGCAAGCGCCCGGCGCTCGAGGCCGCGATCGCGGCGTGATCCGTACCGCCTGGCCGCCTTCCCTGTGGGCCGCCACCGCGCCCGCGGGCCCGCCTCTGCCGGAGCTCGTCGGCGACGCGGTGAGCGATGTCGTAATCATCGGTGCGGGCTTCACCGGGCTCTCGACCGCGATCCATCTGCGCGAGGCGGGTGCTGCCGTGACCGTGATCGAGGCGGCCGATCCCGGCTGGGGCGCCTCGGGCCGCAACAACGGCCAGGTCATTCCGACGCTCTCCGGGCATGATCCGTCCGCGATGGTCGCGCGCCACGGCGCGGCGGGCGAGCGCTTCAACGTGCTCCTGCGCGACAGCGCCACGGCGCTGTTCGAGCTCGTGCGCCGCTACGATATCGCCGCGGAGGCCGAGCAGAGCGGCTGGGTGCAGCCGGTGCATTCGCCCGGGCGATTCAAGCTGGCCGAGAAGCGCGTGCAGGAATGGAGCGCACTCGGCGCGCCGGTCGAGCTGCTCGATCGCGGCGCAGTCTCGCGCATGCTCGGCTCGGATGCGTGGTTCGGGGGTTTTTGGAATCGCAGCGGTGGTCACGTCAATCCGCTCGCGCTGACGCGCGGTCTCGCGGACGTGGCGCTGAAACTCGGCGCGGTGATCTTCGCCCGCTCGCCCGCGACGTCGTTTGCGCATGCCGGCGGGCGCTGGACGGTGCAGAGCGCGCGCGGGTCGGTCACCGCGCCCGCTCTGGTGCTCGCGACCAATGCCTATACGGGAGAGTTCGCGCCGCTTGCGCCCGCGATCGCGCGCGAGCTCATTCCGGTGCACTCGTGGCAGATGGCGACCAAGCCGATCAGCAACAATGTAGCGAAGACGATCATTCCGGACCGGCAGGCGATGTCGGACACGCATCGCGAGCTTTATTTCGCGCGCTGGGACGCACGCAACCGCCTGGTCAGCGGCGGCGCCGCGATGTTTCCCGGCGCCGGCGGCGCCAACCTGCGCCAGCCGGTCGCCAACCGGTTGAAGCGGCTGTGGCCGCAGATCGGCGAGGTCGAATTCGACTATGTGTGGTCCGGCTATGTCGGCATGACGCCGGACAGCCTGTGGCATCCGGAGACGCCCGGCTTTCCGCGCGTGCATCGGCTCGGGCCGAACGGTTACGCCTGGGCGGGCTGCAACGGGCGCGGGGTTGCGCTCGCGATCTCACTCGGTCGCGAGCTTGCCCGCGCCACGCAGGGCGCGCCGCTCGAGACATTGGCGCTGCCGCTGTCCGAGCCGCGGCCGCAGCCGATGCAGGGCGTATTACGAAAGATCGCGCCGTTCGCGCTGCCGCTCTACCGCCGCCTCGACGCAAGAGAGATGTAGGGGTGAAGGGCGGATTAGATTAGCGCCCATAGCGCGTCGAAGACGCGCGTAAACGCGCTTTATGGCGCGTAATCCGCCGCCCGACGCGAGGCTACCGGCGGATTACGCCGCTTCGCGGCTAATCCGCCCTACAGCCCCACACCAGCCCTCGCCATCAAAAACGCCGGGACGATCACCGGCGCGAGGCGCTCGATCGGCGCGACATGCTCCTCGCGATAGTGGTGCTCGGGCGCGAGCAGGTTGATGGTGCCGATCACCTGGCCATCGTAGAGCACCGGCACGTTGATGACCGAGCCGAGGCCCATGCTGATGATCAGCGCGTGGTCGAAGAAGGCCCAGCGGATCGCGGCCTGGTC
>Ga0187784_10001026_pt1 | contig 21642 bp, 20 predicted proteins | sample 1015_SJ02_MP15_2_FD_132964 | JGI IMG/M metagenome (GOLD analysis project Ga0187784, IMG submission 132964) | Tropical peat soil microbial communities from peatlands in Department of Meta, Colombia - 1015_SJ02_MP15_20_MG | ecosystem: Environmental > Terrestrial > Soil > Wetlands > Peat | place...
ATAGCGAATGGCAAATAGGGATTTGCACTTGGTTCTATTCCCTATTCGGCTTTCGTATCGGATCGGTCCCCCCAACAACTCTTCAGCCGCGCGTTAGTGCATAGCCGCGGATCACGGCATCACTCCGGCATGGATGACGGACGGCGGGCAGTCGAGAAACGTTGCACGACGGGGCGTGTCATGCGTGCGTGCCGGCGGCACGATTCGCGCCCTTTCGGCGTCGCGGATTGCAGCGGAAAAAGCAGCGGGGACAAGCCCTTGATTCATATTGCCAGCCCCGATAGCGGCTTGTATCAGGGCTTAGCTTTTGTCGGATCGGCTTTTGTCGGGTTGGCCTTTCTTCGCGCGTGATCTTTTCCGACCTTCCCTCGCCCGCCGCCGCGGGCTTCGCGAAGGCGGAAATCCGGTAGCCACGCCGGATCAGGTCTGGGGCAGGCCGTTTCGGGATCATGCTCAGGCGGGCAGGCGCGCAAAGGAGCGGGCAGGAGAGCGGGAATGGCGGGCAAGAACGGAGCGATCAAGCTCGTCGCCGGCAATTCCAACCCCAGGCTGGCCGAAGCCATCGGCGGCTATCTCGGCGCACCGCCGACCAAAGCCGTGGTCCGGCGGTTTGCCGATATGGAAATCTTCGTCGAAATCCAGGAGAACGTACGCGGCGCCGACGTGTTCGTGATCCAGTCGACGTCTTATCCCGCCAACGATCACCTGATGGAATTGCTGATCATCACCGACGCGCTGCGGCGCGCCTCGGCGCGGCGCATCACGGCGGTCATCCCCTATTTCGGCTACGCCCGGCAGGACCGCAAAGTGGGGCCGCGCACGCCGATCTCGGCCAAGCTCGTCGCCAACCTCATCACCCATGCCGGCGCCGACCGCGTGTTGACGCTCGACCTTCACGCCGGGCAGATCCAGGGCTTTTTCGACATTCCCACCGACAATCTGTTCGCAGCGCCTGTCATTATGCGCGACATCAAGGAGCGTTTCGACCTTAACAAGGTGATCGTTGTTTCGCCGGACGTTGGCGGCGTGGTGCGCGCGCGCGGTCTCGCCAAGCGCATCGATGCGCCGCTCGCCATCGTCGACAAAAGGCGGGAGCGGCCGGGCGAATCCGAAGTGGCCAACGTCATCGGCGAAGTCGCCGGCGGCATCTGCATCCTGGTCGATGATATCGTCGATTCCGGCGGCACTTTGGTGAATGCCGCCGACGCATTGCTCGACAAGGGTGCGACCGAGGTCTACGGCTATATTACCCACGGCGTGCTGTCGGGCGGCGCGATCGCCCGTGTCGGTAATTCCCGGCTTAAGGAACTGGTGATCACGGATTCGATTCAGCCGACCAAGGCGGTCGCCGAATCGAAAAACATCCGCGTGCTGTCGATCGCGACGCTGATCGGCGAAGCCATCAGCCGGACCGCCGCCGAGGAATCGGTGTCGAGCCTGTTCGACTGAGGCACCACGCCTGACGCCCGCGCGCCTCGCCCCCCGAGTCAACTTGTCGCAGTTCGGTCTGTGGACGGCATTATTTCGAGCATTGTGCCGGACGGGCAAATCACTTCATGAGTGCCGGTAGCGGCGGCGGCAGAAGCTCTTGCGTAGACTTTGGCGGCAGGAATCGAGCCGACTATAGTCGGCGTGCCGGCTGATTCGCGGTGCGTAGTCAATTTACGGATGGAAGTTGCTGCTGCGTCAAATCGCTGCCGGTAGGCGCCAAGTTCTCTCAGGTCCAAGTTCTCAAGTCCAAGTTTTTCCCTCGTCCCTGTGGCGTGCGCATTTCCACTCTAACCTAGCGGCACTGTGGAGGCGGCATGGCCCTCACCGAAATTGCGCGAGATCAGCACAACAATCCGCTCGACGTGGTCGAGCGCATGGCTTCCGGTAACAACTGGCCGTTCGAGCGCGCCGGCGAAGACGAGATCGGGCTCGTCGTCACCGGCCGCTGGACCAATTATCAGGTCGCATTCACCTGGATGAGCGATATCGAGGCGCTGCACCTGGCCTGCGCCTTCGACATGAAGGTGCCGGAAACCCGGCTCCCCGACGTGCAGCAACTCATTGCGCTCATCAACGAGCAATTGTGGATCGGACATTTCGATGTCTGGATGCAGAACGGCATGGTGATGTTCCGCCATGCGCTGGTTCTCGCCGGCGGCGTCGCCGCATCGGGCCGGCAGTGCGAGGCGGTGCTTGGCACCGCGCTCGATACCTGCGAACGCTATTTCCCGGCCTTCCAATTCGTGATCTGGGCGGGCAAGTCCGCGCGCGCGGCGATGGACTCCGCCATGTTCGAGACTGCAGGCAAGGCGTAACCGTCAGCGATGTCTTCCCCCGGCCAGAATCCGGACCAAAATCCCAGCTTGCGCGATTTTTCCGGCCGGCTCGTTCTGGTCGGCGCCGGCAAGATGGGCGGCGCCTTGCTCGAGGGCTGGCTGCGGCTCGGCCTTGAGCCGGAGCACATCGCCGTGCTGGAGCCACAGCCGTCGCCGCAAATCGCAAGCCTCGCGGAGCGGGGCATCCGGCTCAATCCGGAACTGGCAACGCTTGCCGATATCGCCGCCATCGTCATTGCAGTAAAGCCGCAACTCGCCGCGCTTGCAATTGCGGCGCTGCTACCGCTCATTTCTGCCTCGACCGTGGTGGTGTCGATCATGGCCGGACGCACGCTGCAATTCCTTGCCGGTGCGCTAGCCCGCCCCTGCGCCGTGGTTCGCGCCATGCCGAATACGCCGGCGGCGATCGGTCGCGGCATGACCGTCGCGGTGTCGCGCGACGCCAGCGCGGCGCAGCGCCAGCTAGCGGACCGGCTGCTGGCAGCGACCGGAGCGGTCGAATGGATCGACGACGAGGCGCTGATGGACGCGGTGACCGCGGTGTCGGGGTCGGGACCCGCTTACGTCTTTCTGCTCGCTGAAGCTCTCGCCCAAGCGGGCGCGGCGGCGGGCTTGCCGCCGGCGCTGGCGGAGAAGCTTGCGCGCGAAACCGTCGCCGGTGCCGGCGAATTGTTGCATCGTTCGCCGCGCAACGCCGCGGCGTTGCGCGAGAACGTGACCTCGCCCGGCGGCACTACCGCCGCGGCGCTGGCGGTGTTGATGGGTCAAAACGGCCTTGCGCCGCTCATGAAAAAGGCCGTCGCCGCCGCGACCGCGCGCTCGCGGGAACTGGCCGGCTGAGTCTTCTGTCCAGGGCTTGCTCGCCGGCCTTGGAACGGTTAAGCGGCGGGCCTACATTTAAGCTAGTCATGCATTAGCCCAGCATGCGTTAGTCAGGAGTCAGCCATGGCCCGCAGACCCGCCCGCAAGTCCGCTCAGAGGCCACCACGAACCGCCGCTGCTCGCGACCCCGGCATGCCTGCCAGCGATCGTGATAGAATCATTGCGGCTTTCCTCGCGCTTTTGGCCGAGCAACGGATCGAGCAAATCGGTTTCGCGGAGATTGCCGAAGCGGCCGGCATGCCGCTGGCTCAATTGCGCGGCGAGTTCGGCTCGACGCTTGGAATCCTGGCCGCTCACCTGAAGGCCGTCGACCGCGCCGTGCTCGGCGAGGATTTGAGCGACATGGCGGAGGAACCGCAGCGCGAACGCCTGTTCGACGTGCTGATGCGTAGGCTGGAAGTGCTGGCGCCGCACCGCGAAGCGGTTCGCTCGCTGCTGCGTTCGGCCACCCGCAATCCGCCGCTAGCGCTTGCGCTCAACGGGCTCGCGGTGCGGTCGCAGCAATGGATGCTGACTGCCGCCGGCATTGGCGCCTCGGGCCCGCGCGGCATGATGCGCGCGCAGGGCCTCGCGCTGTTGTTTGGCTCGGTCCTGGGCACGTGGGTACATGATGACGATCCCGGGCTGGCGCGCACCATGGCGGCGCTCGATCGGGCGCTGGCGCGCGGTCAGCGCATTGTCGGTTTGATAGACGACTTGTGCTGGGTCCCGTCGCGAATTTGCCGGCTGCGCGGCCGTCGGCGCCGGCACCGGCCAATGGAGGATTCCGAGGAATCCGCCGCAGCGTGAGCGCGCGGTTAGCGGCCGGTCCGAAGACGCACAAACCGCTCGCGGCGCCCCGGACGGCGGGGCGTTCCGGGCGGCTTTCTGATTAGAATCGCTATAAAAAAGGACTTTGTCTTTGCAACCCCAGGACCCTTCCGGTATTGACGGTTGCAGACCATTACCCTTTGCTCCCGAGTCCTTCCTCACATGATCGTCTGCTCTTGCAACGTGTTCACCGACCATGACGTCCGCGCCACGCTGTCGGGGAGCGAAGCGGCGCCGCGCACGACGGGCGGGGTCTATCGGTGCCTGGGTTGCAGCGTGCAGTGCGGGCGTTGCGCGCGCACCATCCGGCGCATCATGGATGAAGCACTTGGCGCCGCCGAGCCGACGTGCTGCCGCGACGTCGCCTCCGGCGCCTAGCCGTCACTTTATCATGCGATAACCGACCTTTCGCATGCGCGATGGCTTCCGGCCTGCGCCGCAGCAGCTATAATCGCCGCGCCCGCTACCCGCGGTGCGCAATCAACGTCAAGCGCAGGAGCACGTTTATGAGAGGCGAACCAGGTGTCCTCGATTATCTCAACAAGGGGCTCCGCCACGAACTGACCGCGGTCAATCAGTACTGGCTGCATTACCGGCTGCTCGACAATTGGGGCTACAAGTCGCTGGCCAAGCAATGGCGCAAGGAATCCACTGAGGAGATGCTGCACGCCGACAAGCTGGTCGAACGCATCATCTTCCTCGACGGCTTTCCCAACATGCAGGTGCTCGACCCGCTGCATATCGGGCAGAATGTGAAAGAAGTGCTCGACTGCGATCTTGCTGCCGAAATCTCGGCGCGCACGCTTTACGAGGAGGCCGCCACCCATTGCCATTCGGTCAAGGATTACGTGTCGCGCGACCTGTTCGAGAAGCTGATGCACGACGAGGAGGAGCACATCGATTTCCTCGAAACCCAGCTCGATCTTGTCGCCAAGCTCGGTGCCGAACTGTACGCCCAGCATCACATCGGCGAACTGGACGAGGATTGACCGGCGACCGCCGGTCAGTGCTGCGGTCCGGGCCGCGATCACAATCGTTTACGAATATTAATCGATCCGGCCCGGCGGCCGGACGGCGGATGTCATCTATCCGACGCTTAGCCGGGAGCCGGGACCGCGGACCGCCAAGCCGTTAATGGCCATGGTTAAGGGTTAAGGTTAAGACCCGCTTAAACATTTCCTGGCTAACATCGCTTCGACCCTACGACGATGCGTCGCTGCGCGCGCGGCCGCGTCGAGAAGTCGAGAATAAGGACGAAGCGATGGTTAGCGTCACGCTCCTGATTCGCGCCGCAGCGGCAGCCATGGTCAGCACCACGGCCTACGCTGCCGATATGCCCCAACCTTTGCCGCCGCAGCCGCAGCTTACGTATCAACCCATGCCTGTCCTCCTGGCGCAGCCTGAAGGCGCTTGGTATTTGCGCGGCGACGTCGGCGTCGGCATGACCAGCGAGGCCAACGTGGCCTATCTGCAAAACCCGCTCAACCAAACTGATTTCGTCATCGATCATGCTTCGATGGGCGATACCACGTTCTTCATGGTCGGCGTCGGCTATGAGTGGAACAACTGGTTGCGCTTCGATGTGACTGGCGAATATCGCACGAAGGCCCCCGTCAATTTTTTCGGCACATATACGCAAGGCGGCGGGACGTTTGGCGACCAATACCAAGGCTTCCTGCAATCTGAGGTCTTCCTCGCCAATGCCTATGTCGATCTCGGCACCTGGAACTGCCTGACGCCATTCATTGGTTTCGGCGTTGGCGGAGCGTGGAACAAGTTTGCGGACCTGACCGATACTTCAATTGCAACGGCCAGCGGTGGTGCCGGCACCGGCATCGGCCGTAACAGCACGAACTCAAGTTTCGCCTGGGCGTTGCATGCCGGCCTTGCGTATAACGTGACGCAGAATTTAGCGGTGGAGTTTGCCTACCGCTACCTCAATTACGGTTCGGTCACCGATACCATCGACTGCACCGGCGGCTGCAACCCGGATTCCTATAAGTTGCAGAATCTGAGTTCAAACGACTTCATGCTCGGCATGCGCTGGCGATTTCCGATCGAATCGCAGCCCGTGATGGTCGCGCAGCCCGCGCAAGTCATGATGCAGCAGGCGCCGGTCTACGCCCAGCCCGCGCCAGTCTACACGCAGCCGGCGCCCGTCTACACGCAGCCCGCGCCCATGATGGTGCCGCAGCAGACGCCGATGATGCTGCCGCAGCCGCAGTACCCGCTGTCGACCCGCGGCTGATCGATCGACGAAGCCTAGAGCCGTTCAAGAGCCGTCCTTGGCAAGCCAATGCCGGGGCGGATCCCGCCGTTCCATGAGGCTTGATGGGGTCTTAGGCCGGCGCGCCGAGCTAACGCTCCATTAAGGTTAATGCCTGATGATTGCGCTTATTGGCGCCACGGATGGAAAGGGCGCGGCTGATGCGTTGGGTCATTTGTGCTGTGGTCATGTTCGCGCTGACGCCCCGCGCATACGCGGGCGATTTCGACATCCTGCGCGGCTCGGAGCCGACCTATCACTGGGGTGGCGTCTATGGCGGCGTTCAGGGCGGGTATACGAGTTCCACGGTGAATTTCGGTCAAGCCGCCGGTCCGGATATCGCGTACATTTTGCGCATAACAGCAATCGAAGCCGATGAGCAGATATCGGACTGGAGCGTGCTCGCTAGTCGCAGCCCCGAGAGCATGAGCCTGGGCGCCTTCCTCGGCTACAATTGCGAATGGGAAAATATTATTCTGGGCCTGGAAGTGAACTATAATCGCGTTTCGCTTTCCGCATTTTCGAGCAGTTTGATAACGCGAAGTTTCAGCGACAGCGGCGATCTTCCAGCCGGCCATAACTATTATTATACCGTGACCGTCGGCGGACAGGCCTCACTGCAAATGTCCGACATCGGTACTTTGCGCGCCCGCGCCGGTTGGGAGGCGGGCAAGTTCCTGCCATATGCCTTCGCTGGTTTGGCCCTGGGCCGTGCCAATGTCACGAGCGGCGCGAGCGTATCTTATTGGGCCGTCGACTACCCTGACTCTGAGGATCCACCGCTCACCCCACTGCAAAACGCGTACTTTCCTGCCTCGTGGCCCACGCCGGCGACATACGGAAATTCACAAAACAACGTGCTTGCATACGGCGCCACCATGGGACTCGGCATGGACGTCGCAGTGTTGCCCAACCTGTTCGTGCGCGCCGAGTTGGAGCATATTTACTTTGCCCCGGTTGATGGCATCCAGGTTTCGCTGTCATCCGCCCGCCTCGGCGTCGGCGTCAAATTCTAACACCGTACAGAGCGCTGTTTCTAACACCGTACAGAGCGCTGTTGCTGCTTGACGGCGCGGTTTTCATTCCTTAATCTCAATAGCGGGACACCCCTCCCCAACGAGGGGCGACTATCTGAAAGGATAGATCATGACTCTAGCAATGCCTGCGGTGCGGCCGTTTGTGCCGCATTTTTCATCCGGCCCCTGCGCCAAGCGCCCCGGCTGGAGCCCGCAAAACCTCAACCACGCCGTCCTCGGACGCTCGCATCGCTCGAAAGCCGGCAAGGCAAAGCTCAAGCACGCCATCGATCTCACGCGCGAAGTTTTGCAGGTGCCGGCGGATTACCGCATCGGCATCGTGCCGGCTTCCGATACCGGCGCCGTCGAAATGGCGCTGTGGTCGCTGCTCGGACCGCGGCCGGTGACGATGCTGGCCTGGGAATCCTTCGGCGAGGGTTGGGTCGGCGACGTCGTCAAGGAACTTAAACTGAAGAATGTGACGGTGCTGCGGGCCGCCTATGGCGAACTGCCCGATCTCAGCTCGATCGATCCGGCAAGCGATATCGTGTTCACCTGGAACGGCACGACCTCGGGCGTGCGCGTGCCCAATGCCGATTGGATCGCCGCCGACCGGACCGGGCTTTCGATCTGCGATGCGACCTCTGCCGCATTCGCGCAGGCGCTCGATTGGAGCAAGCTCGATGTCGTCACCTTCTCGTGGCAGAAGGCGCTCGGCGGCGAGGCCGGCCATGGCATGCTTATTCTGTCGCCGCGCGCCGTGGCCCGGCTCGAAAGCCACACGCCGCCATGGCCCATGCCGAAGATCTTCCGCATGACCAAAGGCGGCAAGCTGGTCGAAGGCATCTTCCAGGGCGAAACCATCAACACGCCGTCCATGCTGTGCGTCGAGGACTATGTCGACGCGATCGAATGGGCGAAATCGATCGGCGGCCTCAAAGCGCTGCAGCAGCGCGCCGACGCCAATGCCAAGACCATCGCCGATTGGGTCGCGCGCACGAACTGGGTCGATTTTCTCGCGCGCGACCCGGCGCTGCGCTCCAACACCTCGGTGTGCCTGAAGGTGATCGATCCGGCGGTGAGCCGGCTTGCGGCCGACGCGCAAACCGCTTTCGTCAAAGGCATCGCCGCGGCGCTCGACAAGGAGGGCGTCGCCTACGACATCGACGGCTATCGCGACGCACCGCCGGGGCTGCGCATCTGGTGCGGTTCGACCGCCGAGCGAACCGACGTCGAGGCGCTCACGCTGTGGCTCGATTGGGCCTATGCCAAAGCCAAGGATGCGCTGGCGAAAGCGGCTTGAACAAAAACCGTCATCCTGAGGTGGCCGCGAAGCGGCCCTCGCGGCCCGCGCTGTCGCCCTTCGAGGCTCGCTTCGCTCGCACCTCAGGGTGACGGCCCAAACAAAGGACCAGACCGATGCCCAAAGTACTCATCTCCGATGCGCTGTCGCCCGCCGCCGTAGCGATCTTCAAGGATCGCGGCCTCCAGGTCGATTTCCAGCCCAATCTCGGCAAGGACAAAGACAAGCTCGCCGCGACCATCGACGGTTTTGACGGGCTCGCCATCCGCTCTGCGACCAAGGTCACTGCCAAGCTCTTGGAAAAGGCCAACGGTTTGAAAGTGATCGGCCGCGCCGGTATCGGCGTCGACAATGTCGATATTCCGGCGGCCACCGCGCGCGGCATCATCGTGATGAACACGCCGTTCGGCAATTCGATCACGACGGCGGAACATGCCATTACGCTGATGCTGTCGCTGGCGCGGCAGATTCCCGAAGCCGACGCCTCGACGCGCGCCGGCAAATGGGAAAAGAGCAAGTTTCTCGGCGTGGAAATTTTCAGCAAAACGCTCGGCGTGATCGGCTGCGGCAATATCGGCTCGATCGTCGCCGACCGGGCGATCGGACTGAAGATGAAGGTGATTGCCTACGATCCGTATCTCTCCGCCGAGCGCGCGCTCGATCTCGGCGTCGAAAAGGTCGAGCTCGACGAACTCTTGCGCCGCGCCGATTTCATCACGCTGCACACCCCGCTCACCGACAAGACCCGCAACATCATCAATGCCGAGACGCTGGCGGCGACCAAGAAGGGCGTTCGCCTGATCAATTGCGCGCGCGGCGAGCTGGTCGATGACGCGGCGCTCTGCGCGGCGCTCAAATCGGGCCAGGTCGCCGGCGCGGCGCTCGACGTGTTTCGCGAGGAGCCGGCGACGGCGAGCCCGCTATTTAACCTGCCGAACGTTGTCTGCACGCCGCATCTTGGCGCCGCGACCATGGAGGCGCAGGAGAATGTCGCGCTTCAGGTCGCCGAGCAGATGTCGGATTATCTGTTGCGCGGCGCCATTTCCAACGCCGTCAACTTCCCCTCGATTAGCGCCGAAGAAGCGCCGAAACTAAAGCCCTTCGTGGCGCTCGCTGAAAAGCTCGGCTCGTTCGCCGGCCAGCTGACCGACACCGGCATCAAGCAGGTGCAGATTTCCTACGAGGGCGTGGTCGCGCAGATGAACACCAAGGCGCTGACTTCGGCCGCGGTCGCCGGCCTGCTTCGCCCCATGCTGCAGGACGTCAATGTCGTCTCGGCGCCGGTCGTCGCCAAGGATCGTGGCATCGTCGTCGAAGAGACAAGGCGCGATGCCGAAGGCGATTACGACAGCCTGATCACCGTCACGGTGACGACGGATCGGCAGACGCGGCACGTGTCGGGCACGGTCTACGCCGGCGGACGGCCGCGCATCGTCAACATCAAGGGCATCCGCATGGATGCCGAGTTCGCTCCGTCGATGCTGTACGTCACCAATCAGGACCGCCCCGGCTTCGTCGGCCGCTTCGCGACGCTCTTGGCCGGCGCCGGCATCAACATCGCGACCTTCCATCTCGGCCGCGAATCCGCCGGCGGCAACGCCATCGCGCTGGTCGAGATCGACGGCACGGTTCCGCCCGACGTGCTCGCCAAAGTGCAGCAGATCCCGAATGTGCAGCAGGTCAAGGTGCTGCGGTTTTGAGACGCTCACCTCTTCGTCGCCAGCGTGATCCCGGCGAACACCAGGGCGTAGCCGATGGCGTGGTAGAGATAGAAGTGCTCGCCCAGCAGCGCGATCGCCAGCGCCGAGCCGAATACCGGGACGAGGTGTATGAAGGGCGCGGCGCGGTTGGCGCCGATTAGTTCGATGCTGCGGTTGAGGAACAGATAACCGAGCAGCGACGGGAAGATGCAGATATAAACGAAGCTGCCGAGGGTTTCGGCGTCGAACGTTACGGTGCGCCCGGCGAGAAGTTCGAGCAGCATGACCGGCAGCAGCCACAGCGCGCCGACGCCCATGCCGATGGCGAGAAACGATAGCGGATGGATGGCCGGGCGGCGCCGCAGCATCGCGGTGTAGAAGGCGTAGATCAGAAGCGCGGCGATGAACCAGAGGTCGCCCTGATTGAATTCGAAGCTGGTCAGAACCGCGGGGCTGCCGCGGCAGATGATGACGACGACGCCGATGAGCGACAGCAAAATGCCGGCGGCCTGGCGCAGCGTCAGCCGGTCGCGGAACAGGACGAAGGTCCACAACGCGACAAACAGCGGCGCGACCGATTGCAGCAACAGGCCGTGGATGGCGGTGGTGTACTGCAGGCCGTAATAGGCAAACGTGTTGTAGGCCGAGAAGCCGGTCAGCGCGAGGAACGAAAGGATCCCTGCGCGCTTGCGGATGGTCGGCCAGTCGCGGATCAGATGCCGCGCCGCGAACGGCAACAAAACGACGACGGCGCCGGCCCAGCGCACCACCGACAGCGTGACCGGCGGAATATGGCCGACGACGGCGCGGCCGAGTACGATATTGCCGGCCCAGAACAGCGAGGTCAGCGACAGAAGCAGATACGGCTGGTCGAACAGCAAGCCGCCGACCCGGCTGCGGCCTTGGGCGCGCACCACCCGCATCATTGCGCGTCCATGACTGCCATGGCTGCCGTGGCGGCCCGCGGCGATCGAGCACGGGCGCCTGAACTGCTGCGGCGCCGCCGCAAACGGCGCAATCCTTGCGTTCTCACCGCCATGGCCAATGGCAAATTCTCCCTGAAACCAATGATTTGGCGAAAGTCGGGGCGGCCGGCAAGAGCCAGTTTTCCTTGCTTCTGGCGGCGTCATCCATTATCCGGAGCGGTCGGCTACGGCCGGCATCCGATCCATCCCCGCACTCATCGGCCGCATCGTCGGCCGCAGCATCGGCCGCATCATCGGCCTCCTGAGGGCAGTTGCTCATGGCGAATGTTGTCGTGGTCGGCGCCCAGTGGGGCGACGAAGGCAAGGGCAAGATTGTCGATTGGCTGTCCGAGCAGGCCGACATCGTCGTCCGCTTCCAGGGCGGCCATAATGCCGGCCATACGCTGGTGATCGACGGCACCACCTACAAGCTGTCGCTGTTGCCGTCCGGCGTGGTGCGGCCGGGCAAGCTTTCGGTCATCGGCAATGGCGTCGTGCTCGACCCGCATGCGCTCCTGGAGGAGATCGCCCGGCTCAAAAAACAGGGCGTCACCGTCACGCCCGACAACCTGCGCATCGCCGAGAATACCGCGCTCATCCTGCCGCTGCATCGCGAGCTCGACGGCATCCGCGAATCCGCCAACGCGGCCCTCTCCATCGGCACCACACGGCGCGGCATCGGTCCCGCCTATGAGGACAAAGTCGGCCGGCGCGCCATCCGCCTGATGGACCTCGCCGACGGCGCGACACTTGATCGCAAGATCGAGCGGCTTTTGACCCACCATAATGCGCTGCGCAAAGGTCTAGGCCTCGCGCCGGTAGACGCCGTGGCGGTGCGCAAGGAGCTTTTGGCCGTGGCGCCGCTGGTGCTGCCTTATATGGACTCGGTATGGTCGCTGCTCCACCAGAAACGCCGCGAAGGCAAGCGTATTTTGTTCGAGGGCGCGCAGGGGGCGCTGCTTGATGTCGACCATGGCACCTATCCATTCGTCACATCCTCGAATACGGTGGCGGCACAGGCGGCGACCGGATCGGGGCTCGGACCCGGCGCGATCGGATACGTGCTCGGCATTTGCAAGGCCTATACGACGCGCGTCGGCGAGGGACCGTTTCCCACCGAGCAGAACAACGAGATTGGCCGGATGCTTGGCGAGCGTGGCAAGGAATTCGGCGTCGTGACCGGGCGGCCGCGACGCTGCGGCTGGTTCGACGCCGTGCTGGTGCGCCAGACGGTGCGCACCAGCGGCATCGACGGCCTGGCGCTGACCAAACTGGACATTCTCGACGGTTTCGACGAGATCAAGGTCTGCGTCGGCTACCGTCTGGACGGCCGCGAGATCGATTATCTTCCCGCCAGCGAACACGCCCAGGCGCAGGTCGAGCCGATCTACGAGATCATTGCCGGCTGGCGCGAACCAACGGCGCGGGCGCGGTCGTGGGGCGACCTGCCGGCCCAGGCAATCAAATATGTCCGCCGCATCGAGGAGTTGATCGGCTGTTCCGCCGCAGTGCTGTCGACCAGCCCGGAACGCGAGGACACCATCCTGATGCAAAATCCGTTTGAAGCTTGAGATGCAAGTTCTGGGAACCAAGCGTAAGTTCAACCGATGGCCGACTATTATCCGCTGATCGCCCGCGCCGTGGACGGGCTTGGCGCCTCGACCGGCGAAGCCCGCCGGGCGCTCTATGAGCGGGCGCGCGCCGCTTTGGTCGCGCAGTTGCGCGCCATCGAGCCAGCACTGTCCGAGGCCGATATCACCCGCGAGCGCTTGGCGCTCGAAGACGCGATCCGCAAGGTCGAGGGTGAAACCGTCCGCAGGGGACGTGCTCAGTCACGCGCAGAGCCGCGCCCCGCAGTGCCGCCATTGCGTCCGACCCCACCCGGCCCGAGGCCGCAAGTTCCGCCCGCTCCGCCCAATCCTCAGGCTCCGCCGTGGCGCGAGCGCCCGGGCCCGCCGCGCGGCGAAATGCCGGCAGCGGGCCGCCCCGAAATGGCGCGGCCCGAGACACAGTGGGCCGAACCGCCGCCGGTGCGCAATCCCGATGACTTCGTGCCGGACGACGCACAGCAGCCGGCCGCGCAACCCAGCGCACGCAGCCGGCTGTTGAACGCGCGCACCCCGCCAGGCTCACGGGAAGGGCCGTCGTCTCCGCTCGCCCGGGAAGGCCTTAAGGGCTTTCGCGACGTCGTGAACGAGGTCGACGATCTCGGCATCGCATCGGCCAAGGCGGCGCAGTCAGCGCGCGACACGCGCGATTCATATGGCACAACGTCGCCGCATCAATTTGCCGACGACGAGCAGCGGCTGCAAGACCGCATCGAGCCGCGATTCAATCCGGAGCGATCGGACTTTCTCGACGACGATACGCGGGAGCTGCGCACGCTCGATTCGTCCTACGAATTGGCCGACGAACGGCCGCCGCCGCATGTCGCGCGGCCGCACGCGCCGCGCCTGCGGGAGCCGGAAGAGCACTATGAAGAGCCGCGTCCACCGCGGTCCTATCGCGGCCTGGCCAAGCTCGCCGCGGTGCTGATCATTCTGGCCGGTCTCACGGCAACGATCTCCTGGCAATGGTCGAATATCGGCGGGCTCTATCAGTTCTTCTCGCACATGCGGTCGCGACAGGCCCAGACGACGCCGGCGCCGACGGCCGAGCCCAAGTTTTCCGGCCGCGTGCCGCAGGAGCAAAGCGCCGGACGAGCGCCCAGCGCCGGCGCGACCGGCAATCAGAGCCAGACCGGGCCGGCGGTCGCGCAGCGCGTTGTGCTCTACGAGGAGGATCAGAACGATCCCCAGGGCAAGCGCCATGTCGGCTCCGCGATCTGGCGCACCGACACTGTCTCGCCAGGCACCGGGCTTGCGCCTGAACTCGAGGTCCGCGCCGACCTAACCGTTCCAGAGCGGAACATGACCGCGACCTTGACGCTGCGCCGCAATACCGACCAGGCGCTGCCAGCGAGCCACACCATCGAAATCATGTTCACTCTGCCGGCCGATTTTCCCGGCGGCGGCATCGCCAATGTGCCCGGCGTGCTGATGAAGGAATCCGAGCAGGCGCGCGGCGTTCCGCTCGCCGGGCTTGCGGTCAAGGTGACGAACGGGTTCTTCCTGATCGGCCTGTCCGCGGTCGACGCCGATGTGCAACGCAATATCCAGCTGCTCAAAGACCGGCCGTGGTTCGATATTCCGATCGTCTATAACAATGGCGGCCGCGCCATCCTGGCCGTGGAAAAAGGTCCACCGGGCGATCGCGCCTTCGCCGATGCCTTTGCGGCCTGGTCGAAATAATGCAGCTCCCGCCCTACCCTCCCCCACCCGCGGGGGCGGGTAGGGAGGGAGGAGAAATGTTCGGTATTATCGGGGTTAGCGGAGTTCCGAGTGGGGCCACGTGCGAAGATGAGTGCATCCGACGCGAGCAAGCCGAGACCGGCTGTGAAACCCGCTATTGCCTCGGCACTGCGCACACTCGATACCGAAGCCGACGGTATCGGCGCGCTCGTCGCGGCAATGTCCGATGGACTTGGCGCTCCCTTTGTCGCAGCCGTCGAGACGATCCGGGCGGCGCACGGCCGGGTGATCGTGACCGGCATGGGCAAGTCCGGCCACGTCGCGCGCAAAATCGCGGCGACGCTCGCCTCGACCGGCACGCCGGCATTCTTCGTTCATGCCGCCGACGCCAGCCATGGCGACCTCGGCATGATCACGTCGGACGACGTGATGCTGGCGTTGTCGTGGTCGGGCGAGACCGAGGAGCTCAAGGACCTGATCAATTACTCCCGGCGCTTTCGCATCGTGCTCATCGCGATCACAGTGAATGCCGAGAGCACGCTCGGCAAGGCCGCCGACATCGTCCTGGCGCTGCCGGAAGCGCGCGAAGCCTGCCCGCACAATCTCGCGCCGACGACGTCATCGTTGATGCAGCTTGCGCTCGGCGATGCATTGGCCATGGCGCTGCTCGAGAGCAAAGACTTTACCGCCGTTGACTTCGGCGTGTTTCACCCGGGCGGCAAGCTCGGCGCCGCGTTGAAATTTGTCCGCGACGTGATGCATCCCGGCGACGCCTTGCCGCTGATCAGACGCGGCGCGCCGATGTCGGAAGCGATCGTCGAAATGTCCGCCAAGGGCTTTGGTTGCGTGGCTGTGCTCGACCCAGACGGCAAGCTCGCCGGCGTCGTCACCGACGGCGATTTGCGCCGTCACATGCGCGCCGACTTGTTGCAAGCACCGGTCGATGCCGTCATGACCGCAGCGCCGAAAACCGTTCGCCCCAGCCAATTGGCGAGCGAGGCGTTGCAACTGCTTAATTCGTCGAAGATCACCGCGCTCATCGTCGTGGAATCCGACCGGCCGGTTGGCATCGTGCATTTCCACGATCTGCTGCGTGCCGGTGTGGCGTGATGTGGCTAATACAGCCCGCCGTTAATGACACTCGAATCGTGGGAAGGCCGATCTGCACCGGGCGCGACTTGCGCCGCCGACGCCGGCTGGACACTCGCCTTCGGCGCGCCAGCGACAGCCTTCTCGCCGCTAGCGGTAGGCGTCGCAGCGGTCGACCCGGTAGCGGTGGACTTCGCGGCCGCCGGGTCGGTTTGACCGTGCGCAATGAATTGATCATAGCCCGGCGCGCCGGGCCGGGGCGGAACGTCGTCGGGCATGCCGCCGGCCCAGTGCGGCCAATGGTCGGCGACATATCCGGAGAACCCCCCGCACGACCCGAGATGCAAGCCGAGACCGAGCAGGATTGCCGCCGCGATGAAGCGCTTGACGATCATGTCTGCCGCCGGATTGTCGCACCCGCTCGGAGATTACTACGCGCGCGGTTAACCATTCGGTCCGATCGCGTCGCTGTTGGTTAGTGGTGCCGTCATGTCAATGCTTCGCTTTACGACACCGCGCCGGCCGTGTTCCGTGTTAGAATATCGATATCCCTATTTTCAACCGGCTGGCCGCCGTCCCAGATGGACAGCGTTCATGGCGGCACTGTGGTCTCGGCGTCGAAGTGGTCGCGCCCGAAGGTCTTTGCGGCATGCAGTGCGGCGGGCCACGCTCGGCCTCGTGCTGGTCGCATTGTCGGGCTGCAGCGAACTGGCGCGGCCGAGCGACACCATGCCGCCGGACGCGCAGCCGCCCTATGTCTCGCTCGCCGCCAAACATCTCCTGTCGGCATTGAAGGATCGGACGTCCTACGATGGGTTCGAGATTTCAGTCCCGCGCTGGGTCCACGCGATCCGAGGCTGGAGCTGGCTCGCCTGCGTGCACTTTCACGATCACGGGCACTGGCGCACTTATGCGCTTTTCATCCAGGGCAATGCCGTCGTCGATGGGCGTTATGCGGTCGAGACCGACGCCTGCGAGACGCAGACTTATACGCAATTCGATCTGATGACGGGCGAGCTCGGGCGGCCGACCGCCCCGGTGCAGCCGCCGCTGTATTAGGGCGTGGACTCATAAGCGCGCAGGAAATGTCTGCGGTCGGGGGTAAAGCGAACATCGCGCCCCGCCAATGATCCTAATGGACATGCTGCAGAATCACGAGTGTTAGCTTTGCAAACGTTGGCATTCTCGCTGCTTGGGATTAGAGATGAATGCGGCCAAGGGCGTCAGGCCGCCTGCCGCACCGCAAGCGCCTGATCGACGGCAGACATAACCTGGCCGAGCGATAATTCGTCGAGACATTGGCTGTGGCTGTCGAGCCGGCGCTCGCAACCTTCAAGTTGGCAGGGCAGACAGGGCAGCGGGTTTTGCACCAGCCAGACATTGCCCCGACGCTGGACCGTGCCGGCGGCAGCCCACGGGCGATCGAGGCCGCCAACCGGCCAGGGTCCCCAAAGCCGCGGATCGGTCGGACCATAGAGCGCGACCGTCGGCGTTGCGGTGGCGGCGGCAAGGTGGGTGATGGCGGTATCCGGGCCGATATAGGCGCGGGCGGCGGCGATCGCGGCGGCAAGCTCCGGCCAATCGAGCTTGCCGTCAAGCCGCACGACATCGCTGTCGCGCCAGATGTCGTCAAGGTAAACGCGGTCGGTCGCGGCGCCGGTGACCACCGTGGCCAGGCCGCGCTCGCGCAACGCCGCGGCGAGCTGGCGCCAGCCGCCGGCCTTCCAGCGTTTGTAGGTGAACATCGGCGCGGCATGCACGATGGCGTAGGGCTGCGCCGGCGTCAGCGCCGGGCGCGCGGCACCTCCCGGACAGACAACCTCGGCATGCGCGGCGATACCGAGCAGCTCGGCAAGGCGCAGAATGTCGAGCACGCGGTGTTCGCCGCGGTCCCGCACATAGGTACGGCTGAGCGCGAGACGTTTGACCTTGGCGGCAAATCCATCCGCTTCGAGCGGGCCGGCACTTTGCCGTCCGGCGATAACAGCCAAAGCGGTCGGCCGGTCGCCGGTCTGCGTCGACAGCGCCAGGTCATAGCGCCGGCCGAGCCGCCGGACGAGCGCCAGCGTTTCGCCAAGCCGCGCGCGCTGCGCAATCGTGACGATGCCGGAGAGATCGGGATTGCCGGCCAAAATCCCTTCCGTTCCGGCAAACACCAGCGCTTCGATCGACGCCTGCGGATAGGCCCGCTTGATGCTGCGAATAAGCGGCGTCGTCAGCAGCACGTCGCCAAGCCGGCGCAACGCCACGACCAGCACGCGCGGAGCGCTGGGCAAGGAAACCGGCTTCATCGCTGCGCCATTCATTTTTGCGCCATTTACTTTTGCGCCATCGAAGAATTCTCGCGTGTCCGCGTCTCATCGTCAGCACCGAGGCAAGACAGGCCGCGCAGGGCGCGCACGCGGGTGCCGCTCATGACCTCATCGAGCCGCGTCCGGTTGGCGGGCAATTGCGAGCGGTCGTTCTGCGGATGCCACAAATGCAACACGCCGGTCGCAAACCGTCCATCCTTGCGCCGCACGCCCGCGTGCAGCAACCGGACCACAAGATCGGAGTCCTCCAAACCCCAGCCAGTATAGGCGCAATCGAAGCCGTCGATGCGATCGAGGTCGCTGCGCGCGACCGCAAGGTTGCAGGTTTGCGCGCCCTGCCACCGCCCATGCTGCAACTTGCGCAGCGGTCCAAGCGGCAGATGCAGCGTCGGCAACAGGCGATTGACCCCGCCGCGCAGCCGCCCATGCAGCAAAGCGGCGAAGCTCCACGTCTCCGCGGCCAGCCCCTTGGCGAGCACGGCTGCGGTCAGCGCGCGCGACAAAAGGATGCGGTTTCCGGTCACGAACCATCCCGGCTCGTGAAGCCGGCGATGCACGGCGACGAAATCGGCGCCGACCAGGCAATCGCCGTCGAGAAAGATGCAAAGCTTTCCGGCGCTCGCACGAATGCCGCGGTTGCGGATTTCGCCGCCGCGGAAGCCGCGATGCTCGTGCCAGACATGTTTGATCGAAACCAAAAGACGCGTTGCCCAGCCTTCGACGACGCGCGCGGTGTCCGATCGCGATCCGTCATCGGCGACGACGATTTCGAAATTACGATCCGTTTGATGCGCCAGAGCGCGCAAGGCCGCATCGAGGGCGTCCTCGCGGTTATAGGTCGCGACGATGACGGAAACGAGATCAGCGTCGCGCACGATCGCTCACTCTCCGGCCGGTTCCCTTGCCGGCCGCGCCCGCTCGACGATCGCCGTGGTCGAGTGCCCCGGCACCAAGTCCACCAGGATCACAGCGCCGCCCGCTTCCTCCACCACGTCGCGGCCCACGACGTCCTCGCGCCGATAGTCCGCGCCTTTGACGAGCACGGCAGGGCGCACCCGCTTGATCAGTTCGAGCGGGGTGTCTTCTTCGAACACGACGACCAGATCGACCGCTTCAAGCGCCGCGAGCACCTCGGCGCGGCCCTCGGCCGGATTGATCGGCCGGCCTGTGCCCTTCAGCCGCGTCGTCGAGGCGTCGCTGTTGAGCCCGACTACGAGGCGATCGCAGGCCGCGCGGGCCTCGGCCAGCAATTTGACATGCCCGCGATGCAAAATATCGAAACAGCCATTGGTGAAGCCGATGCGCAGGCCATGACGGCGCCAGTCGGAAAGCCGCTCGTCGAGCACCGACCAGTCGAACACGATCTTGTCCTCCGGCGCGAGCGAGGCTGCGGGCAGGATGCGGTGGCGCAATTCGGCGAGCGAGACCGTCGAGGTGCCGCGCTTGCCGACGACGACGGCGGCGGCGGCATTGGCGGCGCGCATCGCGGCATCGAACGGCGCCTTCATCGCCAACAGCACCGCCATCACGGCCGCGACCGTATCGCCGGCGCCCGAGACGTCACGCACCTTGACCGGATAGGCCGGAATGTGGAGCGGCCCCTGACCGGCGACGTGCAGCGTCATGCCTTGCTCGCTGCGGGTGACCAGCACGGCTTCGCTCTCGACGATGCCGGCGAGATCGGCCGCAGCCTTGGCGATCTCGGCCTCGGTCGTAACCGGCCGATGTACGGCCGCGCCCAGTTCCTGACGATTCGGCGTGATCAGCGTCGCGCCGCGGTAACGGCTATAATCGTGACCTTTCGGATCGACCACGACCGGTTTGCCGAGGCGCCGGGCCTTGTCGATGATCGCGCGGATGACGCGCGCCGTGAGCACGCCCTTGGCGTAGTCGGACAGCACCACCGCGTCGGCCGCCGCCAGCGCCGCTTCGGCCTGCGCAATGACCGCGGCCTCGCTCGCAGCGCTCGCCGGCTGCGCCGTCTCCCAATCCGCGCGCATAAGATGCGCCGAGTGGTGCTCGGAAACAAAGCGCACTTTCCGGGTGCTGTGCCGTCCGGCGTCGATCACAAGATGGGGCACGATCGACCCATCGAGCTTGGCGAAGGCGTCGCTCAGCGTGCGCCCGGCCTCATCCTTGCCGATGAGACCGACGAACACGCAACGCGCCCCAAGCGCTGCGATATTGCGCGCCACATTGCCGGCGCCGCCGATCTCAACCTCGCTGCGCTCTACCGCAAGCACCGGCGTCGGCGCTTCCGGCGAAATGCGCGTGACTTCGCCGTAGACGAAATCGTCGAGCATGAGATCGCCGACGCACAGAATGGTCTGCTGCGCTACAAGCTTGAGGGCTTCTTCAAAATCGAACATGCGCTTTGTCGCCGGGCTTGACGATCATGCTTAGCGATAGCGATCGGCACGATCGAGATAATCATTCACGTAGCGCTTGACCGCCGCTTCGAGCGGGGTGAACTCGGCATTATAGCCGGCCCGCCGCAGATTGTTCGTCTCGGCCTGCGTGAAGTACTGATAGCTATCGCGGATCGAAACCGGCATGTCGATATATTCGATATCCGGTTGCCGGCCGAGCGCCGCCAACAGCGATGTCATCAGATCGCGGAAGCTGCGCGCCTGTCCGGTGCCGACATTGAAAATGCCGGACACCGCCGGCGTTTCGATGAGCCAGCGTATCACGGCGACGGCATCGTCCACGTAGATGAAATCGCGGCTTTGCTCGCCGTCGCCGATGCCGGCGCGATGCGACTTGAACAGGCGGATCGGCTTGCCGGCCTTGGCCTCGTCGAAGCGCTTGGCGACGAGGCTCATCATCTCGCCTTTGTGGTATTCGTTGGGGCCGAACACGTTGAAGAATTTCAGCCCCGCCCATTGCGGCGGCATCGCGTCGTTGCGGCGAACGCGCTCGACCACGGCGAGGTCGAATAATTGCTTGCTCCAACCATAGAGGTTCATCGGCTTGAGCCTTTTGAGCTCAGCATGCTGCCAGTCATCGGAATAGCCTTGCTCGCCGTCGCCATAGGTCGCGGCGGACGAGGCGTAGATGAACGGCGTGCGCGTTGACGCACACCAGTCCAACAAGCGCAACGACAGCCGGAAATTGTTTTCCATGACGGCGTCGCCGTCGGTCGCGGTGGTCGAGGAGATGGCGCCGAGATGGATCACCGCGTCGAGCTTACAGCCGTCGAGCCAGCGCATCAGATCGGCGGGCGGCACAAAATCGGCAAGCTCACGTCGGGCGAGATTACGCCACTTGGCGTCGCTGCCGAGGGTGTCGTTGACGGCAATGTCGGCGCGACCGGCCTCGTTGAGGCTCGCGACCACATTCGACCCAATGAAACCGGCCCCGCCGGTGACCAAAAACATCGACCGCTAGACCGGTTGAGGGTTCGATCGGCCTGTCCCGATCACATCGTTCCTTTGCCCCAGTCCGCAGCACTGAGCAACACCGGATGCGAACTTTGGCAAATTAACATATGAACATGCATTCATTATATAATGTTTAGGTTTACGGTCGCCTAAGCGGGAAAGCTCGGGATGCGAATTCGCACAGTCTGCGGCAGGTGTGCTAGCCCTTCGGTCATCGTTCCCATTGCCGCCGGCGCGACCGCTCATTCGATCATGCAAACGATCTCAGCCTATATCCTGGCTTTCAACGCCGCCGAGAA
>Ga0187784_10001027_pt1 | contig 21636 bp, 18 predicted proteins | sample 1015_SJ02_MP15_2_FD_132964 | JGI IMG/M metagenome (GOLD analysis project Ga0187784, IMG submission 132964) | Tropical peat soil microbial communities from peatlands in Department of Meta, Colombia - 1015_SJ02_MP15_20_MG | ecosystem: Environmental > Terrestrial > Soil > Wetlands > Peat | place...
ACCCTGTCATGCGAAAGACCCAAATCGCTCATGGCCGCCATGACCACGACCGCGAAAGCCTCGTTGATCTCGAAGAGATCGACGTCCTTCTTGTCCCAGCCGATGCGATTGAGAAGCTTCTCGATCGCGCCGATCGGCGCCGTCGGGAAATCGCTCGGCGCGCCGGCGTGGCCCGCGGCGCCGACGATCCTCGCGAGCGGCCGCGCGCCGAGACGCTCGGCCTCTCGAAGCGTCGCGAGCGTCACCGCGGCGGCGCCGTCGGAGATCGAGCTGGCGTTCGCCGCCGTTATCGTCCCGTCGGGCTTGAACGCCGGCTTGAGCTGCGAGATTTCCTCCAGGCTGATCTTCGCCGGCAGCTCGTCGCGCGCGACGGTCGTCTCCGACTTGCCGATTGTCGCCTTGATCGGCGCGATCTCGCACCTGAAGTCTCCGTCGGCGTCGGCGCGATGCGCACGCGCCAGCGACGCCGCCGCATATTCGTCTTGCGCGCCGCGCGTAAACTGATAGCTCGTGGCGCAGTCCTCGGCGAAGGAACCCATGAGCCGACCCTTCTCGTAGACGTCCTCGAGCCCGTCGAGGAACATGTGGTCGACGACCTTCTTGTGGCCCATCCGGAAGCCCGTGCGCGCGCGGTCGAGCAGATAGGGCGCGTTGCTCATGCTCTCCATGCCGCCAGCGACGACGACGCGTGCGCTTTCCGCGCGCAGCGCGTCGGCGCCGAGCATGATCGCCTTCATGCCCGAGCCGCACATCTTGTTGACGGTCGTGCAGCCGGCCTCCTGCGGCAGGCCGGCGCCGAGCGCGGCCTGGCGCGCCGGGGCCTGGCCGAGGCCGGCGGGGAGCACGCAGCCCATGAGGACCTCGTCGATTCGCTCGGGGGCGAGCCCCGAACGCGTCGTCGCCGCTTCGATCGCGCAGGCGCCGAGCTGCGGCGCCGTCACGTCCTTGAGGTTGCCGAGAAAGGCGCCGATAGGCGTGCGCGCCGCGCTAAGGATCACGACGGCGTTATCGCTCATGCGCTCATCCTCCGTTTGCGCTTTTGTGGTCCTCTTCGTGTCTTTGTGTCTTCGTGGTTTGATTTTCACCGCGAAGACACAAAGCCACGACGGCAATCACGAAGACTCTTCAAATGGATCCACGTCGCCGGTTCCGGCCAGGAGGCGCTCGATCGTCACATCGTCAACCTCGTTCAAGCTCGCGGGCGACCAGCGCGGGCTCCTGTCCTTGTCGATGATCGCGGCGCGAACGCCTTCATAGAGGTCATGCGTCTCAAGCAGGCTGCAAGCGGCGCGATATTCGTTGTTGAGGCACTCCTTAAGCGAGCCCGCCCGCGCTGCGCGCTTGAGCAGCTCATGCGTCAGCCGCACGCTCGTTGGCGAATTGGCGACAATCTTCGCGACGGCGGACCTGGCGAAATCGGAAGTCTCCGCGGAAAGCGCGGCCACGATCTCCTCGACACGCTCGCGCGTCACCGCCGCCTCGAGCAAATCCCTGTGCTGCGCGAGGATTCCTTCGTCCGCCTTTCGCGCGAAGCGCTCCAGGATCGGGTCGACCTCTGCCACCGTGCTCACGTCCGCAAGCCAGCATTGTAATTCCGGGCCATCGCCGGAATCGATCGTTACATCCGCGAGGCCCACGCCGATCGCGTCCGCCGCGCCGACCGCCGCGCCCGTCAGCGCCATATAGGCGCCGCCGCCGCCTTCCTTGCGCGTGAGCAGCCAGGAGCCGCCGACATCGGGGATATAGCCTATGCCAACTTCCGGCATGGCGAGGCGCGTGCGCTCGGTGACGATCCGGCGGTTTCCATGCGCCGATATGCCGACGCCGCCGCCCATCACAATGCCGTCCATGATGACGACGTAGGGCTTCGGAAAAGAAGCGATGCGCGCGTTGAGCTGGTATTCCTCGCGCCAGAACTCCTTGTAAGGGTGATCCGCAGCGCCGCGGGCTTCATACAGCAGCCGGATGTCGCCGCCGGCGCACAAGCCCCGCTCGCCGGCGCCCGTGACGAGAACGGCGCAAATCTCGTCGTCCGTCGCAAAGGCGTCGAGCGCGTGCGTGAACAGTCGCACCATGCCGAGCGTGAGACTGTTGAGCGCGGCGGGCCTATTCAGGCGGATGCCGCCCAGACGCCCGTCGCGCGAGACGATGAGCTCCTCCTCGCTCATCTCGCGCCTCTCCCGATGAGGTCGCGCGCGACAATGACGCGCATGATCTCGTTCGTTCCTTCGAGAATCTGATGCACGCGCAGATCGCGCACGATCTTCTCGACCCCATAGTCGCGCAGATAGCCATAGCCGCCATGCAGCTGCAGCGCGTCGTTCGCGACCGCGAAGCCGGCATCGGTCGCAACGCGCTTCGCCATCGCGCAGAGCACGGTCGCCTGGGCGTCCTTGGCGTCGAGCGCCGCGGCGGCGCGCCACAGCAGCGCGCGCGCCGTCTCCAAATGCGTCGCCATGTCGGCCAGGCGAAACTGCAAGGCCTGATGCTCGTCGAGGCGCCGCCCGAAGGCCTTGCGCTCGCTCATATAGGCGAGCGCCTTAGCCAGCGCGGCCTCGCCGCCGCCGAGCGAGCAGGCGCCGATGTTGAGCCGACCGCCGTCGAGCCCAGCCATGGCGATCTTGAACCCCGATCCCTCCGAGCCGAGAAGATTCTCCGCTGGGACGACGCAGTCGTTGAAGCTCACGGCGTGCGTGGGCTGCGCGTTCCAGCCCATCTTGCGCTCCGGAGCGCCGAGCGCGAGGCCTCGCGCGCCCCCTTCGACGATGAAGGCCGAGACGCCGCTCGGCCCTTCCCCGCCCGTGCGGGCCATGACGATGTAGACATGCTCTGCGCCGCTCGCGCCGGCGCCGGAGATGAACTGCTTCTCGCCGTTGAGAACGTAAGCGTCGCCCCGGCGCACGGCGCTCGTGCGCAGCGCGGCGGCGTCGGAGCCCGAGCCCGGCTCGGTCAGGCAATAGCTGCCGAAAGAGCACATCGACGCCAGGCGCGGCACGAAGGCGTCGCGCTGCGCGGTCGAGCCGAAGGCGTCGATCATCCAGGCGCACATGTTGTGCACCGAGAGATAGGCGGCGATCGAGGGGCAGCCCGTGGCGAGCGCTTCGAAAATCAGCACCGAGTCCATGCGGGCGAGCCCGGCGCCGCCAAACTCCTCGCGCGCATTGATTGCGGCCATGCCGAGCGCCGCCGCCTCGCGCAGGACGTCGATCGGGAAATGCTCGTTCTCGTCCCAGCGCAACGCCTGCGGCGCTATCTTCTCACGGGCGAACTCCAGCGCCGTGTCGCGCATGGCGCGCTGTTCGTCGGTCAATCCGAAGAGCGAGGACATGGACAGCCATCTATAGCGAAGCCGCGCTCCGGCAAGCGCCGCTTTTGCCCGCGGCGGCCTTGGCGACAGCGCTCGCGGGCGGCTTGCCGAGAGGTGCCGCGATGAAGGCCGACGCTTCGAGCAGCGCGTCGAGATCGACGCCGGTCTCGACGCCGAGGCCGCTCAGCATATAGACGACATCTTCTGTCGCGACATTGCCGCCCGCCCCCGGCGCATAGGGGCACCCCCCCAAGCCAGCGACCGAGCCGTCGACGACCGATACGCCGACTTCAAGACAAGCGAAGATATTGGCGAGCGCCTGACCGTAGGTGTCGTGGAAGTGCACCGCCACGCGCGCGAGGCCGATCTCTCGCGCGACGCGCTCGACGAGACGGCGCGCCTGCAGCGGCGTGCCGACGCCGATCGTGTCGCCAAGCGAAATCTCGCCACAGCCAAGAGCGAAAAGATCGCACGCGACCGCCGCGACCCGTTCGGCGGCGACGGCGCCCTCATAGGGACAGCCGAGCGCGCAGGACACATAGCCGCGAAGAAGGACGCCGCGCCGCTTCGCCTCGGCGGCCACGGCAGCGTAGCGCTCGATACTCTCCGCGATCGAGCAATTGATGTTGCGTTTCGAGAAGGTCTCGGACGCCGCGGCGAAGATCGCGATCTCCTTGACGCCGGCGGCGAGCGCCGCGTCAAGTCCGCGCAGGTTCGGAACCAGCGCCGAAAGCCGGACCTCGGGCGAAAGCTGCAAGCGGCTGAAGACCTCCGCGGTCGCCGCCATTTGCGGAACGGATTTTTCCGAGACGAAGCTGCCGGCCTCGATGCGCCGCAATCCGGCCTGCGCCAGCAGCTCGATGAGCCTCACCCTGTCGTCGATCGCGACTGTCGTCGCCTCGTTCTGCAGGCCGTCTCTCGGGCCGACCTCGACGATTTCGACTTTCTCGGGAATGGCCATGGCGTCACGCCGCTCAACTTGGTTTCAAGCCCCCCAACCATACAACTACGGCCCGCGGCTGAACCTGCACTTGGCGCCGCCGCCGCCGCCCTCTCTCACCTCATCCGGATTGATCGCGCAATCGAGCGTCTTCACGCTTTCATAGATAGTTCCCGCGGCGCCGTCGGAGGGAACGCCGATTTCGACCAGCGTCGCATAGAGCGCCTGCGCCTCGAGCCCCTTGAGCTCGACCTTCTTAGAGCCGAAATTCAGCTCGCAGCTGCGCGCGGTGATGTCCACGTCGCCGATGCGGCAAATCGCGTCCTCGACTTTGACCACGAATTTCTCGCCTGCCGGAAAAGGCGCCTGAGACTCGCTCTCCAGATATTTGGCGAGAAGCGCCTTCTCGGAGGCGTTCAGATGCGGCGAATGCAGAGCGACGAGCGCCGCAAGGGCCAAAGCGCCGTTGCCTGAAGCCTCTCCGGCGTGGGCGAGGCCTACCGAGAGCAGAAAGGGCAGGCAAGCGAAGGCAACGATTTTCATGGCTAAACTCCTCCAGTTCTCAGGCGAGGCCGCGCGCTTCCGGCCGCCGCCCGTCGGTCGAGCGAAAGCCCTAAACGCGGCGGCGTCAAGTCTTTCTTCACGAATTTGTCGCCGCAGATCGCCGCTCCCGATTCGGACCCGTTTCGTGCGCGTTTCGCGCTCAAATCCCCAGAATGAGGCAGATGGCGCGGTCCGCGGCTTCACGGTTTCGCAATTCCTAACAACGCCGGTGCAAGTCCGGCACGCTCCGCGATGTCGGCGCGGAGGAGCGCGCGTGCGTAGACGGTCTCAGCTCGACAGGAAAAGCATCGAGCGGTCGCTGTTCTCAAGCACGGCCGCCGCGACCTTGCCAAAGAACAGCGCGTCTCCGCCAGGACGGCCTACCCCCATGACGATCAGGTTGTAGCGGCCGAGGCGAGCCTGCCGCAGGATGGCGTCCTCAGGAGCCGCATCAAGACGCAGGGCAGTGCGGATCGTCCGGCCATAGCGTTCGGCGAGGCCCACAATGTCCTTTAGGACGGCCTCCTCGTGGCGGCGGCTGAGCGTCGGACGTTTGAGCCGTCGTTGCGCGGCCCCGAGCCCCACCGTGCTAAGGACGTAGAGCGCCGTGATCGGACTATCGCTCGCCCTCGCCAAGGTCAGAGCGAGCTCGCTGGCCCGCCGCGACGCCGTGTTGCCCCTGATGGGCACAAGGATGTTTAAAGGGTCTTGGCTTGGGGACTCGACGTGGGCGCCGCGCGCAACGACAACCGCGAGCGGGCCTTCGTAGATGGCGGCGACGCGAGCGACGTCGTCGTGGAATCCTCCGTGAGGCGCCATGGCGTTCGCAACGCCGAGAATGAGCAGATCGTAACCCTTCCGGGCTTCCTTGGTGACGGCCGTTTCAGGCGGGAGGGCTTCGGCGCGCAGCGTCACATGAGCCTTTCGGCCCTGCCCCTCGTTTAGTCCCGACAGGGGAACGTCCGTCGCGGCTATCGCCGTTCTGACAGCCCCCTCCGGACTCCCACGCCCAAGCTGGAGCACAGTGGTGGTGATCCCGCGCGATCTGGCGATTGAGCCGCCCAGATGCAAAGCGAGCCGCCCATTGGGGCTGTCGTCGACGACGACAAGCAGACGCTCGACAGTGGTGATGAACCCTTTCGCTTCGAAGGCCTCGCGCTCGAGACGGACCTTCTCCTCTTCTTGCAACGGAAGCCTCGATAGCGCGAAGCGCAGCATCGGCGGCATCGCCAGGGTGGTCGCCACGGCCATCGTCACGATCATCGTGAAGAGGTCCTGGCTGATGACGCCGAGAGAGAGCCCTATCGTCGCGACGATGACCTCCGTCGATCCTCGGGCGTTCATGCCGCAGGCGAGCGCGAAGGACTCTTGAAGGCTCAACCGGCTCGCCGCGCCGCCAAGAAACGCGCCGGCGAATTTTCCAACGCTCGCGATCACAATAAAGCCAATGGCGAGAATAAGAAGCTGGGGGTCTTTCAGGATGGACAGATCCGCGTTCAGGCCGGCGAGCGAAAAAAAGACCGGCATGAACAGGGCGACCACGAGGCCCCGCAATTGTTCGGCGATATGGCGGGTCAGGATTGGGGACTCGCCCACGAGAATTCCTGCGACGAAAGCTCCGAGCACGGTGTGGACGCCGATCACATGCGTGAGCAACGCCATCGCGCACATGACGATCAGAATTGCCGTGACGACCGCCGCTTCGCTGACGAACGCGTCGTTGGTCCAACGAATCAGCGAAAACACGAGACGGCGGCCGAACGTGAAACTCGCCAGCAGGAAAAGCCCCGTTCCAAGCAAGCTTTGCGCTGCGGTGGCGGCGTTCAGCTCGCCCCGCAACGCCAGGCTGGAGGTGATCGCGATGACCGTCCAGCCCACCGTGTCGTCGATGATGGCCGAGGCGACGAGAGTTATCCCGACCGTGCGGCGCATGAAATCCATCTCACGCACGATCGTGGCTACGATTTTCACGGACGCGATCGAAAGCGCCGTTCCAAGAAAAAGCGAAGTGATCAGCCGCTGATCCGGCCTCGGCAGCATCGACTCGGGCAGCAGCTCGCCCAGCGTGAACCCCAGAATGAACGGGATGATTATTCCCGCCGCCGATACGCTCACGGCGGCTCGTCGAGCCTTTTTCACGAGCTTGAGGTCGGTCTCCATTCCGGTCAAAAGCAACAGCATCAAGATTCCGAGGTCGGAAACAGCCTCGATCATGGCCTTTTGCTCGCGTCCGCCGCCGAAAATCGCGTGCTGAAGCTCCGGCCAAAACGCCCCGAACACCGAAGGACCCAGAACGACGCCCGCGATGAGCTGTCCCATGACCGCCGGCTGGCCAATGCGCTGCATGATTTCGCCGAATAGGCGGCCGGTCAAAAGCAGCAACGCGATCTGCACGATGAAGAGAGCCTCGGAGGGACCCGTTTGGCCGCCTCCCGACGCTGCAAATGCGCTCGAGCCAAGCGCGATCACGAGGCAAATGCTTTGGGTCGCGAGCGCGATATTTTGCCAGCTCGCGATCCTCGCGCAAAAAATTCCCCGCCTCGGAGAGAGCGCGGCGCTGGACGCTCTTTTTAGATTCATGGGCCGAGCGCAAAGATCAAGACTCATTTTTGAAGCTCATTGATCCCGTGTCGGCCCGCCCTCTCCCAAGCGATGGCGGAAGCCGCACTTGCGGATTGAGGCTAGAGCGCCAACCGCCGATGTCTAATCAGCATTAAAAAAGCTCGAACATTAAGCTAAGAAAGAGCGGCGCCCGCGTTTTTTCGGCAGCGTCATCTTCAACCGAGAGCAGGGGCGATGACGGTCGCGCGGCTCCGCCTTCAAGACCAGGCTACGCTTTTCGCCAGCGAATGCTATCATACTCCGGCTCCGACACGCTCGGCGCTCGCGGACCGGCGTTTGTCCAGAGAATGACGAAATGGAATCCGACGACGTCTCGGCTAAATCGGCTAAAGAAGAGAACGAGCGAGCGGCCTCCGCGGCCCGAAGTTTCGCGGGCAGCGCTAAGGATATTTGGCTCGCCCGGTGCGCCGTGCTCGTGATCGTCGCCCTGCAATTTCTGCTCGTCAACGATCTGACTTTGACGCCGAGGTGGGTGATGCCTTCGCTCGAGCTGGCGCTGCTGGCGCCCTTGTCCATCGCCACAGCGTGGTCCATCGGTGCGACAAAGAAGGTCGCAGACGCCCACAGCCCCAGCGATTTCTGGGAGGCGGTCACGCGTCAACGCAGCATGATCCGCATGGCTTTCCTGTTTCTCACCGGCTTGGTCAGCATCGCAAATCTTTTGTCGCTCGCCGGAATGGTGCAGGCAATTTTGGGAGGACGCGCCGGCAGCGGTAAATCTCTTCTGATCGACGCGCTCAACATCTGGGCTACGAACGTTATCATTTTTTCGCTGTGGTATTGGAACCTGGACAAGAAGGTTTCAGCAGCGGAGACCGAGCAGCCGCCCGATTTCGTCTTCACGCAGCAGACATTGCCGTCCGAGCTTACCCGACGCGCCTATGTGCCCGGCTACATCGACTATCTCTTCCTGGCGTTCACGAATGCGACGGCGTTTTCGCCGTCCGACACCTTTCCCCTGACGGCTCGAGCAAAGTTGCTGATGATGCTCCAGGCGCTTATCTCTCTCGTCACGATTGCGCTCGTCGCGTCGCGCGCGGTCGGCATCCTGGCGTAGACGCACGACCGATCCAACGTCGGGATGGGGCACCCACCTCGTCGGCGCTTCGTCTCCGCTCTGCGCTTGATTTTCAGCCGCGATACGGCAAAGCTGCCAGCGAACGCATCGCGTCCCGCACGAAAGGAGCGGCCATGCTTCGCGCTTTTCTCTCTCGCCGCGCTCCGCTTAAGCGCGGATCGCCACTTGTTCTCGCGCTCGTCGCCGCGGGCGCCCTTTTTGGTCTTAGCGGCGCTCTCGCCGACACGTCCGCGCCTGCCCCCGCGAGCTTCGATGGGCTCTGGACGATCGAGGCGGACGTCTTGAGCCCGCTCTGCCCCGTCAAGCGCAAGAAGCTCACCGCCTTCGTCTTCGGCGGCAAGGTGCTGGCGGTATGGGGCATAACGGCCAATATGGCGGCGTCCGGCGCGGTCGCGCCCGACGGGGCAGTCACGATCGAGATCAGCGCATATGGCGTGGTAGCCCGCGCAGACGGCAAGATGGCCGGCAAGGCGGGCGAAGGCGCCTGGTCGTCTAACAGCGCCATTTGCACGCAAGGTCATTGGCGCGCCTCCATCGGCTGAATCGTCGGGGCAAGAAGGGCGAGCTGCGCCGCCGACCGAGGAGGCAGCGCAAATTATTCATTCATTTCGCAGGCTTAGCTTGACGCCGCGGGCCGCTATGCCGCAATGCCCAGCCGGCGCCTTAGGGCGCGTCAACGCTCACAGAAAGCTAGCCATGATCCTTCTTCTCGTCTCCCTCGCCGCCCTGCTGACCTGGCTCTTTCTGACCGGCTTCCAGGGCGGCTTCTGGCGGCTTTCCGAAGAGGATCGCGAGCTGCCGCCGCCGGGCGCCCTTGCGCCCGGCGGCGTGCGCGTCACGGCCGTCATCCCCGCCCGGAACGAGGCGGAGGTCATCGCCCAGTGCATCGATTCGCTCCTTGCGCAGGAATTTTCGGGCGTGCTGGACGTCGTCCTCGTCGACGACGAGAGCGCCGACGGCACCGGGGACATCGCCAGGGAGGCCGCCGCCGCGCGCGGCGCCGCGTCCCGGCTCACGGTGTTGAGAACCGCGGGGCCGCCGCCCGGCTGGACCGGCAAGCTCGCCGCCATGAGCCAGGGCTTCGAGCATGTGCGGGCGCTCCTCCGACAGCCGGATTTCGTGCTGTTCTGCGACGCGGACATCGCCTTCGATCCGCTGGCGCTGGAGCGGCTCGTAACCGGCGCGCTGGCCCGCAAGCTCGTGCTGACCTCGCTCATGGTCAAGCTGCGCTGCGAGAGCCTCGCCGAAAAGCTCTTCGTGCCGAGCTTCGTGTTCTTCTTCCAGATGCTCTACCCGTTCCCTTATGTGAACGATCCGAAAAACGCGACCGCGGCGGCGGCGGGCGGCGTCATGCTCGTGCGGCCCGAGGCGCTTGCCGCGGCAGGCGGGCTCGCCGCGATTCGCGACGCGCTCATCGACGACTGCGCGCTCGCCGCCCTGCTGAAACGGCAGGGGCCGATCTGGCTTGGCCTCACGCAGAGCGTGCGGAGTCTGAGGACCTATCCCGGCTTCGCCGACATAGAGAAGATGGTCGCGCGCTCGGCTTACGCTGAGCTCGACTATTCGCCCCTGCGGCTCGCGAGCGTCGTGATCAGCATGATCGTTGTGTTCATGGCGCCGCTCGCGATCACGCTCTCCGGCTCGGTCCCGGCGGCGAGCCTCGGGCTGATCTCTTACATCCTTATGGTTCGGGCCTACATGCCCTCGCTGCGCTACTATGGCGCGCCGCGCGCCTTGGCTCTCGCCTTGCCCCTGATCGCCGCCTGCTATACGTGGTTCACGATTCTGTCCGCGCTCCAGCATCGCTCCGGGCGCGGCGGCGCCTGGAAGGGCCGCTATCAGGCCCCTTCGACGAGGAGTGGGGATGACGAGCGCGGACGCGATGGACCTCTCGCAAACAGCGTCGGGCAAGACCCATAAGGACGAAAATTTCCCTGTCGCTTCGGTCCTGATCGCGGCGCGCCATCGCGCGCCGATCCTCGCCTTTTACAATTTCGTGCGCGCGGCGGATGACATCGCCGATCACGCGACGCTCTCGCCGCAGCAGAAGCTCGACGGCCTCGAACGGCTTGAGGCGGCGCTCACCGTCCGCGGGCCGGACGAAGCGCCCGCGCGACGGCTGCGCGAGGCGTTGGCCGAGCATGGGCTCGACGCGCAGCACGCGCGCGACCTGCTGAGAGCCTTTCGCCGCGACGTGACGCAGCTGCGCTACCGGGACTGGGACGATCTCATCGACTATTGCCGCTATTCGGCCATGCCGGTCGGGCGCTTCGTGCTCGACGTGCACGGCGAGGACCGCGCGCGGACTTGGGACTTAAACGACGCGCTCTGCGCAGCCTTGCAGATCAACAACCATCTGCAGGACTGCGGCAAGGACTACCGCAATCTCGATCGGGTCTATCTGCCGCTGGACGCGCTTGTGGCGCATGGCGCGGAGGTCGCGATGCTCTCCGGCGCCCGCTCGCCCACGCCGCTGCGGGCCGCCATCGCCGCGCTTGCCGGGCGCAACGCCGAGCTGCTCGCGAGCGCCAAGCCTTTCGCTGACCGCATAGACGACGAGCGGCTCGCGATGGAGGTCGGGGCCATCCACCGTATCGCAGAATTCCTCGCGGCGCGGCTGCAGGTCGCCGATCCGCTCTGCGACAAGGTTCACGCCGGCAAGGCGCAATTTTTGGGGCTCAGCTTCCTCGGCGCGCTCGCGGCGCTGCTGCGGCGCCCGCGGCGGCGCGGAGGCCGCGCATGAGCCTCGCCGAGCATGGCGCCGCGACGGCGCAGCTGACCCAAGCCACCGCCAGCGGCAGCACCTTTTATCTGGCGATGCGCATCCTGCCGCCGGCGCGGCGCGAGGCGATGTTCGCCATTTACGCCTTCTGCCGCGCTGTGGACGACATCGCGGACGACTACGGCGACCGCGACCTGCGCCTGCGCCTGCTGGACGAATGGAGCGCCGATCTCGATGAGCTCTATGCCGGCCGCATCCGCCGCCGCTGCGCCCAGCTCGCGGAGCCTGTGCGCCGCTTCCACCTCGACCGAGCCGATTTCGAGGCGATCATCGACGGTATGCGGATGGACGCGAACGAGGACATCTGCGCGCCGGACTGGGCGACACTCGACCTCTATTGCGACCGCGTGGCCAGCGCCGTCGGGCGCCTTTCGGTGCGGGCCTTCGGCCTCGCCGACGCCCCCGGGCCGCTGCCGCCGAACGCGCAGGCTCTCGCCCACCATCTGGGCCGCGCGCTGCAGCTCACGAACGTCTTGCGCGATCTGGATGAGGACGCAGAGCGCGGGCGGCTTTACCTGCCGCGCGAGGCGCTTGTCGCAGTGGGCGTGATTGATTTCTCGCCGAACACGGCTTTGGCGCATCCAGGCCTCGCGCCAGCCTGCGCCGAGGTCGCCCTGCGCGCGCGCGGCCATTTCGAGGAGGCGAAGCGCATCATCGCCCTCTGTCCGCCGGCGACGGTCAAGGCCCCGGCGCTGATGGCCGCGGCGTACGGCTCGATCCTCGAGGCGCTCGTCGCGCGCGGCTTCGCGCCGCCGCGGGAGAAGGTGAGCGCGTCGAAGATGAAGGTTCTGCTGACGCTGCTGCGTTACGTGTTCGCTTAGCCCGCACGCACCGGAGGACAGCTGATTTTGTAGTCTAATCTCGTCATTTATAGCGTAATTTTCGCAGAGTTATGTTGTTTCAAGCGAGATTGGGGAGCACGGCTTAGAAGCAATTGAATTGAGTGTTGCATTTATGTCACACATTGCCAGGAAATGCGTCCGATTGCAAGAATCTTTGGAACTCTCAGTCCTATAGCGAATTATAATGCGCGAGGGCCAATGAGGCGTCTCGATGAATTTTTTCAGCCAAGAGGAGGCTATCCTTGAAAACCAAGCTATCCGCTGCAGCCGCTTTCGCCTGCGCGCTTTCCACATCGGCCTTTGCCGCTGATCTTCCGTCCCGTAAGGCGGCTCCGGTTTATGTGCCGCCGCCGCCGCCCGTCCTATGGACCGGGTTTTACGTCGGTCTCAATGCGGGCGGCACTTGGGACGCCACGTCGTCGACGACCATATCTTCGTCCGGATACGTTGTTCCAGGGTTGTTTGCCAGCACTCCCACGGGCTTGGCCGCGGCCGCAACCGCGAATGGAGTCTTTGGAACCGCTGCAAGCGGTTTCATTGGCGGCGGCCAGGTCGGCTACAATTGGCAATTCGCACCCGCTTGGGTCGTCGGCCTCGAAGCCGACATCCAGGGCACGACCGCGCAGGGAACCGGCAATCTGTCTAATGCGATCTTCGTGCCGCAATCTCCGGCAACGGTTACCACGACCCTGTCCGCGACCAAATCCCTGGATTACCTCGGGACTGTGCGCGGCCGCATCGGCTATCTCATTACCCCGACCCTGCTTTTTTACGGCACGGGCGGATTGGCCTATGGCGGCGCCAACGCAAGCGGTCAGATTTTCGGGTTGCTGACACCCCCGAATTACGTCCCCCCCCTTCGCCAATGCCTGGTCCACGGCGGGAAGCTACTCCGATACGCGCGCCGGCTGGACCGCTGGCGGCGGCGTGGAATGGATGTTCCTGCCGAACTGGAGCGCCAAGGTCGAGTATCTTTACTATGATCTCGGATCGGTTACGACGAACTTGGGGACCCTTTCGAACAGCTGGGCGGCGCCCAACTTTGTAGCGTTCGCGTTCCTCTCGCAATCGACGACCCGTTTCGACGGTCACATCGTCCGCGCCGGCGTGAACTACCACTTCAACTGGGCGCCCCCGGCGCCGGTCGTCGCTAAATATTGATCGAATGCGAGCAGACGCCCCCTCGCTGCTCGCCTGTGCAGGAAGAGCCCGGCTGCGCGCCGGGCTTTTTCATATGCGTGCGACGCCTCCGCCATGGCTGGCGGCGCGGCGCGCGATCCGCGAAGCGATGTTGACGCGCCCCATTCCCGCCTCCATCCTAAGCAAAGTCTTGCGGACCGGAAGCGACGATGGCGGCAGTCAAGAAGCAACCTAAACCCCGCGCCTCCCTGCTCGACCTGCAGGCGCGGCGATCCGCGCTCATGCTCGTCGCCGAGCGCGCGGGACGGCTCGGCGCCGCGCTCGCGTCGCTCTTCCTGCTGTTTCTGGCCCTGTCCTGGATCGGCCTGTGGGTCGACGCCGGCGTGCTCACGCGCATGGCGGGCGTGACGCTGTTCGCCGCGGCGGCGATGACGCTCGTCGCGCTCGAGTTGAGGCGCGGCCCGCCGAGCCGGCGCGCGGCGCTCAAGCGGCTCGACGCCGGCGACGAGAGCGGCCTGCGCCCCGCGCAATCGCTCGACGACCGGCTCGCCGGCGGGGATGCCGGCGACGAGACGGCGGCGCTCTGGGCGCTGCATCGCCGGAGGCTCGAGCGCAAGCTCATCGAGACGCCGATCGCGCCGCCAAACCCTGAACTGCCGCGCCTGGACCCCTACGCGCTGCGGCTCGCGGCGCTCGTCGCGGCGATCGCCGCGGGCTTCGTCGCCGGCGACGACAAGCTCTCGCGCCTTTCCGCCGCTTTCGACTGGCGCGACGCCGGCGGCTTCTCGTTCCAGAGCGCGCGCTTCGACGCCTGGCTCGACCCGCCGCCCTACACTGGGCGGGCGCAGATCCTGCTCGGAGACGAAGCGAGCTATGAGGCGCCAGTCAATTCCGTGCTGCATGTGCGCCCCGCCGCTGGCGCACGCGTCGAGGGCGCGCTGGCGCCGCTCCCGCCTCAAAAAGGGGCGGCAGGCGCCGAAGACGAGCGCGTCTACAAGCTCACGGGCGCCGCGCGCCTCGCCGCGCCACGAAAGAGCATCGCGCTCGCCGCCATCCCCGACCTGCCGCCGACGATCGAGCTTTCGGAGCCGCCGCGGCTCAATCTGCGCGGCACGATGACGCTTTCCTACACGACCGCCGACGATTACGGCGTGATCGGCGCGCAGGCGCAGATCTCGCGTCCGGGCGCGGCGCGCGCGCTTTATCCGCCGCCGCAGGCGCCGCTCGAATTGCCGCGCGAGTCCAACGGCCGCGGGAACGCGCACAGCCTCGTCGATCTCTCCGAGAGCCCCTGGGCTGGCGCGACGGCGACGCTCACCCTCGTCGCGCGCGACGAGGGCGGCAACGAGGGGCGCTCCGCTCCACGCGAGATGACGCTGCCCGAGCGGCGCTTCACCAAGCCGCTCGCGCGCCTCTTGGCGATCGAGCGCCGCGCGCTGGCGATGGACCCTGACGACTTCGCCTCCGTGCGGCAGTCGCTCGTGGATTTGACGCAGACGGACGAGTTCCTTTCGGCGCCGTCCTCGGTCTTTCTTGGCATGCAGCTCGTGCTGCGCGGCCTGCAAGGGCCGAAAAGCGACGACGATCTGCGCCAGGTCGACGATCTCCTCTGGGCGATGGCGGTCCATCTCGAGGATGGCGACCTCGCCGACGCCGAGCGCGAGCTACGGCAGGCGCAACGCGATCTCAACGAGGCGCTGGCGCGCGGCGCGGACGACGAGGAGATCGCGAAGCTCTCGCAGCGGCTGCGCGAGGCGATGGACAAGTTCATGCGCAGCGCCATGGAGCGCGCGCGCGACCGCGCCGCCGAGCGCCAGCAGCACTCGAGCGGCGACGCGCAGGAGATCACCAAGGACGATCTCGACAAGCTCTTGGACGAGATCGACGCCGCGCTGAAATCTGGCGACACGGCGCTTGCGCAGAAGCTGCTCGACGAGCTTTCGGCCATCATGGAGAATCTCCAGACCTCGCAAGCAAACGGCAAGGGCAAGGCCTCGCGAAAGGCGCTCTCGGACATCGACGAGCTCGCGCGCGAGGAGCAGCAGCTTCGCGACGAGACTTATCAAGGCATGACGCGCCTGGAGCCAGGCGGGCGTCCGCAGGCTGGGCGCGGCGGCAAGAGCGAGCAGAAGACTGGCGAGCAAAAGGCAGGGGCTGACAGGCAGCGTGCCTTGCGCGAGCGCCTCGAGCGCGAGCTCGACGCCTTGCGGCGCTCGGAGGAGGGCGCGCCGAGCGAGCTCGACGACGCCGATCAGGCGATGGAGCAGGCCGAGCGCGCATTGGAGCAAGGCGCGCCCGGCGCAAATCAGGCCGTGGAGGCGGAGGGCCGCGCCGTGCAAGCGCTGCGCCGCGGCGCCGATGCGCTCGCAGAGCGCGGCGAAGGCCAAGGGGAGGGGGATGCCGGCCGGCCCGGCGGGCGCTTCGGCGAGCGCGATCCGCTCGGCCGCCTCAAAGGACGGGAGAACGCCAAAGCCAAATATGATCCGCTCGACCTGCCGCCGGCGCAGCGGGCGCGCAAGCTCCAGGAGGAGCTGCGCCGCCGCCTCGGCCAGCCCGAGCGGGCGCCGCAGGAGCTCGACTATTTGCAGCGGCTGTTGCCGCGGTGAGGCTCAACGCGGAGTGAAGCTGTCCTCGGCTACTTCCCGCCCTGCCAGACGCCCTGCTTCTTCAAGGCGTCGGCGACCTCTTTCGGCATGTAGCGTTCGTCGTGCTTGGCCAGCACGCTGTCGGCGTGAAAGACGCCGTCCGTTTGCAAAACGCCATCTGCAACGACCCCTTGCCCTTCGCGAAAAAGGTCGGGCAGCAGCCCCTTGTACGTGACTGCGCAATCGCTGTGATTGTCTGTAACAACGAAATCCACTTTGCCGCCTTCGGATTTTTTCACGGAGCCCTGCTTAACGAGGCCACCCAGGCGCAGACGCGTCCCTGCTACGAGCGGCTTCTCGATCAGCTCGGTGGGCGTTTTGAAAAACGAAATGTTCGTGCTGAGCTCATACATGATTATGCCAACCGCGATCGCAGCGACGCCGAGCGCGCTAATAATCAACGTCAGCCGCTTGCCCTTGCGCGTCATCTCACAGCCTCTTTCCCGACGCCCAGCTCCTGGGCGAGCCCTTCCACCCTCGCCAGCTCCGCGGGCTTCCCCTGCAGCGCCGCGCGCGCCTTCGCCAGCGCCGCGGCGGCCTTCTCCGGCTCGGCCAGCACGCTGTAAGCGCGAATGAGCTTCAGCCACCCCTCGACGTCGGAGCCGTTTTGGGCAAGGCGCGCGGCGAGCCCCTCCACCATGCGGCCGATCATCGCCCGCTGCTCGCCCTCCGGGAGGGCGGCGACGGCCTTGCCCGCCGCGCTTTGCGGCTTGTCGGCGAACGACTCGCCCGTGAGCCGCTCGAGCTGCTGGCGCAGCAGCGCCCGATAGCCGGCCTGGGCCGGCGCTTCCTCCAGCAGCCGCTTCCAAATCTCGACCGCTCTCGCCTTGTCGCCGTCCTGCTCGGCGGCGAGGCCCATGTAATAGCCCGCATGCGCGTCCTTTGGGTCGAGCGCGAGCGCCGCCTCGAAATTGCGCCGCGCGGCGGGAGTCACGGCGCCTTCGGCCTGAAGCACGTAGGCTTCGCCGAGCGCCGCGTGGCGCGCCGGCGTCGCCCCAAGCAGCCGCAACGCCTCGCCATAAGCGTGGACGCCCTCGTCGAACCGCTGCGCCTTCACATAGACAGGGGCCAGAACCTCCCACGCGCGGCCGTCGTCGGGATGCTCGGCGAGGTGCTGCTCGATCTTCTCGACCGCCGCGGAGATGTCGAAACGCGGCTTCGATGCCGCCTGGCGCTGCGCGAGCGGCATGTCCGGCATGTCGACGGCGCCGAGCCTGAGGTAGAGCGGCACGGCCAACGCCGGCACGAGCACGAGCGTCGCCAGCGCCGCGACGAGCCGCGCCTTGCGCGATGAGCTTTGCCGCGCGCCCGACGCCTCGGCGGCGCGCAGCAGCCGCCGCGCAGCCTCGGCGCGGGCGGTCTCCGCATCCTCGGCGTCGAGCCGCCCCTCGGCGCGCTCGCGCGCAATCTCGGCGATCTGCTCGCGGTAGAAGGCCTTGTCGCTCGCCGCAGCCTCCAACGGCGCGGCCCGCAAAGAGAGCGGAACCAGCACGGCGAGCACCGCCGCGCCGGCGAGAAGGGCGAAGACAAGCCAGATCATGCGCGGCTGTTTAAGGCTTTGCACAGAGATTGGGAAGCGCCCCGACGATTTCGTCTATAAGGGGCCCTGGCTGCTCCTGCCGAGGCGCCAGGGAGGTCTTAAGATGGATAACGCCAGGGTCACACTTTACCATTCGCCGCGCACCCGCTCGCAGGGGGTGCTGATCCTTCTGGAGGAGCTCGGCGCGCCCTATGAGCTGCGCGTGCTCAACATGAAGATCGGCGAGCAGTCGAAGCCCGACTATCTCGCGATCAATCCGCTCGGCAAGGTGCCGGCGATCGTGCACAAGGGCGCGGTCGTGACCGAGCAGGTAGCGATCTACATCTATCTCGGCGACGCCTTCCCCGAGAAAGGCTTCGCGCCGGGCATCGGCGACCCGCTGCGCGGCCCCTACCTGCGCTTCTTGGCCTTTTACGGCTCAGCCTTCGAGCCCGCGGTTGTCGACCGCGCCCGCAAGACCGAGCCCGGCCTGCGCGCCATGAGCCCTTACGGAGAGTTCGAGCCCGTGCTTTCCGTCGTGCGCGACCAGCTGAAGATGGGCCCTTACCTCTTCGGCGACCGCTTCACCGCGGCGGACATCCTCTGGGGCACGGCGTTGCGCTGGACCACCACTTTCGGCCTCGTGCCCCGGGATGAGACGTTTTCGGCCTATATCGACCGCATCGCCGCCCGCCCCTGCGTGCACAAGATCGGCAAGGAGGATCACGCGCTCGCCGAGGCGCATGAAGCCGCGGCCGCGAAGAGATGAAGGAGGAGCATCAGCGGCGCTGGCCCATTCTCTGCAAGGACCATGCGCCGTTCAGCTTCTGGACATGTTCCGCGTGCTCATATGCGCGTGATGAACGAGTTATCGAAGTGATGCAGCAAATGCGTAAGGATTATCGATGGTCTTCCGCCTTAGGGCGCCGCCGCGGACAATCTCAACGCAAGACGCAAAGGTTAACGGCGAGCGAAGTGAGCCAGATATCAATTTACAAGCTCTTTGCCGACCATTTAGATTTGTGTTGGCTCGGGCGAGTCAGCCCTTTTTCTCGTGCAAGGAACATGGGACCGGAAGCGCATAGGCCCGCGTGGCGGGAGAAGTCGGAATAACAAACGAGGACTGACTGCAACTGGCGGCGGGGCGAGGTCGGGCGGTCAAGTGTCTGTTGGAGGGCTGGGGCAATGACGAGCAGCATCGACGCGTCGAAAGCCGGAGGAAGCGACCGGCCGCGCGGTAAGACCAGGGTCGCGATCATCGGCGGAGGACCCGGCGGATTGTTCAGCGCCTGGCACCTGGAGGCGAAGGCCGGAGACGCTTGCGAGATCGAGATCTACGAGTCGAGCGAGCGGATCGGCGGCAAGATTTGCACGGGCCAGATGGCGGGCATCGGCCCTTACGAGATCGGCGTCGCAGAGATTTACGATTATTCGCGCCTAGGCCCCGACCCGCTGCGCGACCTCATCGAGAAGGAGCTCAAGCTCGATATTCGCCACATCGAGGGGGGCCCGTGCGTTCTCGACGGCAAGCTCATGCTGACGGTCGACGAGATCGGCGAGCATTTCGGCGCCTTGGCGGAGTCCGAGGCCAGACGCTTCCGCGAGCGCTGCGCGAAGATGCTGAGCCCTGAGGCATACTATCTTTCCGCCATCGAGAACGACAACGCCCATCCTTGGCAACGCCTTTCTGGTCACGAGCTGCTCGATCGAGAAATCGACGACGAGGCCGCCCGCCGCTATGCGCGGGTCATGGCGCACAGCGACGTAGCCGCGCCGCCGCATCTCACGAACGGCTTGAATTTATTGAAGAACGTCCTCATGGACGTCGACGGATACATGGATATTTTCTCGGTCGTAGGCGGCAATGAGCAGATCGTGCAGCGCCTCGCCGATCAGCTCACGGCGCGCATCAATCTCAACGCCCACGTGCGCGCGGTCGAGCCGCTCTCGGACGGGACCTACAGGCTCGACATGCTCGTGAACGGGTTCGCGGAGTCGACGGTCGCCGACTATGTCGTGTTCGCGGTGCCGCTGTCCGCCATATCCATGATCGGGCTGCGCTCCGAGACGCTGCGCCAGACAGTCGACCGCCATATCGGCTACTTCGACCGGCCGGCGCATTATCTGCGCGCCACCCTGGCGTTCAAGCGGCCGTTCTGGCGCGAGCGCATAGACAAGCACTGGTGGATGATGGACGCCTTCGACGGCGTCTGCGTCTATGACGAGAGCGCGCGCCAGGAGCTCGGGCCCTTCGGCGTGCTGTCCTTCCTGATCGCTGGCAACGCCGCGCTGAGCCTTGCGAACGTCAGCGACGAGCGCATCGAGCACATGTGCCTCGACGCTTTGGCGCCGGTGTTTCCGGAGGCGCCCGACCTCATCGTCAACCGGCGCGTCCATCGTTGGATGGCTTCAGTGAACGCCATGCCCGGCGGCGCGCGTGCGCGGCGGCGCGTCGAGAACCACAGGCCGAACGCGGAGCGCCTTCCGGGCGTGCTCATCGTCGGCGACTATCTCTTCGACTCGACGCTCAATGGCGTCATGGATTCTGCGGACACCGCGACGGACATTATTGTTGCCGACCTTCTCAAAACCCGACATGCTGCGCGCAAGGCTTCGTCCGCGCCGGGCGAAACGGCTCGGCGCTGCGGGGTGCTGCAGCAGTTCTTCGACGCCGCGACGCTCGCCGACATGCTCGCTACGGCCTTCGGCATCGAGAAGGGCGCGCGCATTCTGCAATTCGGATCGGAATCGGGCGAGCTCGTGACGGCGCTGCGGGCGCTGGGCTTCGACGCTTACGGATTCGAATTCGACGTCGATCTCGCGCACGGCGGCGGCGAGCGCAATCTGGTGGGCGAGTGCCCGGATCTGCCCTTCGACGCGCAATTCTTCGACGTGACGATCGAGACCGGGCTCTGCCGCACGCCGCCCGAGCATCTCGAAGAGACGATCGCGAGCCTCGCGCGCGTGACACGGCGCGGCCTGTTCCTCGGCTCGATCACGGCCGACATGCCGCTCGATCTCGTCGACCGCTACGATCTGCTGGACGGGATCGAAACCTTCGGATCGCGGTGGGACTGGGCGGATCGCCTGCATGTTCACGGTTTCGCGCATGCGCTCATGCAGTCGGAGCGGCTCGATCGGGTCTGGCGGCGGGCTATCGAAGCCGGCGCCGGCGCCGGTCACTGGTGCGAAGACACTGAAGGCGTCCTCTATTGCTTCTACACGCCGGACGAGACCCGGCAAAGCGGCGCGGAGCTCATTCGCGACGCAGCGGTCTCGGCGTGACGTTCCGAAGCTTAAGGCGTAACATTCGGTTTGGGAGGAGGAACGATCATGTTGGATCTCTCGAGACGGCCGGAGCAGTTTTTCTCCAAGGCGCAGTCGTGGCTAGTTAGCTTCGAGGAAGCTCCGGCAGCTGACGCAGGCGAGAAGATCGTCGTCAAGGAGCCGCGCGACGTTACGGCGGTGCTGATCCGCGTCGAGACCGCGCAATCGCTCTCTGAGGACGCGCCAAAGAAGCCCGGTGCGCTCACGGTCGTCTGCGCGCCGCCCTCCGCGCAGGACGCGCCCGGCGACGAGGCGGATCTTGAGGCCTGGGTGCGCGGCGGCGCCGACGATCATCGCGCCGCGCCAGTACGCGCGAGCGTCAGAACCGCGCGGACGCTCTGGCTGCATAGCCGCGCCGTGGCCTATGCGAGCGAGGAATTGTCGCGCGACGCCCTCGACGCGCTCGTGCGCTTCACGGTGGCGGAGCGCGAAACCGAGCGGCTCGAGAAGGAAGTGCACGCGCTGTGGCCAGTGATCGCCAAGGATTCCAGGCTCACCCACGCGGTGGAGAAGACGGATCTAAAGCGTCAGGAGCATGTGAACGCGATGACGGTGCTGGCGACCAAGATGAAGGCGGCCAGCCTGCGCATCCAGACGGCTCTGGAGCAGCTCGATCCGGCGCTGACCGACCCGTCGAAGCGCCTGTTCGCGGAGCTCGTTCTCGCCGCCGGTCTGCACGACCGGTTGGAGCTCCTGTTCGAGCCGGTGCAGTTCGCCCTCGAGCACTATGAGCTTGCGAACACGAGGCTGATCGACGCGAAAGCCTCAATGCGGGAGAATGCGAACTTCGTGTCCGAACAGATCATGCAGCTGGTGATCATCGCGTTGCTGCTCGCCGAATTCGTCGTCATGCTCTATGGGATCAGACTGTTCCTGTAGGCTTCCGTCATG
>Ga0187784_10001028_pt1 | contig 21620 bp, 21 predicted proteins | sample 1015_SJ02_MP15_2_FD_132964 | JGI IMG/M metagenome (GOLD analysis project Ga0187784, IMG submission 132964) | Tropical peat soil microbial communities from peatlands in Department of Meta, Colombia - 1015_SJ02_MP15_20_MG | ecosystem: Environmental > Terrestrial > Soil > Wetlands > Peat | place...
CATTGCGCGCGGCGTCCGACATCAGAAAGCTCGCCGCCGCGGCGACGTCCGCAGGCTCCGCAAGGCGGCGCAGCGCCGCGCGCCCCGTGATCCTGGCGCGGTCGTCCTCGCCGAGGCTCTCGGTGAGGTCCGTTGCGATGAAGCCCGGCGCGATCGCATTGACGGTGACGTCGAGCCGCCCGAGCTCGCGGGCGAGCGACTTGGTGAATCCGATGAGCGCCGCCTTGCTCGCGCCGTAGACCGCCAGGCCGTTGTAGCCCGTCGAGGCGATGACCGACGAGACGTTGACGACGCGCCCGCCAGAGCCCGCCGCCATCATCTGCCGGCCCAGATATTTGGTCAGCACGATCGGCGAGGTGACGTTGATGCGCAGCAGAGACTCGATTTGCGTATTGTACGTATTGGCGAGCAGGCCCTCGATGCTCTGCCCGGCGTTGTTGACGAGCCCGTAGCAGGCGCCGAAGCGTTGCTTGATCGAGGCGGCCAAGGGGGCGAGCGCGTCGATGTCGCCCAGGTCGCAAGCCACGAAGACGAGTCCGTCCGGCGTCTCCGCCGCGGCTTGGCGCAACGCCTCGCTCTCGCTGCGCGCGACGGCAATGACGCGGAAGCCGTCGGCGGCAAGTCGCCGCGCGATGGCGAGGCCGAGCCCGCGGCTCGCGCCGGTGACGACGACGTTACGCATGGCGACGCGCCAGCTTGCCGCTCGCGAGCATCTCCAGCTGCGGCACGAAGCGGATTGTCGCCGGCACCTTGTGGCGCGCGAGCCGCGCGCGGCAGAGCTCCAGGATCTCGGCCTGCAGCGCGGCCGGCTCGCGGCGCGCGCCGGCGTCGTCGAGCACGATCTCGGCGACGACGAGATCGCCCATCAGCGGACTGCGCCGCGCGCTCACGCGCGACATGCGCACCTCGCGATGCGCATTTATGACCTCTTCGATTTCTTCCGGGTGCGCCTTGAGACCGCCGACATTGATCACGCCGGCGCGCCGCCCCCGGAAAAAGCAGCGGTCGCCGATGCGCTCGACCACGTCGTCGGTGTCGACGAAGCCCTCGGCGTCGCGTAGCGCCAAGTCGGGGCGCCCGACGTAATGCGTCGCCGTGCGCGATGAACGCACGTGCAGCGTCTCGCCGCGCAGCCGCAGCTCCACAGGCCCGGCGTCGTCGAGCAGCGACGCCGGAAAGCCTTCGCGCCCGTCCGTCACCTCGAAGCCGACGCCCGCCTCGGTCGAGGCGTAAGCGTGCGCGATCTTGGCCTTCGGGAAGGCGGCGCGCAACGTCTCCAGGATCGCGCGGTCGGCGATCTCGCCGGAAAGGCGGACGTACGCCGGATCGATGAGCCGCGCGTCCGGGCTCATGAGCAGGCGGCGCCAATGCGAGGGCGTGCCGGAGATATGGGTGACGCCAGCCGCGCGGCAGCGCGAGAGAAAGTCGCCCAGAGGCTCTTGCGCGTCGGAGAGCACGAGCGGCGCGCCGGCGGCGCAGGCGCGCAAAAAGATCTGCAAGCCGCCGTACCGGCGGATATCGTAAAACGTCGCCCACACGGGGACGGGCTCCTGAGACGACGCGAAGGCGCCGAGCAGGCTCGCGAGGCCATGGGCGACGAGCTTTGGCGCGCCGGTCGTTCCCGATGTCGGCAGCGTCCATTGCGTCGCGAGGCGCCGCGCGCCGAGAGGCTGCGCCGGTTGCGGGGCCGCACAGAAATGCAGCGGAACGCCGGGCTCGAGTCCTGGGTCGTCGGTGACCACGGCGTCGACCTCCGCCTGCGCCGCGGCGCTTCGCAGCCGCTCCGACGTGAAGTCAGGGGGAACGACGACGAGGCGCGCGACGCATCCGTCGAGCTCGATCATCGCGCGGGCGCAGAGCGCCTGCGCCGCGACGCGCACCAGGACCGACTTGCCCGAAAGCTCCGCTCGTCGCGGCCCAAGGATCGTCGTCGCGAGCAGTTCGTCTGCGGTGAGCGTCTCCTGCGGCGCGACGAGCGCCAGGGAGCCGCGCGCCCCGACGAGATCCGCGAGGCAAGGCTGATCAGGCGGCCTGGCGCTCGTAGAAGGCAACGAACTCTCCGAGGGTTTTGGGAAAATAGGGCTCTTCCGAAGCCGCGAATGGATCGACGCCGAGCTCATCCTCGAGGCGGGCGACGAGGATCGCGAAGCACAGCGAGTCGAGCCCGCAGTCGGCGAGCGCCAGGTCGTCGCGGAGCGGCGCGAGCTGCTTACGCTGCTCCGTGGCGATACTTTCAATTTGCGAGACTATTGTTAACCGTCTGGACACGACTAAGCTCCCGCGTTTCCGATTGCTATAGATTTCACTCTATACTGATTGCACGCAAGTCCTAGAGCGGGGGATGGTGAACGGACATGGCCAATGCAGGGAGCGTCGCCATAAGGCGCCGGGAGATTTGCCGCGACGATCTGCCCGCGCTCGCCGAGCTGCTCGCCAGGGGCTTTCCCCGCCCCCTCGGCTTTTGGACGACGGCGCTCGAGGCCTTGGCTCTGCGCCCGGTCCCCGAGAATTATCCGCGCTATGGCTTCCTCCTGGAGCAGGAGGGGCGGCCAGTCGGCGTGCTGCTGACCCTCTTCACGCGCGTGCCGGGCGCGCCGGATCGCCTCCGCTGCAACATCTCGAGCTGGTATGTCGATCCAGCGTGCCGCGCCGGCGGCTACGCCTCGGCGCTCATCGCCGCCGCCCTGCGGTTCAAGGAAGTCACCTATGTCAACGTGTCGCCGGCGCGGCACACCTGGCAGATCATCGAAGCGCAAGGGTTTCGCCGCTACTGCGAGGGGCAGATGATCTGCGCGCCGCTGCTGGGCGGGCTTTTTTCCAAGGCGAGAGCTGCGGCCTTCGACGTCGCCGCCGACTACGGCGCCACGCTCGACGAGGAGGAGCGCGCGCTGCTCGCGTCCCATCAGGCCTATGGCTGCGTGGCGCTGGTCGTCACGGAGGCCGGCCGCGCCTTTCCCTTCATCTTTCTGCCGCGGCGCGTCCTGAAAGGGATTCTGCCGGTCATGCAGCTCGTCTATTGTCGCGACCGGGCGGATTTCGTGCGCTTCTCCGGAGCGCTCGGACGGGCGCTGGCGCTGCGCGGACATGCGTTCGTCGTGCTCGACGCCAACGCCGCCATTCCCGGGCTCATCGGCGTCTTTCGAGCCGACAGCGGCCCCAAATACTACAAGGGGCCGGACCGACCACGGCTAGGCGACCTCGCCTACTGCGAATCCGTCCTCTTCGGCGCCTGAGGTCTCGTCATGACCATGCAGCCCCCATCGCAAGTCAGCGCCGCGCGCGCGCTCGTCGATCAGCTCCTCGTCTGCGGCGTCGACCGGGCCTATTGCGTGCCCGGCGAAAGCTATCTTTCCGTGCTCGACGCCTGCTACGAGCGCGGCCTGCCGCTGACCGTATGCCGCAACGAGGCCGGCGCCGCGATGATGGCCGACGCCTATGGCAAGGCGACCGGCCGCGCCGGCGTCTGCTTCGTGACGCGGGGGCCTGGCGCCGCCAACGCCTTCGCCGGCGTGCACATCGCCCAGCACGACTCGACCCCGCTCGTGCTGTTCATCGGCCAGGTCGAACGCTTCGTGCGCGAACGCGGCGCCTTCCAGGAGGTCGACTATCGCGCCATGTTCGGCGGCCACGCCAAATGGGTCGTCGAGATCAACGAGGCGTCGCGCGTAAACGAGCTCGTCGCGCGCGCCTTCTCCGTGGCCTGCGCCGGGCGGCCCGGCCCGGTCGTGGTGTCCTTGCCGAAGGACATGCTCGAAGAGCGCGTCGCGACGCGGACGCATCCGCCGCATCCCGTCGTCGAGACCGCGCCCGGCGCGGCGCAGATGCACGAGCTGCAACGCCTGCTTGGCGAGGCGCAGCGGCCGCTGCTCGTCGTCGGCGGCGCGCGCTGGGACGAAGCGGCGCGGCGCGCGCTGCATAACTTCGCCGCGCGCTTCGACCTTCCGGTCGCGACGAGCTACCGTCGCCTGCCGCTCTTCGACGCGCTCGATCCTCGCTACGCTGGCGATCTCGGCCTCAGCGCCAATCCGGCGCTCGTCAAGCGCGTGCAGGCGTGCGACCTGCTGGTCGTCGTCGGCGGGCGGCTCGGAGAAATTCCATCACAGTCCTATCGGCTGCTCGACATGCCGAAACCGCGCATGACCTTCGTGCATGTCTACCCGCAAGCGGAGGAATTCGGGCGCGCCTATTCGCCGGACCTCGCCATCTGCGCGACGCCTCGCGGCTTCGCCGCCGCCCTTTCCGAGCTGCGGCCGCCGCGCGAAATTCCCTGGCGCGAAGAGACACGCGCCGCACATGCGGACTATCTCGCCTTCTCGTCGAAATTCGAGCCCTCGGGCGAGGTCGATCTCGCGCGGGTCATGACCTGGCTCAGCGACACCCTGCCCAAGGATGCGATCATCTGCAACGGCGCCGGCAATTACGCCGCCTGGATCCATCGCTATTATCGCTTCTGCGGCCTCGGCACGCATATCGCGCCGACCTCGGCGACGATGGGCTACGGCGTGCCGGCGGCGGTCGCCATGCAGCAGCTGCTTCCCGAACGGCTCGTCGTTTCGCTGAATGGCGACGGCGATTTTCTGATGAACGGGCAGGAGTTCGCGACCGCCGTGCAGTATGGGCTGCCGATCGTCGCGATCGTCTGCGACAACGCGAGCTATGGCACGATCCGCATGCATCAGGAGCGCCAGTTCCCGGGCCGCGTCATCGCCACGGACCTCCGCAATCCCGACTTTGCGGCCTATGCGCGCGCCTTCGGCGGCTTCGGCGCGACGGTGGAACGGACCAGCCACTTCCCGGCGGCCTTCGCCGCGGCGCAGGAGTCGCGGCTGCCCGCGATCATCCACGTCAAGATGGACCCCGATCGCATCACGCCGACCGCGAGCCTTGCGGAAATAAGGCGCGCGGCGCTCGACAAAAGCTGAGGAGCTTGCAGCGTGACGCGCTGGACGCGGGCCTTTCTTGAGCTTGCGTTCGCGACGTGCGCCAGCGCACATTCAGTTCGATCCCGCCCCTTTATCCATCTTTCACAGCAGGACGGGCGCAGCGGCGGATGGCGCGACAGACTTTCGGCGGGGCTCGGTCGCCGGAGATGCTGGGGGGCGCCGGATGACGTTGTTCAGTGGTGCGTGCGCGTAGCCATCATGACGCGTTGAGCGTAACATTGCCCGTCCTGCTACCTTTTGGTTTGGTTGCGACGGCGGCGGCGTCTCGAAGGCCGATATTGTCGGACCTTGCACATGCGGTGTAATTGCAGCTCGCGCACGAGCCTGTGATCAGTGTGCCGATAGCGAAGACGAGGCAGACAGAGCGACTGATGGTTTTTGCGAGGAACGCCGGCAGGCGTCGCTCAAGGCGTCTTGCGCGGTCCCGGCTGCGCTTCGCGTCGGAAGGCCTCGGCGAAGAATTTCGCGGCGCGCAGCCAGGCTTCGTCGGTGTCGCCGCGATAGCCGAACGTCTGCGCATAGACGACGGCGCCCGAATTCGCGTCCTTGACGACGATATCCATGCTGCCGATCAGCGTGCTGATCTTGTTGAACTTCCCGAGCATGACGAGATCGGCGGCGGCGCGGCGCGCCAGAGGCAGTTCGCAGCCGTTGCAGCTGCGCAGATACTGGTGTTCGAGCAGCGCGTCGAGATCGGCGCGGATCGCACGCCGATCGACGATCTCGTAGCGCCCTTCGCGCGCGAGGCTCTCCGAGATGGCGTCGCGCACGCGCGCGAGGCGGCGCGCATGTTCCGCCGCGCGGTCCACGGGTTCGCCCGACGTGTCGACAAGCTCGAAGTCGAGAACGAGCAGACGCGGCGCAGCCGAGGCGCTAGCGGCCGGCGCGCCGGCGAGCGCGAGCATGACGAGGAGCAGACAACAGGCGCCAAGGGCGAGCTTCGTCATGTCATGCTCGGTCAAACGTGGCCGGCGCGCCGGCCGGTCGAGTTGACGTCCTCGCGCGCCAGGGGGCGGCGGCGACGAGGCCGACGGAGACCAGAAATCCGATGGTGATCAAGCTGAAGCTCACGGCGGCCCGAAGGGGGAAGTGGGGCTCGACGATCGGCGCAGGGACAATTTTAGGGGTTAACCCTCGCCTGAGGAAGCCCACCGGATTGAAGAAGGCGCCCCGACAGCAAAAGAGAATGATCCAGCGCGGCGGCGTGATCTCATATTGCTTGAAGAGGATGACGAAGACCAGCAGGAACTGCGCCATCATCAGAAAATCGACGTGCGCGCGAATGAGGTCTGCGCGCTCGTAGATGAAACCTGCGACATATCCTTTTGGAAAAAACAACGTCACGCCGAACGCCCAGGCGATGGCGAGCGCTATCGCCAGGCGCAGCGCGGCGAATCCGAGAAGGAAAGCGATTCGGGACGGAAGTCTTGTTGTAATCTCATCGAGCGACATTGGAGCCTCCGGCTTTGTCGCGCGACAATGCGGCGCTTCGCCGGGAGCGCCAAGGGCGCGCCACCTGCGAAGATGCGGGCAATTCTCCCGGATTCGGAGCGCCGGCGCGGGCCGCGGAAAGCGCGCCGATTTCTTTGGGGAAAGGCCGGGCCCCGTCCCGGGCGCTCAGGCGGACGAAGAGGCCGTCGCCGATCGTTAAATTCCTGCGACGACCGCGATCTCGACCTTGTAATCCGGCGCCACGAGGCGGGCCTCGACGGTCGCCCGCGCGGGCGGATTGGCTTTGTCGACCCAGGCGTCCCAGACGGCGTTCATCTCCGCGAAGGTCGAGATGTCCGAGAGATAGATCGTCGCCGAAAGGATCTTCGCCTTTTCGCTGCCGGCTTCCGCCAGGATTTCTTCGATCAGAGCGAGGATCTCGGTTGTCTGCTCTGTGACCGAGGCGCCCTTGGTCTTGTTGGCGACCTGTCCGGCCGTGAAGAGCGTGTCGCCATGGGCCACGGCTTTGCTCATGCGCGCGCCCGCGCCGATACGCTTGATTTTTGGCATGCGTTGCTCCGGTTTGGCTTGCTCCCTGTAGCCGAAGCCGAAGGGAGCCGGCAAGCCATGGAGCGCGCGCGAGTTGCGGATCGCTGGCCGCCCACGTCAGCAGATGATGCGATAGCAGGGGCCGCCGGCTGGCGTTCGGCTTCGTTCCAGATATGAGTAGAACTTGAGATCCTCCTCGACCCGCGACATCAGGTTCAGTCGGCAGGCCCGATCCATGCTCGCGAAGGTGACATAACGGTGCGACACATTGAGATGCGCCGTGGCAGGAAGCCCCTTGAAGCTCATGAATTTGTTGAGATCCGACGTGAACACGAAATGGATGTCCAAAATCCCTGCAGTATTGACCGCGTCAAGCCAGGTCGCTTCACGTCCAAACCAGGAACAGAGCATGTCAGGCTGAAGCAATTTTTCGATTACAGGCGGCAATAGCTCGAGGGGATGGATCGGCTCGCCCGGGTACAGGCCAAGCTTCTCGCGTCGTTCCGCGTTCAACGGATGACCCGTGTCCTGATCTAACTGAGTCAATATATAGTTGATGTTCGATACAGCAACATCGAGGGGATGCCGGACTAAAGCATACACCTCGTCATATCCACGTTTTAAATCATAGTCCTTGATGTAACTGCAGGGTAAATGCCCATTTACGAAAACCCTTTCTGCTTTTGAGGCCTTGAACGCCCGTGCTAGATCAGCGATATGCTTAAGCCGATCGCTGACGTGCGACTTAACGTATTCAATGTCGGGAACATCAATGTATCTGGAGTCGTTTTTTAAGTTCGTTAACAGTGTCGTTCCTCCCGTTTTAGGAATATGGATATAGAACTCTCTTTTGAGCTTTGGGTTCTGCTTCATAAATATCTCTGGCATTCGAGCACTAAATTCATCTGATTGCAGAATTTCAAGCAGGGTCTGTAGCGGCGAGTCCACGCGCGCCTGAGCGCGCACGCCATCCTCCGGGCATCGAGACAATAACTCTTCGTAATAGAAGCGAAGCCAGGACGCGCACTCATCTTCCTTGAGCAACTTCGCGACCTTGCTCAAACCCGACAAGTGATCCTCGTCGTTGATCAGCGCCTCAAATACCGCCTCCAGCGTCGTGCGGACGCCATCTTTGGTTTCAGCGAGCGCTATGCGCTCCATAAGCTCGCTCCCATCCTTTCCATCCGCTGCAGGCTGAGTCATTCCGCCGCTTGTCCGCCTTGCTCCAGGGACCTGTCCATTCATCGAGCGGGCTTCCGCGACATTGCCGATGTCTACGTTCTCCGACTGGGGGCGCTCGCGTGGAGAGGCGTAGGTCGCGGCGACGGGATTGGCTGCCGCGGGTGCGCTTTGCGGGCCGTTGGTCCACGAGTTGCTTCCCGCCGATGCGCCGTCCGGAACGCGATTATCGTTAGGGTGTCTTTCCATCGTATTCCAGCCTCGCGATCGCTACGGAAGTACTCGCGTCGTTATGATTCTTGATTCGAACGTAGCCGGATCATTCAACCCAATCAAGTCAGGCTTTACTAACAGATCGTTAAAACAGCGAAGGAGCCGATTTCATCTGGAGGTTGCCAGATTCCCCTTCGCGTAACAAAAAAAGTATTCAATCTCTGTAGTTTTCCGCGTGTGAGCGCCGCAAAGGCCGGTTTCTTTTTACATGACATCCAGCTGGCTATCCAACAGACTGTTGACAAGCGACTCGGGAGACGTATAGCTAACTTTGACTCGGCAGCGGAGTCGGCTCCAACCCGCCCTTACGGACCATCGAATGCAGATGCGCCCAGCCTCCCTCGCCGGTGATCGAGCGGCGCCGCATCAGCCTTTTTCGAAGATCGCGGGCGCGGCAGTTCGTCCGGCGCTTGGCGGTCGGCGCGGCCTGAATAACGTCTCTTCGTCGCAGTCCGCCGCTCTGTCGGGCGAGCTTGCTCGGGTCTCTAGATTCCATCTTCCGGGCCGCTCCGGCGATGCCGCCACGCCGCCCGCCACTCGTCTTGCCGGAACCGCGTCGAGCATGGCGGGACTCACAGCGTTAAGCGAGAAAAAACGAATCACTCCTACACCCACCCTCGGCCGTTTGCGCCGCCCCTCCGCCGTCGGCTCGCCCGCAACGGTTCATCCGGCGTCAGCGCGGAAAACAGCGTGCAAGCGGCTGTCCTCGCAACTCCGAATGTTCTTTAACCGCGATGCGGCCCCATGCATTGGGGTTCGTGGTGATGAGTGTCTTGGCGCTTCGTGCCCGCAAAGCTTCTTCGCTTCGCGCTGGACGGCCCACAGTTTGTGATTCTCTGAGCCGATCCACGGCGAGACAGTCGAGAATCACAAAATTCCTCGTATGGTTCCTGAGTAGCGTGCGGCTCTGAAACGTCCTCAGAGCTCCGCCCAAACCCATGCTCGTCTGCAACCTGACACGAAGGCCGAACTGATGGTTCTCGAAAACGTCAAGCACAACTTGGACTACTTGACGACGCTGGTCAACAAGTCCGGGCTCAAGCAAAGCGAATACTTGGCGTCGCACTTGAAACGCTTCGCCGTCTCACTGTCGCTCGTTCCGGAGGCGCAACGGAAAAATCTCACGGCCCTCGACATCGACTATGTCGATGTCGTCGCTTATGCGCTCAAAGACAGGCTCGGATACGCGAGCGTGGCCGGGACGCTCTTCTCGGAAGAGCAGAAATCTTACTACATCCAGATGCCTCAATTCAAGGACGAGCATTGGTATCGTATCTTTGAGATGAATCTCGAGAAGCACACTTTCGACTGCAAGGCGCATTCGTTCGACCTTATCACCTGTTTCGAGGTGGTCGAGCATCTCGACGTTGATCCGATGTTCTTCATCAACGAGCTGAATCGCATTCTCGCGCCCGGCGGCACCGTGGTGATGACGACGCCGAACAGCGCGTCTTCCAGGAACGTCTGGAAGATCCTGAACGGCTATCGTCCGCACTTCTATATGCAATATGAGCGCGATCGCTCGCCCTACCGGCACAATTTCGAATATGACGTTCACGCTCTGAAAGGGCTGCTCGAGGCCGGCGGCTTCACGGTCGGCGAGGTGCATTCGGAGGACGTGTTCGAAGAGCCTGTCGCTCAAGCGCTGACGATCCTGAAGAACCTCAGCTTGCCGACGGTTTTGCGCGGCGACGATCTCATGATCGTCGCCAAAAAGTCGGGCCCGCCGAAAGACCGCTACCCGGCTGCGATCTACGCTTGAGCCGTCCATGCAGCATCTTCAGAAAAAGCGCCATAAGCTGCGTCAGCTTATACAGGGCGACGTCGACGAGTTCCTGATCAACGCCTACGTCGCCTTGTTGGGCGCTTTTCCTGACGAGGGCGGTTACTACCACTACCACGCGATCGCTTCGAGGGGGGTGGAAGGCAGGATCGACTGCCTTCGAGACATTCTCTCATCTGACCAGGCGCGCGCCTATGGCGCGCGTCTCGAGCTCGATGTCCCGTTCGAAGAACTCACGGAATCGGACATCGCGCCCGATGCCAATTTCAGTCAGTTCTCGTCACGGCTGCGAACTGGCCAAATGGTCTTCGAAATTTCGAGGCTACGCTCCGACTTTCATTATTTCACCTCAGAAGGATTTGCGAAAACTTTCGCCGAAGGTCTCTCCGTTCTCACCGAGACGAGCCAACTCGAAAGTCGCCTGAACGATCTGGCGACGAGCGTCAAAGCCCTGAACAGGCTGTTCTCAATGTTTGCTGGCGGCGTCGACGAGCTCGACAGGCCGTCTCGTAAGGCCGATTCGGAGCAATTTCGCAAGCAAATCGAGCAGGCGCAGGAAGATCTCGTCGTGCGTCTCGAGGAGCAGAAGCGGCAGCTCGTCGAATATGCGTTCAGCTTGTATGGGCTGGTTTCCGGCGAGCTCGAGAGGACACTGGAAGATGATAAAACTTGACATTTGGACGCCGCTGCCGCCGCGAAAATCTGGCATCGCTCAATATAATTACGAACTCCTCGAGGAGCTGGCGAAATTCGCCAAGGTGCGAATTGTCTGCGAGGATGTCGAGGCGGAAGCGCCGAGCGGGATAGAGACCATTCACTACGGGGAAGTGAAGACGGGGACCGTCGTTACGGATCTGTTCAACCTCTATCATCTAGGCAATAACCTGGATCATGAGTACGTCTACAAGCAGGCGCTGAAGACGCCGGGCGTCGTCGTTCTGCACGATATGACGTTGCATCATCTGATTGAGGCCTTCACACTGGGGCGTAGCGACCCGAATTCCTACATTGAAACGTGCAGGAATAACTACGGAGAGCCAGGGGAAGCGCTCGCGCGGCTGCGGCTTGCCGGTGTCTTTCACGATGCGCAGCGTTTCAAAATGACGCTCAACCGCGACGTGTGCCAAAAGGCGGTCGGAGTCGTTGTCCACAATAAATATATCCTGAACAGGATCAAGTCCTATTCGCGCAGGACTTATTTGCTCGAGCACCATGTCGCGCCGGCGGCCTCACGGTATGAAAGCGTGCGCAAGGCCAATCTGAAGAAGTCGCTGGGACTGCCGGGCGACAAGACGCCGGTCGTCGCCTCGCTCGGCTTCGTAACCGCCCCGAAGATGATCAACAAGGCCCTCGAAGCTTTGGCGATGGTCAAGCGCGCGGGCGTTGCCTTTCGATATCTGGTCGTCGGCGAGAAGAATCCCGGCTTCGACCTCGACCACTACGTCGGCAAATATGGGCTCACCGACGAGGTGATCCACATCGACTACTGCACGGATGAGGATTTCTTTAAATATCTGGCGGTGTCCGATCTCGTCATCAATCTTCGCTATCCGTCCGCTGGCGAGTCGTCCGGCACCCTGGCGCGCGCCCTTGGGATGGGGGTGCCTGCGGTCGTCTACAATTTCGGGCCTTTCAGCGAATTTCCCGACGACTGCGTCTTCAAGGCGCCGCTAGAGCTCGGTGAGCCCGTGGAAATGAGCGCGCTGCTGCATCTCGTCCTGAGCGAGAAGAGCATCAGGGAAAAATTCGGAGAGAATGCGCGCAAATACGTGTCGGAGCACTGCTCCGTGCGGAGGTCCGTCGAAAGGTATATCTCATCGATCGTCGACGCTTACGGCTCGTATCGGCAGGCGCACGAGCGCCTGAGGGATTGGGTCGGAACCAAGAGCTGAGTCGGCGAGCCTTCCTGCGCCGTCTGTGGGCGCTTGCGTGATATTGCCTCGCCGATGACAGGGAAGAGCATGGTCCGCCCGCTCACGATCGCCGTCTGCCTGTGTTTGTGGAACGCGCCCGGCTGGTCGAAGCCGCTATTGGGCGCCTATCTCTGGGATGGATCGCTCAATGGCGATCGCACAGTCGAAGGAGTCGGCAGGTCGGTTCGATTTCTTCTGGACCATGGATTTCAAGCGGTAAGGATCGCGATCACGCCTGACAACGCCAAAGACTTCGTGGGCGAGACGTGCTCCGATCGACCCACTCAAGACTGCGTTCTCGATCGGCTTTTGGGTCTCGACGTCTTTGCCGACAGGCGGCTGAAGCTTCTGCAGTTCACTTTGGCGCCATTCGAAGCCGACAATGACGCGATCGGCTCGGGATGGGACGAGGGGCGCCTGCGGCAAAGGGTCGACGAAGAGTTCCAGAAGTCGATATCGCAAATCGTCTCCCATGACGCCGCCTCCGCGCGCCAGATCGTCGTTTCCAATTGGGAGATCGACAACGCCATTTATTGCGGATCTGCCTATAAATATAGCTCAGACCCCGGTTTCAGGGAGAAGTGCTATAGTCGCAAGAAACTCCCTGTCTCCGTTGAGACACGCCATTTTTACGAATGGATTTCTGACCGGGACGAAATTGTCGCGCGCGCGCGGCGCCCACATCTATATCACGCGCCTGAACTGAACAACGTGCTGCTGTTTGAGCTTTTCTGCGGTGGCGCCTGCTCGAGGGCTCCGCGATTCTTTGACGTCATGCGAAAAAGAGCCTCTTGCTCTTATTCCTCCTATGATGCGGTCAACTCCGGAGAAATTTGGCGTGCGGTCTCCTTATTGCGTCACAAGTGTGAGAAGATAATCATTGGGGAAATCGGCGTGTCCACTGACGATTCAGCGGAAAAGCAAGCCCTCTTCAATGACGCGCTCAGGAAATTGATGGCCATGCCGGACGTCGAGGCCGTGTTTTTCTGGAGCGCCTTCGCCGACGCGCGCACCAGGGCCGCTTTTTTCGGGCTATATGACGCGAAAGGCGACTCCTTGGCGATTGCTCGTCTGCCCCAGGAGATCCGGGACGAATTGCAAAAATCGGCGGCGGCGCGCTGAAACTCGCCGCGCACACCGCAACCGCTCAATGCGTCGCGGCCTCGCCGAGCGTCGCCCACTCGAGTCACTCTCTGACGCCTCTGCGCCGCAACGTCGCCTGCGCCGCCGCGAGCCGCGCGATCGGGGTGCGAAACGGCGAGCAGCTCACATAGTCGAAGCCCGCGCTTTCGAAGAAGGCGATTGAGGCCGGGTCGCCGCCGTGCTCGCCGCAGACGCCGAGCTCGACGTCCGAGCGCGTCGCGCGCGCCCGCGCGGCGCCGAGCCGGACGAGTTCGCCCACCCCCAGCTCGTCGATCGTGACGAAAGGATCGGCGGGCAGGACGCCCTTGGCGACATACTCGCCGAGAAAGGCCCCGGCGTCGTCGCGCGAAATTCCAAGCGTCGTCTGGGTCAGATCATTCGTGCCGAAGGAGAGGAACTGCGCGGTCGCGGCGATGTCGCCGGCGCAGAGCGCGGCGCGCGGAAGCTCGATCATCGCGCCGAGCCGATAGCCCGGGCGGATCCCCGTCTCGCCCTCGACGGCCGTCGCCACCTCGTCGATTCGCGCTTTCACGAGATCGAGCTCGGCGCGCGAGAGCACGAGCGGCGCGAAGATCTCGATATGCGCTGGCGCGCCGGTCGCGATCGCGGCGGCGATCGCCGCCTCGAAGATCGCCCGCGCCTGCATGGCGACGATCTCGGGGAAGGCGATGGCGAGACGCACGCCGCGAAATCCGAGCATCGGATTTGCTTCGGCGAGCTCCTGCGCGCGCTTGCGCAGCTTCTCGGGGTCGGCGCGCATCGCCTTGGCCACATCGGCGAGCTCCGCCTCATTGTGCGGCAAAAACTCGTGCAGCGGCGGGTCGAAGAGGCGGATCGCCACCGGCAGACCGGCCATGATCTCGAAGAGCTCCGTGAGATCCTCGCGCTGCATCGGCAGCAGCTTCTCAAGCGCGGCGCGACGCCCCGCGGCGTCGTCGGCCATGATCATCTCGCGAACGGCGACAATGCGCGCGCCCTCGAAGAACATATGCTCGGTGCGCGCGAGGCCGATGCCCTCAGCCCCGAACTTGCGCGCCGCGCGCGCGTCAGCCGGGGTCTCGGCGTTGGCGCGCACGCGCAGGCGGCGCACGCTGTCGGCCCAGCTCATGAGCACGGCGAATTCGCCGGTGAGCTCCGGGCGGCGCATCTTGACCTCGCCAGCGATGACCTCGCCGCTCGCCCCGTCAATGGCGATCGTCTCGCCCTTGCGGAAGCGCCGCCCGGCCACGGAAAAGCTCTGGTCGGCATAGTCGACGCGCAGGCCGGCGGCGGCGGTCACGCAGGGCTTGCCCATGCCGCGCGCGATAACAGCGGCATGCGAGGTCATGCCGCCGCGCGCCGTCAGCACTCCGTCGGCGGCATGCATGCCGCCGATATCCTCCGGGCTCGTCTCGACACGGATGAGGATCACCTTGCGTCCCTGCGCCCCGAGCGCCTCCGCCTCTTGCGGGTCGAAGACGATCGCGCCGAAGGCGGCGCCCGGCGAGGCCGGCAGGCCGCGGGCGATCACATCGCGCCGGGCGTTCGGGTCGATCGTCGGGTGGAGCAGCTGGTCGAGCGACGACGGCTCGACCCGCAGCAGCGCGTCCTCGCGCGCGATCACGCCCTCATTGACGAGGTCCACGGCGATCTTGAGCGCCGCGGCGGCGCTCCGCTTGCCCGCGCGCGTCTGCAGCAGCCATAGCGTCCCGCGCTCGATCGTGAATTCAACGTCCTGCATGTCGCGGTAATGGGCTTCGAGCCGGCCCGCACAGGCTTTGAGCTCGGCGAAGAGCTCAAGCGTCAGGCTCGGCGTCGCGGCGCTCAGGGCCCGGGCGACCGGCAGCGGCGTGCGCAGGCCGGCGGTCAGGTCTTCGCCCTGCGCATTTTGCAAATACTCGCCATGGAGCTCGCGCGCGCCCGTCACGGGATTGCGCGTCGAGACGGCGCCCGTCGCACAGCGCTCGTCCATATTGCCGAAAACCATCGTCTGCACGATGATCGCCGCGCCGAAGTCCTGCGCGACGTCGTGCAGCTCGCGATAGAGCACGGCGCGCGGGCTCATCCATGAGCCCAGCGCCGCTTCGATCGCGCCGAACAGCTGCGCGCGCGGATCTTGCGGGAAGCCGCCGCGCCGCCCGCGCGCGGCAATTTGCTTGAATAAGCCGACGACTGCGCGCCAGTCTCTGGCCAGGAGCTCGGCGTCGCGCTCGGCTCCTTTCTTCTCCTTGAATTCGTCGAGCGCCTCCTCGAATTCATGATGCGCGACGGCGCCGACGGCGTTTGCATAATCAGCGATGAAGCGCCGATAGCAGTCGTAGGCGAAGCGCTCGCTGCCGCATTTCTTGGCGAGCGCCTTGACGCTGTCGTCGTTGAGACCGATGTTGAGCACGCCGTCTATCATGCCGGGAGTCACGACGCGCGGGCTCGCCCGCACGGAAACCAGCAGCGGCCAGCGCGCGTCGTCGAAGCCGTGACCGGCTATCTTCCCGATCCACGCCAGCGCGGCGTCGATCTGCGGCGCGAGATCCTCCGGCAGGGTCTGGTCATGCGTCCAATAATGCTCGCAGAGGTCCGCCGAGAGCGCGAAGCCTGGAGGAACCGGGAGGCCGAGGCGCGCCATCTCCGCGATCCCCGCGCCCTTGCCGCCGAGCTCGCGGACGCCCGCCGGATCCGCAGCGCCTCGCGAGAAGCTGAAGGCCCACTTCTTCATCTGCTCCCGTTCCTGCGGCGGCGCGCGGACCGCCGCGGGCGGGGCGCGATTGTCAGTGGACGTGTTGCAACCGGCGACGCAAGAACAGCCCGAAGTTGAGCCAGCTCGCGCCATAGATGATCATGTCGAGCCCCAAGAAAACGCCGAGCACATAGGCCGAGTTCTCGGGCCAGCCCGCGACAATCAGAACGCCGACGAGGATCGTCACGACGCCCGCCGCGCCGACGATCCACTTCGGACCCTCGGGCAGCAGCGTCGCAAAATACACGCGCATCAGGCCGGTCGCGAGCATCGCCGCCCCGAGCATTAGCGTGAGACCGACCGCGCCCGCAACCGGATTGGCGAGCGCAAAAGCGCCTGCGACGATGTAGAGCAGGCCGAGCAGCGTGATGAGAATGCGGTTGCCCCAGCGGTGCGCGCTGAGCCCGACGCCGATCTCGGTCCCGCCGATGAGGATCATGAAGATCGCAATGAGATAGACGGAGGCGATCGTCGCCACGCCGACGATTCCCAAGGAAATGAATCCGAGCAGGGCCACGGCGAGGCCGAAGGCGACGAACCAGCCCCAGCGGCTGCGCAGATGCTCGAGGACCTGGCCGATGTCGTGGCCGCTTTGAATATTGATCGTCATGGGCGCGCTCCGGAAGGCGTCCGCCGGAGCCGGAGGACGTCGTGTTCGCGATGAAATATATGATCGATTTTCGCGGCGCCCAGGCGACCCCGGCGAGCGGGGCCGCCGTTGTGTTCGACCCTCACATGCGTGCTTTCCGCCTGGACTCAAATGGCCCTCATGCCGCCCTTCCCCCTCTTTCGCGGCTGGAGACGAAAAGCCGCAGCACGAGCAGCAAATCCGCGGCGCGTTGCCACGCGCCAAGCTCCAGACAGCGCTCAACGTCGCCGGCGATCATCTCGCGCACGGCCTTGCTGCCCCGCTTCAAGTTCATCCTATAGGTCGCCAGAAGCAATTCATGCCTAGTCGAAGGTATGGCGCACAGGGGCAGGCCATACGAAAGGAGGTCTTCGTGTTCCGCGCGCCGCTGCGTCGTAATCATGCATCCTCCCTTAGTCAGGAAAACGCCCCCATGGATGCCTTCACACATCATCGTCTCTGCAATATGACGATTCCGTATACCTTAAATATTTTTAATATTGCTGCAATGCGTCAAATATATACTGCAACCGCATTCAGCGCGCCGCCGCTCCGTCGCACGGCTTCGACTCTTCGCGAATTCAAACCGGGGCCGCCTCTCGCGGCGCATTTCCGCTCGCCGGGAGTTTGGCGAGGGTTTCAATAAATTCCGGGAATGAGGCGATAGGTGCGCGCGCGATAGGCGGCGTATTTCTCGCCAAACTGCTCCGCGAGAAGCGTCTCCTCCGCGTGAATGCGGGCTAGCAGCGGAAAGACCAGGGAAGCCGCGAGCAGCAGGCCAAGGACGGAGCGAAAGGCCAGTCCCCAGCCCGCCAACATGACGATCAAGCCGAGATAAGAGGGGTGACGGATCACGCCGTAAAGTCCCGACGTCACGAGCTCGTGATCGGGCTGGATGGCGACCAATCCACTGAAGCGGCGTCCGAGCACGAACACGGGCGCAAGGCGCAGAACGCCGCCGGCCGCGAAGAGCAGCACGCCGATCCAGCGCGCCGTGTCGCCGTCCAGGGTCAAAAGACCGTTCCGGTCGCTCCACGGCGGAAGCCAGGCCGAGAGCAGGCCGATGACGAGCAGCGGCGCAAATATCCAGCGATTGCCGCGATCCTCGCGCACGCCGGGGCGCAGACCCGCCTCGCTGAACATGCCGAGCCCGGCCAAAGCCACGCCGAGAACCGCCAGCGCGGTCCGCGCCGGATGAGCGAAAAACGCCGACGACCCGCCCCAACCGGCGACCGCGAGGGCGAACCAGATCAGCGTCGAGGTCAAAAGGGTGAGCAGTTGAAAGAACTTGGCCATCCCGCGTTCCCCTCTCGTCAATGGAGTTGAAAAGAGCGCGCCAATCGGAACCGCCGCGCGCTCCGAGCCCAAGGGACGCAAGCCCTGGCCGGCATGGAGACCGCCGTCAGCTGAGCGCGAGATAGGCGCTGAAGATGGCGAAGAAGGCGACCATGGAGAGCATGAGCAGGAACTCCGAGCGCGCGACGCTGCGCGCCGTCTCCTCGTCCTCGGCGTCGAGCCGGCGTTCTGTCCGCAGGTAGCGCAGCAATGCAAGGAGCATCAAAAGCACGCCGCCGCATATGAGCGCGAGACCGCCATAGCGTCCGAGCGGGCCGGAGAGCCTGCGCACATGCTCCCGGATCGGCGCTTCAAGCGCGACCGTAGCCGCAATCGTCGCCAGGAAAAGGTTGAATCTCTCGATCACGAAGCCGAGCGCGATGATGGCGATCCCGGTCCTGACCCAGGCGAGGAAGGTGCGCTCATTGGCGGCGTGATCGGAATAGCCTTTTATCATCGAGACGCCTTTCGCCTTGGCCTTGAGATTGATAAGGATATCGCGCGTTGCACTCGGCGCGCGAGCGTCGAGAAAGGAAATCGCACATGATGCACAGGCGAAAGTTCCTGGGCTTCCTGCTGACCTGCCCCCTGTGCGCCCAGGCGGCCAGAGCCGGCGACGAGCCTCACTGGGACTATGAAGGCCCGGGCGGGCCGGCGAACTGGGGCAATCTCGAACCGGGCTTCAAGGCCTGTGCGATCGGCGGCGAACAGTCGCCCGTTGATCTTCAGGGCGCCGTCGCGGCCAGGCTGGATCGGCTCAGGATCGATTGGAAACCGCAAGCCTTCGCCGTCGCCAACAACGGACACACGATCCAGGCCGCCGTCGAGCCGGGCAGCACGCTGCGCATTGGCGACCAGAGCTACGAGCTCCAGCAATTCCATTTTCACACACCCAGCGAGCATGCGCTGAACGGGCGCAAGACCGCGATGGAGGCGCATTTTGTACATGCGCAACCCAGCGGCCGCCTGGCCGTTGTCGGCGTGTTTCTGACCGGCGGCGGCGCCAATGCCGCGTTTTCCAAGGTCATGTCGGTCGCGCCGGCGACTGTCGGCGAAGCCAAGCTCGCAGCGCCGATCGACGTGCGCGCTCTGCTTCCGAAGGGCGGACCGCGTTATCGTTATGAAGGCTCTCTGACGACCCCGCCCTGCTCCGAGGTGGTGGACTGGAATATTTACGGCGCGAGCGTCGCCGTGGCGCAACGCGATATCGACGCCTTCAAAAAGCTCTTCCCCGACAATACTCGCCCGCTGCAGCAGCTGAACCGTCGGTTCATTCTGCGCGCCGGCTGAGAAGCCCTCCGCTTAACCCGCGTCCGGCTTTCTCGTCGTCGGCTTCTGGGGCTTTGGCGCCTGGGGCGACGCGGGCGGCGGGACGAAGCCGGCGCCGGGGCGCGGCCCTGCCGGGGCCGCGGCTTCAGCGTAATCGAACTCGAGCTTGGCCTCGCGTTCGCCCCGCTTCAAAACGACAATGGACTTCGCCACGCTTTCGACCGTCCATCCCTCGAGCTTCTCGCCGATCTTCAGCCAGACGCCCTCAAGCTGCGCGGTCGTGACGATGAACACGCGCGTGTCGTCGCCGAGCCCGGCTATGCCCCTGAGCACCATGCCGGCCGGCGGGCTGTCCGACGCGACCGGCCCCTGCGCAGGACCTTCGTCCCGAGGCTTCTTCAGGCCAGGCCGGCGCGATTTCTCGAACAGCGGGCGGGCGAGCGTCTGCGTGTCCGGGGGCGACATCGGGTTGGCGGCCTGCGTTGCGATCGCCTTGCCGGGAGGTCGCCAGTCGGAACTTCCCTCGACAGAACCCGCAACCGGCCCAAAGGCGCATGCGATCAGGTAGCACGCCGCGGCAAGCGAGAAGGAGCCTAGGCCGCCCAGGGTGAGAAGGTCGAATGGCGAGAGCCTCGCGACCTTCGCAGCCCGCAGGCCTTGCGCGGCGGCGATCGCCGCCTGGTGACGCCATAGCTCGACTGGAGGCAGCTTGATCGAATAATTCGACATGGCGGCGAGAGTCTCTGCGACGGCGCGACGGCAGCATTGTCGTCCAAAGACTATGGCGTTAGCAAGGGGTTTCAAGCCTGGGACTTTCGACGTCTTCTAGCTGCGCCGTCTCTGCCTGGATCTTGGCGCCCGCGGCCGGGAGGGAGGCGGCGGGTCCCAAGCCTCCGCTTCCTCGCTCGCCTGGCGTTCGGGATAGAGCGAGAGATGGGCCGAACGCTCCCCGCTCTTGAGCATCAGCTCGTTCGGCCGAATTTCTGAAACCACCCAGCCGGCGACCCTTTCCCCGACCCTGTACCACTGGCCGTCGGCGCCATTGTCGCCCGTGACGTAAGCGCGGCGGGCGCCGCCGAAAAGTGCGATCGCGGCCAGGGAGATCGAAAGTCCCGAGGCGGACTCCCCCGGCTTGTTGAGCGAGCCAACGGATTGACTGGCCGGATCCGGACGGCGCGTCCGAGAAAACAGAGGCCGGTTTAGCGTCTCGTCGTCCGCGCCCGGAGGGGTCGATGGGAGCGGCTCGAGGGCGGCGAGGCTTGGCGGACGCCAGTCCGCTCTCCCGGCCTCAGCCCGCCATTCCCGCAGGGGGAGGAAGGCGCTTGCGGCATAGAGCCCGGAGGCGGCGGCCGCCGCCGAGAGCCCGACGAGCGCGGCGCCCATGATGGGCGAGACGCGGTGCGACCGCAGCCGCGACGAAAGAGGGGATCTCTTGGCGGAGGGAGTGACTGTGGGGCTCAAGAGTGATCCTTTGAGAGCGATCCGCCATAGACGTCGAATTGCGCGTCGAGCGACGCTTCGGTCGGTTGGGCCGGCTGGGCGGGGCCCCAGAACGCGGTCTGGCCCCGGATGCTCGCCGACGTCACGAGAAGCAGAGGGGTCTCACTCTCGAGCGCGCGCGCCAGCGCATGCATGGAATCGATGGGGGCGTTCACATCGAGGCGGAAGCCGACGAGCGAGGTCCCGCGCAGATTCTTGACCGGCAACGGCTGGATCTGCCTCACGGTGGCGTTGGCGGCCTCCGCAAGCGCTTTCAACCGCGCCTGAAGATTCGCGCTGACGAGCCCCTCGCCCTCGCCCGCAATGAGCTCGCCGCGCGCGTTGCTTTCGGCGACCTGGGCCGCGAAAGCCTTCACCGCCGCTTCCTGGCCGGCCACCGACTCATAGCGGGACAGCGTCGCCTGCCGCTGTTGGAGTTCTTCTGCGCGAGATTCGAGCAGGCGCCGTATCGGATCAACCAAAAGGAAGTACAGAAGGAGCAGCGCGAGCAGATGGCCTGCGATGAAGACCGCGCGCCGCGTCGGCTGATTCTGGCGCAAGATCGAGAGATTCACTTCGTCTACCCCGCCTTCTTCTGTCTGACCTTAGCGCGCAGCGAAAAAGTCTCCCGCTTCTCCTGCGGGTTCGGCGTGATCGCCCCGATCAGCTGCGCGTCGTAAAACATCGGCGACTTGTCGAAAAGCGCGGGCAGCCCCGCAGCCGATTCGGCGAATCCCACGAGATCAATGGCGCGTTCGCCGGGCTTGCCCTCCGAGAGCCGCATCTCGGTCAGATAGGCGCCGTCAGGCAACACGCGCGAAACCTCCTCCCAGATGTCGGCGAAGGCTGGCCCGGCGCTGCGCTCTTCGTGGAGGGTGTTCAGCAGCTTGCTCTGAGCGATCGCGTCATCGGCGATCTTGCGCACATGATTGGCGCGCTGCGAGACATCGGCGATTTTGGCGTCAAGCTCCTTCTCGGCCGC
>Ga0187784_10001030_pt1 | contig 21605 bp, 22 predicted proteins | sample 1015_SJ02_MP15_2_FD_132964 | JGI IMG/M metagenome (GOLD analysis project Ga0187784, IMG submission 132964) | Tropical peat soil microbial communities from peatlands in Department of Meta, Colombia - 1015_SJ02_MP15_20_MG | ecosystem: Environmental > Terrestrial > Soil > Wetlands > Peat | place...
AGCCGAGTTCCCGCGGAGGTCTTCCTGTCAAGCCGCCTTGCCGTGTGCGATCTTGTGGCAGGTAGAGGTCTCCACGTTGAAAGCGTGCACCTTAGGTTTGCTGTGTACTAGGTGCTGAATTGTCTCGCTAATCTTCGCGTAGTCCTCGCGTCTATACTGTTCGGCATCCTCTTTTGTCTTCCAGAAGCTGAGAGCTAATATCCCCTCTTGGTCAGACACGAGCACGATTTCGTCCACAAAGCCAGCTTGAGCTTTCAGCGTGGACAGTATTTTCTCGTGCAATGTGTTGCAAACTTCTTTAGCCTTGCCTGGTTTTGTCTTCACTTCCACTACGCGAACGAACATGAGCGGCTCCTTTTCCATGCATTTGACGAGCGCTGCGCGCCGCAGAAAACAATACCTATCGCTAGGACGCCAGTCTGTGACGACAATCACTCGGCAGCGGGTAGAGGAGGATGCGACCTCACATCGATCCGGATTGTCACTCAGACGGGTGACGCGAATCACTGCTAGAGATTCAGGGCCGGGAGGATAGTTAGCCTAGCGAGCAGCGAGAAGATACTGTCCCGTCTGAGCACTGCAGTAGCGAAAAGACTCTACTGCGTTGGCCGATAAGCTGCGCGGCCCCCACTTCATCTTGAGTTCAGTAAGCGACTTTTCCACCTCAAGGGGCAGGTATGGCTTTCCAGGTATCCACCTGTTTGCCCGCCAGAAACCATGCCTGGGATGAGAGCGCACCCCCTGCTCCTGTTGCGAAAGGAGTCGGCGCCTTCAGGCAGCCGCTTCGGTGGCCTGCCGGGGAACGGTGGCAGAAGACGCATGGCGTCATTGAAGGGAGGTATTTGTGGCTGACCTATACACATGCAGTTGCGGCAATCAAACCTGGGAGATCTCCGACACAGGTGTGCGTTGTGTGAAGTGCAAAACCGAGTACGTCACCCCGCACACGCCGGTGGCGGAGTTCAACCACGCTGTCACGGAGGCATTGGAAGAAGCACTGGAAGAGTGATCCCCACCAACTCCCCCGAGTTGGCGCCTGAGGTCGCACTGCGACTCGGCGGAGAAAGCGGCTCGCGCTTCTGATGCCTCGGGGCAGCATCGAAGCCGGGGATCCGCTGTAGGGTCGGACAAAATCCCTGCCGCACTTCCACCTCATGCTCCCGAAGGAGGTTAGTGATGCCAACGGTAATTGCTCCAACCCGAATCAAACTGCAAAACATCCTATTCGCAACTGACTTTTCGCCCTTGGCGGAGTCGGCTCTGCCACATGCTGTGGATCTGGCGCACCGCTATGGCGCCAAGTTGTACACCGTCAACGTTCTTCCGCACGTGCCATTTGTCGAGTCGGCCCAGCCGGATCCGGAGGACGCCAAGCTGTCAACCAGGCAACGGCTGACGGATTCGATGCGCTCGGCATCATCAAAGGGCGTCGAGCACGAAGAACTAATCGAGCAAGGCGAAGTTCCGGAAGTGATCTCGAGACTAGTCCGTAAACATGCCATTGACCTCATCGTAATCGGCACCGGCGGCCGCAAAGGGCTGGGAAAGCTGCTGCTGGGTTCGGTAGCGGAAGAGGTCTTCCGCAACGCTGAGTGTCCGGTGCTCACTCTGGGGCCGCATGCAACCCGCTGGGACATCGACGGCAACCTGCGGCATATCCTGTTTGCCACCGATTTCGGGCCGGAGTCGGTGCACGCGCTGCCTTACGCCATATCTCTGGCGGAGGAGAGCCGCGCCCGTTTGACACTGCTGCATGTGGCGCCAGAGCCTGGTGTGGTACTGCCAGAACCGGAACCCGGAGCTATGCCCGTGGTTGATCCGAGCGAGGTAGTGGCTTCCACGAAGAAGCAGCTCCGCGCTCTGATACCCGAAGGAACACAGCTTTGGCACGAACCCGAATACATGGTGGAATTTGGTCCGCCAGCGGAGACAATCGTAAGAATTGCCGCGCCGACGGTCGACATGATCGTGCTTGGCGTGAAACGGCCAGGAGCTTTGACCAAACACCTGGGCGAAGGCGTGGCCTACAAGATCGCCTGTGACGCGCCTTGCCCGGTGCTTTCGGTCGGCGCTCGGTCCTTCCATTAACGAGCGTTCGAGCCATGAGCAGGACATCCCGGGGACGTGATGTTTATGGAGCAGTGAGACCGACCACGTCCTCTGGGATGTCCTTATTTCTGCGCACAACGAGCCTTGCCGCCGTCTACATATCCCGGAAGCGGGTGCACAGGATTTCTTCACGCGACTTTACTCCATTGAGTGAGTGTTTCGCGTAGCAGGCGGCCGAATTCCGCCGCCGAAGGGCTTTCGCTGTGAGGACTATGTCCACCATTCTTGATGACGTGCATCGAGGCCGCCGGCAGTTCACGACACACCGCAGCAAGCTCCCAGGGCTCGGTGCGCGGGTCTTCGGCGCCATGAATCAACACAGCCGGCACTTGCAGTTGTGACAGCGTGCCGTCGAAGAGATCAGGAGCGTTTCCGGAAGCCGAGCGGGCGATGTCGAGCCATGCCTGACCTTCGCCGCGAATCAGTTCCCGCCAATATGGCTCGCCGTGCTCACGTTTGAGAACTTCGGTGACGCGCGCGCCAAAAGAGTCGGGATCCGAGGCCATAGCCTCGAAGAATGCCCGGGAACGCGGCTTCTCGCGATCGTAGTGAAATGCCTCCAGAATCAGACCAACGCACCGTTCGGGAGCAGTGATGCCAAGCCATGCGGCGATGACCGCGCCATCGCTGTGCCCCCAGAAGATGCATCGTTGAAGCCGCAACCCGTCAAGAAATTGCAGCGTTTCCTGCAGGGCGCGGCGATGGAAGTCGGCGCCAAAGGCAGCGGGCTTGGTCGAGCGGCCATAGCCGGTGCGGTCTGGCACCAGAACACGAAAATCCTGAATGGCAGACCATTGAGAGTCGAGCGGATAGATTTCGTAGCCCCACCCTCCGTGCAGGAAGACCAGCGGCAGGCCCGAGCCGGAGTCACGGAAATGAATCTCGGCGGGACCGCCCGCGATCGGCGAGTGGCGAATCGTGACGTATGGCATTTGGTTCGCGAAACCCCATCTGACGTTGTCAGCTTAAGCGCCAGCAGTCCAGTGCAAGGTCTTTTTGCCGGGGAAACCTGACGAGCCGTCGTCGAATCCTGCACCTTCCCAAGTGACGCAGGTCACAGAAAACGCGGTTTCCACAAAGTACAAGTAGCTGCAAAGGGTAGCGAAAATGGCTAGCTATCCAGGCATGCGATGTTATCAGTGCGATAGTGTCATTCTCGTGAACATGCGATATGTCAAGCCACATCCTTCCGGGAATGCCGATCTTCGCAGACTGCATTGTCCAGAGTGTTGCACGATCACGCTGCAAGTAAATGTGTCCGAGTTGAAACCCTACTCAATGTCGCGTACTGCTACCAAGCGGGGATACGCCAAGAAGGGCGAATGGAGAGAAATGGCGCGCCTGGAAGGTGTGTCATGAAAATTGTGTCCCACAACACAGCTAGTTGACTGAACAATTCCACCCTCTTCGACCGTGAAAAATGAAAAAGGCCCCAGCACGACGGGAACCATAGCTGAATCTAACGGTAATGAATGTGGGACCTGCGAAGTGCAATCCCAATCGCTGAATGTCTGAGATTTGCGTTGAATTCGTCATTCAGGTTCAGCGACGCGTCCACAGTTCCCTGAATCTGGGTGTTGGCGTCGGACGAAGTGAGTTCAGCCCATGCGTTTTTCCACGAAGCCCCGGTGTTGTAAGCGCTCTTCGCATCGTCGTACAAACTCACCGCAACGTCGCCCACCTCGCCGGAATCCGAAATACCTTCCTTAACCATCTCAGTGATCTGGTCCTTAATCTTGTCGTTGGCCATATCATTGAGCTTCCCATACACAGATTGTTCCGCAGCGCTCTCGGGCATGGGTCAGACCACGCGGCGCCCTGATTATTGTCATCGAATGCCGAGAAATCTGAGGTACCGCTTGCCTATACGAGTCTTCTACGAGCCAAATCAAGCCAATCTTCTGCTGGCAGATCTGGCACCGATCTGTCGAGTCTCCCGATGGTCGCGCTTGGTCCGATCTCCGCGGCGCTGGGAAAGGACGACTGCGGCGTTTCGCTTCGTTCCCGTTTCGATTGCGTTGGCGTGGAAAGGTTAACTCCTTTCCCGTGGTGCTGAGCTATCAGCGACTGCTCAAACATCACTGTGCGGGCTTCCTGCGCAGATTTTTGAAGATGAACTCCATCGTTTTTTGTGTTGCCCATTTGTTGCCCAAACCGCATACAGGAAGATCGGGAAACCATCGGTACACTTTCCGGACACCAAAGTATCAGTACTCTAGGGAAGCAACTGATTTCACAACGGCAGGAAATCGCTTAGCAAACCGCCGCCTTCAGCCTCTCGGCCACCTCTCCGGCGTTTGAGTCCTTATTCTACCATTTTGCGATTTTCAACTCTCTCGGCTTCAAGCCGGGTAGTGTCCCAATTAGGACACTACCCAAGTCAGCATGGACCCAAATTTCAGATTCAAATCAGTTCGACCCGCGTGATCCGTCAGCGGGCCGATCTTCACTCCCATGTCATTCTTGATCGCCAAAGTCACATCGGCTGAAATACTCACGGAAGAGATTCTCAGCGACCCGACCAACAAATTCCCGCGAAATATGCCCTCAGGCTATCCGCCCGATAAACCCGCACGGCGCCGTTTCTCCAAGCGAAGCGCAACTGCGGAAGCCGCTTCGACGCGATTGCGCCCTTTTTGCTTGGCGCGATACAGCGCCTGGTCTGCTGCCTGAACTACTTGCTCCGGCTGCCGGCGCCGAGTGCTCGGCTCGGCCACGCCGATACTAACCGTCACCGACAGCCGGTTCGTTCCTGGAGTTGGCAAGGTTGTGCCCATCTTTTTTCTTGCTTGCCTTCGTCGGTCGGGCCCTCCCGGCCGCGCCTCGGTTCTGCGCTCGAGCCCGCGCACCTGGAACGTGGATTTCTCGATCGTCTCGCGCAGCAGTTCCACGTGTTCCAGCGCACTGTTGGCTGCCGAATCGCGAAACAGGATGGCGAACTCCTCGCCCCCGCACCGAAAGACCTGCCCATCACCTCCCACCTTCGACAGTCGCGCGGCGACCATGCACAGAACCTGGTCACCAACATCGTGACCATAGCTGTCGTTGACGTTCTTGAAGTGGTCGATATCGACAATGGCAATCGCATATTGCTGATCGAGAGAGAGCAGCGCCTCGCTGAATGCGCGCCGTCCGCGGATACCCGTCAGTTCGTCATGATAGGCAAGCACGTAGGAGGTCTCGATCAAAGATGCGGCAAGAATCAGCGCGGCAGTCGCGACGTAAGCATCCGCCATTTTCCCCGCCGGACTGGATTCAAGCCATACGAACACCGTTGCCACCGCCCATGCAAAGCCAGGTTCAATCGGTTTGCGGGTCTCGAGAAAACGCCGGATGAATACCGCGATTGCAATCAAAAAAATCGGCAACAGCCAGGCTGGGATCTCGCCCCCGGTAGAACCTCGCGCCGTTGTGTCCTGGCTCATCGGCCGGCAGGCAATGGCCACAACCACGGACTCCAAAAACAACAAGCCAGCTCGCGGCACAATTCCCGCAATCACGAGTCCGCGTTCTCGCAGGAAGGCGAATACAACAAAATTTAGCGGGATCAAAAGCGCCACAAGCACGACCGCCGTACGCCCGGCCGCGTTGCCCATCCCCCCGCCCGAAAAGAATTCCACCGCGCGTTGTCCAAGCAAAAGCGTGAGCAGAGAAAACAGAATCCGGCTGGAGTGGAAGCGCCAGGCCAGCACCAGCCCAGCGGCAAAGACCGCGACATAATAAAAGGTGAGAGACCCCGCTACCTGCCCGAAAACCGGGCTGTTCACAAGTCCCGCCGCGAGCGCCAACAAAAGCCCGCCCGGCACAAGCCACGCTTTCCAGGTCTTCCCGTGCACGCAACCTCTCGGCGAAAGTGTCCGCTTAGACCCTCGATCGCAGCGCAGAGATCAGTCAGCCGGCCTGTCTTCGCTGCGCCCGATTTCAAGAATACGGCAGTTCGCCTTGCCCGCCGATGATGTTCGCGGCACCCGCCGCGGCGCACGGAATCATAGTTCGCTATATCCGCCACTACCCTGCTCTCCCATGCTCCCTGCTCGGCCTGCATGGTAGTCTTCCCTGTTCATGCGCTCGTCTTCTCATTCCGCGCTCCGCATCGCCATCGATACTGGCGGCACCTTCACCGACTGCGTTTGGCTGGATCGCGGCGAACTCAAGACCCTCAAAGTCTTCTCCACTCCTGACGATCCATCGCGCGCCATCGCCGAGGCTCTTGCCACGATCGGCGCTCGATCCGCTGTTACCTTGCTCCATGGCACAACGGTTGGCACCAATGCCCTCCTGCAGAGAAAAGGCTCCCGCGTCGCCCTCGTCACAACCTCTGGATTTGAAGACGTGATTGAGATCGGCCGCCAAGTCCGCCCCCGCCTTTACGACTTTTTCTTCGATCGCGTCCCTCCGCTGGTCGCGCGCGACCTGCGCTTCGGCGTTCGCGAAAGGATTGCTCCCGACGGCCGCGTGCTCCAAGCTCCCACAGAATCCGAATTGGCAAAACTGCGTAAATCAGTTCAGCGCGCCCAGCCCGAAGCTATCGCCATCTCTCTGCTCTTTTCCTTCGCTAATCCCGAGAACGAATCTCGCGTCGCATCCACCTTGGCCGCGCTCGGCAAGCCGCTTTCCATCTCGCACCAGATTCTGCCCGAATTCCGCGAATACGAGCGCACCAGCACCGTCGTCGTCAACGCTTACCTGCAGCCGCTCATGCAAAGCTACATGGAGAAACTCGCCGCGCGGCCTCAGTCCTCGGACCGTCCCGCCGTCAGGCGCAACCCGCGTCAGTCTCGCATTTTTGTCATGCAATCAAGCGGCGGAATCACCGCTCTCCAATCGGCCGCGCGAGAACCCGTCCGCACTGTATTGTCCGGCCCCGCCGGTGGATTGGTCGGTGCCGCCAGCACGGCGGCTCGCAGCGGTTTCGTCAATATCCTGTCGTTCGACATGGGTGGAACTTCCACCGACGTCGCCGCCGTCCAGGGCGAAGTTCGCGCCGTCGGCCAGTCTGAGGTCGCCGGACTTCCCGTCGCCGTCCCCATGCTTGAGATTCACACCGTCGGCGCTGGCGGCGGCTCACTCGCCCGCTTCGACGCCGGCGGATTGCTGCGCATCGGTCCCGAATCCGCCGGCGCCGATCCTGGCCCCATCTGTTATGGCCGCGGCATTCAACCCACCGTCACCGACGCCAACCTGCTGCTCGGTCGCCTGCGCCCCAACCGTTTTCTGGGCGGCAACTTCACTCTCGACCTCGAGCGCGCCCGCCGCGTTACCTCCGAGTGGCTGAGCAAGCAAGGCTCTCGTCTTACCCTCGAACAATTCTCTGCCGGCGTCGTCCGTGTCGTGAATGCCAACATGGAGCGCGCTCTCCGCGTCGTCTCCATCGAACGCGGATACGATCCTCGCGACTTCGTCCTCGTCGCCTTTGGCGGCGCTGGCGGCCTGCACGCCTGCGAACTGGCCGACTCACTCGCAATTTCGACTGTTCTTATTCCCGCTCTCCCCGGCGCGCTCTCCGCCATCGGCATCCTTGAAAGTGACGTGGTCAAGGATTTCTCCCGCACCGTGCTCTGGCGCATTGCCGCTCGCCCGCCCCATTCCGAGTTGCAGCGCGAATTCAACCGGCTGGAATCCGCGGCGCGCAAGGAATTCGCCGCCGAACACTGGCGCGGTTCTCTTCACTTTGAACGAAGCCTCGACCTGCGCTATCTCGGGCAGGGATATGAACTCAATGTGCCAGCCAGCGCAAACTTCGCCCTTCGCTTTCATGATGAGCATCAGCGGCGTTACGGATATCATCATCCCGGTCGGGCGATTGAAATCGTCACCTTGCGCCTGCGCGCCCGGATGCAGGTTTCGCGTCCCCGAACCGCCGATCTCAGAAACCAACTAGGACCTCCGGTTGGCCACGCCGTTCCCATCGAGCGCGCTTCCGTCGTCTTTCAGCAGAAGTCCACTATCACGCCCGTGTTCGAACGCGAGGCTCTGCCGCGTCACACCACATTAAGAGGACCGGCAGTCGTTACCGAATACAGCGCCACCACGGTCATCCCGCCGCAAAAGACGTTCCACCTGGATGCCCACGGAAATTTACTGATCGAATTGCGGAAAACGAAGAGGGGTTAATTTGAGCTTCGCATGCCTTGCTGGATCATGCGGCCAAACCATTCATTCTTAATTATTCTTCCTCGAGGCTCTTCCGTTCCTCAATCGCCATATCCCTGAATTCGCTCGACTCGAATACCTCGCCGCATTCCTTGCACTCGACGTACTCGGAGTCTTCATCGCGCGACACAATCTGCACTTGCGGGTGCTTGCATTCCTCCGGACTGACCTTCTTCTTGGCTGGCTGTGCGCGATGACCCGGCATCATAAGATCGGCAGACAGCAATTTCTTCGTACTTGGGGATACCCCGCTTTTGCGGAAATTGGCGGTATTTTGTGACGGTCAGAGGAGAATGTCAAGTCCCGATGTGTCCAGTCCTCACCACGAACGGTTCGAACGGTCCACTTTAGACAAAAACTGTCAGTATCTGCCCACTCCAACTGTAAGCCATTAAATCCTCGAAACTTACCGTTCGGCCGATTATCCCAACCGATGACTGGAACGGGTTGCGCCAAAACCGTCAGTAGGGCTAAAATAAAGTACGACCGAAACAGTCGTACTTGTATGCGACCTTATCGGTCGCCTTTATATGCTGAAGCTGACCAAGAAAGCCGATTACGCGCTCATGGCCATGAAGCATTTCGCCGAGCACCTGGACCGCGGCGCTTGCAGCGCCAAGGACGTGGCCGAAGCTTACGGCATCCCGCAGGAGGCGCTGGCCAAAATCCTGCAACGCCTGGCAAAGATTGGTTTGGTTCAGTCGCAGCACGGAATCAACGGTGGGTATACGCTCGCTCGCGATCCGCGAACCATCTCCGCTTTCGAGGTGATCAAGGCGATTGATGGTCCGCTCTTTATTACTTCGTGCGTCACCGTGCGTGGCGAATGCGGCCAGAGCGACCGCTGCACCATTCGTGAGCCGCTGCGCAAGGTCAACGAAAGCATCGAACAGGTCTTGAAGAGCATCCGCATTTCGCAGATGAAAGAAGAGCCGGAAACGATCGAAGTCAAGAAGCCGGGGAATTTCGTAACCATTTCTTAACCGCGCGCATAGCGCCGGTAGGTTGGCAAGGAGAAGGCAATTATGAGTAACGCGAAGACGGTAACCAGCCACCAGGAGCAGCACACCCCTCCCGCGGGGATCAAGCTGCCTATCTATATGGACAATCACGCGACCACGCCCGTGGATCCGCGAGTTCTCGAAGAGATGCTCCCCTATTTCATGGAAAAGTTCGGCAATGCCGCCAGCCGCAATCACCCCTTTGGATGGGAGGCTGAGGAAGCCGTGGAGCTGTCGCGCGAGCGCATCGCCAAGCTGATCGGCGCAAGCGCAAAAGAGATCATCTTTACTTCGGGCGCCACCGAAAGTGACAACCTGGCCATCAAGGGCGTCGCCGAGATGTACCGCGAGAAGGGCAACCACATCATCACCGTGGTCACCGAGCACAAGGCCGTGCTCGATACCTGCAAGCATCTGGAAAAGTTCGGATTTCGCGTGACCTACCTGCCCGTGCAGAAAGATGGGTTGATCGACCTCGGCGACTTGAAACGCGCCATGGATGAAAAAACCATCCTCGTCACCGTCATGGCGGCCAACAACGAAATCGGCGTCTTGCAGCCCATCGCCGAAATCGGCAAGCTCTGTCATGAGCGCGGCGTCATTTTCCACTGCGATGCGGTGCAGGCCATCGGCAAGATTCCCGTCGACGTGAACAAGATGAACATTGATGTCGCCTCGATCAGCGCACATAAGCTCTATGGGCCAAAGGGTGTGGGTGCGCTCTACGTTCGTCGCAAGAATCCCCGCGTGCAGCTGGTTCCCATCATCGATGGCGGCGGCCACGAGCGCGGCATGCGTTCCGGCACCTTGAATGTCCCCGGCATCGTCGGCTTGGGCAAGGCCTGCGCGCTGGCTCAGGAAGAAATGCCGCAGGAATCGGTGAAGCTGGCTGGCCTGCGCGACCGCCTCAAGAACAGCATCATGAGCCGCCTGGACGAGGTTTACATCAACGGCTCCGTCGAGCATCGTCTTCCCGGCAACCTCAACATCAGTTTTGCCTACGTCGAGGGCGAATCGCTCCTGATGGGCATCAACGACATTGCGGTTTCAAGCGGTTCTGCCTGCACCTCCGCGACTCTTGAGCCATCTTATGTATTAAAGGCTCTGGGTACCGGTGACGACTTGGCGCACAGTTCGATCCGCTTCGGCATCGGCCGCTTCAATACGCAGGCCGAAGTCGATTACGTCGCGGATCGCGTCGTCGACACCGTGCAGCGCCTGCGTGAGTTGTCGCCTCTCTATGAGATGGCAAAAGAGGGCGTGGATTTGAAGAGCGTGAAATGGGCCGCGGAAGCGAGCCACTAAACGGCGGATATCTCAGGAGAAAAGCGATGAACATCGAACCGACTACAACGCAGCCGTCCACGGAACCTCGCTTTAAGTCAGGCACGGAGTGGCTAGCCTGGCGCCGGGATTACCAGCGTGGGCAGCAAGAGATTCTGGCCGCACGTGCGGCTGAGCTTCTTGCCCTTGAGAACGTCCTTTCTGTTGGCGGACACCACCGGCAAGCTGATCCTATGCCTTGGACGTACGGCGTCGAAACAATTTACAAGGTTACGCTGAGAGATCTCGAGACAACGCTGGAGAGTAGGGTGGAAGTGAAAGGTGTTTTCGGCACGGCATCAAGCATGACACCGGCAGAACGCGAAGAGCATTTTCGCCGACAGATTGACGGCGTGATTGCCACTTTGCGCCGTAACGTTGCATGAGAAGGTTTGAAAGGGCGCGGCTTTTAGCCGCGCCGTAACGAGTTCTAAATGATGTGGGGCTTTAGCCCCTGGGGCCAGCCCTCAGGGACAAAGGAAACGTGAGGAGCAAGAAAAATGGCATACAGCGATAAGGTAATCGATCACTACAACAACCCGCGCAACGTGGGCTCGATGGATAAGAAAAGCAGTGATGTGGGCACTGGCCTGGTCGGAGCTCCGGAATGCGGCGACGTGATGAAGTTGCAAATCAAGGTCAACCCTGAGACCAACGTAATTGAAGACGCAAAGTTCAAGACTTTCGGTTGCGGATCGGCGATCGCATCGTCTTCGCTGGCCACCGAGTGGGTGAAGGGCAAAACCATTGACGAGGCCCTGACGATCAAGAACACCGAGATCGTAAAAGAGCTCTCGCTTCCGCCCGTTAAGATTCACTGCTCCGTGCTGGCCGAGGATGCCATCCGTGCCGCCATCGGCGACTGGAAGAAGAAACAGGAAGCGGCCAAGCCGGCCGAAGTGCAGGCGCGGTAAGCCTGCGAAGTCGCTTTTTGGAGTTGCGAATGCCTAAGTCTTTGATTTATAAAGATTTTAGCGATAAGTCTTTATTTTTCAAAGACTCAGCAGATTGCTACTCCTAAGTCTTTGATTCTGAAAGACCGGGTATAGGGGGAGGTTAAGCCCCAAGAGAAACTATGGATCAGGCAGTCAAGGACGAAACGCTCAAGGTCGAAGCATCGTCAGGTTCGGCAAAGGGCATTCAGGTCACCGAGAAGGCAATTGCTAAGATCCGTTCCGTACTGCAGAAGGAAGGGATTTCTCCCGCAGAGGGAGGATTGCGTCTCGGCGTCCAGGGCGGAGGCTGCTCCGGCCTGAGCTACAACATCCGTTTCGACACACAACCGCGCGAGCGCGATCGCGTCTTCCAGTTTGAAGATGTGCGCGTATTTGTCGATCCTAAGTCGTTTATCTACCTGCAGGGAATGACGCTCGACTATCAGGAAACCCTCATGCAGCAGGGCTTCGTCTTCGTCAATCCCAACTCGACCAAGTCCTGCGGCTGCGGAAGTTCGTTCTCGGCGTAGGCCGTATGGCGCGAACGCTCTTGTCCGCGCGGGTAATAGGAAACGGCGGGCGACCACGCCAGTCCCAATCTGAGTCTATTGGGCGATATGGTTCCAGGGGGGCGAGGGTCCGCCCCGAGTTTCCCAACGGAGTCTGTTATGTCAAAGGTAGAGTCCAAATCGTCGATGATTGTGCCTGGGGAGGCCACCGCTCGATGCTGGTCTTGCGGCACCATGCGCGCTGAGCATTTCTGCGGTGCCTGCGGCAAGGTGCAGCCAGCCGTGCCAGTCGACTACTTTACCTTCTTTGGATTTCCTTGGAAGCTCGATCTGGACACAGAGCGGCTGGAGAGGGAATTCTACGCTCTCAGCCGACGTCTGCATCCGGATGTCTTCGCACAAGCAGATCCGCGGGAACGAGCCTGGAGCCTGGAGCAAAGTTCCATGCTCAACGACGCATACCGCACGCTGAAAGATCCGATCAAGCGCACGGAATACCTGCTCCGCCTTGAAGGCGTGGAACTCGAAGAGCAATCGATGCAGGCAACCGAGAAAGCCCGCGAGACCGGCGAACTCAAGAAGCAGGTAGTACCACCTGACCTGCTGGAGGAAGTCTTCGAGCTCAACATGCATCTGGAAGAGCTGAAGGCACAGAAGAAGCTGGGCGAAGACGATCCGGCGCTGCTCGAAGAGATCGGCAAGGCAAAACTTGTGCTCGAAGAGAAATATGACGCGCTCTTCGAAGAACTGAAAGTTGAGTGGAAGAAATGGGACAAGGCGGTGGATAGCGGAACGGAAGAGGAGTTGATTCAGATTCGGGACCGCATGCTGGATGTGCTCAACCGTCGAAATTACATACGAAATCTGGTGCGGGATGTAAACGAAGCACTGGAATAGATTTGGCAATCTGGTAATCGGGTAATTTTGCAATTGAGCATCGCCCGACCCGCAGCCTGCGCAAGATTTCAGATTACCAAATTACCCGATTACACAATTGCGAAATGGCTTCTGATCACATTGTCGGCATCGATCTCGGCACCACGAACTCTCTCGTGGCTTATATGCAGGGCGATTCACCTGCTGTGATTCCAGGCGAAGACGGAATGAATCTGGTTCCGTCGGTCGTAGCCCTGGACGCGAACCACCAGGTCATCGTCGGTAACGCGGCGCGCAAGTATCTGATCGAGACGCCGGAGCATGCCGTTTACTCCGTGAAACGCCTGATGGGACGCGGCGTCGAAGACATTCGGGAAGAACTGAAACTATTCCCGTTCCGGCTCGCTGATGATCTGCAGCCAGGAGAAGTCCTGCGCATCAAGATCGGCGAGCGAACCTATACGCCTCCGGAGATTTCCGCGCTCATTCTGCGTCAGCTCAAGCGCAATGCGGAGCGGTTCTTCAGCGGTCCGGTCACGAAAGCCGTAATCACGGTTCCTGCATATTTCAATGACGCGCAGCGACAGGCGACCAAAGACGCTGGTCGAATTGCCGGGCTCGACGTGCTTCGCCTGGTGAACGAACCGACCGCTGCGGCGCTCGCTTATGGCCTCGACAAGCGCAAGAACGGAATTGTGGCGGTCTACGATCTGGGCGGCGGAACGTTCGACATTTCCATTCTCAGGCTGCACGATGGCATCTTCGAAGTGATCGCGACGAACGGCGATACGCATCTGGGCGGCGACGACATTGACAACCTGCTGATCACGGTTGCACTCGACGATATTCTCGGCGATCTCGGCCTGGACGTGCGGCGTAGCGGCGAAGCGGTGCAACAGATTCGCAAGGCTGTGATCGATGCGAAGATAGCGCTTTCCTCAGAGCAGAGCGCCAGGCTGAATGTCGATCTGCGGGGAGGCAAAAAGTATCAGCGCGAAATCACGCGCGAACAATTCGAGCAACTGATTCAACCGATCATCGACCGCACAGTTGGGCCAACGAAACAGGCGCTGAAAGATGCGCGGCTGAAGCCGGCGCAAATCGACGAAGTCGTGCTGGTCGGCGGATCGACGCGGATTCCGAAGGTGCGGCAGCTTGTGCAGGAGCTATTCGGCCGCGTTCCGCATACGGACCTGAATCCCGACGAAGTCGTCGCTTTAGGCGCGGCTGTGCAGGCGAACATCCTTGGAGGCCGTTCGGAAGTCACCAAGGAAATGCTCCTGTTGGACGTGACGCCGCTGTCGCTGGGCATTGAAGTCGCTGGCGGAGTGACGGACAAGATTATCCTGCGCAACTCGACGATTCCCGCTTCAGCGACGCAATACTATACGACCCAAATCGATGGGCAGACGAGCGTGGCGATCCACGTTCTGCAAGGAGAACGCGAACTGGCCCGCGACTGCCGATCGCTGGCACGGTTCGACCTGAAAGGCGTTCCTCCGATGGTCGCTGGAATGCCGCGCATCGAAGTAAAGTTCCTGATTGACGCGAATGGCATTCTGCATGTTTCGGCGCGCGAACAGCGCAGCGGCAAAGAAGCGGAGATCGAGGTCCAGCCAAGCTATGGACTTACCGATGCCCAGGTGGAGAACATGCTGCTCGAATCGTTCGACTTTGCCGAAGAGGATTTCCGCCAGCGGCAGGTCATCGAAGCGCGGCGCGAAGCGGAGACGATTCTGGCTGCTCTGGCCAAGGGAAAACAGAATCCTGCGTGGCAGCAACTTTCCCTCGAAGAGCGGCGCAATGCCGAAGCGCTGGAACAAAGTCTGCTTGCGACAAAGGATGGGGAAGATTATCCCGCGATCCGCAAGGCCATTGACGCGCTGAACCAGGGCACGATGCACCTGGCGGAAATGATGATGGACACTGCGGTTTCCGCTGCACTCAAAGGCAAGGCGATGGACGAAACCGATCTTGGAGAAGGACCGCAAGCGGGTCATCCCGTGGCGAAAGCGGAGTTTGAATAAAACAGATTTCAAGGATCATTATGTCGGACGAGAAAACACAATCGAGCGGAGCGGCGATGATGGAATCGCCAGGCGAAAACACGGTGGAAGTCACATTTCTTCCCGAAGGCAAGACGGTCACGTTCGAGCACGGCAAGCTGCCTTATAAGGACCACGGAAAAGAGGAGTCGATTCTGGACGTCGCGCTCAACTTTGACGTGAAACTTGATCATGCCTGCGGCGGCAATTGCGCCTGCACCACGTGCCACGTCTGGGTGAAAGAAGGAGCGGAGCTGATTTCCGAAATGGAAGACGATGAAGCCGATAAACTCGACATGGCCGCGGACCTTCAGTTAAACTCGCGTCTCGGCTGTCAGGCCGTGATTCAGAAGCCGGGCAAAGTGGTGGTGGAAATTCCGGCGTGGAACCGGAATTACGTGTCGGAAGAACACTGAAAACCAGCCGTCCGCCATCAGCCGTCAGCGATCAGAAAAAGCTGGCGTTCGCGATTTTCATCGGGGCAATCGTTATGGGAGCGATCATTCATGGCTAAGGAACTTACGTGGAGCGATTCCGAAGATATTGGAATTTTGCTTTCTGAGACCCATCCGAAGATTGATCCGCTCTCGGTGCGCTTCACCGACCTGCACAAGTATGTGATTGCGCTTCCCGATTTCAAAGACGATCCGGCGAAATCGAACGAGGCGAAGCTGGAGGCGATCCAGATGGCGTGGCACTCGGAGTACCTGGATCGAACGCAAAGTTAAGATGCCGTTTCGGGAATTCTTCTTTCGGCCTTAACCTGTCCCCCCTTGGTCACAAACGTCACACTTTGGAAAATAGTCGTTCGACAAGGGGATGTTATGGGGATTATCTAACCTCTACCGCGCGGCGACGGGCTGCTGGGCGGTATCTTCCACGCTGGCTTCGCGGAGAAACTTGGCCGCTTCTTCGGGCGGAGTGGGGTTGATGTAGAAGCCGGTGCCCCATTCGAATCCGGCGGTCTTGGTCAGCTTGGGCATGAATTCGATGTGCCAGTGGTAGTGCTCGTTGGTCGGGTCCTGCACCGGCGAGGAATGAACGACCAGGTTGTAGGGAGGATTGTCGAGAACGCGGTCGGCTTTCATGAGCAGGAGTTTGAGGGCTTTGGCGAGGTTCTCGAACATGGGAGAGGACGAATTTTCGAAGGCGGATTCGTGGCGTTTGGGGAGAATCCAGGTTTCGAAGGGGAAGCGCGGAGCGTAGGGAGCGATGGTGACGAAATCGTCGTTTTCCGCCACGATGCGGGTGGCGCCTTCGAGATCCTGACGGATGGCGTCGCAGAAGACGCAGCGTTCCTTGTAGATGTAATACTGCTTGGCACCCTGCAATTCTTCGACGACATAAATGGGGAGAATGGGCAGAGCGATGAGCTGAGAGTGAGAATGCTCGAGCGAAGCGCCGGCGGCTTCGCCGTGGTTCTTGAAGAGCAGGATGTACTTGAAGCGGCGATCTTTCTTGAGATCGAGGATGCGATCGCGGAAGGCCCAGAGGACATCTTCGATGCGCTTGGCGGGCAACTGGGCGAGGGTCATGTTGTGGTCGGGGGTTTCGATGATGACCTCGTGAGCGCCGACACCGTTCATTTTGTCGAACATGCCTTCAGCCTGCTTGTTCAGGTTGCCTTCGATCCCGAGGGCTGGGAACTTGTTGGGCACGACGCGGACGGTCCAGCCGGGAGTGTCTTTTTGGGGAGTGCTGCCGTTGGTGCTGGGGCGGTAGGCCAGGATCTCAGGAGGGGTTTTGCTTTCGTTGCCGTAGCAGAAGGGACAGAAACCGCCTTTGATGCGAACCGGTTCGCGCACGAAGTCGGTGGGGCGTTTGGCGCGATCGGTTGAAATGATGACCCATCGACCCACGATGGGATCTTTCCTTAATTCAGGCACTAAAAGTCCTTTCCCTAGGAGCGTACAACGCGACGATTGTACGCCACCGGAAACGCATTTTGAAACAGTTCGAACGAGGGATTGCGAAAACCGCGATCATAGTATACGGCGAGCACATCAAATCGCCAGGAGCCAGGGGCGGCGGGCAGGTGACGGAGGAAATCGCGCGCCACCAGGCGCAAGTCGTTTTGCTTTTCGTGATCGACGGCGGCCTCGGCGGGCCGGACGGCGCGGGTGGTGCGGGTTTTGACCTCGATGAAGCAGAAAACGTCTTGCTGCCAGCCAACCAGATCGAGTTCGCCGCGGTGATGTGGTGAGCGGTAGTTGCGGGCGATCATGATGTAACCCAGGCGGCGAAGGTAGAAATAGGCTTCTTCTTCGCCGCGGCGGCCGGTTTGGAGGTGTTCGGCGACGCTGTCGTCGGGCGGATGCAGCCGGGCGGAAAGCCAGTCGAACGCGCGCAGAGCCGCTTGTGTAAGGCGTCCGGAGAACACGAGGTTGCAGTGGTTCGCAACCAGATTAGGGCGAGGAGCACCGGGACGCGGTGACTCTCATCACCGCGAACCGGGTACAATTCCGGGCGACGCTGCGCCAGCGCCGGAGCCACGCTACAAGGTTTGTTCGACGGCGGCGATCGACTCTTCCAGAATGTCGACGGCGATGTCGGCTTCGTCTTTGGTGACGATCAAGGGCGGCGCGATGCGCACCGTGCTAGGACCGCAGCCGAGGAAGAGGACGCCGCGCTCGAAAGCTGTCTCCACGACGCGATCGCGCTCGGCGTTGCCAAATTCCCTGGTTCTCTGGTCTTTGACGATATCGACGCCGATCATGAGGCCGCGACCGCGGACGTCGCCGACGATGGGATGCCGGCTGGGCCACGCGGCCATGCGTTTCATCATGTGATCGCCGACTTCCTGCGAATTGCGCAGCAGACCCTCTTTTTCGATGACATCGAGGGTTGCCATGGCGGCGGCGATGCAGACTGGATTCCCGCCAAACGTCGAAGCGTGCGATCCGGGCACCCAATCCATGATCTCGGCTTTGGTCATGGTAACGCCGAGCGGCATGCCAGAGGCGATGCCCTTGGCGATGCACACCATGTCGGGCTCGACGCCCGCGTGCTCGACGGCAAACCACTTGCCAGTGCGGCCGATTCCACTTTGAACTTCGTCGACGACGAGAAGGATGCCGTATTTATCGCAGATGCGGCGAAGCTCCTGCATGAAGACAGTTGGGGCGACGACGTATCCGCCTTCGCCCTGGATCGGTTCGACAAAAATGGCGGCGACTTCTTCGGGAGGGAGAACGGTGCGGAACAGTTTGTCCTCGATGTAACGGGCGCAGCCCAGGGCAAACTGCTCGGCGTCCTGCGGGCCACCGGCGCATCCGCGATAGACATCGGGATAGCGGACGTGGGTGACGCCGGGAACGAGTGGCGAAAAGCGGCGCTTCTGCTGCGGCTTGGAGGCAGTCAAGGAGAGCGCACCCATGGTGCGTCCGTGAAATGCACCCAGGAACGCGATGATTTGCTGACGCTTGGTGTGATAGCGCGCCAGCTTCAGAGCGCATTCGATGGCTTCGGTGCCGGAATTGCCGTAGTAAACCTTGTGGGGCCCGGGCATGGGCGCGATCTTCGACAGGCGCTCGGCAAGTGTCACCATGTTTTCGTAATAGAAATCGGTGCCGGACATGTGGATCAGTTCGGCGGCTTGCTTCTGGATGGCGGCGACGACTTCGGGATGGCAGTGGCCAGTCGATGTGACGGCGATGCCGGCGGAGAAATCGAAAAATTCGTTGCCGTCGGCGTCTTCCACAACAATGCCACGGCCGCTCTTGGCGACCAGTGGGTAGGAACGCGTGTAGGAAGGCGAAATGTATTTTTCATCGCCCGCAAGAATGCGGCGGGCGTTGGGGCCAGGAAGCGAGGTCTTGATCTTCGGGCCGATCGTCAGTGTCTTTGTGGTCATGGCAAGTTCTCCTGATCCGTTGCTTGGGGTTAGTGGCTGCCTCCGATCCAGGTTTGGATTTGGCGGATTGCAACCGGTGCGCAGCCAGTCGTAGGACGCGGCTACGTGCCTTAGCGGGAGAACAAGAAGTTAGTCGCTGCCGAAAAGGTTGGCGCGAACGTGAGAAGGCAGGACGGAAAGGTACCGGCGCGGACAGGCACGTCCTACAATCCAGCACATTCCGGAGATGAAGCCATTCGGTCGCATAAACACCGCATAAATTATAGCCCGGAACGGTTGCCGACGTAACCCCCGAAATACGTTACAGAAGAGCCGGAAGGAGGTCGACCGGGGACCCTGACTAAGCGGTCACCACACAGGGAAAAACGCCTCAGCGTATGATTTTTGCATGTCTTCGGCGAACACCCCGGCGGGCGTAGTGAGCTTTGAAGAAGCACGGCGGATTGTTGAAGAGCACGCCGAGCGGCTGCGGGCAAGCCGGGGGATGAACCTGCCGCTCGCCGGTGTAGAAATAATTGACCTGCCAGCCGCGCGGGGAAGAGTTCTGGTTGAGCCGGTTGTTGCCGACCGCGATTTTCCACCCTTTGCGCGAGCGACGCGCGACGGATACGCCGTACGGGCAGCCGATGTGGAGCGGGTTCCGGCGAGACTCGAGGTGATTGGTGAGATCAAGGCGGGAGATTCGCCGGAGAACTATGCACTCAAAGACGGGCAGACAATTTCGATCATGACCGGCGCGCCGCTTCCGCCGGGCGCTGACGCGGTGGTGATGGTGGAGTACGCGAGGCGGTCGGATAGATCGGTCGAGATTCAGCGCACTGTAAGAAGCGGAGAGAATTTTGTTCTGCGGGGAGCAGAAGCGAAGGCGGGCCAGATACTGGTCGAATGCGGGCGGCGGCTTGATCATCTGCTCATTGCGATCGCGGCGGCTGTAGGGAAGAAACAAGTCAAAGTGTTTCGCCGGCCGCGTGTGGCCGTGCTTGCAACCGGCGATGAACTGGTCGAGCTCGATGCAACACTCGGAGCGGCACAGATTCGCAATTCGAACTCGTACTCGCTGACCGCGCAGATCGAAGACGCAGGTGGCGAGGCAACGCGGCTGTCAATCGCTCGGGATGAGCCGGCGCAGTTGCGCGTGTTGATTCAAGAGGGGCTGGCCTACGATCTTCTCCTGCTGGCGGGGGGAGTTTCGATGGGCAAGTACGACCTGGTGGAGCAGGTCCTGACGGAAATGAGCGCAGAGTTTTATTTCACAGGCGCCAGCATCCAGCCGGGGAAGCCGATTGTGTTTGGGTCGGTCAGCGGAGAGGATGTCTTTCGACCCGGCGCGAGCCATGCGATTCCGCCAAAACCGAGCGAACTGGAGAGCCGCGGGAGTGCGCCACGGTACTTCTTTGGATTGCCGGGGAATCCCGTTTCCACGATGGTGACATTTCGGTTGTTCGTGCAGCCGATGATGGATGCCTTAGCCGGAGCAAGAGCGGAGCCGCTGGTATTTCTCAAGGCGAAATTGAAGACTGAAATTCGGAGCAAAACCGGGCTGACGCGCTTTTTGCCTGCGGTGGTTTTGGGCGAGTTTGAAAATTCGGAAATCGAGCTGGTGCCATGGCAAGGTTCGGGCGACATCGCCGCTCTTGCCCGCGCGAATTGCTACGCGGTGATTCCTCCGGATCGCGAACGGATTGCGGCAGGAGAATGGGTTTCGGTGCTGTTGCCATAAGCCCGGGAGCGTGTGTCCTGTGCGTTCGATTCTTTCGCCGGTTTGCGGCTTTGCGGTAGTCTAATTTTGATGGCAAAGCAACTCTCGCACTTCGATGAGCATGGGCGCGCCCGGATGGTGGACGTGTCGACGAAGCCACGGACGGTGCGGGAAGCGGAGGCGAGCGCGCTAGTGTTGATGTCGCCGGCGGTGCTGCGCTCTTTGCCGTCGAATCCTAAAGGTGATCCGCTCGAAGTGGCGCGGACGGCGGGAATTATGGCGGCGAAGCGCACGGCTGAATTGATTCCCATGTGCCATCCCGTGCCGCTGACGTACATTGCTGTGACCCTGCGCGTGTGCGAGAATGGCGTGGCCATTGCCGCAAAAGCAAAGACCACGGCGGAAACCGGTGTCGAAATGGAGGCGCTGGTTGCGGCGAGCGTAGCCGCGCTCACCGTATATGACATGTGTAAAGCGCTGGACAAAGGGATCGAGATTCGAGAAGTGATGTTGCAGAAAAAGTCAGGCGGGAAGAGCGGGGACTATCGCAGGGGCAAGTAGGGATCGAGATCCTTCCGTGTTCGACGGGGCGTGCCGGAGTTGGCGCTTCCGGACGGAAGGATGACTGACCGAAATGGCAGGCAACGTACGAATCCTGGTGGTGGACGACAATCCAATGGTGTTGGCGATGCTGCAGCAGGCGCTGACGCCGCTCGGAGAGGTATCGATAGCGAACGACGCCGCCGACGCATTGCTGAAGGCGATTGAGACGCTGCCAGACCTGCTCATCACCGACTATCGCATGCCAGGAATGGATGGACGGGAGTTGCTCGAGAAACTGAAGAAGCGGCCGGCGACGGCGGGGATAGCGGTCATTCTGATGGCGAGCAAAGCGGACATCAGCGAGCGGCTCTCGGCGCAGGATCCGGCCGAAGATCATCTGGAGAAGCCATTTTTTCTGAGAGATGCAGTGCGCCGGGTCAAGCGCGTGGTGGACCGGATTGCGCTGGAAAAAATGGCCAAAACGCCTACGGCGGATGGAATCCTGCGCGGCAGTCTGTCACAGATGAACGTGATCGATCTGGTGCAATCACTCGAGATG
>Ga0187784_10001031_pt1 | contig 21604 bp, 19 predicted proteins | sample 1015_SJ02_MP15_2_FD_132964 | JGI IMG/M metagenome (GOLD analysis project Ga0187784, IMG submission 132964) | Tropical peat soil microbial communities from peatlands in Department of Meta, Colombia - 1015_SJ02_MP15_20_MG | ecosystem: Environmental > Terrestrial > Soil > Wetlands > Peat | place...
ACCTCCTCGTCGCCAATTTGCGCGATCGTCGCGCCGTCGCCGACGAGTGCTGCGACCGCCTCGCCGCGGAAGCGCACCATACCCTCGGCCAGGACCGGCTGATCCTTGTTGACAGGGTAGATGCCGAAACGGTTCTGCCCGCGGATGTCCTTGGCGGTGAGCACCCGAAGCAATCCCGGGTGGCGGCGCTGGAGGGGGTCGAGCGGCCCGATGGAAAAGCGCGCGCGCCCGTGGGGCGAGCGCACCGCGCGCAGCCAGAGCGCGTCGGCGGGCGCCACGTCGTCGCCGTAGCGCTCCTCCCCGGTGAGCTTGGCGATGCCGTCCGTCTTGGCGAGGCGCGCGCCGACCGCCTCGCCGGCCATCGGCGTCACGTCGGCCTCTTGCGCGACGCCGTCGGCCGCAGCCAGCACCGCCTCGACGATCTTGCGGTAGCCGGTGCAACGGCAGAGCACGCCGCCGAGCGCATCGCGCACCGCCGCCTCGTCCGGCTTGGCGTTGCGCGCGAGGAGCTCGCTCGCCGCCATCAGCATTCCCGGCGTGCAGATGCCGCATTGGGCGGCGCCATGGCGATGAAACGCAAGCTGCAGTCGATTGAGGACGCCGTCCCGGGCCAGGCCTTCGACCGTGGTCACCCTGCGGCCCGCCACCTGGCCGACCGCGACGAGGCAGGCGCAATGCTGGGCGCCGTCGACGAGCACGGTGCAGGCGCCGCAGTCGCCCGCGTTGCAGCCGACCTTGGTGCCGATGAGGCCGAGCTCCTCGCGCAGCACGTCGGCGAGGCGTCGTAAGGGTTGCGTGCGCAGCGACACGGGACGGCCATTGACCTCGAAGCTCAAAAGCGGCTGGCGCGGGCTCATGCGGCCCCCCCGAGCCCGCTCAACAGCCTGCGCAGGAGCGTCACGGTCGCATCGCGGCGGTAGGCGGCCGTGCCGCGGATGTCGTCGATCGGGTCGAGCGGCGCCAAATGGGCGGGCTGCACGACCTCGCCGAGCCGCGCGTCGAGCGGCCGGCCGACGAGCGCTCCTTCCAGCGCCTCAAGACGGCGTGCCACGGGCGAGCAGGCGCCGACGGCGAGCCGTGCCGAGGCGACGCGGCCGTCGTCGCCCGCCACGACGAGGGCCGCGGCCATGACGATCGAAATGACGAGATAGCTGCGCGCGCCGAGCTTGAGGAAGCGGCTCCGCGCGGTGGCTGCGGGCTCCGGAACGAGGAGTGCGGTGACGAGCTCGTCCGGCCGCAGCACCGTCTTGCGATTTCCCTCGATGAAGTCGGCGAGTGGTAGGCGGCGCATGCCGCCGCGCGAGGCAAGCTCGACCGCGGCGTCGAGCACGAGGAGCGGGGGCACGCCGTCCGCCGCCGGCGAGGCGTTGCAGACGTTGCCGACGAGCGTGCCCGCGTTCTGGATCTGCACGCCCCCCACCTCGCGCGCCGCTTCCTTGAGGCCGTCGAAGGCAGGCGGCAGCCCGGTCGCGACCAGCTCGCTCCAACTGGTGAGGCAGCCGATGCGCCAGCCTCCGGCCTCGCGGCGGACGCCGGCGAGCGCTCTAAGGCCGGTGATGTCGACGACGTCCTCGGCAAGCGGGCGGCCGACGCGGGCAGGATAGAAGTCGGTGCCGCCCGCGAGCACGGTGCGTGGCTTCTCGGCAAGGGCGGCGAGCGCCTCCTCGAGCCTCGTCGGGCGGAGATAATCGCCCATCCTCCTGTCTCCCGCCGGCGGCCATATTGTTCGTGTACGAACGATTTTAGCTCCAACCGCCGCGGGGCTGTCAAGCGAACGGCGCATTGGTGATGGGATATCCGGAAATCCCGGGCGCCTTCGATAAGGGCGCGTGCTCGCCTTCTGGCTCTCGCTCCTGCGGCTCTGTTCCCACCCGGGGGACGGGATTGGATAGGGGGTTGAGCGGGCGGTTCCCCGATGGGCTGCCCGTCCGTCCTTGTTATCGTGCCGTCGCCCGTTCCCTTATGCGGCCCAGCCGGGACGGGTAGGGTCATTGACACCATATGGTACTCCGGACCATTATAATTGGGCGATGAAGGCCGAGTTCCTGTTGCAACAGCGCATCGAATATAGCGACGGTGCAATCGTGGAAATGGTGCTGTGGCGCGTTCCGTCGCCGGTTTCACCTTCGAGGCACGGTCTGAAGTATTCTCTTTTTTACGGCCGCCCCGGTGTCAGGGAGATTGGCTACGACAACGAACGCGGCAAAGGCGATCACCGGCATTTTCAGGGCGCCGAGACAGCCTATGCGTTTAGTACGGTTGAGCAGTTAATGGCCGATTTTTGGTCCGACGTGCGGGCAGTGCGAGGTGGCAAATGAGCGACGTGAAAATCACTGTCGGCGGCGCGATGGAGGACGAAGCGTCGCGCCGGTTCGTTGACGCTTGGCACCGCGCCGAGCGCGGAGAGACATTCCATGAGCGCCATCTGGTGTTCGAGAACTGGGACACCCTAACCCGCGTCCTCACCGGCAAACGAATGGAGCTACTACGATATGTTCGCCGCCACAACGTCACCAGCGTCCGCGCCCTGGCGAAGGCGCTCGGGCGCGATTACAGCAACGTCCATGCGGATGTCCAGGCACTGACGGCCGCCGGGCTTCTCGACGCTACCGAGGGCGGCGTGCGCGCCGATTACGATGCGATCGAGACGAAGATTGCGATTTGATGCCTAGTCGGGGACCTGAGGGAGCCGCCCGGGCCTACCTTTTAGTGATCGTTCGCGCGCCCAGGGCCGTCGAGCGCGCGCTCGGAGCCGCATGAGGTTCTGAGCATTCCATTCGATTTCTGCTCCCCACTCCTTTTCTGCTGTCGCCTGCGCGCGCGCCCCCTCACGTCTGGGGCCGGAACGGCTTGCCGAGCGCTGCCGGCGCGTTGAGGCGGATGCGCCTCACGTCGCGCGAGATGAGCGCCAACACGACGATCGTCGCGAGATAAGGCAAGGTCGCGAGGAGGTCGGGCGGGAAGGCGAACCCCGCCCCCTGGATGTTGAGCTGCAGGATGCTGACGCCACCGAAGATGTAGGCGCCGAGGAGCACGCGGAGCGGCTTCCAGGTAGCGAAGACGACGAGCGCGAGCGCGATCCAGCCGCGGCCGGCGCTCATGTTCTCGGTCCACATCGGCGTGTAGGCGAGCGAGAGGTAGGCGCCGGCGAGCCCGCTCATGGCGCCTCCGAACATCACCGCGCAATAGCGGATGCGGATGACCGGATAGCCGAGCGCATGCGCGGCATCCGGCGATTCGCCGGCCGCGCGCAGCACGAGTCCGAAGCGGCTCCTCGCGAGGAAGCGATGGACCGCGAGGAGGAGAATGACGGAAGCATAGACGAGGATATCCTGGTCGAAGAGCACGGGACCGAGGAGCGGGAGTTGCGCGAGGCCGGGGATGGCGAGTGGCGTCACGCCGCCAAGGATCGCATCCACGTAGCCGCGGCCCAGGAAGGCGCTCAAGCCCGTCCCGAAGATGCTGAGGGCGAGGCCGGTCGCGACCTGGTTGGCCTGGAGCGTCAAGGCCAGCACGCCGAACAAAAGCGCCATCGCCATACCTGCGAGGAGTGCCGCGGCAATGCCGAGCGCCAGATCGCCGCTTGCCGCCGCGGCGATGAAGCCGGCCACGGCTCCCATCAGCATCATGCCCTCGACCCCGAGGTTGAGCACGCCGGACCTCTCGGTCACCAGCTCGCCGAGGGCCGCGAGCACGAGCGGCGTGCCGGCCCGGAGCGTCGCCGCAAGCACCGCGGCCAAGAGATCGAGCTCGCTCATGGCGAGGACGCCGCGGCGGCGCCGGGGCCGAAGCGCAAGCGGTAGCGCACGAAGACATCGCAGCCGAGCAGGAAGAAGAGCAGCATGCCCTGAAACACGCCCGCCACCGCGAGCGGCAGACCGAGCGACACCTGCACCGACTCCCCGCCCAGATAGATGAGCGCCATGAGCAGGCTCGCGAAGAGGATGCCGAGAGGGTGGAGCCGCCCCAAGAAGGCGACGATGATCGCGGCGAAGCCGTAGCCGGGCGAGATGTTCGGCAGGAGCTGGCCGATCGGTCCCGCCACCTCGTCGACACCGGCGATGCCGGCGAAGGCGCCGCCCAAGAGCAGGCTGAGCCAGACGAGGTGCCTCTCCTTGAATCCGGCGTAGGCCGCGGCCGCCGGTGCCAGGCCCGCCACTTTGATCTGGAAGCCGATGAAACTCCTCTCGAGCAGCACCCACACGGCTGGGAGGGCCGCGAACGGCAGCGCGCAGGAGAGATTGACGCGCGTGCCCGCGAAGAGGACGGGAAAGAGCGCTGCGTCCTCGAACTGGCGCGACTGCGGGAAGTTGAAGCCCGCCGGATCGCGCCAAGGCCCATGAACGAGGTAGCTCAGCACGAGAAGCGCCACGTAGCTCAGCATCAGGCTGGTGAGGATCTCGTTCGTGTTGAAGCGGGTCCTCAAGAAGGCCGGGATCGCCGCCCAGGCCATGCCGCCAAGCGCGCCGGCGAGGATCATGGCGGGGAGGAGCCAGAGGCCGTTGCCGTGGGGGAAGGCGAGAGCCAGGCCGCCGCCGGCAATCGCACCCGTGGTGAACTGACCCTCGGCGCCGATGTTCCACACCTTGCAGCGGAAGCCGACGGCAAGGCCGAGAGCGCACAGGAGGAGTGGTGAGGCCTTGAGCGCCACTTCGCCGAGGCCGTAAAGCGAGCTCACCGGCTTGATGAAGAAGGCGTGGAAAGCGACGAGGGGGTCGTAGCCGAGGCTCGCGAAGAGCAAGCCGCCGCAGAGCAAAGCAAGCGCGGCGGCGAGGAACGGCGAGAGATAACGCGCGACCCAAAAGGCTTCGGCGCGCTGCTCGAGCCTAGGCAGCATCATGGCGCCCGCCCGCGTGCTCCTCGTCCGAGAGCCCGCCCATCAGAAGGCCGACCTCCTCGCTCGTGGTCTCCGCGACGCGCCGCGCCGCCGACAGCCGGCCTTTGCTGATCACCGCAATGCGGTCGCAGATCTCGAAGAGCTCATCGAGGTCCTCCGAGACAAGGAGCACGGCCGCTCCCGCATCACGGAGGGCCACGAGCTCGCGGTGGATCGTCAAGCCGGCGCCCACGTCCAGGCCCCAGGTGGGGTGCGCCGCGATGAGAACCCTGGGCCGCTGCAGGAGCTCGCGCCCGACGATGAACTTCTGCAGATTGCCGCCCGAGAGGCTTGCGGCCGGGGTTTCGACACCGCCCGCCGCGACATCGAAGTCGCGCGCGATGCGCTCGGCAAGCTCCCGCGCCCGGCCGAAGCGGATGAGGCCGCAGCGGACGAGGCCCGCGAGATAGGCCGTAAGCAGCGTGTTCTCGGCCATGCTCATCTCCGAGACGGCACCGCGGCCGAGCTTGTCCTCGGGCACGAAGGCGAGCCCTCGCGCGCGCCGGCCGGCCGGTCCGAGCCGGCCGACCGGCTCGCCCAGGAGCTGCACGTCCTCGGGCGCCGGAGCCAGGCGCTCGCCCGCGAGTGCCAGCAGGAGCTCGGTCTGCCCGTTGCCCGCCACGCCGGCAATGCCCAGGATCTCGCCTTCGCGCAAGGAGAGCCGGATGTCGTTGAGATCGCTGCCGAAGGGATCGGCTGCGGCAAGGCGGAGTCCGTTCACGACGAGCGCCTCGGGGCCGGGTGCGTGCGGAAGCGGACGCGCGGTGGCGACGACCTCGCTCCCGACCATCATGCGCGCGAGCGAGCCCGTGGTCTCTCTCCGCGGGTCGCATTCGGCGCTCACCCGGCCGCCGCGCAAGACCGTCGCGCGCTCGCAGAGCGAGCGCACCTCGTCGAGCTTGTGGCTGATGTAGAGGATGCTGCAGCCTTGGGCGGCGAGTTGACGCAGGGTCGAGAAGAGACGCTCGGCCTCCTGCGGCGTCAGCACCGCCGTGGGCTCGTCCATGATGAGCAGGCGCGGCGCCTGCATGAGGCAGCGCACGATCTCGACGCGCTGACGCTCGCCGACCGAGAGATCGTGCACCGCGCGCTCGGGGTCCAACGCAAGCCCGTAGCGATGCGCGGTCGCGCGAATGTGCTCGGAGAGCGCCCTCATCTCGCCGCTGTGGTCGATCCCGAGCGCGATGTTCTCTGCCACGGTCAGCGACTCGAAGAGCGTGAAATGCTGGAACACCATGCCGATGCCGAGCCGCCGGGCAAAGGCGGGGCTCAGGATCTTGACGGCCTCGCCCTCCCAGAACGTGGTTCCTTCGTCGGCGTGGACGACGCCGTAGATGATCTTGACGAGCGTGCTCTTCCCCGCACCGTTCTCGCCGAGAAGCGCGTGGAGCTCGCCCGGCAGCACCTCGAGATCGATGTGATCGTTGGCGAGGCAGTCGGGATAGCGCTTGCTGATGCCGTCGAGCGCCAGCCTCGGCGTCACCCCCGCTTGGCGATCGCGATCCTCCATCATCGCCTTGCCGATGCCGCGGCTTTTGTCGCGGCTGTCCTCGTTCGAGAGGGGCGGCGCCATGGCATCAGCCGGGCGCCGCCGCCGGAGCCACGCGGAAAAGCCGCAGGTCGCTCTTGATCCCGGCGGGCCAGGCTTGCGGCACCAACCACGCAGGCGGCGCGCCTCGCGCCAAACGATCCTCGAGCATCCTCGTGCCGGGCCTTGTCGCCTTCCGTGCCGCCACGGGCCAATTGCACGTCATGACATAGGCAACGCCCCGGCGCGCCACGATGGCGTAGGCAGCGCGGTCGTCCTCGCTGGTCATGAAATCGACGACGTCGCGCAGTCCCTGGACGTTCTGGTTATAAGGTCCGGCGACGACGCGGTTTCCAGTCCAATAGAGCGTTTCCGGCGCCTGGTCGGGCTCGGTCATGATGATCAGGTTGCTGCCGCCCAGGAAGGCGGCGTCGTTGAGCGCCGCGGCCACGCGGCGCACCGCGCAATCGGCAGGCGGGGACGCCGTCACTCCCTTCGCGGCGACGATGGCACTCGCGACAAGCACGGGGCCGAGAAGGATCAGCGTGAGCGCGAGCGCGCGGCCAAGGAGCCGGAAGGCGAGCCGGGGCACGCGGTCGAAGAGACCGGCAAGCCGCGTCAGCAGCACCGCGAGCGGCAGCGCCGCGGTCACCTCGGCGTAGATCGCGAAGCGCGTATGGAGGATGCCCGGCACGACGAGGAGGGCAAGGGCGAGCGCGTAGGCGCCCCAGGCCGCGCGTGCTGCTACCGAGCGCTCCCGGCTCGCAATGACGAGGGCCGCGACGAGACCGAGGGCGGGCCCGCCGATGAAGAGAACACCCCGGCTCAGATTGGCGAAGGCCGGTTTGCCCTCCTCGATCTTGCTCCAAAAATCCACCTCGAGGCCGGCGCCGTAGACGGTGCGCTCGGGCGAGAAGAGATCGGGAAAGAACGCTCCGAGACATCCGCCCGCAGCCAACGCTCCCGCCAGGCCGACGGCGAGGCGCAGGCGCCAAGCCTCCCGGCGTTGCGGCGCCGCGGCCAGCGCTGCCGACAAGAGGGCAAGGAGGGCGCCGAAGGCCACATAGACCACGGATAGCCTGTCGAGCTCGGGCCGAAGCCGGCCGCCAAAGGGTGGGTCGAACGCCAGCATCAGCGCAAGGCCAAGGGCAAAGGCGGCTGCACATGCCAGGCCGGCGCGGCGCAGCGGGCCGCCCTCACGCACCCAGGCTAGGCCCAGGAGCAACATGCCGATGGGGACGACGAAGAAAGCCTCGGTGGTGAGCCAGAAAGCGAAAGCGGCGGTCAGCCCCGCGGCGGCGCCATGGCGGAGTGCCTGGGGCTGCATGACGGCGCGAAGCACGAGGCCCATGAAGAGCGCCAAGAGCGCCACGATCTCGACACGATAGGTGGCGCAGCCGACCAAGCCGTAATTGACGGCGAGCGGTGTCACGGCAATCACCATGCCGAGCAGGCGCCGCTCCGTCGCATCCGTGAGCGGCCGCGCCGCCCACACCGCCGCTAGTATGAGGGCGACGAGGGAAAGCGGCCCGACCACCGGGGCCACGACCGCGAACGCCTTGTCCCAGCCGGCGAGGGCCGCGATCGGCGCGGCCAGCGCGAGGAAGATCAGGTCGAAGGCCTTGCTCCAGTGGAGCACCATGCCGTAGGGAGCGTTGTCGCGGGAGAGAAAGCCGCCGTGCCAACCGCCATTGGCGAGAACGTTGCGCAGGCGCACGACGTGCATGTAGCTATCCGTATCGATGAGGTCGCCCTGCAGCACGTTGGGATGGATGAAGAAGAGAAAGAATGCGAGCAGAAGCGCCACCAGGAGCAGGCCGGGCAGAGCATCGAGGAATAGCGCGCCGATCTCGAGACGAGGCTCGCCCGCGACATCGTCCGAATGCGTCAGATCCATCGCGCCCTTTCCTCGAACTTTCGCCGAAGGCCGAATGCCGCGGCTTCCAGCCGAGGTCGCTCCCGCGGTTCTCGTCCGCTTTTATCACGCATCCCTTGCTTGAATGGAGGGCGAAATCGCGGCGCTTGCGCGAAAACCCGACCTGGCGAACGAGCTGTCGCGCCGAGGCTCGCGTGGCGTCATGCTGCGTTCGTACGGTCCGATGGATGAACGGGTGGGCCTAAGGCCGCCGGGAGATCGGCCGAGCCATCGGGGACTCGCTCATCATGAAGCGGCACCCTCTCCCGACGGCGCAGAGCGAGAGCGCGAGGCGCTGGCCGGCGAGAGTGAGAACGACGAGCCGGCGCAGATCCGCCGCGGCTCTAGACCCCGTCGTGAATTCGCTCGCCCGCGAGGCCGCCCTCCCCTAGCGCAATTGCGCAATCGTCCTCGGCCAACCTGCTGCCCTGCTGCCGAGGGGCATCGGGTCCGTCCGCCGTTGCTCTTGCGGCACCCTCTGCGCGGCTCCAGTGCAACCGTAGCTTGCTCGCAATCCGCTCGCATGCTTTCAATCATATCCCATTGCATTCAAAGAATAATGCCTGCATCGCCCGCGGCTAAGTACGGCCCTGGGAAAGCGCCCGTCAGTGCATTTTTCAATTATTGATACGCCTTCCTCGGAGCGGTCAACCGAGCGCGTATTCCCCCCTGGCGACCCCGCGGGGCTGCCGATGAGACGGGGCCGTTCGGCCCCCGAAGGTGGTAGTCGCGGATGGCTCCATTTGCTACACTTGCTCTATCAGCCGCCCCGCCAAGAAATCGCCCGGATCAAGATTGCCCGGAGGGCGAAAAATGCGTTGTGCGTACTCGGCGGTAAGCTCGTACTATTCGAGATCGACTTACGCTTAGGTCCGGGCGCCAAGGGAGCAAGCGATGCGCAACACACAATTGAAGCAGAAATGCACCGCATCGGAGCAAAAAAGAGGCGAGGGCACGCCCGCGCCGGCCGAGGAATTTGCCAGCGCCATGTCGAATATCCTTCGCTCCATTGCTAATGGCTATGGCGCGAACAAGCGCCTCGCTCCGATCACCGACCGGCATCCGACGACCATCGGGCGATATCGGCATGGAAGTTGTCCAAAGGCGTGGTACGATCTCGTGAGGCTTGCGGGCAGCTATCCCGAGGTGCTCGAGCTCGTCCTGAGAAGATCGGGGCGTGATGACTTGGCCGAGCGCGTGCGGGAGAGTGCCTCGGATAAAAATCTCGGCGGCGCCCTTCCCCAGCTTCTCGAGCGATTGCTGGCGAAGCTCGCCGGCGAGGCGGTGGGAGATCGTTGGTTTTGGGCAACCGACGTCGGCGACATCGAGCATGCTCCGGCTGGGCATGCGGAGTACGCGCGGCGCAGCCTGGGTCTGTCGAAATATAATCCCGCCGACCAGGCTGTCTACGTAATGCGCAATCTGGGATGGATTGCCATTACGCTGGGGGCGGACCGGTCGGTGACGCTGGCATACAACGATCTCGCAGTCGATGGCGCCGCGGCGACTCGCGCCTATGAATGGCTGCTTGCCGAGCAGCATGCCGGCACGTCGGTGCGGCGCCGCGTGGAGGTCGACGAGCGGTGGATCGAAGCGACGCACCCGAACGTCGCATCCGCGCTCGCGGCGCTGGAAATACTGCCGCACATGGGGCCTCGCCGTAGAGATTTCAAATGGCGGACCGAGCGCCTTTCCCTCGACCACATCAAGAGCAAGCGCATCGGCTCCTTGCTCGGGGCCTCGCGTGGCGCGCAAGCTCGGCCGGGACGGCTGCCGCAAGTCGCCGCGCGCTTGGGCCTCCTCGATTTCTCGGGATTGTTCCGTGTCGAGGGCGACAACGTCACGACCCTGTGGGCGGGATCGCACCTCGGAATCTATGGTGCGGGTCCCACGGTCATGGGCAAGAACCTGCGCGAGCGCGCGGACCTCCGCTACGCCGAGATGGTGCGTCTTCACGTTCTCGGCGCGGTTGAGGAGCCGGACGGAACCTACTTTCACAATGTCGTGTCGATCGATGGTCGTGGCTATGAATACGTCCGCCTTGCGCTCGCGGACCCCGCGGACCGCAATGGCGTCCAAATGGTCCTCACAACCGCCGAGATTCTCAAGGAGATTCCATTAGCAAACGACGGTTGAGGAGCCATGGACCACTATCAGCAATATTTCCGCTTCACCAGACAGGGGATCGACAGAGACATACACAGAATGGCCTCCCGCGCTTTGGTTCCGCCGCTCGTGCGCGCGCTCGAGCAGTTGGATTTGGAACCGAGGGCCACGCACGACGTCGCTCACCTTGTTCGCTTCCAGGAGGCGCGCAAGGACCGCATGCACCTCTTCCAAATCGTGAATCCCGTCTACCAGAGCGTCCTGAACGAGACGAACTTCTTCGCCATGTTCCTCTACCGAGGCGAAACCCCGGTGGCTTCCGCGGGCTTGCGCCTCAAATGGATCGAGACGACGCTGGCGGAGGAGCTGACCTCCCTCCGTTTCTATTACGACGACGTGCCAAGCATGGCACGGGAGCGCGAGCGCTGCGTGGTCACCGCCCCCACGGCACGTCTGATCGAGGCCTGTCCGGTGGTGGTCTCGCTCTCGGTCTGCGTCGATCGCGATCAAGCCAATGGTACCGCCGTGCGGCCGCTCATGCGTCTTCTTCACATCTGGGCAGCGGTGCATTGGCGTTGGAGCTGGCTCATCGGCATAGCGGAATGGCCGGTCGCCCGCAATTACACCCACACCATCTACGGCTTCGCGGGGGCCGAGCTCGGCGTCTGGCGAAACCGGCCGTCGGACGGCTACCAGCCGGATGGCGAGCTGCCGCTGACCGAGTTCATGCTGTTGACGGCGCCGCGCCGCTATGTGATGGCCACGTTTCTGCGCGCCGACGTGGCCGATGTGGGACGCCCGCTTGGACAGCCCATCACGACGACGGTGGACGCGGCCGCATGAGGCCGCTGCCGGCCGTCTAGCCCGCCTCTAGGTGAAGCGGAGAGAAAGGGAGCATGCCGTCAGCAATCGACCGGGGCCGCCGAGGCGCGGCTCCGGTGATTGCCCGGCTGCTCTTGGATGCGCCGGCGGCGCTCAGCCGCGCTCCGTCACCACCTGCTGCCAGATGCTCTCGATTGCCGCGGCCGCCGGTTCCCCGAAGGGCGCGACGCCATCGCCATCTCGACCCGCGCGCCGACGGTCACCGGCCGAGGCCGAGCTATCGCATGCCGCGCTCAGGCGCGCTCGATGCGCGCCGCGTAGCAGCCGCGCTTGGCGTAGTGCGCATGCAGATAGCTCACGCCCGGCTTGGCGAGGAAGCGCTCGATCAGCGGCTCGAGCTGGCTCCCCTCGGCGAGATCGGCGTCGACCATCTCGCCCTCCGCGCTGAAGGCGCGGAGCGAGATCGGCCGCACCAGGAGCGGCTCGGGAATGCGATCGATTACGTCATAGGCCCTCTCGGCACCCTCGCGCACGAAGATGGCGTGGCTCGCCCTGTACGGCGTTTGCGCGGGTTGGTGCGTGTAATTGAGGAGCAGCACCGTCTCGCCCGGCTCGGCGTCGCGCAGCTCGACGCGGTCGGGAAAGCCGGGCTTCCTGTCGGCGAGGTAGCGCCTGACGCCCTTGGCGGCGAGCGCCTCCTCGGAAAGGCCGAAGAGGTGGCGAAAGGGCGCGGGGTCGAGGCCGGTCACGCGATAGGACATTTTGCTCTCCTTGCTGGGTCGGCCGGCGAGAGATAGCGCGGGCGCATCGGCGCGGCAGTCCGTTTCTTGCGCTCGAACTTGGCGGCGCGGAGTGCGCCCCGGCTCGGCCAGGGTGCGCGACATCTTCAATCAGGCGCCGATCTGGTCCCCAAGCGCGGGGGGCGCGCCGCGACAACGCGCTGATCGTGCGAGAGCGCGCGACGACCAACGGCGTTGCCAAAGCGGAGGTACGCGGTCCTGAAAGCGCGGGAAAATGGTGGGCGCACCAGGACTCGAACCTGGGACCCGCTGATTAAGAGTCAGCTTCAGTACAGGTTGAAGGGTCAAGGGCTTTATCGGGACAGGAAGATAACATATAATAAGTCAGCCGGTTAGGCCGCCTACGGGTTACTCTTGTTTCCTCTTGATTCCTCCGCTGTCTGCTACCAATATGCTACCAAACCCCACTTGGTGAGGCCCGCTGAATGAAATCAGGAGATTTCGTTGGCAGTGCTACCAAGCTCACCAAACGGGCCGTCGACGCCTTGCCCGTGCCGGTATTGGGCGAAGCCATTCATTGGGACCGCGAGCTCAAAGGCTTCGGTATTCGGATATCACACACAGGACGCCGTACCTACTTCGTACACACGCGCACGAAAGCCGGCAAACAAGTCAAGATGAAGATTGGTGTGCACGGCCCAATGACTGCCGATGAGGCACGGGATCAAGCGGCCTTCCTCCTCGGGCAGTATGCTATCGGCCACAATCCGAGCGAAGTCTTGAAAGCGGCCAAGCGAGCTGAGAGGGCGCGTCGCGAAGCTCCGACATTGACGGACCTCGCGGCGGATTACCTCCAGAACTATGCGTTCGATCGGAAGCGGCCGAAGTCGGTGCGCGACGACGCGTCCATGATCGAAATGGTTATTCTTCCCCGTCTGGCACACGTCCACCTGGCGAGGCCGGCACGGCTGCCCGACGGCCAAATTGACCTCAAGGCTTTCTGCCGCACTATTGAAGCCGCTCCGTGCACACGCAAGGTCGCCGACATAAAACACGCGGAAATCGAGACATTGCACCGCGGCTTGAGGTCGACGCCCTACCGGGCCAACCGTGTGATCGCCCTACTCTCTAAAATGTTTTCCCTCGCGGCCAAGTGGGCTTGGCGTACCGACAACCCGGTGCGAGGGATCGAGAGGTACCCGGAGCAAAAACGGGAACGGTTCCTCACACCCGAGGAGCTTAAGCGGCTGGCCGATGCACTGGGCCAATGCACGAACAAGGTGAGCGCCGGGGCCGTCAAAATGATGCTCCTAACTGGCGCGAGACGAGGTGAAGTGCTAAACGCGAAGTGGGATCAATTCGACTTGAAGGCTGGCGTGTGGACAAAGCCGAGTAGTCATACGAAACAGAAGAAGGACCACCGGGTGCCGTTGAGCCCCACCGCCTTATCCGTCCTTCAGGAGATGGAGCGGTATAAAAAAGCCGACGACGATCATGTCTTCCCCGGTCGTAAGGCAGGCAAGCCGGTACAGGACATCAAGAAGTTCTGGGCCTCGACGTGCAACGCCGCCAACTTGCAAGGCTTGCGGCTGCACGACCTGCGGCACAGCTTTGCGTCGCTGCTCGCTTCAAGCGGTAAGTCGCTCCCGATCATAGGGGCTTTGCTGGGCCATACTCAGCCGGCCACCACGGCGCGCTACAGCCACTTGCTCGATGAGCCGTTGCGCGAAGCAACTGGACGAGTCGGGGCGATCTTCGAGGCCTTAGCGGAAGACCGGGTGGGCGAGGTCATTCCAATCAAGAAGGTCCGCCGATGAAGCGCAAGGCGCCACGCCCAGAGTGCTTTTATGAGTTCACGCCCCAGCTCAAACCATTTCGGGGCTTCCAGCAGGGGTGACGTGTTACCACAACATAGCTCGCTAACCAAAACCGCCGACTTAGTGACAAAGCCCCATTTTCTACTGAGCTCAGCCGCGCTACGTCGGGGCGGCCGCCGCGACAGCACGAAGCAGATATCGATGTAACATCGGCACATCGTCTGAATGGGGCGCGATCAGTTCCGGCGCTACCAGGGCAGCCAAATGCCGCGCTTTTGGGCGATAGCCTGCTCGTAGATCCGACGCGCCGTCGCGACATCCTCTAGCGCGATACCCATGTTTATTGAAACGATTGTATGCCTATCGTCGGAGCGGCCTGGTTTCAATCCTGCCACAACCTCGCCGAGCTCACCTGTGATCTGACGCAAAGCGCCGAAGTAGCCGTATTGCTTGAGGTGCTCCAGCTGGGCCCGGTCGTCGGCGTAGAGTGCATCGACCGCGGCTAGAGCCTCGGCTCTCCAATAGCAATCATAGTCGAGTGTGACCACGAGCGCGCCGGGCTTGAGCCAGCCCGCCTCGGCGATGCGCTGTGGGTCGGCCGTGATTGGTCCACAGGTCACGACGATATCGGCGCCCTCGATGGCTTCCCGAGGATTCTTGCATTGGCGCACTCGCAGCCCATGGCGCGTTGTCATCTCATCCGCATAGCGTTGCAACGCTTCCGGGAGGATGTCATATGCTTGTATCGCCGTGAGACCAAGACACACCAGCCGCAGCATTTCGACATTGGTGCGGCCCTGGATACCGCAGCCGAGCACAGCCAGCACTTGCGGGTGCATCCGCGCCAGATAGCGCGCAGCGACGGCCGTGGCTGCTGCAGTGCGCTGCGCGGTCAGCCAAGTCGAGTCCATAACAGCAATGGGCGAGCCGGTTTCGAGGTCGTTAAGAATCAGTAGACCCGTGATGAACGGCAGTCCGTAGCGCTCATTGAGTGGCGACCCGCTCTGCCACTTGCAAGCAGCGGCCGAGACAGCTGGCAACACGCTAGTCATCGCGGAAAAGAAGCGGTCCCGGACCGGAGCCAACCAGTGCTTCGGTGGCATTTTCGCCCGGCCGAAGGCCTTTTCGCGCAGGGCCAGCTCAACCGCTGCGACCACCTCGGACGTCGGCAAGGCGACCGCCTCGACATCGGCACGGGCGAGGTAGAGCAGCTTGCGCTCGACCCCCATAACCGCGCTCACCGCTCGTCTGGCCGGAAGGTCGGCAGCGGATAGCGGTTGGCCTCCGATTTTGCGAGTAGACGCACGCGCGTGCCGATGCGCACCGCCTCGGGCGCGATGTCAATGATGCGCGCAAGTAAAGTTATCTCCTCCGCCACGCGGATCTCCGCGAGGACGATGGGGATGTCGCTGAAAAAGGAAGGATGGTTGGGCCGATAGATCGCCGAGAAAGAGACAACCTCGCCCTTACCGGGAAGCGTCTGCCAGCTCAATCGATCGGACCAGCAATGGGGGCAGAGCGGCCGCGGATAGAAGAAGCTGCGGCCGCAAGCGCCGCAGACCTGGACCGCAAGGCAGCCGTCCCGCCAGGCCTCGAGAAAGTCTCGATTATCGCTGTCTTCCTGCGGTCGCGGATATTCGGCGCTTTCGCCCGTCATGATACCTTCTCCAGGATGATCGTACTGGTGGAGAGTCCGTGACCGTACCCCACCATACCGTAGCCGGAAACGAGGCCCCGTCGAACCTTGGCGAGTTGCCGCACGCCAGCCTCGCCGCGCAGCTGCCGGACGCCCTCGACCAAGCCGATCATGCCGCCGCCGGCGCCGGCCTGGCCGCAGGAGAGCTGCCCGCCACCGGTGTTGAGCGGCAGGCTGCCGTTCCACGCAAAACTGTGCCGCGCAAGAAAGGGGCCGACCTCGCCCTTGGGGCAAAAGCCCAGGTCCTCGAGCTGAATTGCCACCATGATCGGGTAGTCGTCGTAAGCCTGCACGAAATCCATGTCCTCGGGCCCGAAGCCGGCATCGCGGTAGAGGAAATCGCGGAAGAGCTCCCAGCCGCCACGTAGGGGGGCGGGCTCGCCGGGCGGATGATTGTGCCGCTCGTAGCCGGCGAGAATCCGCACGGCTTTCCCGGCCGGCGCCCGGTCAAGCGGCCCGACGACGACAGCATCGGCGCCGGCGCAGGGCAGCACGCAATCATAGAGGCGAAGCGGATCGGCGATGACTCGCGCATTCAAGTACTCCTCAAGCGTCAGCGGTGCCCGGAGTAAGGCATTGTCGTTGAGCATGGCGCTGGCGCGTTGGCCGACGGAAATGCGGCCGAGCTGCGTGCGCTCGGTGCCGTAAGTCTCCATATGCTTGCGCTGGATGATTCCGAAGAGACCGTTGGCGCCGCCGAACCCGTGGGGCGAGCCGTAATTCTTAAGCGCGCGATTAAAATTGTCCATGAGCCGGTAATGGCCGGCCACGTCGTAATTGTCCCCAGCGAGGCACAGCACAATTTCGGCATGCCCGGCCGTTATGGCCCTGGCGGCATTGATGACCGAGGCCACCGGCCCCGCACCACCTGCCGTTCCCAGATAAGCCCATGACACGCTGAGGCCGAACTGCTCGGCGAGCGTCACCGCATTGTCCGGCGGTAGCTCAAAGGAGGAGACAGCAAGGCCGTCGATCTCATCCTTCCGCAGCCCTGCCGATGCTAGCGCGTGCCGGGATGCCTCGGCCAAAAACGAGAAGAGCGAGCGCTCCGTCCGTTTCACATAGACCGACTGGCCATAGCCTATGATTCCGATTTGCGTTGCATCCACAGAAACCAACTCCCTCCCTTTCGCTCCGCGCTTTCGCGGCGGGGCTTAAATGAGTCGCTGACGCTTGAGCTTGGTTACGGCCTGATCGCCAAGCCCGAGTAGTTTGCCGAAGACGTGATCGTTGTCCGCGCCGGGCTCGCGGCCCGCCCAGCGCACCCGCCCCGGCGTAGCGCTGAGCTTCGGCACGGGCGCAGGAAGGCGCAGGGAGCCGAGCGCCGCATCTACGACTGCGACCACGGCATTCCGCGCTATGACGTGCGGGTCGCTCAGCACATCGGCGATATCATTGACTTTGCCGGCCACGACGCGATGGGCAACGAGGCGCTTGAGCGCCGCGCTAGTCGGTTGAGGGGCCATCCAGTCCCTGACTACGCCGTCGATGGCCTCCCGGTTCGCCGCCCGCGACGCCATGTTGCTGAAGCGCGGATCGGTCTTGAGCTCGGGCCGCTCGATGGCGTCCATCAGATTCTCGAAGATGCTTTGGGAGCCGCAACTGATGGCGATGAAGCCGCCATCCACGGTCGGGTAGATGTTGCGCGGAATGTCTTCCTCCATCTGATTGCCGAGGCGCGACTTCTTCTCGCCGTTCTGGTCGAAGCGCACCACGACGGATTCGAGAATGCGCAAGAAGGGTTCGAACAGGCTGACGTCAACGACTTGCCCGCGGCCATTACGATCGCGCGCCCGAAGTGCTATCATGGCCCCATAGGCGCCGAATATACCGGCGAGGTAGTCGCCCAACGGGAACGCCGAGACCATCGGTCCCGTCGCGGGAAAACCCGTGATCGCTGCGAGGCCAGCAAAACATTCCGCGATGGTCGCATAACCGCCCTGTCTGCTCATCGGGCCTGTCTGGCCATAGCCGCTCACGCGCACCCAGATAACGCGGGGAAACTCCACCTCGAGCTGACCAGGGCCAAGACGCCAGCGCTCTAGCGTTCCTGGCCGGAAGTTCTCGATCACGATGTCGCTCCTCCCGATCAGCTGGCACGCGATCTCGCGCGCTTCGGGCCGAGAAATATCAAGCGTGATCACGCGCTTGTTGCGCGCCATCGTCTTCCACCAGAGCGGCACAGCATCCTTGTGGGGCGGCCAATCCCTGAGCGCATCGGGCTTCCCCGGCTTCTCGACCTTGATCACCTCGGCACCGAAATCGGCCAGGAGCGAGCCCACAAAGGGGCCCGCCAACATCGAGCCAAGCTCGAGGACCTTGAGACCGACGAGCGGCCCCACGCCTTCCTGGATGGACTCCTCAGCCAATGTGGAAACCGTATTTTTGGGGGTCGTCGGGATCGATCACGAACTGGTGGAAGCCGGTCACGTAGGCCGTGCCACTAACCTCGGGGACGAAGGCGTCCAACTCACCGACTTTGGTCCGGCGCAGCATACGGCCCTGGAATAGCGAGCCTGTGATGCCCTCGGAGACGATTGCCTCGTCCGGGGCCATCAAGCCACGGCCGATGAGCATTGCCATCATATGCGATGTCCCAGTGCCTCCTGGCGAGCGATCGAAGGACCCGTTCGAGAAGACGTGGATGTTCTTGTACTTGGCGCCCTTGGCCAGCCCCGGCCCCCAGATGGTAACAAGATCGACCGAGCGGATGTGCGCCAGCGTTGGATGCTGGATCGGCACCTGCTTATTGATGGCGGCGCGGATCGCGAGACCGGCGCGCACCAAATCGGGCACCCGTTCGGGAAGTACCTCGGTTCCGATGTCCTCGCCCTTGACTGCGCCAAAGAAGTTGCCGCCGAAGGAGATGTCGACCGGCACCTTGCCGTAACCGGGCACATCAATCCGAAGGTCGCGCTTATAGAGGAAGGCGGGGACGTTGGTGAACGCCGCAGAGACAGCGCGGCCCTTGGCGACTTTGACGTCGATCTCCACCAGGCCGGCCGGCATGTCGACCCTGACGTGCGTGACCGGCTCGGTGACCGGAACCAGGCCGCATTCGACGACCATCATGCCGATGCCGATCGTGCCATGGCCGCACATATTCAGATAGGATCCGTCGCTGTCGACCCAGATGATGCCGAAATCGACCCCCTCCCTCGTGGCAGGCGCCATCACCGCGCCGAACATGCCGCGATGCCCGCGCGGCTCGCACATGAGCGCGGAACGCAAGTGATCATTGTTCTGCCTCATGTGCTCGCGCTGCTCGAGCAGGCTGGCGCCACGCAAGGGAATGCCGCTCACGACCAGCCGCGTGGGCTCGCCGCCGGTATGCGAGTCGATGGTGTGGATGACGTGTCTCGTTTTCATGGCATAGCCTGTCAGCGGTTGGATACGGCGATCTTGTCTATGCCGACCATCAGGTCAAGCGCGGCCACGACCAGCACGGCGACGTAGATCGTCGCCGCGGAGACTGCCGCGATCGATGGATCGACCGAATACTGGATGTAGTTAAAGAGCTTGACCGGGATCGTCATCAAATTGGCGGTGGTGTTGAACATGCTGAGCTCGACGTTGATCCAGGAAATGATCACGGCGAAAAGCGCGCCCGCAATGATGCCCGGTTTGATAACGGGGAGCGTCACGCGAAAGAACGCGCCGGGGCCGGAAGCGCCGAGGTCCCTTGCCGCCTCCTCTAACGACTCATCGAAGCCCACGAGCGAAGCAAACGTCGTCCGCACGATGTAAGGAATGACGATAACCACATGCCCGACCAGAATGGCGGTATAGGTCCTCGCGAAACCGAGCAGCGAGGCGTATTGCAGGATGGTGGCGCCTATCACGATGGCCGGCAAGATAAGCGGCGAGAGAAACAGCGCGCCGAGCGCCTTCCGGCCGGGAAAGCTTGCGCGCGAGAGCACGAGAGCTGCTGGTACGCCAAGCACGAGGGCAAGCGCTGCCGCGGCAAGCGCAAGCGAGGCGCTCGTCCAGATGGCGCTCAGATAGGACGGGTCCTTGAGGAATTGCCCATACCATTTGAGCGTGAGCCCCACCGGAGGGAAGCGGAGATAGCTGGTAGCCGTAAACGACACGCCAACGATGATCGCGAGCGGTAGGCCAAGAAACACCAGTGCCAGCCAGCCGAAAGCGCTTAGCGCGAGATTGCTGATTCGTTCCGGAGCGCGCGCGATCATGTGCTTGCCCCCGCCACACGCGGACCGCGCTCCACCACGAGCAGGTAGCCGATCACAAGGACGATCGTCGTCATCAGCAACGCTACGGCGAGGGTGGCACCGAAATAGAAATCGAACACAGACATATATTGCTGAAAGATCAATATCGACATCACGATCATCTTTCCCCCGCTCAGGATGCTCGGGGTAACGTAGGCGCTGACGCTCAGCGTGAACACGATCAGTGAGCCGGCAATGACACCCGGAAGGCTGAGCGGGAGCGTGACCTTGAGGAAGGTGACGAGCCGGCCGGCGCCCAAGTCCCGCGCCGCCTCTTCAAGCGAGCGGTCAATATTTTGAAGCACGCTGGCGACGCTCAGCACCATGAACGGGGTCATGATGTAGCTGAGGCCGATCACGATGCTGGCCTCCGAATAAAGGATCGCAATCGGCCTTTCGACGAGACCAAGCGCAAGCAGCGCCTCGTTGACCATGCCGCGCCGGCCGAGCATGACCATCCAACCAAAGGAGCGAACGATGTTGCTAGTGAAGAGTGGCGTTACCACCACTACATAGAAGAAGCGCCGCAGGAACCGGCTGCGCAGCCTGTAGGTCATATAATAGGCGAGCGGGTAGCCGATGGCGAGCGAGGCGAGTGTAACCCAAAGCGAGAGCTTGAAGGTCAGGATCAGCGTGTCCCAATAATAGATGTCCGTGACCGCCTTCGCGTAATTGAGAAGCGTCCAAGAGCCGTCCTTGACCTGAAAGCTCGTGATCGTCAGGACGAAGAACGGCACGATGAAGAAGGCGACGAGGAAGGCGATCGGAGGCCCGAGCAAAACGACCGCCCATGCCCGCCTGATCCGCATGTCAGATGTTCCTTGTCTGGACCGGAAGGTCTAGGAGCGGCGCGTGCTGCTGGCAGCCATACATGTCGCTATCGCCGAAATCTCCCTGGCCCTTCGGGCGCAGAAGCGTGACCTTGATGGCGCGACCCATCGGCACCATGAACAGCGAGGAGACTTGCTCGATTGGCACGCCGTAGGCGTGCGCGACGCTCTTCTTTGTCACTGCCTGGCATTCGCGCACGGCCGCGAAGCTCGCATCGTCCTTAAACAGGATGTCGAAGGTGAGGCGATAGGGGCCGGCATTTTTGCTCCGAATGATCTTCGCATAGTCGCGTAGGCGTTTCGGCGCGGTCTCCATCTCATAGCTCCTCGAAGCAGATCGGGAACAGCTCGAGCGGCGAGTCGAGTTTCATCAGGTGGTAAACCGAGAAGCGGTAGCTCGGACCCGCGTCGATCTCGGACGGGGAGTAGGGAAAGGCAAGATTGCCCGAGGTATTGAACTGACCAGGGAAGTGGGTGTGCAGCAGATTGCCGCTCACATGATGGCAGACGCCGTGCGCGAGCTCCTGATCCGGCGCCACCACGTCAATGATGAGCCCGAGCTCATGCGAGGTGATCGTGCGTTGGGGCTCCAGCGGCCCCATCACGCCGTCACGTCCGTAGACGTGAAAGCCGATCTCGAACCTGTTCGAGGCAAAATAGCGCAATGCCTCGGCCCGCGCTTCGGCCAGAATATCGTCGATGCGAGCGATCATAGTCGGACACCGGATGCCGGCGACCGAGATACTTCGATAGCCCGCGCGGCGCACGCCCTCCAGCTTGACCCAGTAGTCCTCGCTCTTGATGAAGCGCGAGCCCGATACCTTGACGCGTCGCTCGTTGACCTGCTCGAAGCGGCACTGGGACAGATCCATCGCATGACCGGGTCCGGCTTGATAAAACGGATCCTCGCGCTCGTAGAGTGTATGGGCCGCCACAGACGTGACCGAGGCCCTGCGCGCCGCGCTGCCGGGCTCAAGCAGGAAATGGTCGTCGTTCACGATACCGACCATCACGTCCATCGCGAAAGGCTCAGCCGAGAATG
>Ga0187784_10001032_pt1 | contig 21599 bp, 19 predicted proteins | sample 1015_SJ02_MP15_2_FD_132964 | JGI IMG/M metagenome (GOLD analysis project Ga0187784, IMG submission 132964) | Tropical peat soil microbial communities from peatlands in Department of Meta, Colombia - 1015_SJ02_MP15_20_MG | ecosystem: Environmental > Terrestrial > Soil > Wetlands > Peat | place...
CCAATGTGAAGATATAGCCGCCCGGGCGGCCCGGCGGCGCGGCCCTGCGTCAGCGCAGCACCCGCCCCGCGACTGCGTCGAGCTTCTTCAGCAGCGCCGGATCACGCGCCTCCGGCGCGGTGATCAGCGCGGTATCGAGCGCACGGTCCGAGCCGATCGGACACGGCTCGTGCTCGCGCGGAAAATCCCGGGCAAGCCGCGCCACCAGTCGCTTCGCCTTCTCGGCATTCGCGCCCAGGACCGTGATGATGTCCTGCACCGTGACGGCGTCGTGGTCGGGGTGCCAGCAGTCGAAGTCGGTCACCATGGCGACCGTCGCGTAGCAAATCTCCGCCTCGCGCGCGAGCTTTGCCTCCGGCATGTTGGTCATGCCGATCACCGAATAGCCGAGCTGCTTGTAGGTCATGCTCTCCGCATAGGTGGAGAACTGCGGCCCCTCGATGCAGACATAGGTGCCGTCGCGCTTCACCTCGATGCCCTCGGCCAGCGCGGCATTGGCGATGTGGATACGCAGCCGCGGCGATACCGGATGCGCCATCGAGACGTGCGCGACGCAGCCCTTGCCGAAGAACGAGCTCTCGCGCTTGTGGGTGCGGTCGACGAACTGGTCGACCAGCACGAACGCGCCGGGCGGCAGCTCCTCCTGGAACGAGCCGCAGGCCGAGACCGACACGAGGTCGGTCACGCCGACCCGCTTCAGCGCGTCGATATTGGCGCGATAGTTGATGTCGGACGGCGAGAGTCGATGGCCCTTGTCGTGGCGGGTGAGGAACACCACCGCAAGTCCGGCGATCTCGCCGATGCGCAGCGGCGCCGACGGCTCGCCCCAGGGGCTGTTCACGTGCTCCTCGCGCACATTCTGCAAGCCCGGCAAGTCGTAGACGCCGGACCCGCCGATGATGCCGAGGACGGCTTTCGTCATCGGGCGAATGGCGAAGGCCGCAGGGCGAATAGCGAATGGCGAATAGCGAATAGTGAAATGGGCATCGCGGCAGCCTTATGCCTTCTATTCGCTATTCGCTACTCACTATTCGCCATTCGCGCGCGCGAAGCGCGCATCAGTGCACGTCGGACCACACCCGCTTCTTGGTGAAGTACATCAGCCCAGAGAAGACCAGCAGGAAGATCATCACCTGGAAGCCGATGCGCTTGCGCTGCTCGAGCTTCGGCTCGGCCGCCCACATCAGGAACGCGGCGACGTCCTTCGACTCCTGATCGAGCGTGCTCGGCGTTCCGTCGGTGTACTCGACGCGGCCGTCGGTCAGCGGCGGCGGCATCGCGATCGAGTGGCCGGGGAAGAATTCGTTGTAGCTGCCGCCGCTCGGGAGCGTCACGCCCGCCGGCGGCTTGTCCTTGTAGCCCTTCAACAGCGCCACGATGTAGTCGACGCCGTGCTCCTGATAGGCGAGGAACGGCAGCATATCGAGCAGGAAGTAGGGAAAGCCGCGCTCATAGGTGCGCGCCTTCGCGAGCACCGACATGTCGGGCGGCACCGTGCCGTTGTAGAGCTGGCGCGCCTGCGCCTCGTTCTTCCAGGTCACCGGCGGCGGGAAGCGATCCCCGGCGCGGCCGTTGCGCTCGAACATGTCGCCCTGGTCGTTCGGCCCGTCCTGGATCTTGTAGTCGGCCGCGATTGCGGCCGCCTGCTCCTCGGTGAAGCCGGGACCGCCGGGATCGGCGAGGTTGCGGAACGACAGCAGGTTGAGGCCGTGGCAGTTCTGGCAGACTTCCTTGTAGACCTTAAAGCCGCGCTGCAGCTGCCCCTGGTCGAAGCGGCCGAACGCGCCGGCGAACGACCACGTGTTGCGCGGCGGCTTCGGCGCCTCCTGGTCTGCCTCCTGCGCGGAGGCCGGCGTCGCAATGCTGAGGCATGCCATGCTGCCGAGCGCGAGCGCGAAGACGACCGTCGCCGCGACCTTGGCCTTCTTCAGTACCGCTTCCGAGATCGAGCTCGGCAACGGCCGCGGCGTCTCGATCAGCCCAAGCAGCGGCAGGATGATCAGGAAGTGGATGAAGTAGTAGGCGGTGAGGAGGCGCGCCGCGTATACGAACCCGCCCTCGGGAGGCTGCGAGCCGAGATAGCCGAGCCCGAGGCAGACCAGCACGAACACCCAGAAGAACTGCTTGTAGAGCGGCCGGTAGGTCGCGGACTTCACCCGCGAGGTGTCGAGCCAGGGCAGGAAAGCGAGCAGCAGGATCGAGGAGAACATCGCGACCACGCCGGCGAGCTTGTTCGGGATCGCGCGCAGGATCGCGTAGAACGGCAGGTAGTACCATTCGGGCACGATGTGCGAGGGCGTTACGCCCGGGTTCGCCTGAATATAGTTGTCGGCATGGCCGAGATAGTTCGGCACGTAGAATACGAACCAGGCATAGAGCAGGCAGAACAGCACGACCATGAAGCCGTCCTTGATGGTCGCGTGCGGCGTGAACGGCACCGAGTCCTGCCCCGGCTTCATCTCGACGCCGGCCGGATTGTTCTGCCCCGCGACGTGCAGCGCCCAGACGTGCAGCACCACCACGCCCGCGATCACGAACGGCAAGAGGTAGTGCAGCGAGAAGAAGCGCTGCAGCGTCGGATTGCCGACCGCGTAGCCGCCCCACAGCCAGGTCACGATGCTCTCGCCGAAGATCGGGATCGCCGAGAAGAAGTTGGTGATGACGGTCGCGCCCCAGAAGCTCATCTGGCCCCACGGCAGCGTGTAGCCGAGGAAGCCGGTCGCCATCATCAGGAGGTAGATGATGACGCCGAGAATCCACAGCACCTCGCGCGGCTCCTTGTAGGAGCCGTAATAGAGGCCGCGGAACATGTGCACGTAGACGGCGACGAAGAACATCGAGGCGCCGTTCGAGTGCAGATAGCGCAACAGCCAGCCGTAATTCACGTCGCGCATGAGGTGCTCGACGGAATTGAACGCGAGGTCGGCCTGCGGCGTGTAGTGCATCACCAGCACGACGCCGGTGATGATCTGCGCGCCGAGCATGAACGAGAGGATCGCGCCGAACGTCCACCAGTAGTTCAGGTTCTTCGGCGTCGGGTAGACCACGAAGGAAGAGTGGACCAGCCCCATGATCGGAAGGCGTGCCTCGAACCATTTCAGGAATGCGTTCTGCGGCTGATAGGTCGAGGGTCCGCTCATTCTGTTCGATCCTGGAAGATGATTGCGCTTCTTTAAGTATCAGCCGATGCGGATCTTGCTGTCGGAGAGGAACGCGTAGGGCGGCACTACCAGGTTCGCCGGCGCCGGGCCCTGCCGGATGCGGCCCGAGGAGTCGTACTGCGAGCCGTGGCAGGGGCAGAACCAGCCGTCATAGTTGCCCTGATGAGCGAGCGGGATGCAGCCGAGATGCGTGCAGATGCCGATCACGACGAGCCATTGATCGTGCCCCGGCTTCACGCGCGCGCTGTCGGGCTGCGGATCGGGAAGCGTCGCGACATCGACCTTCTGCGCCTCGTCGATCTCCTTCTTGGTGCGATGGCTGATGAAGATCGGCTTCGAGCGCCAGAACACCTTGATGACCTGGCCTTCGGCGATCGGCCCGAGATCGACCTCGATCGGCGCGCCGGCCGCGATCGTCGAGGCATCCGGGTTCATCTGCGTGACCAACGGCCAAGCCACCGCGACCGCGCCCACTGCGGCGACCGTTCCGGTGGCGATGTAGAGAAAATCACGGCGGGTCGGCTCGGCCGAGGTCATAGTCGTCACAATCGAAGCCCTTTCCCCTTTCCGGCGAGCCCGTTGCGCACCGGCAAGGACCAAATCCCCGCAAACGGCCCCCGAGCGCAGCAAACGGGCGCATCGCGCATGGGCCTTGGGAGGGCTCGGCGACGCAGTCCGGAGCGGTTCTATTGGCACCCTTGGGGGGGATAGGCAAGCCCGCACTCGCGGCATCGCACAAGGCCGGCGTAAATTGCTCGGCGACAATGGTTTTCAAAGCTCGCGCGCAACGCAGGGACGAGCCGGTTCGACGCATGCACCTTGCCCTCTATGAGCCCGACATTGCCCAGAATACCGGCACGATTCTTCGCCTCGCGGCCTGCCTCGGCCTTAACGCGCACATCATCGAGCCGGCCGGGTTTCCGGTATCGGACCGCGCGTTCCGCCGCGCCGGCATGGACTATCTGGATCAGGTCACGCTGACGCGTCACGCCTCCTGGCAGGCATTCGAGCAGTGGCGCCACGCCGCCGGACTGCGGCTGGTGCTGCTCACCACGCGCGCCGCGACGTCCTATCTGGATCATCGTTTCGCGCGCGATGAAGTGCTGCTGCTCGGGCGCGAGTCCTCCGGCGTCCCGGAAGCCGTGCACGTTGCGGCCGACGCACGGCTCACGATCCCAATGCGAATCGGAATGCGCTCGCTCAATGTCGCCATGGCCTGCGCCATGGTGGTCGGCGAAGCGCTGCGGCAGACACGCTGCGAGCCGGATTGAAACGCCGAGCCTTGGTTCGGGCACGCGTCGATTCATGCTATGGGCGGGCCGCCCGCAAGCGCCGCAATGAGCGCAGAGATGAGTGCCGAGATCGACAATTCAATGATCGCGCAACGAAAGTCGCGGGCGCGCGCCTGGTTCGAGGCGCTGCGCGACGAAATCTGCGCAGCGTTCGAGGCGGTCGAGGACGCGCTGCCGTCCGGCGCGCCTCTCTCCGATCGTGCGGCCGGCCGCTTCGTGCGCACGCCGTGGGAGCGCACCGATCATTCCGGCCGGCCGGGCGGCGGCGGCGTGATGGCGATGATGCATGGCCGTGTGTTCGAGAAGGTCGGCGTGCACTGCTCGACCGTGCATGGCGAGTTCGCGCCCGAATTCCGTGATCAGATTCCCGGCGCCGCCGACGACCCGCGCTTCTGGGCATCGGGCATCTCGCTGATTGCGCATATGCATAATCCGCACGTGCCGGCGGTGCACATGAACACCCGCTTCGTCGTCACCACCAAGGCGTGGTTCGGCGGCGGCGCGGACCTGACGCCGGTGCTCGCCGCGCGCCGCACCCAGCAGGACCCCGATACGGTGGCGTTTCACGCCGCCATGCAAGCCGCGTGCGCCGCGCATGCGGACGTCGCGCCTTATGACAAGTTCAAGACGTGGTGCGACGAATATTTCTATCTCAAGCACCGCAAGGAGATGCGCGGGATCGGCGGCATCTTCTATGACTATCTCGAGAGCGACTGGGACGCGACCTTCGCGTTCACGCAGGACGTCGGCCGCGCCTTCCTGGATGTCTATCCCGCGCTGGTGCGGCGCAATTTCACGACGCCGTGGAGCGAGGCCGAACGCGAGGAGCAGCTGGTGCGGCGCGGCCGCTATGTCGAGTTCAACCTGCTTTACGATCGCGGCACGATCTTCGGTCTGCGCACCGGGGGCAATGTCGACTCGATCCTGTCCTCGATGCCGCCGGTGGTGAAATGGCCGTGATGATGGCTAGGTTTCTTGGTGGAGCATGATCTTTTCCGAAAACCGCTGCACACTTTTCGGGATCATGCTCTAGTGGGCGCGAGGCTGGCTTTTTCGGGATCATGCATTTAAAGCAGCACGCAGCAATTCGGGAGGGAACCGATGGCCTATCTGCCCGGCGAAATCGTCCAGCTCAAATCCGGCGGTCCGCTGATGACCATCGTCAAAGTCGAGGACACCAGGCACATCACCTGCATGTGGTACGCGCAGGACCAAGGCGAGTTCCGCACGCAGGTATTCGAGCAGGCCTGGCTCGACGAGATCGACATCGAGGACGAGGACGACGATGATTGAACTCGCACCCGCTACCGCCGGAGCGCGCCGATAATCATCAAGGCGCCGCCCACGATCACGACCGCGTCGAGGATCGCGGTGTGAATGTGCACCGGCAGCCGGTCGACCAGCGCCTTGGCGAGGAACGCGCCCGGGAAGGCGACGCAGCCGATCAGGAAGGCGACCGCGATCACGCGCGCGTCGACGGCGCCGAACGCGCCGAACACGCCGATCTTGACCACCCCGACGATGACGGAAATCGCCGCGTCGGTGGCGATCACGGCGGCGCCTTCGAGGCCGACCGACATCAGCATCGACAGCAGGATGATGCCCGCCCCGCTGGTGCCGCCGACGATCACGCCCCAGAGCACCGACGCAAAACCGAGCCCGCGCTCGTTCAGCGCAAGGCCGTGGCGCCTCGACAGCCGCCGCAGCGGCACGCTCAGCGCCATCATCGAGCCGATCACCAGCATCGCGCCGCGCCCGGTGAGATGGGTGTAGCCCCAGGCGCCGAGCATCGTGGTCGGGATGGCGCAGAGCAGGATGATGACGGCGCGGCGCCAGTCGATCACGCGGCGGAAGGCGGTGGCGCGGCTGGTATTGGTGAACAGCGCCGAGATCGCGATGATCGGCACCACCGGCTCGGCGCCGACGATCGGGACCAGCACCAGCGGCATCAGCGCGCCGGTGCCGTAGCCCGCGACGCCGCCGATGATCGACGCGAAGACGCCGGTCGCGGCGATCAGCAACAGCTCGGTGATGGAGAGGCTGGAGAGGGCGGCGAGCAATGGATCGTTCTTCGGCTGCGCGTGGCTCGGTCCGAACACCGGCAGCGGTCCCGGATCGCGTCCGACATGCTTTTCGGAGCAACGCGTCGCCGAGTCCAGAGCTAATCTCCGCCCCGATCCGCGCACACGCGACTCAACTAGTCAGAGCAATGAACGCGTCACCAGATCGGCACCGAGAACCAGCAAGCCGATCAGGAACACCTTGCGAAACGTCGCCGCGGCGATCCGCGCGCGGATCATCTGCCCGAGGCCCATCCCGGCGAGCGCCGGCAGCGTGCACAGCGCGGAGGACTCCGCAGCGGTGATCTGGAACGCGCCGCGGCTCGCAAGGCCGGCCGCGAGCGCAACCGTGGAAGCCGTGAAGGACAAGCCGAGGACCTGCACCAGATCGTCCTTCTCGAGCGCGAGCGCCTGCAGATACGGGACCGCCGGAATGACGAACACGCCGGTCGCGCCGGTTACCAGCCCGGTTGTGGCTCCGACGACAAGCGAGAGCCCGAATTCGCGTTGCCTCGGCACCGCGAATGGAACATTCGCCAGAGCGAGCGCCGCATAGGCGACGAGCGCGGCTCCCAACCAAGTCGTGGCGTGGGCTTCGCCGTGGCCGGTGATCAGTCCGGTCGCCGCGAAAGTCGCGATGCAGATCATCAGCAGCATCGGCCAGGTGCGGCGCAACAGCAGCAGCCGGTTGCCCCCGGCAAGATACTGCAGCACGTTCGTCGCCAGCGAAGGGACCACCAGCAGCGCGGCAGCCTCCGCTGGAAGCATCCACAGGCCGAGCAGACCCATCGCGAAGGTCGGCAGGCCCATGCCGCTGACCCCTTTCACGAACCCGGCGAGAACGAAAGTGAGCGCGATGGCGAGGATTTGCGTCGCAGCGTCTTGCATTGGCCGAACGTGGTGCGGCCCGCCGTCACCGGCAATCCGGAATTCCCAAAGCCTGCCTTCGGGCGGGACGAAGGGCTCCGCGGCGTTAGTCCGCGGTCGGCAGCCGCCGCATCGTGAACTCGATGCGCCCGTCGGGCAGCTCGCGCCAGCTTTCGATCTCGGTCATGTAGGCGGGCTTCGGATAGCGCCGGAAGAGCTCGCGCGCCTTGGAGCGCGCCTCCTCGCGCGGCAGCGCGAAGGTGTCGCGGCGAAACGCATCGGCGCGCGGGCGGCGCTTGCGCAGCGCCTGCGCGGCCCTGGCGGCCAGTTCCTCAGGGGTTCTACCTACAGCCATCGACGCAATCCGGGCCAGCGAGATACCAACGATACGATTGATAACACGCCCAATACCAGTTCGTCCGAACCCTGCCGGCAAATCGTGCGACAAATCGGCTCAAGATCGATTCGATATCACGAGGCCTGCCGTGTCACCCCGATCCACCGCGCCGACCGAGCAGGATATTATCCTGGTGCGCGACAGCTTCGACCGGCTCGTTCCGGCCGCGGGCCTCGCCGCCAACCTGCTCTACCAGCGCCTGTTCGAGCTCGCCCCGGGCCTGCGCGCGATGTTTCCTGAGGACATGCGCGACCAGAAGCGCAGCCTGATCCTGGCGCTCGCCGCCGCGGTGCAAGGCCTGTTCGAGCTCGACCGGCTGGTGCCGCAGGTCAAGGCACTCGGCGCGCGGCACGCGCGCTACGGGGTCGAGCCCGAGCACTACCGGATCTTCGGCGACGCGCTGATCTGGGCGGTCGAACTCTGCCTCGGCAAGACATTCACGCCGGACGTGCGGCGGGCCTGGATCGGCGTCTACGCCATGCTCGCCGCACTGATGCAGGGCGGCGCAGAGGACGCCATCACGATGCGCGCGGCCGAGTAGTCAGCCGCCGAGCGCCCGATTGATGATGTCGTTGAGCGCCTTGCGCTCCGACGGAAAGCCGGCCGCGATCCAGATTTCCTCGGCGCGCGCGAGCGCGGCGCCGAGCGAGGGGCCTTTCTCGACACCACGCGCGATGAAATGCACCGCGCGCAACGCGAACGGTGGCGCCTGCCAGCGTTGCGGCAAGGTCGCGAGATCGCGCCAGGCGGCGTCATGCGCGCTCGCTTCCGCGCGCGCCCAGGCGAGCAGCGCGCGATCGCGAAAATGCGCCGCCCCGCAGCGATAGATCAGCTCGCGTGCCTTGGCCTCGCCGATCTGCGGCGACAGCCGCCACCAACGGTCGGACATCGCCGCCAGGCGCGCATGCTCGGCATTGGAAAGCCGCAGCCGCTGCCACAGCCGCTCGGCGTCCTCGGCGACCCACACGCCGAGCGCACCAAGCCGGCGCGACGCGTCCGGCTCAAATCCGCATGCGGCCTCGACCTTCGCCATGTTGGCAAAGCTTGCGAGATACGGAACCCCGCCCAGCACCATCCCGATCAGCCCCACCTCCGCCATCACGACCAATGCCGGGACCGCGCGCGGCGCGACCATCAGCTTCAACAGCTCCATGCGCACGCGCTCGCGCGAGAGCTGCTCGAGGCCCGCGCGCGCGACGATCGCGGCATGCAGCCCGGCGGCGTCCGGATGCCCTTCGCCATAGCAGGCGTGGAAGCGAAAGAAGCGCAGGATGCGCAGGTAGTCCTCGGCGATGCGCGTCGCCGCATCGCCGATGAAGCGCACGTGACGCTTCGCGATATCGGCGAGGCCGCCGACATGGTCGTGCACGGTGCCGTCCGCCGAGAGCGTCAGCGCGTTCATGGTGAAGTCGCGCCGCTCCGCGTCGCGCTTCCAGTCGCGGCCGAAGCGCACCGTCGCGTGGCGCCCGAAGGTTTCGACGTCCTCGCGCAGCGTGGTGACCTCGAAGGGCTGGCCCGCAATCACCACCGTGACGGTGCCGTGGTCGATGCCGGTCGGCACGCTCTTGAAGCCGGCCGCCTCGGCCCGGCGCATGACCTCGCGCGGCAGCGCCGTCGTCGCGATGTCGATGTCGCCATGCGGGAGCCGCAGCAGAGCGTTGCGCACCGCGCCGCCGACGACGCGCGCCTCCTCGCCGTCGCGGTTGAGGGCGGCGAGCAGGCTGCCGAGCGCCGGCTCGCGCAACCATGGCGCATCCAGGATCACTTCGTCGTCCCCGGCACCAATCTGCCGTTCTCGATATGCGCCGGCACATAGACCGAGTTCTTCGGCTCGCCACCCCACTGCGCGAGCACGATGAAGCTGCCCGCCATGAGCAGAAGCGCCGCGATGGTGAGCCAGGTGAGCCGCGCGAGCGGCCAGGATTCCGGATGCAGCACGCCCGCCTGCGTCGCCCACAGGAAGATCACATAGGCGGCGAACGGCGCCAGGAACAGAACGAGCTCAGTCGCAACTGGGCGGATCATTTGCGTGTTCTAGTGCGCCGCGGCCGCGGCCGTCGCCACGATCCGGCACGGGATGCCGCGGGTGTCGGCCGAGCCGCTGGCGCGATCGTAGCGCCGCCGATACGATAGCGCGGCGTTGATGTTGATCTCGCGCGCGCCGAAATCCGGCGCCGCCGCCTCCGGCCGCCACCAGCCAACGCCGGTGGTCAGCACGTCCTCGAGCGTGTCCTCGGTCACCTTGACCTTGAGCCGGCAGGAGCCCGCGCCGCCCGCGGTCTCGACCGTGATCCAGTCGGACGGCGCGATACCGAGCCGCGCGGCGGTCGCGGGATGCAGGTAGACCACCGGGTCGGGAGAGACTTTCTTGGTCCAGGCCTGCTCGCGAAAGCGCGAGTGATGGAAGGTCTTCTCGCGCAGGCCGGTCTGCAGCACGAGCGGGTAGTCGGCGATCACCGATGCCTCCTCTTGCAGATAGGCCGGCGGCACGTAGGCGGGGAGCGGATCGTGGCCGTTGCGCTCCATGTTCTGCGAGAACAGCTCCATCTTGCCGCTCGGCGTCGCGAACGGCTGAGCCTCGAAATTGCGCAGCTCATACTTGAAGCTCACGAACCCGTCCCGCTTCAGCGCGGCAAGATCAATCATTGTGTCGCGCACCAGATAGCCGTTGAATTCGGCGCGCGTGCGCCAGGGCAGGAATTTCGGATCGGCGGCGCCGCGCGGCGCGAGCCGGTCGATCAGCGCGACCGCGATCTCGAGATCCGACTTCACGTCGCCGTCGCGATACGCCGTCGCCCCGGTATAGGTCACGCACGGCGCCTTCTGATTGAGGTTGATCTCCTCCTCCTCGAGCGTGGTCGTCTTCGGCAGGATCAGGTCGGCCCAGGCGGCCGTCGGCGTCATGGTGTGCGCCGCGACCACGAACAGGTCGAGGCTCTTGAGCGCACAAACCGTGCGCGCGGTGTCCGGATAGGTCACCGCAATATTGACGCCGCTCGCATAGAGCGCGCGCACCGGATAGGGACGGCCGGTCAGCATCGCCTCGATGACTGACGCATTGTGACAGGCCATCTGATAGCCGAGCGGGCCGGACCAGAGCGGGAATTGCGCGGCGCCGATGCGTTGCGCCTCGATCTCCTGCGGCAGGCGGAACGCCGGATCGAACAGGATGTCGAAATAGGTCCTGAAGCCGGCCGGCCGCTTCGCGCGCCGGTTGCCGCCGACGCGGTCGACATTGCCGCTGATCGCGAACAGGCAATGATAGGCGCGGAAGGTCTGCACGCCGTTGCTCGCCGCATCGATGCCGTGACCGCTGATGAAGCAGGACGGCCCGCGCGCGAACAGGCGCGCGGCCTCGATGATCGCGCCGGCCGATACGCCGGTCTCCGCCTGCGCCCATTGCGGCGTGCAGGTGGCGACGCGCGCGCGCAGCGCCTCGAAGCCGTGGCACCAGCGCGCGACGTCGTCGCGATCGTAGAGACCTTCGTCGATGAACAACTTCGTCATCGCGAGCGCGATCGCGGCGTCGGTGCCGGGTCGCGGCCGCAGCCAGAGGTCGGCGATCTCGGCCGCCGGGGTGCGGAACGGATCGATCACCAGCATGCGCGCGCCGCGCGCCTTTGCGTGCTTGATCGCCATCCATTGCGGCGGATCGGCCACCAGCGGATTGCGCCCGACGATCATCATGCAGGCGGTGTTCTCGATGTCCTCGCCGCCCGCGACGTTGGTGCCGGTCATCTTCTCGCTGACGCCGCGGCAGCCGCCGCACAGGTCCTGGTTGATCAGCCAGTTCGGGGATCCGAGCGCGCGTGTCAGCAGCGCCATCACGAGCCCGCGCGAGAAGAACGCGCCGCTCACCGCGCCGGCGATCGCGAGTGGGCCGTCCCGCTCGCGCACGCGCACAAGACCCTCGGCCATCTGCTCGAGCGCCGCGTCCCACGTGACCGGCTCGAACTTGCCGCTGCCGCGCGCGCCGACGCGGCGCAGCGGCGTGCGCAGGCGCGCCTCCTGATAGGTCCATTCTGGCAGCGCGCGGATGCCTTTGACGCAGAACGCGCCATGCGAGCCGGGGTGGTCGGCGTTCGGCGCGATCTTCACGACCTTGCCGTCATGGACGGTCAGGAAGGAGCCGCAGAGCGCGCTGCACTCCCAGCAGGTGCTCGGGACGATCTCGGCGCGAGCAAGGTTCGCCACCACGTTCATCGGCAAAATCCCGGTCCAACGGCGCGCCGAGCTTAGCCAGCCGACGCGTCAGCCGTAAATCTTCTCGTACAGATTCCGCAAGATGCCGGCCGTCACGCCCCAGATGTAACGCTCGCCGAACGGCATCTCGTAATAGTAGCGCGTGACGCCCTTCCAGTCGCGGCTCGCCTTGCGGTGATTGGCGATATCCATCACGAAGGCAAGCGGGACCTCGAACACGTCCGCGACCTCGGAAGCATTGACGCGCAGCGTGTAGCTCGGGATCACGCGCGCGACGACGGGCAGGATGCGGAAGCCGGAAAACGTCAGATAGAGGTCGAGATAGCCGATCGGCTCGATCAGCGCGGCATCGAGCCCGATCTCCTCGTCGGCCTCGCGCAGGGCGGCCGCAACCGGCGAGGCATCGGTCCGGTCGATCTTGCCGCCGGGAAACGCGATCTGCCCGGCGTGGCTCGGCAGATCGGAGGTGCGCATGGTGAGCAGCACGCCGGGCTCGGCGTGATCGACCACCGGCACGAGCACGGCCGCCGGGCGTGACGGCGTGACGCCGGCCTGTGCCCAGGTGTGCGGGTCGCGATCGAGATCGCCGCGCGCGAAGCCTTCGAGCGCTTGGCCATGGAGCGCGGCCGGAACCTCGAGGGTGAGCCGCTCCCGGACGCGCGCGAAAAAATCGCGCCCGACGACCGGGACGGCACCGCGCGGCGTGAGGGTGGTATCCGTCACCGCACTCTCCAGCTGTCATCCCGGAAGCCGCCAAAGGCGGCTATCCGGGATCCACGGGATACGGGCGCCCACGTGCCATCGGGAGTCTCCCGTATCATGGGTCCCGGGTCTCGCTGCGCTCGCCCGGGATGACGAGAGAAGATGCCGGCGCCATGGTGAAGAATTCCCCGGACGAGGCGACGCCGAACATGCGCCTGCCGTTCACGTCGCGCTCCTCGCCGAGCTCGACCAGGTCGTAGAACAGCGCCCGCGTCACGCGCGCCCACAGGCCGCGCCGCACATGCAGATACGGCTTCAACCCGCCGGTGCCGGTCTCCGGCTCGAAGCGCAGCGCGTGATCGCCTCCGCAGGCGACCCAATCGTCGACATTGGTGCGAAACGTGAGCACGCGCGCATCCCCCTCGCCTTCCCGTTTCATCTCGACCGCCGTGAATGGCGCATCGTCGACCGTGATGCCGACCTTCTCGACCGGCGTAACCAGGAAATACTTCTCACCCTCGCGCCGCAGTACCGAGGCGAACAGCTGCACCAGCGCGGGCCGGCCGATCGGTGTCTTCAGGTAGAACCAGGTGCCGTCCGCCGCGATGCGCATATCGAGATCGCCGCAGAACGGCGGGTTCCACAAGTGCACCGGCGGCGGGCCTTTTTTGCCCGCGTCCTTCACGGCCCCGGCAATCGCATCCAGTCCGGTCTTTGTCGCTGCGTCAGCCACGAGTCGGAACCCAGCCCATGATTTGGCCATTGTTGACAGCGCACGGTACCAGAATCCGGTTCGACCGCCCGCAAGGGGCTCGCGCGAACGTGATGTCCACATCGGGAATCGCCCGGAGCCGAAACTGGCGTATCCTCCGAGAGGATATGAGAATCACGGCGCGTTCATGCCACAGTCGTGGCGCGATGTTTGCATAATTCGCGTGCAGGAGGCTCTGGCCGCAGGCGGCCGGCGCCAATAACTGAATAACAACAAACACAGCAGGAGCCGTCATGGCGGTGGAAGGCCTCGAGAAGTTCGAAGACATGGTGGTGCGCGCCGCCGAAACGACTGCCGCGCATGCGCGCGCCGCGAAGGCCGCCATCGGGGCGGTCATCTTCGGACAGGAGCGCGTGGTCGAGCGCGCCCTGATCACGGTGCTCTCGGGCGGCCACGCGCTCCTGGTCGGCGTGCCGGGTCTCGCCAAAACCAAGCTGGTCGAGACCATGGGGATCGCGCTCGGGCTCGATGCGCGGCGCATCCAGTTCACCCCGGATCTGATGCCGTCGGACATTCTCGGCACCGAGGTGCTGGAAGAGACCCCCGGCGGCAAGCGCTCGTTCCGTTTCATCTCCGGCCCGGTGTTCGCGCAGCTCCTGATGGCCGACGAGATCAACCGCGCCTCGCCGCGCACGCAGTCGGCGCTGCTGCAGGCGATGCAGGAGCATCACGTCACCGTCGCGGGCGCGCGCCACGACCTGCCGATGCCGTTCCACGTGCTCGCGACGCAGAACCCGCTCGAGCAGGAAGGCACCTACCCGCTCCCCGAGGCGCAGCTCGACCGCTTCCTGATGGAGATCGACGTCGACTATCCGGATCGCGAGGCGGAGCTGAAGATCCTCAAGGACACGACCGGCGCCGAGGAGACCAAGGCGAAGGCCGCGATGACCGCCGAAGACCTGATGGCCGCGCAGCGGCTGGTGCGCCGCCTGCCGGTCGGCGAGTCGGTCGTCGATGCGATCCTCACGCTGGTGCGCTCGGCCCGCCCGGGACCGGAAGGCGGCGAAGCCGCAAGATCGATCGCCTGGGGTCCGGGGCCGCGCGCCAGCCAGGCGCTGATGCTCGCGGTGCGCGCGCGCGCGCTGCTCGACGGGCGCTATGCGCCGTCGGTCGACGACGTGGTCGAGCTCGCCGAGCCGGTGCTGAAGCACCGCATGGCGCTGACCTTCGCGGCCCGCGCCGACGGCGAGACCATCCCGGCCGTGATCAGCAAGCTCAAGGCACGCATCGGATAACGCGATGGCGGATGACAGCCACCGCGCGGCCGAGGCAGAAGCGACGCACAGGGCGACGGGCGCCGCCCGTTCGCTCTCCGCCACGATGCCGCGGTTGATCCTGGAAGCGCGGCGCGTGGCCGCGACCGTCATTCACGGGTTGCACGGGCGTCGGCGCGCCGGGACGGGCGAGAACTTCTGGCAGTTCCGCCGCTTCGTGTCGGGCGAGCCGGCCGCGCGCGTCGACTGGCGCCGCTCGGCGCGCGACGATCACCTCTACGTGCGCGAGCAGGAATGGGAGGCCGCGCACACGGTGTGGATCTGGCCGGACCGCTCGCCCTCGATGGTGTTCGCCTCGGCGCTGGTGCCGGAGACCAAGCTCGACCGCGCGCTGGTGATCGCGTTCGCGCTCGCCGAGGTCCTGGTCGAAGGCGGCGAGCGCGTCGGCATTCCGGGCCTGATGCGCCCGAGCGCCGCGCGCAACATCATCGAGAAGATGGCCGAGATCATCGTGCACGATCCGACCGAGCGGGCGAGCCTGCCGCCGTCCTTCGCGCCCTCGCCGCAGTCGGAGATCGTCGTGCTCTCCGACCTGTGGAGCCCGATCGCGGAGGTGAACAAGACCATCGCGCAACTGTCCGCGAACGGCGCGCACGGCCATGTGATCCAGGTCGTCGATCCGGCCGAGGAGACCTTCCCGTTCTCCGGCCGCGTCGAATTCTACGACCCCGAGGACGGCCATTCGATCACGGTCGGCCGCGCCGAAGCCTGGCGCGCCGACTATCAGGCGCGGCTCGAGCGGCATCGGACCGAGATCCGCACCGAGACCGACCGCCTCGGCTGGAGCTTCATCATCCATCGCACCGACCGCGCCGCGACCGAGCTCCTGCTCGCGCTGCACGCGCGCATGGGATCCTCCGGCCCGGGCAGCGTGACGCGCTGGCCGGCAAGCGCGCAAGAGAGCGCCGCATGATCGCCGGCATCCCGCTCGGCTTCGCGCAGCCCCTCGTCCTGCTCGGGCTCATCAGCCTGCCGGTGCTGTGGTGGCTGCTGCGCCTGGTGCCGCCGCGCCCGCGCCGGCAGAAGCTCGGGCCCGAGAAGCTGTTGCTCGACATTCTTCCCAAGGAGGAGACCCCGGCGCGCACGCCATGGTGGCTCACCTTGCTGCGGCTCACGCTGGCGGCGCTCTTGATCCTCGCGGCGGCCGGGCCGTTGTGGAACCCGCCGCTCGCGACCGCCGAGAAGAGCGCGCCGCTGGCGCTGCTGCTCGACGACGACTGGGCCGCGGCGGCGAGCTGGGACACCCGCATGCGCACCGCCGAGGATCTGATCGCGCGCGCCGAGACCGACAATCGCGGCGTCGCGATCATCGCGCTGTCGGAGACCGGGCGCGACATCTCGCTCGAGACGCCGGGCGCGGCGCGGGTGCGGCTGCGCCAGTTGCGGCCGAAGCCGCACACGATCGACCGCACCGAGGCGCTCCCCGCGATCGCGCGCTTCTTCACCTCGGCGCCCTCGGTCGAGGTGCTCTGGCTTTCGGACGGCGTCGACGTCGCGAAGGGCGCGGACTTCGTCAACGCGCTCGCCGGGATGGTGCGCGGCAAGACCGTCACCGTGGTGGAGGGCGGTGTCACGCCGGCGCATGCGCTGACCGCGGCCGACAATGCCGCCGGCGCGCTGACCGTGAAGGTGCTGCGCGCCGGCCTGCGCGACGACGACGGCGGCATCGTGCGCGCGCTCGACCCGAAGGGGCTGCCGCTCGGCGAGGCGCCGTTCGCCTTCAAGGGCAGCGAGCGCGAGACCGAGGCGGCGTTCGACCTGCCGGTCGAGATCCGCAACGACATTGCGCGGCTCGAGATCGGCGGGGAGCGCTCTTCAGGCGTGGTGCAACTGCTCGACAAGCGCTGGCGCCGCCGCACGATCGGCATCATCACCGGATCGACCGCCGACACCGCCCAGCCGCTGCTCGCCTCGACCTTCTATCTGTCGCGCGCGCTCAACCCGTTCGCCGACGTGCGCCTCGCCGAGCGCGGCTCGCCGGCGCAGGCGGTGCAGCAGTTCCTGTCGCAGAACCTGCCGATGCTGATCCTCGCCGACGTCGGCAACGTCGCGGGCGACGCGCGCGAGAAGCTCGCCAAATGGATCGACGCGGGCGGCGTGCTGGTGCGCTTCGCCGGCCCGCGGCTCGCCGCCGGCGATGACGATCTGATCCCGGTGAAGCTGCGCCGCGGCGGGCGCACGCTCGGCGGCTCGCTGTCCTGGGATCAGCCGCAGCCGCTCGCGGGCTTTTCGCGCGAAAGCCCGTTCACCGGCATGCCGGTGCCGAACGACGTGACGGTGACGCGGCAGGTGCTGGCGGAGCCGGACTCCGGCCTCACCGACCGCACCTGGGCGACGCTCGGCGACGGAACGCCGCTGGTCACGGCGGCGCGGCGCGGCAAGGGCTATGTCATCCTGTTCCACGTGACCGCCGATACCCGCTGGTCGGACCTGCCGCTGTCGGGCACCTTCGTCGAGATGCTCAAGCGCATCGTGTCGCTCGCTGGCTCGACCGTCGGCGAGACGATCGCGGACGCGAATGCCCGCGCGGTGGTGCCGGCGAGCCGCGTGCTCGACGGCTTCGGCGCCTTCACGGCGCCGCCTTCGACCGCGCGGCCGGTGCCCGCCAATTTCAGCGGTCGTGCCACGGCGGATCATCCGCCCGGCTTCTACGGCCCTCCGGAAGGACTTCTCGCCGTGAATACGCTGCAGCCCGCGGATCGTCTCAATCCGATCGACTATGCCCCGCTCTCGGCCCGCATCGAAGCCTATCGGCTCGGCGAGCCGAAGGACCTGCGCGGACCGCTCTTCCTCATCGCGCTTGCGCTGCTGCTGATCGACGCGCTGGTGGTGTTCTGGCTCGCGGGCGGACTGCGCCGGCTGTTCCCGCGCTGGGGGCTCGCGACCAGCGCCGTGCTGCTCCTCGCCGTCACGCTGTTTGCGCCGGCGCGCGTCATGGCGCAGACTGAGGCGAAGCCTGCGACCCCTGCCGCCACCGCGCCGGCGGCCGCGCCGCCCAATCCGGCCGCCGACGAATTCGCCCAGAAGATGACGAACGAGACCCGCCTCGCCTACGTCGTCACCGGCGACGCGGAGGTCGACAATGTCACCAAGCTCGGCCTGCAAGGGCTGACGCTGTTTCTCGCCCAGCGCACCGCGCTCGAGGCCGGCGATCCGGTCGGGCTCGACCCGGCAAGGGACGAGCTGTCGTTCTTCCCGCTGATCTATTGGCCGATCGTGCCGGGCGCGCCGCGCCCCTCGCAGGCCGCGCTGACCCGCATCGACAGCTACATGAAGCAGGGCGGCACGGTGCTGTTCGACACCCGCGACGCCGTAATGGCGCCGCCCGGGCCCGGCGGCGAGTCGCGCTCGCCCGGGATGCTGGCGTTGCGCGATATTCTCTCGGCGCTCGACATTCCCGAGCTCGAGCCGGTGCCGCGCGACCACGTGCTGACCAAGACGTTCTTCCTGCTCAAGGACTTTCCCGGCCGCTTCACCAGCGGCTCGCTCTGGGTCGAGGCGATCGCGCCGCCGAGCGAGGATGAGCCGGAGCGCCCGGCGCGCGGCGGCGACGGCGTCTCGTCGATCCTGATCACGTCGAACGATCTCGCCGGCGCCTGGGCGCAGCGCGCCGACGGTCAGCCGATCCTGCCGATGGTGCCGGGCGAGCCGCGCCAGCGCGAGTTCGCGTTCCGCGCCGGCGTCAACATCGTGATGTACACGCTGACCGGCAACTACAAGGCGGACCAGGTGCACATCCCGGCGCTGCTCGAGCGGCTCGGGCAATAGGAGTTCGTTTTGGGCTTCGGAATAACCTTCGCGCCGCTGGTACCCAACGAGGTGCTGTTTGCCGCGCTCGCGGTCGCGGCGGTGGTGGCGTTGCTGCTCCTCGTCATCCGCAGCCGCGGCGCATGGCTACGCGCGCTTGCGCTCGCCTGCGCGGCGCTCGCGCTCGCCAACCCGTCGCTGACGCGCGAGGATCGCGAGGCGCTCAGCTCCGTCGCGGTGGTCGTGATCGACAAGAGCCCGAGCCAGAACTTCGGCGATCGCGCGAGGCAGACCGAGGAGGCGCGCGCCGCCGTGATGCAGCGGCTCGGCCGCATCGCCAACCTCGAGCTGCGCGTGGTCGAGGCCGGACAGGCCGACGGCGAGACCGACGGCACGCGGCTCTTCTCCGCCCTTTCCTCCACGCTCGCCGACGTGCCGCCGGATCGCGTCGCCGGCGCGGTGATCATCACCGACGGCCGCGTGCACGACGTGCCGGCGGACGTCGCGCAGCTCGGCTTCACGGCGCCGGTGCACGCGCTGATCACCGGGCGGCCGGGCGAGCGCGACCGCCGCATCCAGCTCGTCACCGCGCCGCGTTTCGGCATCGTCGGGCAGTCGCAGACCGTGGTGCTGCGCGTCGAGGACCAGGGCGCGCCGCCCGGTCCGGCGCAGCTCACCATCCGGCGCGACGGCGAGCTCCTGGAGACGCGCAACGTGATGGCGGGCGATACGGTCCGCATCCAGATCCAGATCCCGCACGCCGGACAGAACATCGTCGAGATCGAGGCCTCGCCGATGGAGGGCGGCGAGCTCACCACGATCAACAACCGCGCGGTCGTCGCGATCGACGGCGTGCGCGACAAGCTGCGCGTGCTGCTCGTCTCGGGCGAGCCGCACGCGGGCGAGCGCACCTGGCGCAACCTGCTCAAGTCCGACGCCTCGGTCGACCTCGTGCACTTCACCATCCTGCGCCCGCCGGAGAAGCAGGACGGCACGCCGATCAACGAGCTCTCACTGATCGCGTTCCCGACGCGCGAGCTGTTCCAGCAGAAGATCAACGAGTTTCAGCTGATCATCTTCGACCGCTACGCCCGGCAGGGCGTGCTGCCGGTGATCTATTTCGACAACATCGCGCGCTATGTGCGCGACGGCGGCGCGGTCCTGGTCGCGGCCGGCCCCGATTATGCGAGCCAGACCTCGATCTGGCGCACGCCGCTCGACGTCGTGCTCCCGGCGGAGCCGAGCGGACGCACCAGCGAGGGGGCGTTCTTCCCCGAGCTGACCGAGCTCGGCAAGCGTCACCCGGTGACGCGCGGGCTGGAAGGCTCCGACACCGAGCCGCCGCACTGGAGCCGCTTCTTCCGCCTGGTCGACGCGCGCGCCGACAAGGGCACCGCGGTGATGAAGGGGCCGGACGACAAGCCGCTGCTATTGCTGTCGCGCGAGGGCGAGGGTCGCGTCGCGCTGCTTCTGTCCGACCATATCTGGCTCTGGGCGCGCGGCTATGAGGGCGGCGGACCGCATCTCGACCTGCTGCGGCGGCTGTCGCACTGGCTGATGAAGCAGCCGGACCTCGAGGAGGAGGCGCTGCGGCTTTCGCTTGCCGGGCGCGATCTCGAGGTGCGCCGCCAGTCGATGGCGGACGAGGTCGCACAGGTGACGGTGACGACGCCGACCGGCCAAACCCGCACCCTGACGCTCGACAAGTCCGAGCCGGGCGTATGGAAGGCGGTCACGCAGGCGAACGAGCTCGGCCTGTGGCGCGCGACCGACGGCAAGCTCACCGCGCTGATCAATGTCGGCCCGGCGAACCCGCGCGAATATGCCGAGGTGACGTCGACGACCAGCGTGCTGGCGCCGCTCGCCAACGCGACCGGCGGCGACTCGCGCCGCATCGCGGATGCGTCGGGCAACCTCACGATCCCGCGGCTGCTGGCGGTGCGCTCCTCCGACACCTTCAAGGGCGACGACTGGCTCGGCCTGAAGATGCGCGACGCGAGCGTGGTGCGCGGCATCGGCGTGCTGCCGCTGTTCGCCGGCCTGCTCGGGCTGTTGCTGCTGATCGGCTCGCTCGCGGCGACGTGGCTGCGCGAGGGCCGCTGAGGCAGCCCGTTGGTTGCGTGAGGGCCGCCGACGGGGTCCCCGGGGGCCGCTGACGGCGTCCGACCCCGTCAGGACGTTGAGTCGGGCGGAGGCCGGGCGTAGGGTGCCGCGCCCGCCCGGCACCGGACGCCGTCTGCATGAATGAAGACTCTGATCGCTATGGCGCGCTCGCGCGTGTCATCGGGCTCGCAGGAGCGCTCGCGCTCATCCTCGGCGCCAAGCTCTGGCTGATCAGCGTCTATGGCACCGACACGCCATTGGGGGGGCACTGGGTCGAGCCCGACCAGGTCTACCGCCCCTATCTGACCGGTCAGCTCAGCCTGAGCGGGCTCCTTGCGGCGCACCACGAGCACCGCATCCTCCTGACCCGGCTCGTTGCGCTTGCGCTTTTCGCCGCCGAGCGGCGTTGGGACCCGCTCGAACAGACGCTCGTCAACGCGGTCATCCATGTCGTGGCGATCGGGATGCTCGTCGTCATGTTGACCCGGACGTTCGATCTCGCCCGCACCTTGCTGCTCGCGGCGCTGGCGGCGCTGCTGTTCGCGTTGCCGTTCGGGTGGTTCAACACGCTGATCGGGTTCGAGACGCGATTCTACCTCCTGGCCCTGCTCGCCCCGCTGAGCCTCTGGCTGCTCTATGCGAGCGCCGCGTGGACCCCGCGCTGGTGGCTCGGCACGCTTGTCGGCGTCCTGAGCTACTTCACCATGGCGTCCGGCGCGCTCACCTTTCCGGCCTTCATCGTCGTCGCAGCGATCCAATTCGTGTCCGGCTGGCGCCGGGGGCGCGGCGAGATCATCGGCCTGCTGGTACACCTCGCGCTCGCAGTCGCATTCCTGCTCGACGTCGTGAGGCTGCAGCCAGCCGAAGCAACGCCGGTGACCTCGCTTCAGGACTCCTTCGCGAGCATTGCCGTGGTGGCGAGCTGGCCGGTCGCGAAAGCGAGCTGGCCGTTGTCAGCGCGTGCGCTCACCGCACTCGGACTTTACCTTCCGCTCATCGTGCTCGTGCTGCATCTGCTCCG
>Ga0187784_10001034_pt1 | contig 21594 bp, 22 predicted proteins | sample 1015_SJ02_MP15_2_FD_132964 | JGI IMG/M metagenome (GOLD analysis project Ga0187784, IMG submission 132964) | Tropical peat soil microbial communities from peatlands in Department of Meta, Colombia - 1015_SJ02_MP15_20_MG | ecosystem: Environmental > Terrestrial > Soil > Wetlands > Peat | place...
AAAACTCCCGACTGCGCTCCCGACTGCGACAAAAATCGGCAAGGCTGAAACGACTAAATCTTAACGAAATCAGTTGGCTGGGGCGCCAGGATTCGAACCTGGGAATGGCGGAATCAAAATCCGCTGCCTTACCACTTGGCTACGCCCCAATGCGCGCCCGCGTCGCGCGGCGATGCGGCCGGACCATAGCGACGCAGCCGCGGCGGATCAACATTCCGCCCTTCCCTGCGTCGCTGGCGATGCGCCGCCGGCGAGCTTTGTCTGCCTTACTCGGCGGGCGGCGCCGCGGCCTCCGCGCCGGGCTCGCCGTGGCCGCGCTTCGCATCCGCGTCACGCGGATAGAATGGCGGAAACGGCGTTAACAACGTCTTGCCCAGGAAAACCCGCAGTTTGATTTCCGCCATGCCCGAGCGGCCGAAGATGACCGGCGGCAATTCTTTGAGCGTGGCGAAATAGGGCCGCAGCCGCCCTTCGATGTCCGGCCCGATCTTGATGCCGATGATCAGCGCATCGCGGCCGATAAACGAGCGCGGGTCGTAGCGCAAATCGAAATGCTTCGGCTCGTTCCAATCGCCGAAGGCGACGACGGGGAGCGCGCCGCCGAGCGCCTGATCGATCCGGCCGGCATCGAGCCAATACGGCGCGACGACGAACAGGTCCTTGCGATCGAGATAGCCGCGCGCCGCAAGCTCGCGGGCGAGCGGCGTCCATTCCAGCGTCTCGAGCGTCGGGTCGCCGTGCCGGAACGCCTCTGGGAACGCGAGCCTGCCGAACCCGGTCGCGGCATGGGCAACGACACCGGCCGCCAGGGCCGCCAACAGCGCCGCCGAACCGATCGCCCAGCGGCGCGGCCAGCCTTGAACGGAGGCGCGCGCGAGAAAATCGCCGAGGACCGGATAGAGCATCAGCCAGCCGGGCATCGGCCAATGCGGCAGCCCTTGGTGCCCCCACAGCGGAATAATGGTGAAGAACACGATCGTCGGCAGGCCGAGGCAGAGGCAATACCAGGATCGCTCGCGCCCGCGTCCGGCGCGCAGCGCCTGCCAGACGGCGATCACCAGAGGCACGAAGATCCAGGGGAACAGCCAGACCGCTTGGCCGGCGGCGTCGATCAGCACATTGCCGGGATGGAATGCGCTCGGCTGGGTCCCGCGCTCGACGACATGGACGAAGCCGTGGCGGCCTTGATAGGCGAACGAGACCCAATTGTGCTGCGCGTTCCAGATCAGCACCGGCGCGAATATCAAAAGCGCGATCAAGGCGCCGATCCATGGCGCCGGGTGAAGGAGAACGCGCCGCCGCTGCGGCATGCTGACGAGATAGAGAAGGAGGCTCAGAGCGAACAAAACCGCGTGGTATTTCGACAGCGCCGCGAGCCCGATCCAAATTCCGGCCAGAGGCCAGGTCCGCCACGGCGAAGGAGGCTCGCCCGCGGCGAAGAACGCCTTCGCCACTGTCAGCGCCGCCGCGAGAATAAAGAAGATCAGTGGGCCGTCGGGAACGATCCAGCTGCTGGCGGAAAGGGTAAAGAACGCCGAGAGATTGAGCGCCGACACCGCCCAGACGCCGGCGAAGCCACCGAACAGCTCGCGCGTGAGCAGATAAAGCAGCCAGGTCGAGCCGGCGAACAGGGCGACGAACGGCAGCCGCAGCGCGTGGCCCCCGCCGAGGATCGGCATGAAGGTGTGCGCGATCCAATAATGCAGCGGCGGATGGTCGAAATAGGAAAGACTGAGCTCGCGCGCATTGGCGATGGTGTAGCTTTCGTCGACGGAAAAGCCGAGCGTCGCCGCCAGAATGAGCCGGAAGACGAGGAATGCGGCGATCAGCGCCAGCGCCAGCGCGTCGGGGTTCTGGCCCAAAGAAACAAGCGTCTTGCTGAAGCTGAGGGCGTGTCCGGGGCGCGGAGACATCGCCACTGCGGTAGGCGAGCGTTCCCGCCTTGTAAAGCCGCGGCCGCGCCGCGCGGCGCGGCGATAAGCGCGGCCTCGGAATTCCGCCACAGCCTGATCGCCCATAGGCAGCGCGGCTTGCACGCGATAAGGATGGCGACGGTTCGCGCCCGGCCGGTGGGCGGGCCGATACACCACCGCGGAGGTGTCCCCGTGACCTACAACGCCCCCCTCGCCGACATGGGCTTCGCGCTCAGATACGGAACCGGGCTCGCGCCGGCGCTGGCCGAAGGCTTGTTCGGCGATCTGACCATGGAGGATTTCGAGGCGGTGCTGGGCGAGGCCGGCCGCATGGCCGGCGAGGTCATCGCGCCGCTCAACCGGGTCGGCGACCAGGACGGCGTGACCTTCAAGGACGGCGCCGTCACCACTGCGCCCGGCTGGAAGGAGGCTTACGACGCTTGGCGCAAGGGCGGCTGGAACGGCTTGACCGCCCCGAGCCAATGGGGCGGCCAGGAGCTGCCGCAGGTGCTCAACGCCGCCTGCGTCGAAATGTGGAACGCGGCCTCGATGGCGTTCGGCGTCGGCCCGCTGGTGAGCATGTCGGCGATCGACGCCTTCGGCGTCCATGGCAGCGAGCCGCTCAAGCGCGCCTATCTCGAAAAGCTCGTCACCGGCGAATGGATCGCAACGATGCAGCTCACCGAGCCGCAGGCCGGCTCGGACGTCGGCGCGCTGCGCACGCGCGCCGAACGCGCCGGCGACGGCACCTATCGGATCAAGGGCCAGAAGATCTTCATCACCTATGGCGAGCACGACCTCACCGACAATATTCTGCATTTCGTGCTGGCGCGGCTTCCGGATGCGCCGCCGGGCACGCGCGGCATTTCCCTCTTCCTGGTGCCGAAGTTCCTCCTCAACGCCGACGGCTCGCTCGGCAAGCGCAACGACGTGCGCGCCCATTCGGTCGAGCACAAGCTCGGCCTCCACGGTTCGCCGACCTGCACCATGATCTTCGGCGATCAAGGCGGCGCGACCGGCTTCATCATCGGCGAGGAGAACAGCGGCATGGCCTGCATGTTCACGATGATGAACCGCGCCCGGCTTGCCGTCGGCCTGCAGGGCGTCGGCATCGCCGAACGCGCCACGCAGCAGGCGCTCGCCTACGCGCGCGAGCGCCGGCAGGGCCGCCTTACCGGAATGCCGGCAACGGAATCGGCGCCGATCATTGAGCATCCCGACGTCAAGCGCATGCTGCTGAGCATGCGCGCGCTCACCCAGGCCGCGCGCACCATCTGCTACGCGACCGCGCTCGCGCTCGACCGGGCCGAGCGCGGCGACGACAAGGCGGCGCGGCAGGCGGCGCACGATCGCGCCTCGCTGCTCACGCCGCTCGCCAAGGCGTTCTCGGCCGATATCGGCGTCGAGGTCGCCTCGCTCGGGGTGCAAGTGCATGGCGGCATGGGTTTCATCGAAGAGACTGGAGCGGCGCAGCTTCTGCGCGACGCGCGCATCGGCCCGATCTACGAAGGCACCAACGGCATCCAGGCGATCGACCTCGTCACCCGCAAGTTGCCGCTTGGCGGCGGCGCGGCGGTCGAAGCCTATCTCGCCGAGCTGCGCGGCATCGTCGACGCGGTGAACGCCACCAACGACCCGGCCCTGGGCTGGACCGGCGTGCGGCTGGAAGACGCCGTTGAAAGCCTCGAGCGTGCGACGCGCTGGTTGTTGGCGCGGCTCGGCAAGGAGGCCGACCAGGCGCTCGCCGGAGCGAGCCCTTATCTGCGGCTGTTCGGGGTCGCCGCCGGCGGATGCCTCCTCGCCCAGCAGGCGCTCGCCGCCTTGCGGCTCGGTCCTGACGCCGCGCCGCGCATCGCGCTGGCGCGCTTCTTCGCCGAGAATTACTCGGTGCAGGCGGGCGCGCTCGAGCGCATCGTCGTCGAGGGGGCCTCCGGCGTGCTCGGCGCCGACGGAGTGCTGTCGGCTTAGAGCTCGCGATGTCCACATTGTTCATCACCCATCCGGTCTGCCTCGATCATTTGACACCGGCCGGCCATCCGGAGCGGCCCGACCGGCTGCGCGCCATCGAGCGCGCGCTCGAGGCGGAGAGGTTCCAGCTCCTTGCCCGCGTCGAGGCGCCGGCGGCGGCGCTGGAGACGATCGCGCTCTGCCATCCGATCGACTATGTCGAGCAGATCCGCGACGCCACGCCGAAGCAGGGCCTGGTGCGGATCGACGCCGACACCTCGATGTCGCCGAAAAGTTTTGAAGCGGCGCTGCGCGCGGTCGGCGGCGCCGTGCATGCGGTCGACGAGGTCTTCGGCAAGAGGGCGGCGAACGCCTTCGTCGCCGTACGTCCGCCCGGTCACCACGCCGAGACCGAGCGGCCGATGGGCTTCTGCCTGTTCGGCAACGCCGCGATTGCCGCGCGCTACGCGCAGCGCCGTCACGGCATCGGCCGCGCCGCCATCGTCGATTTCGATGTGCATCACGGCAACGGATCGCAGGAAATCTTCTGGGCAGACAAGACGGTGCTGTATTGCTCGACCCACCAGATGCCGCTGTTTCCTGGCACCGGCGCGCTCGGCGAAACCGGCGAGCACAACACCATCGTCAACGCGCCGCTGCGGCCCGGCGACGGCGGCGGCGCGTTTCGCACCGCGCTCGAAAGCCGCGTGCTGCCGCGGCTGAAGGCTTTCCAGCCGGAGCTGATCGTCATCTCCGCCGGCTTCGACGCCCACATGCGCGATCCGCTCGCCAACCTCAACCTGGTCGAGGAGGATTTCGCCTGGGCGACGCAAAAGATCATGGAGGTGGCCGATCGCCACGCCGACGGGCGCGTGGTTTCGCTGCTCGAAGGCGGCTACGACCTCGAAGGGCTGGCGAACTCGGTCGCCGCGCATGTTACGGCGTTGATGCGCGGCTGATGTGGCGGATGGCGTCCGGATTGCGCCTGGCGCAATCGGGCTTACGTCGAAGGAGCGATTCGGAGGGCCGGCAATGGCGCAGCAGAACAATCAGAACAATCCAGTCGGCCAGAACGGCGGCGATGTCGGGCAATTGTCGTTCGAGCGCGCGATCGAGGAACTGGAAACGATCGTCAGGCGGCTCGAGGAAGGCAAGGTGCCGCTCGAGGAATCGGTCGCGATCTACGAGCGCGGCGAGGCGCTCAAGCGCCGCTGCGAGGATCTGCTGCGGCAGGCGGAAGCGCGCGTCGAGAAGATCACGCTCGACGCCACTGGCAAGCCGACCGGAACCGAGCCGCTCGACGTCGAGTAGCGAAAGCGCGCAGCAAGCGGCCGGACTTGCCAAGCCCGGCGGCGCTGGCCATAAGATTGCGAGGTTGTTGCAGCGCCCAAGCGAAGCAAGCTCGTGAGCAAACCGGCAAGTACGAAAGAGCCGCAATACAACGTTCTGTTGCACATCAAGGCCGAGCACGGCGTTGCCCAGCTCGGCTTGATGACCAATCAGGGCTGGCACGATGATCCCAAGCGTCTCGCGTTCACGCTCGCGCGCTACAAATTCGTGGCCGCCTCGCTCAAGGCGCTGGAGGCCGGCGACCTGCGCGAATTCGGCCGGCTGATGCACGAGCACTGGGAGCACAAGAAGCGCCGCTCCGGCAGCATGAGCAACAGCAGCGTCGACGAGTGGTACGCGCTCGCGCGGCAGAGCGGCGCGATCGGCGGCAAGCTCGTCGGCGCCGGCGGCGGCGGTTTCCTGATGTTCTACACCGAAGACCGCATGCGCCTGCGTCACGTGATGACCGAGGCCGGGCTCAAGGAAGTCCGCTTCCGTTTCGACTTCGAAGGGGCGAAAGTCCTGGTCGGCTGAGGCCGCGAGGTCCTTAAACGCGTGGAGGAGTGTGTGCTATCCGCGCAGGTGGTCCATGCTCTGTCGTCAAACTCACCAGGCCTGTCCCCTGATATAGCTGAGGAGAACGAGCCGTGACCGACACCATCATGTATCACGAGGGAAACCGGCGATTGCAGGACCGGTTCGACAGTCGCCGCATCTCCGATCGGGTGGAAGAGAAGCTCACGCGCACCCAATTCACTGAAGCTGACAAAGCCTTCATCGAGAGTCTCCCGTATTTCTTTCTGGCAACGGCCGACGCCGCGGGCCGGCCGGATTGCTCCTACAAAGGCGGGATGCCGGGCTTTGTTCGCGTCACCGGATCGTCGGAGCTGGCGTTTCCCGATTACGACGGCAATGGCATGTTCAAAAGTCTCGGCAACATGCTGGTCAATCCCGCTGTCGGGCTGCTGTTCATCGCCATGCATGGCAAGGCGCAGCGGCTGCGCGTCAATGGCGAGGCCGTCGTCAGCGACCATGACTCGCTCCTTGCCCAGACCGTCGGGGCGCAACTCATCGTTCGTGTCGCTGCGCGGGCCATATTCCCAAATTGTCCGCGTTACATCCCGAGCATGGCATTGATCGAACCGTCGATCTATGCGCCGCGGCCCGGCTGCGAGACGCCCGAGCCGGCATGGAAAGGCTTTGCTGATTTCAAGGACTACATCCACCCGCGCCAGCCGACCTTCAAGGGCTGATGCCTTCGGCGCCTCAAGCTGTGCGGCGTGGCTTCATCGCGAGGCCCGTGGTCAAACACGCGAGTAAGTAATTTGCCACCTTTGATCGCCGGCCGATCAGCAGGACGACCGATCGGGTGCATTCGTCTATAACGCGCAGCGCCGAGGTGATAGTCTTGAAAGCTTCGATCGTGTCCCGCACCGGGAGAGCCTATGAAGCGGCGCGAATTTATAACGCTGCTGGGCGCTGCTTCGGCCTGGCCCCTTGCGGCGCGGGCGCAGCAGCCTAATGGGATAAGACTTGTCGGAGTGCTGATGGGCTTCGCCGAAAGCGATCCGTGGGCACAGGCGATCGTCACTGCATTCCGGGCTGCGCTGCCAAAGCTCGGCTGGACCGAGGGCAGCAATTTGCGCATCGAGCTGCGGTGGGGCGGCTATGATGCCGAGCGGATCAAGAAGCTGGCGAAGGAGCTGGTCGATCTGCGGCCCGACGCGATCCTCGGCCAGACCACACCGGTGATCGCCGCCCTTGCGCGCGAGACGCGGACAAGTCCGATCGTGTTCGTGACCGTATCTGATCCGATCGGCAGCGGCTTCGCCGCGAACCTGGCGCATCCGGGCGGCAATATCACTGGCTTCTCCGTCGACGATGCCGCGCTGGGCGGCAAGTGGGTCGAATTGCTCAAGGAGATTTCGCCGCGTATCGGGCGCGTGGCGCTGCTGTTCAACCCTGGAGGCCCACCGCTCGATTTCTTCCTGCCTTCGATTCAAACCGCCGCGGCGTCCTTTCACCTGCAGGTGAACGCTGCCACGGTTCACGCAAAGGAGGAGATCGAAAGCGTCGTCGCCGCGCAAGCGGGCGATCCGGTCGGCGGCCTCATCGCGATGCCAAACGCTTTCAACACCACAAACCGTGAGCTGATCATTGCGATGGCCGACCGCTACCGCGTTCCGGCGATCTATTTTTCATCTTATTGTGCGCAATCGGGCGGCCTGATTTCTTATGGTACCGATTACGCCGAGCAGGCCCGCCAGGCGGCCGGGTACATCGACCGCATCCTAAACGGCACCAGGCCTGCCGACCTCCCGGTACAAGCGCCAACCAAGTTCGAGCTGGTGATCAACCTCAAGACCGCCAAGGCGCTCGGCCTGCAAGTTCCGGACAAATTGCTCGCGCTTGCCGACGAGGTCATCGAGTAGGCCGCCGGCAGCTGCAGCACTCTATGCGGCGTCCCGAACGCGCGCGGCGCGACGAGTGGCGGATCCTCGCCGCGCAAGGTTTATACTGTCGGATCGGCGCCGTGCCGGCCGGTCGAGACGAATTCGGAGGAAGCACCATGACGGAGCCGCGGCTGAAGCATTTCGGTTGGGGCCGGGAAGGCTCGGGTCTGACCGCGGCCGAGGAGACGCTGGTGTTGGGCCGCGCCGAGCAGCAGTTCGGCCCGCCGGGCGAGCCCGAAGTCAAGCCGCCGCGGCTCGCCGACATCAAGCTCGCGCCGCCGCGCCTTACGGTGCCCGCCTCCCTGCCCTTCTGCTCGACCGACCATTATGACCGCGCCGCGCACACCTACGGCAAATCATTCCCCGAATACACGCGCGGGCTCCTCGGCGATTACGGCAGCGCCCCCGATGTCGTCGCCTATCCGCGCAGCGAAGCCGAAATAGCGGCCGTGCTCGACTGGGCGGGCGGCGTCGAGGCGAGCGTAACCCCGTTCGGCGGCGGGTCCAGCGTCGTCGGCGGCGTCGAGCCGAGACGTGACGAGCGATACCGGGCGGCGGTGACGATCGACCTGCGCGAGCTCGGCCGCGTCATCGAGGTCGACAAGACCTCGCGCGCCGCCTCGATCGAAGCGGCGCATTCGGCCCCGCTCTCGAGGCCCAGCTCAAGCCGCACGGGCTGACGCTTCGGCATTTTCCGCAAAGCTTCGAATGCTCGACCCTCGGCGGCTGGATCGCGACCCGCTCGGGCGGTCACTTCGCGACGCTCTATACCCACATCGACGATCTCGTGGAATCGATCCGCCTTGTGAGCCCCAAAGGCGTCGTCGAAACCCGGCGGCTCCCTGGCTCCGGCGCCGGCCCGAGCCCCGACCGGCTGCTGATCGGCTCGGAAGGCATCTTGGGCGTCATTACCCAGGCCTGGATGCGGCTGCAGGATCGGCCGAAATTCCGCGGCGGCGGCGCGGTGCATTTTGCCGACTTCTTCACGGCGGCCCGGGCGTTGCGCGCGATCTCGCAGGCCGGATTGTTTCCGGCGAACTGCCGGATCCTCGATCCGCAGGAGGCGTTCAACACCGGCGCCGGCGACGGCCGCATAGCGGTCATGGTGCTCGCCTTCGAGTCCGGCGATCATCCAATCGAACCGTGGCTCAAGCGCGCCATCGAATGCTGCGCCGACCATGGCGGCAAGCCGGAGGAGAGCAAGAGCACCGATGCGCACCGCGAAGGCGCCGCCGGCGCCTGGCGCAACGCCTTCATCCGCATGCCCTTTGCACGCGAGCGGCTGATCCAGCGCGGCCTCATCGGCGATACGTTCGAGACCGCGATCACCTGGGAGCGCTTCGAGACCTTCCACGACAGTGTCAAGGCCGCAACCGAGCGCGCGATCCGGGAAGCTACCGGGCGAGTGGGCCAGGTTACCTGCCGCTGCACTCACGTCTATCCCGACGGCCCGGCGCCGTATTTCACGTTCCACGCCGCGGGACGGCACGGCCGATTGAGCGCGCAATGGCACACCATCAAGTCGGCCGGGCTTGACGCCGTGATCGCGCATGGCGGCACCGTCACCCACCACCACGCAGTCGGCCGCGATCATCGGCCTTGGTACGATCGGCAGCGGCCGCCCTTGTTCGCCGCCGCGCTGCAAGCGGCGAAGGCAGCCTTGGACCCGCAAGGTCTGTTGAACCCCGGCGTGCTGATCGATCCTGCCGGCGCACCACATCCGCAGCAGGCAGGCCGCTGAACGTGATGTCAGCCCAAGGCGATCGTCGGCGCCCCGACGATGCCGACGCTGCGGGCGCCGCTCGCTTCGTCACGCCGGCATCGTTTGCAGTTCCGCAGGCCTTCGTTGCGTCGGCTTGGATCGAGCACGCTCCGTTCGCGTTCTGGATCGTCGAAGCGCTGCGGCCGCGGCGCCTGGTGGAACTGGGGACTCATGCCGGCTTTTCATACCTGGTGTTTTGCCAGGCGGTGCAGCGCGCCGCGCTCGATACCGCCTGCTTCGCCATCGACACCTGGGAGGGCGACGACCACGCCGGACGCTATGGCCCGGAAGTGCTGCGGCGCCTGCGTCGCCGTCACGATCGGAAATACGGCGCGTTTTCCCGGCTGATCCAATCGACGTTCGATCGCGCCAATCCGGATTTTGCCGATCGCTCGATCGACCTCCTGCACATCGACGGCTTCCACACCTACGAAGCGGTCAAGCACGATTTCGAGACCTGGCTGCCGAAATTGTCGGACCGAGCCGTGGTTCTGTTTCACGACACCAATGTCCGCGAAGCCGATTTTGGCGTGTTCCGGCTGTGGGAGGAACTACAGGCACAATTTCCGAGCTTCGAATTCCGGCACGGGTATGGCCTCGGCGTGCTCGGCGTCGGCCGCGATTTGCCGAAGGCGCTCACCGATCTGTTCGAGGCCGCGAAAAATCCGGACGAAGCCGAAACCGTCCGGCTGATCTATGCCGGCCTGGGTCGCGACAATTTAGCCCGCGCCGCGGAACGCCGGCGCACACCGCGCAACCTGCTTGCCAAACTGCGGCACAGGTTGCGGTCAATCCGGCGCTTCGCGTCCGGCGTCGGCTAGTCGCCGGCTCGGCGTCGCGCGCGCGTGACGCTTCAGCTCTGCCGGCGCAGCAGCGCGTCGGTCTCGCGCCAGCCTTCGACCGATCCGATCTCGTAGAAGCGCGCCGCGATCTCGTAGCCGGCGAGTTCGCCACAGCGGGAGAGCTCGGCGAGCACGTCGGCGAGGTCGAAGGCGGTGTCGGCCGGCCGCTCCCTCAGCAACTCGGCCTTGACGACGCTGAGGCCCCAATCGATGTGCTGCATCTGCGGCAGGCGTTCGCGCTTGTCGTAGCGGCGAATCGCGCCGTTCTCGTACCAGATGTTGCTGGTGTCCCACCGCCCGGCATTGCGGAACACGGTCATCAACGCCGGCTTGCCGCTTTGCAGAAACGCCGCCACGACCGGCGCGAACGCCGTGTCGAGCCAGCTGTCACCATACATGACCAGAAATTCCGGTCCGAGAAGCGGCAACGCTTTGCGCAGCGCGCCGCCGGTGCCGAGCAAATTCGCCCCGTCATTCGCCCCGTCGTGGCAATAGTCGACGGCAACGCCGAACTGGCTGCCGTCCTTGACGAACGCTTCGATCTGCCCGCCGAGATAGCCGACGCAGAGCACGACGCGCGGCACGCGCTCGCGTCGTATGAGCCGCAATTGATGAGCAATGAACGGCGCGCCGGCGACCTCGATCATCGCCTTCGGCACCTTGAGGGTGTGCGGCCGCAGCCGCAACGCGAGCCCGCCGGTCAATAATGCCAGAGGCGGCATCTCGGTCATGATGCCGCGAGACTCTTCGCCACCCGCCGCACGTAATCGGCATAGCCGCCCGCGCCCAACTCGGCGAGCCAGGGCTCGATCTCGCGCGGGGTGACATAGCCGAGCCGCAGCGCGATCTCCTCCGGGCAGCAGATTTTGAGGCCCTGCCGGCGCTCCAGCATAGCGACGTATTCGCAGGCCTCGAGGAGCGAATCCGTCGTCCCGGTGTCGAGCCAGGCGTAGCCGCGGCCCAGGCGCTCGACCTGCAGCCGGCCCGCCTCCAGATAACGCCGGTTGAGGTCGGTGATCTCGAGCTCGCCGCGGGCCGACGGTTTGAGCTCGCCGGCATAGCGCAGCACGTCATTGTCGTAAAAATAAAGGCCGGTGACCGCCCAATTCGAGGGCGGCTTTTCCGGCTTCTCGGTGATCGATCTCGCCCTTCCGGCGGCGTCCAATTCGACGACGCCGTAGCGTCCGGGATCGGCGACTTCGTAGACGAAGATGGTCGCGCCGGAATGGCGCGCCTTCGCGCCGGCGAGGAGCTGCGGCAATCCGTGGCCATAAAAGATATTGTCGCCGAGGATCAGGGCGCAGCGGCCGGCGCCGACGAAGTCGGCTCCGATGACGAATGCCTGGGCGAGACCCCGCGGCTGCGGCTGCACCGCGTACTCGATCGACAGGCCGAATTGCCGCCCGTCGCGCAGCAGCGCCTTGAACAGCGGCAGGTCCTTCGGCGTGACGATGATCAGCACGTCGCGAATGCCGGCGAGCTGCAGCACTGCGAGCGGGTAATAGATCAGCGGTTTGTCGTACACCGGCAGCAGCTGTTTGGAGATCGCGAACGTGATCGGGTATAAGCGCGTTCCGCTGCCGCCGGCGAGGATGATACCCTTCATGTCGCGAACCGTCGTGACCTGATGATCGATCGGGCTAGGCAAGAGTCGAGCAAAATCTGCCGTCACGGACAGTAGCATGAGTTTCTCCGTCGTCACCCCGAACTTCAACCACGGCAAGGTGCTGGCGCGGGCGGTCGAAGCGGTCATGGCGCAGGAGCCACAGCCGGCTGAGATCATCATCATCAATGACGGCTCGACCGACGACAGCCTGACTGTCATCGGCGCGCTGCAGGCGCGCTACCCTGCAATCCGCCTAATCAATCACGAAGCGAACCGCGGCGTGCTCGCCGGCATGAATGAAGGCCTGCGCGCGGCAAGCGGAGAATTCGTGTACATGGCCGCCGCCGACGACTTCGCCCTTCCCGGCCTGTTTGCCACGGCCGGCCCGGCGCTGCGGCAATATCCGGACGCGGCCTTTTTCTGCGCGCGGGTGGTGCTGTTTGATCCGCAGGGACGGATCCTCGGCGTGCGGCCGTTCATGCAGCCGAGCGCCAGCGCCGCCTTCGTGTCGCCGGCGGCGGCGCGCGCCGGGCTTGCCAAAAGCGATAATTGGCCGGTCGGCGCCAGCGTCGTCTATCGGCGCCGGCGGCTTCTCGCCGCCGGCGGCTTTGACGAGACGATGGGCGCGTTGGGTGACGGGCTCATGGTGCGGCGGCTGGCGCTCGAGTCCGGCTTCTGTTTCGATCCGGCGCTGGTCGCGGCCTGGGAGATCTATCCCGAAAGCCTCTCGGCACGTTCGGCGCTGTCGGTCGCCGAGAACACCAGATCGATCGGCCGCGCCATTGCCGCGGTCAGGGCGACGTTTCCCGCCGACATTCGCGAGAGCTATGCCGAGCGCCTCGGACGCCGCCTGCGTTTCAACATGGCGCGACTATGGCTCGTCTTCGACAAGCAGGCGATCGACACCGCCGGCCTGAGCGAGGTGCTGCAGTTCAAGGGCGCGGCGCGGACGGGCCTCGGCGTTGCCGCCCGCCTGCCGTTGCCGCGTCTGATGGTTCTGGCATGGGCGGCCATGGTGCTTCGCCCCTACAGCATCGGCGCGATTCTCGTCGGCTACTGGCGCGCCATCATGGCGAGATGCTTCGAACTTCCGCGATTGCGCAAGGTTTTTGCTGCATCGTATCGCCCCGGCATCGGTGCACAGCCCGGCGGTGCATGACAGCGCTGTCATCAATCGATGCGCGGGCGCGGGCGTCATGCACAAGACCGCCGTTTCACTTCACCGCCGGCGCAAAAGCGTGTATTTCTGTTCACCGTGATTGGCGACGGATGCTTGCGGTGAATACCGTCTCGACGGCTGCAGGTGCCGTGATTTTCGCGGCCGCCGCGGCGATCAGTGCCAGCCTGATCGTGCTCCTATATCCGTGGCTCAAGCGCCACGCGCTCGCCGAACCCAATGCCCGCTCCTCACATCGTATGCCGACGCCTCAGGGCGGCGGCGTTGCGGTCGTTGTGGCGGTGGTGGCGGCGGTCGGCATTGCGTCTGCGCTTGGGCTGTTCGATGCGGCGGGCAATCGGCCGCTCTCGGCAATCATCATCGCGGTCGTGCTGATGGCCGGCGTAGGCGCGTTTGACGACTTCCGCCCGCTGCCAGTTGGCCCGCGCCTGGCGCTGCAAGCGATCGTGATCGCGGGCGTGATTTACATGCTGCCGGAAGGCTTGCGCGTCGTTGCGTTTCTGCCGTGGTGGCTCGAGCGCGCGCTCCTGGTGCTGGGCGGCCTGTGGTTCGTCAATCTGGTCAACTTCATGGACGGTCTCGACTGGATGACCGTCGCCGAGGTGCTGCCGCTGACCGCGGGCCTGGTGATTTGCGGATCGGCGGGCGCGCTGCCGCCGCAGTGCATGCTGCTCGCGCTGGCGCTCGGCGGCGCCATGCTCGGCTTTGCCTATTTCAACCGTCCGATCGCACGCCTGTTCCTCGGCGATGTCGGCAGCCTGCCGATCGGGCTCATGCTTGGGTGGCTGCTGCTGTTTCTCGCGACGCGCGGGCATCTCGTCGCCGCGGTCGTGATGCCGCTCTACTACCTCGCCGACGCCACCGTCACCCTACTGCGGCGCCTGGTCAGGGGCGAGCCGGTCTGGCAGGCGCATCGCACGCATTTCTATCAGATCGCGACCGACCGCGGTTTGAGCGTGATCGACGTCGTGGCGCGGGTCTTTCTGGTCAATGTCGGCCTCGGCGCGCTGGCGGTGATGACCGTGCTCGCGCCCGCACGGACGACCGATATTGTTGCGCTGGTCGCCGCTGGCGCCCTCGTCGCCTGGCTCCTTGTCACGTTCGCTCGCGGCAAGCGCCTGCCTGGCGCGCATCGAAAATAAATCCGAGGCCGCTGGCGCCGCGATAACGTCGCTCTTCTGTTGAAAACGCCTTGTTTGCAGTTGTAAAGATAAGCGAAGGAATTTATCGCATAGGCGGGGAATGGTCGGTTGGGGGCCACCCTGTGCCGCCACAACCCTAGAGCTGCCGCGCCGGTAGGTAGGCGCGCCAATTGGTGCGCGCCGCCCGACGCGTGTGGCTCGCCGGGATGTCGGTTGCGGGCTTGGCCGACTTTCCGCCCCCGTCCTTGCCCTTTTTCTTATCCGGTGATTCCGCTCCAAAATTTTCCTCTGATTCGCTCCCGAAATATCGACGAGGTGGGCGAGGCCATTGAGCGAATCTTTGCCAAGCCGGTTTTGGTGCCGGCGCGCGGCGCCGGGGTGCTCGATACCACCATCAACAATTGCCGGCTTAAGGCTATCGGTGTCACCTATCGCGCCTTTGGCACCCCGATGGGGCAGAACCTTCCGGCAACCGAATTCGTCGTGCTGAAGCTTCCGCTGCGCTGAACCGGCGAGACGACCATCGGCCGAACGTCGATCGGGGTTAGCCCGGGCATCGGCGGGCTGATTCCGGCGGGCGTGGAAACCAAATCTCGCTACAGCGCCGATTACGCGCATCTCGTGTTGCAAATCAGCTCACGAGCGTTGACCGAAAAGCTCGCGGCCATGACCGGCGCGGCGATCAACGATCCGTTGCGGATGAACCCGCAGCAAAGCTTTGAGAACCCCACCGCGCGAATGCTGCACCAGTATCTGCCGCTTCTCCTCAACACATTGGACGCGGCCACTCCGCCTTTTCCAGATTGGTGGATCGCGCAAACGGAGCAGTTTTTGATCACGCTGGTCCTTTGCGGACACCGGCATAACTACAGTCACCTGTTGGAGCAGGACATGCCGGACGCGGGACGGCGAGCGGTCAGCCAAGCCGAGGAATACATCGAAGCCAATGCGCAGCGCGCCATAACGCTCGAAGAGCTCGCCGAAGCGACCGGCGTCAGCACTTTGACACTGTTCAGGTCGTTCAAGAGATACCGCGGCTATTCTCCCACGAGATTCCTCTTACAAATACAGGCCAGGCGCCGATGAAACCGGCCCGCCCGCTCGATCGATTCCCAGTCCTTCGCGCGCGGAACGTCGACGAGATGCGCGCCGCGTTCGCGCGGGTTTACGGACTGTCTGTGTTTGTTGAGGGCGATCCGAGGCCGGTCGATGCCGCGGTCAATTGCTATCCGATGAAGGACGTCATCCTGGGCTATTCCAAATACGGCGCGCATATGGGTTTGGTGTTTCCCGAGACGGTAAGCACGTTTCACATCATCCCGGTTCGCGGTGAAGGAGAGGTGGCGGTCAATGGGGATGTAATTCCCTTGCGCGTCGGCCGTGGCGTAACAATTCCGCGGGCGGCGAAATTTGCGGAGAGATTTAACACCGACTACGAACATGTCGTCCTGACGATGAATACGCAGACGCTCGCCGACAAACTGGCGGCGCTGGCTGGGACATCTCTTGACCGCCCATTGACATTTTTCCCGGTCGGCGACGACAAGAGTCACCGGACAAAGGCCTTTCGCAATCATCTTTTCTTCCCGGTTGACCAGTTGAACACCTCGACGGTCCCCCTGCCCCGATTGGTGCAGGCCGAATTCGAACAGACCCTCATGGTGATGTTTCTTTATGCGAGTCGGCATAGTTTCAGCCATCTGCTGAACCGCGCGCCGGCGGACGCGTCCGTTGGACAGATCCGCCGCGCCGAAGACTACATCGAGGCGAACTGGCAGCAGCCGATCACGTTGGAAGCTCTCGCGGCGGTGACCGGGATGAGCGCTTTTGAGCTGTTCCGGGCGTTTAAGAACAGCCGCGGCTGTTCGCCGATGGAGTTCGCGAGCCGGGTGCGGCTTCGCCATGCACGCGAGCTATTGCAGCATGCGGACGACACAACCGGCGTCGCCGCCGTCGCCGCCACCTGCGGCTTCGGCGATCTCGACCATTTCACCCGCGATTATGTGCGGACGTTCGCGGAGCATCCGTCGCAGACACTGCGCTCAGGCGAGCCCAGCGGTCCTTCCGGTACCGGCTGATTGGCCGCTACTGCGCCGGGATGAATTCGACCCCGATCTCGTTATTCAACTTCCAAATGACGCTGCAGCGATGACGCGGGTGGCCCGCTTTCGACAGCAGCAACGTGAATTTGTCGGGCACGAGTTCGACACCCCGCCCCGCGAGCCTGGCGCCATATTCAGACACATCGACCAGCGTGCACCTTTGCAGCGCCGAAGCATTGCCGGCATCAATCCACGCCGGCGAATTTGCGCTTTGTCGCGGCGCGCGACGCGTCTTGGTGGCCATGGCACACACGATTCTCGGTCGATGAGCGCGAGAGCGATCTTTTACGCCGAGGCAGGGGCAGATTAAGCGGCAAAGGTCTTTTCATCGGCGCAACGCGATTGGTTGCTATCGACTCAAATTTGTTGCGGCAGCGCCGCTTGAGCGGAGCAATCCGAGCGATCGGGGCATCGGCCGGACATCGAGGTTAACCGATCCTGTCAATAAAACGGCCAAATCGACCGAGATGAGCGATTGTCCCTCTAATTCTTCGGTCGAGCGTCGCATAAGCGATTGTGCCTCTAAGCCGCGGCGCCCTTGAAATCCGGCACCGCATCGCGCAGCACGCGGTAGATCGCCTCGCGCTCTTCGCGCGCGAGACCCTGGTCGAGCATCGCAAGCCAGCCGCGCATCGCCTCGAGCGAGGGCTGCGCCGGACGCGCGGCGACGACGCCGAGAAAGCCGATCTCCACCATCGGCTCGCCGGCGGCAAAAAGGACTTCCTGCATGCGCTCGCCCGGACGCGCGCCGGTAAAGACGATGTCAACGTCGCGGCCAGGCTCGAGGCCGGCGAGCCTGATCATGCGCTCGGCGAGATCGACGATCTTCACCGGCTGGCCCATGTTGAGCACATAGACCGAGACGTCGGAGCGCCCGGAGGAAAGCGCGTGGCTCGCTGCGGTGACGACGAGATCGCAGGCCTCGCGGATGGTCATGAAATAGCGGACCATGTCGGGATGGGTGACGGTCACCGGGCCGCCGGCATCGATCTGCGCCTTGAATTTCGGCACCACCGAGCCGTTCGAGGCGAGCACATTGCCGAAGCGCACGGCGATGAGCCGCATCGGCCGGCGGCCGGGCTGGGCATGGCGGGCGAGATCGGCATCGAGCGCCTGGCAATACATCTCGGCGAAGCGCTTGGTCGCGCCGAGCACCGAGACCGGCTCGATCGCCTTGTCGGTCGAGATCATCACCATCGCCGCGGCGCCGGCGGCCGCCGCCGCGTCGGCGACATTGACCGAGCCGAAGACGTTGGTCTTGACCCCCTCTTCCCAGTCCTGCTCGAGGAGCGGCACGTGCTTGAGCGCGGCAGCGTGAAACACGATGTCGGGCTTGAAATCGGTGAGGAGCCGCGTCAGCCGGCTGCGGTCGCGAACGTCGGCGATCCGCCCGATGATCGACGGCCGCGACGGCTTGGTGGCGAGCGTTTCGAGGACCGCGTGCAGCGCCGGCTCGGAATTTTCGATGATCAGGAGCCGGGCCGCGCCGAAGGTAATGACGCGGTCGCAAATTTCCGAGCCGATCGAGCCGCCGCCGCCGGTGACCACGATCGAGCGGCCCTTGAGGAAGCTTTCGAGCCGCGCGTAGTCGATCTTCACGCTCGGCCGCAGCAGCAGATCCTCGACATTGACCGGCGCGAGCCGCGGCGCCTCGCCGCCGTCCTCGAGCGACGGCAGCCGCGAAACCGTCAGGCCGAGGCGGCGCGCGTGCATCAACGCCGCTTCCGGCTTCGCCTCCGGCTCGAACGCCGCCGGCGTGAACACTACGCGGGCAATCGGACTGCCGCGCTGCGCGCGCTCGTTGACGACGCGGTCGAGCGCGTCGAAGCCGCCGAGAACCGGGATGCCGCGGATCGCCTGGCCCTGATCGGCGACCGAGGGCGAGAGGATGCCGACCGGCCAGATTTTCTTGACCGCGCCGCTTTCGATCGCCCGCAGCAGCACCTCGGCGTCGGCGGCACGCCCGAGCACCAGCGTCGGATTGGCTTCGGCCGAACGCGCTTCCTGCCGGGTGCGGGTGTAGCGATAGTAGCGATACGCGATCCGCGGCCCGCCGAGAAACACCATCTGCAGGATCCAGTAGAGCGCGATGGTGATCTTGCCGAAGAAGAACTGGCCGAGCACATTCGGCGCCACCAGTACATAGTCAAGCACCAGCAGCGAGACCGCGAGCACGGTCGCGGCGCGAAAAATGTTCATCAAATCGGGCAGCGAGGCGAAGCGCCACTTCGCTTCGTAAAGGTGGAACAGGAAATAGACGGCCCCGGCATAGACCACGAAGCCGGGCAGGAACGTAAACAGCGCCTCGCGCCGCTCGAATAGGCCGGCCGCCTCGAAGCGGATATAGAAGCTCGCGACCACGGCGGCCGCGGTCATGACCAGATCATGCGCGATGATGAGAACTCTGCGCGGGCTGAAATGAAGTCCGAGCATGCTGCGGCCGTGCTGGCGGAATATCCCGGCTATTCCATTATCGGGGTTTTGCCGGGGACGCTACCCCGGCTATTGCCGCCGCCGCGTCCTGTTGCCATGCTCGTTCGGCAAACCGAGCACGCCGCTTTTCAATGACCTGGTCCGATACCCTGCTGCGGACACTCAAGGACAACGAGGTCCGCCTCGTGGCCTATGTGCCGGACAATGTGCTGACCCCGCTGATCAACGCCGTCGCTGCCGACAATTATTTCGTTTCGGTCGGCGCGACACGCGAGGACGAGGCGGTCGGCACCGCAACCGGCGCCTATCTGGCGGGGCTGCGCAGCGCGGTGCTGATGCAGACGAGCGGCTTTGCGCTCATCGCCAACGCGCTCGCCTCGCTGGTGGTGCCGTATCAGATCCCGGCGATCCTGGTGATCTCGGAGCGCGGCATGCTCGGTGAATTCAACGTCGGCCAGACGCTGGTGGCGCGCACCATGCGCCCGACGCTCGACGCGCTCGGCATCGTCCATCACACCTTGACCGATCAATCGACGCTGCGCTTCATCCTCGATTCCTCGATCAAGCAGGCGTTCACGACGCAGGCGCCGACTGCTTTTATCCTGTCGCCGCTCCTGACCGGCGGCAATCCGGCTGCGCACGCGCAGCTCCTATGACGAAAGGCGGCGCGCCGTGAACAGCGAGAGAACTTCGGTGGCGACGCTCAGCCGCATGGCGCTGACCCGGCGCCTGGTCGAGCGGCTCAAGCACGACGAGGCCGTGGTCGCCGGCATCGGCAACACCAATTTCGACCTAATCGCCGCCGCTCATCGCCCGCAGAATTTCTACATGCTCGGCAGCATGGGGCTCGCCTGCCCGATTGCGCTCGGCGTCGCGCTGGCGCAGCCGCAGCGCGGTGTAATTGCGCTCGAGGGCGACGGCTCGATGCTGATGATGCTCGGCTCTCTCGCCACCATCGCCAATATGCGGCCCGCCAATCTCACCATCATCATCTGGGACAACGGCATCTACCAGATCACCGGCAAACAGGCGACGGCAACGGGCGGGGTAACCGACATCGTCGCGGTGGCGCGCGGCGCCGGCTTTCCGGTCGGCGAATGGGTGCGCGATGCGGCGCATTTCGATGCGCTCATCGACCGGCGTTTCGAGATGGGCGGGCCGGTGCTGCTGGCGGCAAAGATCGACGACCAGCCGGGTCAGGGCCGGCAGGCGCGCGACCCGCCGCTCATCCGCCGCCGGTTCATGGAGGGGCTGGGCACGAGCCGCGATTGAGGCGCGGCAAACGCCTGTGCGGCCGACGTTCTGCATCCGCCATTGACGCAAAACTCGCATAACGAAGCGATATGACGAATGCGCCGTTTGGCCGCCCCCACAATGGCGATCGCGCGCCGACCCGCCTTTCCAGCGTGCGGGATTTTACCCTACGATGCGGTCTCCTCGGGCCTTTGGCGGCGGCATGAATCGACGTGATTTCATTGGCTTACTTGGCGGCGCGGCCACCTGGTCACTCGTCGCACGCGCACAGCCGGCTGGCGGCATGCGGCGTGTCGGCATTCTGAACTTGCTCGCCGAGACCGATACGGAGGCGCAGGCTTGGGATGCCGCGTTCCGCGAGCGCCTCAAGGAGCTTGGCTGGGTCGAGGGCCGCAACCTGCGTCTCGACCATCGCTGGGGCGACGGCAACGCCGACCGCGCGGAACTCCTCGCCAAGGAGCTCGTCGGGCTCGATCCCGACGTGCTGGTCGGCGCCACCACTCCGTCGACGGCGGCGCTGTTGGCCCAGACCCGCACCATTCCGATTGTGTTCGCGCAGGTGTCCGATCCGGTCGGCAGCGGATTCGTCGCGAGCCTCGCGAAGCCCGGCGGCAACGTTACCGGCTTCATCAATATTGAGGCCTCGCTGAGCGGCAAGTGGCTGGAATTGATGCGCTCGATTGCACCTTCGGTCTCGCGCGTCGCAATCTTGTTCAATCCGCAGACCGCGCCCTACGCGCGCTATTATCTGGAGACGTTCCGATCGGCCGCGGCAGCGACCGGTATCGAGCCGGCCGAGGCTTCGTTCGGCGGCGCCGCGGACATTGAAGCCGTCATCACCAGGCTCGGCGGCAAGGCCGGCGCCGGATTGATCGTGATGCCGGAAACCTCCACCCTGATCCATCGCGACACCATCTGTGCGCTCGCCGAGCGCTACCGCGTGCCGACAATCTACCCGTTTCGTCTCTTCGTCGCCGCCGGGGGCTTATTGTCCTACGGGATCGATTCCGCCGATCTGTTTCGGGGTGCCGCTTCCTATGTCGATCGCATCCTGCGGGGCGCCAAGCCAGACGAACTCCCGGTCCAGCTCCCGACCAAGTTCGAACTGGTCGTCAATCTGAAGGCCGCGAAGGCGCTCGGACTGACCGTTCCACAATCGATGCTCATCGCCGCCGATGAGGTGATCGAATGAGGCGGCGCGACCACAGCTCGGCATGCCCGGCACTATGCCGGGCATCCACGTCTTTCTTTGTTCGCGGCAAGCAAGGCGTAGATGGCCGGGACAAGCCCGGCCCTAACGACGGGTTGATGTCGTCGCCAATTGGTTTCGGAGCAAGTCGGCGCGAGTTCATCCTCCTGATAGGCGGCGCTGCTGCATCATCAATCGCCCGGCCGCTGGCGGCGCGGGCGCAGCAGCCGGCGCTGCCGGTGGTTGGGTTCCTCAACAGCCTGTCGGCTAACGCTTTTGAAAACCTCGAACAGGCGTTCCGCGATGGCCTGGGTGAGGCCGACTATGTCGAAGGGCGGAACGTAACGATCGAATACCGTTGGGCGGAGGGTCAGATCGATCGGTTGCCGGCGCTGGCAGCCGAGCTGGTCCAACGTCAGGTCGCCGTGATCGTCACCAGCGGCGG